>TARA_R110000764_G_scaffold221132_1_pt1 | contig 20312 bp, 8 predicted proteins | sample TARA_R110000764 | Tara Oceans TARA_R110000764 (sample SAMEA4398111) | marine metagenome | biome: Polar Biome; feature: [SRF] surface water layer (ENVO:00010504); material: water (ENVO:00002006), including particulate matter (ENVO:01000060) such as... | depth 5 m | reverse complement strand
ACGTTGTCAATATTATTAATGGACGTACTTCACTTTGGGGGAAAGAACTAAATGCCTAAGCAGATATATGAATTAAGAAGTTTTGATAGAGGGATAATGTCTTCCCCTGAAGATGAGTTGGATTTACCTGATAACGCAGCTACTTATAGTTTAAACATAGACCCTTTATCGGATGGAGAGTTAAAAGGCGTTCCTAAAAGTGTTTATTTAAAAGAATCTGGATTTATAAATGATTACATATTAAACAGTTATAATAGACCTTCTAGTAATTCTCCTTTTGCAGCAGCAACTTCTCCTCCTGCTTCTAACACTATGAACAATAACGTGACTCCTTAATGTCAATAACGTATCCAGCTAATCCTAATAATAAAAATTATCTTTCAATAAGTGGAGTTTTTACTGGCACAGTAGACACTGAATTTCAAGTTCAGGTTAAAGGTTCGTCTAGTAATGAAAAATGGAGATGGAAATACAAAGGAACTGAGTTAGTTGTAACAGGAGTTACTACAACTATAGCTACTTCAACTTTTGATAAAACAGGACACGGTTTAGCTACAGGAGATTTAGTTGTTGTAAGTTCTTTTACTTATCCCAGTTCTCCATCATCAGCTCCGTTTCAAGGAGTAAATGGAAACGCAAGTTGGTATGTTATAAGAACATCTGCTAATGCTTTTAAATTAGCAGATAGTTATTCTAATGCTGTAAATGAAGTAAGCGTTACTCTTTCTGGTATTAGTCAAACTAGTTTAACAGTTAAAAGAAGCTGGACATCGTGGTTAGACTCTAGTGGTTCTGCAACAACTGGAGACGGAACTACTATTGTTGTAAACACAAATTATTCTTTAGTACAAGGAGTTACGGTAAAGTTTACAAGAGAAAGCGCAGTTAAATATACAGAAGGAGACTTGTGGCATTTTACTGCTGTTACTATTTTAAAGCTATCTGAAACAGATTCAGCATTTGATTTTATAGAAAGCGTAGATATTGCAAACTCAAGAAATTTAATGGCAATAAACGCTACTACTGGGGATGTTAGAGTTGTAGAAAATATAGACTCTGATAACCCAACGCCATCTAACGAAAATATTGTAAACTTAGGTCATCACGATAAAGTTTTTGATATGGATTTTGAACTTAAGAATAAAGAGCTTTATGTAGCAAGAGGTCCAGAGACTTCACCGATGTGGTTGGGTTACAATAAAAGTGAAGGCATTCTTGGTCGTGGAGAGGAATCAAAGTTAAGAGCTACTAAGTCTATGGATATTTTAATGAGCTCTAGTGCTAGTGCTGATAGGCAATCTTATTATAAATCAATAGTATTACGAGGTGGTGGAGGCGCGCTTACAAAAAACGCTAAATATATTGTCGGTTTAAAAAATGATGAAAAAAAGAAAGTCTATATATATGACAGGATTGCTGACAGACAGTATATGCTTACAGTTGCTACTAGACCAACAATCATTAAAAAGTATCAAGGTTTTGTTGATAGCAATGGATATGTAGACGGGTTTATTGTTTATAGACTATCAGATAAAGCTGAAAACCAACAATGTATAGGGTATTTTGATATTTTTAATTTTAACAGCAGTGCAAGTGGAACCCCTGAACAAATTGTTAACAAAGTAAATACATTTCAAATAAACTGTCCTGTAAGAACTGATAATGAGACAGAAGGTACAACAGACCAACCGGGATTAAAGAGTATACACGATTTTCTTATTATGTCTAAAAAATCTTTAGGACATAGTGGCTTTAGTAAAGCTACATTAGGAACTGAAATTGAACTTGTAATTAGCGCTGGAAATGAGAATTTTATTGAGTCACAATTTAGAGGAACTAAAAAAGTAATTTATTCAAGAGTTTGGAAAGCTACTGCATATTACACTTATATTGAAACGACAGCAAATCTTATAGTTGAAGTTAATGCTTGGAATGATGTTACGCCAAAAAACATTGCGAATATGGGTGGTGATGAGCCACTTACTGTTTTAACGGGGCATCCTACGCATTTTGCGAGACCGCCGGGATGGTATTTTATTTTTCAAAATTTGCTTCCAAATTCTGGCACACTCGGAAACACAGGTTCTATTTTTGCCGAATCAGATGCTGCTTATACTCTTATGTCTGCAACTGGTGGATTAGCTCCAACAGATTCTTCTAGAGCTTTTCTATTTTATCCAGCAGCTGGTCCCGGTATATCAAGAATTACTTGGGGTATAGAATCACTTCCTAATTTACATTCACTAGAGCATCACGGATATGATGTAAATGGAGAAAATCCTAGTTACGGATTTACTTGTGAATATACAACTGCAAAATCTTATTCTTTTGGAGACGCCATTAGTTCTATTGTTAAAAGAGATAATAAATACAGGTATCACCCCGCACCGGAGTCTGATGATGCGACAAGCTATCAAAGTGGAGCTACCGTTGGACCTGTGTTTTTAGATGGAGCAGATAATCTAACAGCGGAAGCTGACCTAAACAGTTTTAGTGGAAACGCAACAACAAACAATTGGAATGATATAGCTAATCTAATCAGGTCTCAAGAAGCTAAGTTTGTTAAATGGGCAACTAATGTTATTCCATTTGGAGCAGAAGGACAAAATTTATACAAGCTACTCTGTCATCAAGTAGATTACAACTCTTGGAATGGAAATGCTAGAGACCAATTAGAAGCAAGCACTAATATAACAGCAGACGATAACATAGATTGGTTAACATCTAATCCTGACAATACTATAGGGTCTGTTAACCTTGAGTCAGTCCCTTCTTCTAAGCCTTTGTTTGGTATAAACGGAAGATATAATGTTATAACCGCAGGTACTAAAAGACAAAGAAAATTATTAAGTTATGTTAGAATAGGAAATAGAAAATATTGCACTTTTAGATGGAGCGATGAAACAGCTGCTCCAGCTTCTTTAATGAGTACTAAAGGAGCTCATCCGCTTACAGATTTATTTCCAAGTCAATGGACAGGTTATTCAACGGCTATACCTAGAAATACTTACACTAATTGGAATAGAACTATAGACGCAACTACTAGTCCTAAAGGCAGGCAACTTACAGCTCAAACAGACTGGAAACACGGCACTGTTTATTATTATGATAATACAGACAGTGCTTCTGACGCCGCTAACGCTGTAAAGATTCAAAATATTACAGGATATGGTGGAGATACAGATTCTTATAGACTTACAGATTCAAATTGGATGATACCAGATTCTGGGTTTATTGGAGTTGGAGGTGGTGATGCTTCTTGGTTTTTAAATTCAGACCAATCTGAGTTTATATACGTAGTTCCGTTTGGAAGTTATTCAGAAGAAAATATTTACAAGCTTAGTCCGGGAGGAACTTCTCCAGCAACAGCTTTTTGGACAGCGGCAGGAGATTCTTTTCTTGTGTCAGCTCCAACAGCAGTAGTTTCAACAAAATGGAGTGGACAAGAAAACCTTGAACGAGTTTTTTATAAATGCGCTCTTGTTTTAGATGGGTATCAAGAAACAGCTTTACTTTCTCAAACTGGAATTGGTCCTAACGCAACCATTGAAACACATTTAACATCAACTATTAATATTAAAGATTCTTTTGAATTGCCCCAAAGAACTACTGGTGTAGCTATTTATAGAGCAACTTCAAGTACTGCGAGTTCTAATAGTCCTACAACATTGTTTAGATTTTTAGAAGAGATTCCTTTAAGGAGTTTTAATTATGATGAAGCTTCTGATTATTGGAAATATGAATTTGTAGATACTGGAGATGCTGAAGGTACATATGAGTCTATAAACGGAATAAGTGAGTTAATTTATAACTTACATATTAATTATGCGTGTAACACTCAAACAAATGGATATATGTTTGTAGGCAATTGTACTCACCCAGAGATAGAAGATGCAGGTAATTATATTTTTAGGTCACAGCCCGGTAAGTATTCTATTTTTGATTGGTCAAAGGATTTTGTTCAATTGTCTTTTGTTCCAACATCTTTAAAAGGATTTCAAGGCAAACTATTTGCTTTCGGTCAGAATCAACTTTCAGTTATTAATCCAGAGTCAATGTATATAGAAGACACTATTGAAGGAATAGGATGTATAGGTCCTAAAGCAATGCTTATTACCGATGGTGGATTTATGTGGGCAGACTATAAAAATATTTATATGTCTACGCCTAAAATAAAAACTTTAGGTGATATGATATTAAACATAGATAATTACGGATGGTTAAATATTCCAGATGCTTCTAAAAAAACATTAAGAATGGGCTATGATGCTAGAAGAAAAGCTTTCTTGCTCTTTTTTACTTTAACAGTTAATAGTGCTGTTGAACATAGATGCTGGGCTTATTCTATTAAAAAGAACAGATGGGACCTTTGGTCTACCGATGCTGAAGTTAAGGATACATCTCTAATGAAAGATGGTAGTACACTACTCCTTGATAAAAACAATAGGCTGTCAAAGTATTTATCTGACACTAGCTCAAGACAAAGTTGGGAGTGGAACTCAAAAAAGCTTGACTTAGGTAACACTATGATAGACAAAAAGATTCGCAATTTAAAAGTAGAAGGAAGCAATCGTGCTAATATAAGTATTGCTTATAAGGTACCTGAAAATGATTCTAGTTGGCAAACAGGTACTGATATAAGTGATAAATTTACTGGGACTAAAAACTCAGCTATAAAATTAGCAACTTCTGATAACAATAAATTACATTGGGTAAAGCTTAAAATAACAGGCACTAACTCAGGTACGCAAGATGTTAGGGCTAAAGCCGCATCAGTTATCTATAAGCCAAAAAGAGCTAAGTAATGGGAAAAATAAAGACAATAATTAAACGACATATAGCTACAAGTTCTAATTCTCTATTTGACGAAGGTACAAATACAGATATTTTAACAAAAGTAGTAGACAAACTAACAACAAAGTTAGATGATAGAGAAGAGCCAACTGGTAGCTCAGGTGCAAAAGGTTCTTTTAGGATTACTGTAGATGGAGAAGTTCCATATTTAGAAATAAAAAGCGATAAAGGTTGGGTTCGAAGTGACTCTTCAAGTGTTAGTGGATTTAAATTTAAAAAATAAGTATATTAATGAGAGAAATAAGGTGACAATATGAGTTGGTTAGGAGAAAAGTATGACGAACTTACTGGTAAAAACCAGAAAGTTAGTGAAAAAACTATAAATTCTGAGTACAACACTGCTTATGCGGGAGCTAGAGAGGGTTATAAAGGAATAGAACAATTTGGCAATCAGATGATGCAAGCTGATTCAGCAATGAATATGAGCGAGCGTAATCGTCAATTTGAAGGAGCTGCTGATAATAACGCAGAAGCTTCAAGATTAGCACAAAGAAATGTAGCAATGGGTGGCGGAGGTAATTCTACTGCAACTGCTTTTAATGTAGCTGACCAGTCAAACAAAACTACTGCCTCTACTCAAAACGCTTATAATCAGTATTTATCAGGCACTCAAAAGCAGGGTGTTGGTATGGTTAGTGGAGCTTTAAATAATCAAACCCAAATGAATCAAACGCAAATGAATGCTGTATCAAATCAAAGACTTGCTAATAATCAAATAGATTCACAAGCTACAGGATTTGCCGCTAATATGATTGGTAGAGGAGTATCTGCTTATTTTACAGGAGGAGCTTCTGAATTAAAAGCACAATCCGGTGGTTATATGAGAGGTATGTATCAAGAAGGAGGAGATGTTAATGCCGCACCAGAGGGGTATCATTATATGCCAAATGGTGAGCTAATGGAAAACTCTGAGATGCAAGGCTATCAACACGGTGGTGAAGTTAATAACCCTTATGGTAATCGAGGTGGGATGTTGTCTCAAGTTATGGGACCAGATGGCATACCGATGAATATAAAGACTAGAATTGGAGGACAGACAATTGGGTAATAAATATAGTCCTTATCCCGGAGATGTTATAAATGCTAAACTAGAACCCGGCGAATATGTTGTAAATAGAAATGCAGTTAAAGCTATTGGTAAAGCAAAGCTTGATAAATTAAATAATCAAATAGCACCAAGATTTGAAAGGCAATATATGTCTGCTGGAGGAGAAGCTAGAAGAGCTAGAAGAAGAGAAGATGAAAAAATCTTAAGTCAAGCTGGACAGTTAGTAAAAAGCGACAATCTTAAAGCTCAAATTAAGCCTATGGAATTAAGAAGAAGTCAAATGAGTGAACCGCAAATGGTAAGTGCTAATAGCGTACCTAGTGGCAATGGTTTATTACCAAAAAACATAAACTCTATATTGCATAAAGCAAGGATGACTGGTGATTCTGAGTATGCTAATGCAATGAACTCTAATAGACAAGCTCAATTACAAACTGGTATAAGAAGACAGAGTAACCAAACTTTTATAGATTTACACGCCATAGAAGAGATTCCAACTAATCCAGAATTTAATACAGATGATTTTAATAAGGTGTTAGGTCCAATGTCTGAGAACTTAAGAGGGTATCAAGAGCTTTATGATGCACATCAGACACAGACAATGAGAGCTGAAAGGAAATGGTTTCAAAAAAAGATACCGCCTACAGCTGCTGAAATAGCCCAAATGGCAAGGGTTGAAGAAAGTCTAAGTCAATATGAAGCAAAAGATGCTTTATACAAAAATGAAATGGCTTTAAAATCTCATAATGAAAAAAGAGATGCTAGTATTAGAGATGCTAAAGCACAACACAGTAGCGCTGAATTTGAAAAGACTATGAGGGGTTTTGAAGCAGATGCTAAGATGATGGAGATACCAGAAGGACCTAAAGCTCCTATAGACCCTAAGACCGGCAAAAGACATATGACTGTTGCTGAAGGTTTTGATTATGACAAGGGAATCAATGACAGTAGAAACGCTGAACAGCAAGCTGCTATGAAAAGACAAAACGCTATACAAGAATTAAAGCAGGGAATGAATAGGGCTAAAACAGAATCTAACCCTTTTAATCCTGAAGTTCCTGAAACTCCTGTTGCAAAAAAGAGAAGAGGAATATTAGATAAAGCTAGGGACTTTAAAAGCGGTTTTAATAGAAACAAGAACCAAGAAGACCCAGATAAATATAATTATCAAGAAGGTGGCGAAATTGAAGAAGAAGAAAAAAAACCTTCTCTTATTAGCTCTTTATTAGAAGAAGGCTCTAGTGTAGCTAAAGGCGCTGTAGATTCAGTTGGCAAAGGTGTTAATGCTGTAGGTAACATAGCAGAAGCCGGAGCAGCAAGATATGGTGAAGGAACTAAAAAAGCTAACAATATAATAGCTGAAGAGTATATGGCTGGTAAAAATAGTGACGGCTCTAATAGAAGTGGAGATGTAGCTTGGGAAGATATGCCTAGAGAAGAACAACAAGCTATGGCTAAAGATTTAGCTAATAATAAAAAGGGTTTAATGAGTGTAGCAACTGACCAACAAAAATATGAACGAATGGGTCAAAGTGTTTCACACGCCGGTGGACAACTTGCTAAAGACGCTTGGGGATTAACAAAAGGCGCTGGAGCTGTAGGGCTTGGCGGTGCTTCGAAACTTTACAAAGGTGGAAAATCATTACTTACAGAAGGTTTTGATAAAGAAAAAGAAGGCGGGTTGTTATCTGAGGCTTCATCTTATTTAAATAAAGGGCAAGCTGGAAACTTTAATGATGTTATGGCTGGGAAAGAAAAAGGTTCTTTAGTTCAAAGAGGTGCAAAAGGAATGGGGTTTCTTGGCAATATGCTACAAGATGCATCACAAGCTCAGGGTTTTAAAGGAGCTGATTGGTCAAACTTTAAAAAATATCAAGGCGAAGAAAGTGCTAGTAAGGAAGCTAAAAAAAGTACAGGTATTGAAACAAAACCTATTGTGCCTGATGAAGGTGATGGAATGACTTTACCAGAAACAGTAAGCGCAGATACTACACCAATAAGTGAATTAATTAACGAAGATACAATATCACAATTGCAATTAGAAGACAATTCTAGGAACGATGGTGATGATAGCGTTGATGGTACAAGTTCATCAGGAGTAAGAATGGATTTTGATGGTACAGTTGATGAAGCTTCAAGTACATCAGGCGGAAATACGAATATAAATAATACGGATAATCCTCCAATTAACGAAAACGCACCTTTGTGGTTACAGGAAATGTCGTCTGATTACAAAGACCCAAATGATGGTCAAGGCGTTATAGCTCCTGATTACGACCCTAGTCAACCTGCCCCTGAGCCTGATTTAAACAGTCTAACAAATCCTCTTGGTTTACAACGTGGAGGTATGATTACGCTTGAAGGATTCATACAGCAGTCTTGGAGGAATATGAGATGAGTGAAGTAAAAGCAATGAACTTAACAGGAGCGGCTCACAACCCTTTACAAGGCGGTGCAGCTTCTACGGGTAACAACATAGCCGATAGAATGCGTGCTAACTCTCAAATAAAGATGCAAGAGCAAATGCATAAATACAAACAACGTCAGTTAGAGAGACAAGAAAGCGATTATCATATTGGGAAAAAAACAGAAAATTTTGTATTTAGTAATTACCCTAATGGTAAAGATGCTAAATGGTCATCTGGAATGGATGGTCTGAAATTTGGAGAAGGTACTCGTTCAAAGCACCTTGCTAAATGGAAAGAGAAAGTTGGTGGAAATATGCAAGGCTTTGAATCTTATTTTCAAGCTGGACAAAAAGCAGATATGGAAGGCATAAAGAAAAGTCTTATAAGAGACCCATTAGAATTTTCTGAAGCTGGTCATAAGAAACACATAAGTGAACAAATAGCTGGATGGGACCCTGCAATGAGGGAATCTTTTATGAACAGCTTAGACACAGAAACACGTGGCAATCTAATGCAGTATTACGACCCTGAAAGCACGCTTAGTTTCGGCGAAAAAGTTGGCAGAGTTTATGACGATAATAAAAAGAAATCTATAGGTGGAGCTTTAATAGGAGCAGCTGGTATAGGATTTACAGCTTACAGAGCTTTAAAAGGTAAACCTACAAATTTAAATCTGGGAGGAGGTGGTGCAGGAGCATCGGTTGCCAACAAAGCTCAGAAACTTATTGGCGGAGTAAAACAAATAGGTGACGGCTCTCGAGTAGTTATAGGTAAAAAATTAACCAAAGGTAAAATTGCTCAAATGATGGAATCTGGCGAAATAAGCGGTAGTCAAGCTAAAATATTAGGAGCTGGTGGAGATATAAAACTTGGTGGAGCAAACCTTGCTAAAATGAAAGGAGTTATGACAGACGTAATTCCAGAGAATGCATTAAAAGATATGCCTAAGTATTTAAAAGCTGCTAGATTAGATGGCACATTAACTCAGTCTAGTGCTGACCAATTACAGGGAGTTGTTAATTCACTACTTAAATCAGGTAAACCAACAAGTCTTGTAAATATTAATCAAGGTATAAAGAGTTTAGGAACTAAAGGTGGAGCCTTAGTAAAAGCAATCGAAAGTGGAAAGGTTGACTTAGGACCAGTAAAAGGTCTTGGATTGTTTAAGAGTACAGCTTTATTTTACGGAGCCAGTATGGTAGCTAAACCGGCGTTTGGTGGAGCAGCTTCTTTAATGGGCGCTAATGAAAACAATGCAGACGCTTTAGGAAGAGCAGGCGGTACTGCAACTTCAGCTTTAGCTACTACAGCAGCTCCTCACGTTGTAGATAAGTTAAAAAAGGTTTACGCAGAAAAAGGGGCAAGTTATATTATAAAAAAACTAGGTAAGTCTATTGGTATAAAAGCAGCGGCTCGTATAGTCGGAAAAAGTTTCTTAGCAGGACTTTCAGGACCGGGCGCAGGCGCCTTAGCTCCTTTAATGTTAGCAGGAGAAGCTTATATGATTTATGACGCACTTTCTGACATAGAATAAAGGAGAGCTAATTGGCTGACCCAACTACTTGGCAACCTAAATTTGAAGAAAAGCAAATTAGGGAATTAATAGGGCAATATCAAATTAATCCTACTCAGTTTGACGATAAGGATGATGACATTGAAGTTCTAGAAAGCCACGCACAACACTATCGCATACCTTTTGCAAGAAACACTAACCATCAAGATAGCTATGTAACTAGAATGATTAAACAAGCTGGTCGAGGATGGGCTGAAGGTTTTTCTACATTACCTATGGAAAAAGTCGATGATTTTATTGGCACTGATATAGGTGGAGAAGCTCAAGACACACACGAAGCTATAGCTCGGAACCTAGGTCACCTTGCCGGTTTTGTTGGTTACTTACCCGGAGCTAAAATATTACGTAAGCTTGGCGCATTAAAACTTGCAGGAGGACTTCAATCTTTAAAAGGTCAAAGTGTTCCAATGCAAGCCGCTAATTTTGCACAAAAGAAATTAGGAAAAGCATTAGACCCTTATTTAAAAGACCTGCCTAATTGGGCAACTGATGGTGTTATGGGGGATATGGCTCAAGGAGCTTTCCATTTAGGGACAGCTAGTGCTGTATCAAGTTGGACACACGGCATAAATGAAATGTTTGGTGCCGCTGGATTTGGTGCTGGTGCAGGAGCTATTTTTAGAGGTATTGGAAATATGAAAGGTTTTGGCGAAAGACTACAGCCTAATCAATTAAAAGCTAATGGTAGCCCAAATATAAAGTTAATGTCTGAAGGACAGATATTTGACTTAACCGCCAGAACAATGTCGGGTGCGGCATTCCAAGGATTACCGAGTACACTACAAGGCGCTACTACAGAAGAACAAGTTTACGCTTACGCAATGGGTGCTTTCTTTGGTTATAAAGAAATGCCATACCAAACTAGAACTAGTAGAGAATTCCTACACAAAAGCATCAAGGACGACCACGGACCCGACCCTGAGATGAACCCTAAGTATGAAAATATGACTAGGGAAATGCAGGAAGTTATTAAGACTGACTTTAAAGAGTTCTTTGGAGAGAAAGAATCTCAGCATTTAGTGTATGACTTAGTAAAAGGTAAGCTTGATTTAAAAGATATTGAAAATCTAGCAAATGAATATAAAACGGGTATGGAAGTTGACCCTGTTTCTGGTGAAGCATATAGCAAAGCACTTACTAAAGAAGAAATCGCTAGGTACAAAGAAGACTTTATTAAAGACCCAAGGTACGATGAGTCGCAAGACTTGGATATGCATATACAAGATATTGTGGATATTCCCGGAAGATTAGTAGGTAAAGGCGGTTACATAGAGCAAGTGTTCCCTGATATTGCGCCAGTAGAAAGAATTAAACTGGCAGATAATATATATAAAAAGTGGAGCGGACTACACAATGCAACGACAAGGAAACCGAAGCAGGGAGCAGAGCAAGAAATTATTAGCTACATTGAAACTGAAACTGGACGAAAGTTGGATGAGAACGAAAGCGGTTGGTGGAAAAGATGGGCAGAGAACACAAGAAAGAAGCAATGGGTTGAGCAAATTGAAATTAAAGACGGCGAAGTTGGTATGCTTGCTGGTAAGACTAATTCAGTAGGTAATAAAAAAGATTTATCTCAACAGAAAATGCTTATAGAAGAAATTTATGAAAAAAACTTTGAGCAAATTACCGGACAAAAACCTCAAGCAGAATGGTTTAGAGTTTTAGACCACATTATATGGAAAGATAAAGAGTATGATTTAGGAAGAGCAGAGCAAAACATATCTAGACAGCAAGAAATTGAAATAAGAAGTAATGTTGAGGGTAGTCAAGATATGAGTAGTAAGCAGATTAAAGAGCTTGCTAAAGGAAATGCTAATAAGATAATGGCTGAAAGCAATCGAAAGCTACACGATAAGATGGCTGAAGACGGTTATTATTACTTTGGTGGTAAAGGAGATGCTAAGAAAAAATACTTTGTTAAATTGCATCCCCTTATTGAAAAAAATCCAGAACTAACAAAAAGGTTGCTTAAAAAGTCTTTAGCTGAGTTTAGATTAACAAAAGACAGAATAGTAAAAGAGGATTCTACAAGCTTAAAGAATAACAGAGAAAATTTTGAAAGTGCTTTTGATAGTTGGGTAAACGCTGAAGGTATGGAGCATAATAGAATGCTTAGCAAAAGAAAGGCTAGGCAAATGTACGAAGAGCAATATATGTCTAATATATTGTATGAAATAAGTAATAATGGTTACGAAGCCAGTGAGGCAATGTTCAATAAAAGTTTTGCTAAAGTTTTAGATGGCAGTAAATATATCAATGACCCTAAAGCATTTAACAAAAGGGCACAGATATGGTTTAATTCAGGATTATCTGCAAATCCAAGAGAAATACAAAAATATTTAGAAGGTAGAGGAGTAAAAGATTTACAGGGCACAGGCACAAGTCAAAGAAAATTCCGGGTGGGGTTATTTAAAGAAGCTGATGCTAGATATGACCAAGGTAAACTAAATTTATCTGATGGAGCAGAGAAATATCTTGAGTCTTCCGATGGAGCAATCCTAGCTAGAGAAGAAATCGTAGACGCTCTAAATTGGGACAAAGGTCTTCCAACTGATGGTAAGTTGAATAAATCGTTTATCGTCTCTAAAGACCCTGTTTTGGGAGCTCTACTAGGTAAGTATGCTATACAAACTGCTACTCCAGAGTTATCAGCTTATATGAAGAAAAGAGGTTTGCATATGTTGATACCTGAATCTGCCGCTAAACAAGTAGGTGAACGTAGAGATTTTATGGGGGAGCTTGACCTTGTCCCAAATCTAAAGACTAAAGAATTAGAAATTAATTTTAGTGGTAGCTTATTTGATGTTCCAATTAGAGATTTTAGAACAGTAATGTCTGAAATAACTACTAAGAAATATTTAAAGAAAGTTCAATTACCTAAACAAATGTATTCTGTTCTATCAGCTTATGGCTATAAGAATATTAAACCTGAATCTATTGCTGATATGTACGAAACTCTTTCAAATAGAGCTGTTACAGGTACACCAGAGGGTATTAAGATTCTTGAAGCTTATAAGGGTAGTAAGAATAAAGAAACAATTAATCAACTCGTTAATAATATGGAAGACATTCCGTTAAATGAACTTTTTGATTTAATAAGAAGTCCTAATCATCCAGAGCTTTCTCAGAAGTTGTATGAGAAAATACTAAAATTAAATCACGAATACGTTGTTACTCTTGCAGAAGAAGGCGAGATGAGTAGACCTGAGTTAGAAAAATATAAAGAAGGTGTAGCTGATTTTGAAAGCGTTGTTGAGAGATTAAATAGAGTATTCCCTGATGGGTCAGTTAGTGCTTATTTGCACAAATTCTCACGTGATTATCGTATGCAAGCAATGAGAAATTATGTTGTACAAAAAATCACTAAGCCAAAAGTAGACAATAGCGCTAGCTCAAGGATGAGACCTTGGGAAATAGGAATGCAGATGAAAGGTAAAAACACTGCTGAACTTAGAAACAATCAAGAAATATTTTTCTTAGACGAAAGCTTTAGAGATTTACAAATTAAAGATACAATGTTTAAGAATGGACAGATAAAATTAGGCGAACTCTGGGAAACTAGAGACCAGTATACTGGAGCATTAAAAGAAAAAGTAGACGACATTCTAATGGGTACTGTTATGAGAGTCCCAATGGATTCAGTAAGTGGTGCTCACAGCCTTAAATTTGCTGGTTTTACAGGGGTAAAAGGTTTTGGTAGCCTACTTCATCCCCGAAGTATGAAAGCTCTAGGTGGTGCAGATTTAGATGGAGATAAAGCTTTAATATTCTTTGGTGGAGAGTCTAATGGATTTAAGAAATCTTGGCGTGAAATGTATTCAAGTCAAAAAGACGAATATGTAGACACAAAATTAAACGCAGAAAAGCATAACAAAGATGCTATTGACCCAAAAACTGGTGAGAGTTATGGAGAACAACTTGCAGTTAGAGACCCCGGTTTAGAAGCTGCAAGCAAACATCAAGTGTCTCAGTACTCTCCTTATTGGAGAGGCTTTATGAGTGACGGAGCTTCTAATGGTCGTGACTTCCTTGGTGTTGCTGTTACATCGAGAATGGCTGTACTTGGCGCATATAATGCAATGAGAGGAGCTGGAACTAAAGATTATTCTTTTGATAAGATTAGAATAAGAGATAATCAAGGAAATGAAATCTTAGATAAGAACGGAAAACCAATGTTAGAAGACGTTATTTTAAGGAAAGATGGATATTCTGTTCCTTATTATGATACTTATGCTAATGGGGGTAAAGGACAACTAAGAAGAATAATATTTGAAACTAAAAATTCTGATGTAGATTTACAAAGATTTAGAGAAATGTCTAGAGCTGCTATTGCTTTAGGCTCTGACCCTATGGATGAAATGGGTATTCGTGGCGAATTGTTTAAAGGTAAAATCCTTGACACCTTATTTAAATATAAAGTATATGATGTTAAAAGTGGTAAGATGGAATACAACAAAACCGAAACTGGTAAAGTTTATTATGGCGGTGGAGAGTTTATAAAAAATAAAGGGTTACATACTGTTTTTGGTGAATTAAATAAATTATTGTATGGTAAAAATCATAACGACAATAAAAGATGGAGTTATTCAGAGATACAAGGCGGTGTAGATAAATTTAGCTATATGCCTAAGAGTGCAAAAAATACATTCTTACCTCAATTAGCCGAGTCAATGAGAGGAATTAACTGGTCCGATAATGCTTTTAGAAGAGTTAATGAAGGCAGATTGAATCAGATATATTTTGACCACGCTCAAGCAGTAAATGATGTTAACTGGTTAAAAGACGCTATGGGTAGGACTACTATGGCAACTACTCAAGGTAGATTTATTAAAAAGATATTTGAGAAAAAATTATTTACTCAAGAAGGTTTAGAAGCTGTTGCGTCTAGTGAAAAAGATTTTATGCAACTGATTACAGAAATGCAAACTCTTAAAGATGGTCGTGAGACACCTATAATGGGTCAAATACCTAGAGACTTTAGACCTGTAAGACAGTATGATTACAATTATAGAAGAGCTTATTTAGAAAACTTAGTTTTAAAAGGCGAAGATTTACTTATAAATGATATGAGCGATATGGCTTCGTTAAAAAGTATAACTGATGTAGTAATTAAAAACAAAATAAAAAACAAAGTAATCTCACGTATACACGATAAAGTAGACGAAATAAAGTCTAAAAGTGTGTGGGCGGCTAAAGAAAGGAGAAGTTTAGATGATGTCCTTAACATCACTGATGCTGATAGCAAAAAAAGCAAAGCTATTAAAGAAGCTCGTAAAGCATTCGGGCTTAATGACAAAGGTAGTTCAAAAATTGACCAAATCCAAACCGACCAATTAATAAGAGAATTTAAAAAGGATTTAACAAGTGGTGAAAAAGAATTATTTGATATGTTGTACTTGGGTACATACTCTAAAGGAAACCAAGCAAAGTTAGATGCTGCTTTAAAACTTTCTAGAAACCCTAAATACAGAAAAGAAGCAGAATTTCTATACAAAATGTTAAAGAATACATCTTTAATGCGTGCGGGGCTTAGTTCTGGAGAAGTTTCTGACGCTAGTGTTAAGCAGTTTTTTAAGAATTACGATAGCTTAATGACTAGAGCTAATGTAGAGATGTCTGAAAGACAAAAAGAAGTTTTAATGAGAGAAGCTATGCCTGAAGATGTTAAGTCTTTTAGGGATGCAAATGGAAATTTAGTTAAAAATGAATTGATTGATGGGCAAGTCTTATCAGAGACAGATAAAATATACTTAGATGATTTAGCTCCGTTTTTAGGACTACAAGAGGGTAAAGTAACAGACCCTATTCTTAGACAGACTTATTACAATATAAAAGAACATTTAGACCATTATCATAATCTTGACGTAAAGAATTTAAATGGATTATTTAGAGGGTTGTTTAAGAAAAACATTAATCAAGCTAATAAAATGGATTTACAGACTCTTGATAGATACTTAGGTGAGATGCGTAGCGGTACTTGGTTTAATCAAATGATGGATTGGTACACTGGTAAAAAACCCGGTGATTTGCCAGTAGTTAAAAGAAGTAATTATTGGAAGTTTCCTAAAGCTGTAAATAGAGACCTTTTAAGACATCCTGCGATGATGGAATGGGTTGAGGATATAGGACCCTATAAAGACAAGCTTGGTAATACTATAGAAAATGCTAGGACTGTAAGACCTACTGCTGTTATAGGAGAAATACAACAGTTATCTGCTCGGACACAAGAATTGTCAATGCAAACTTTTGAGAACGAAGTAAATGAATTTAGAGATGCTTTAAGACCTTACGTATCAGCTCTTGAAGATGGTGACGTCTTATTTAATATAGCTGTAGCTAAAAGAGAATTAGGCTATATGAAAGCTAAGCTAAGACCTAAGTTTAAAAACAATGGTAATAAATTAACTGAAGCTGAAATGCATTATCAAGAAAATTGGGATAAGGTTAAAAAGATATATAACGAACAAGTAAAAAAGAAATCATATATTATACCAACTGAAAATGGCAATGTCAAAATGACAGGAGAAGCTGTTGTTAATCAAATAAACAATGTTATTACACAGGCAAATACTGTTACGCATAAATGGTTAACGGGACAACCTGATAAAGTTAATAAGTGGTTAAAGATTGCTGAGAACAGAAAAGGTGAAGTCACTTGGAAAGGTCTAGACAAACTTAGAGTTGAATTTCACAACTATGTAAATGATACTATTAGAATGAATAAAAGTATTCCTATTGAGGAATTAGGCATAGATGGTATGAGACAAATAACTAAAAGAATACTTATAAGTCAAACTCCATACAGAATGAGAAATATTAAGGAGTTAGCTGAACAAAGAAAGTCTTTAGAGGTCCAATCCTTTGACCCTACTGGCGATTTAGGAGCTGAATACTATTATCCTCATATGTCTTTCAATAGAAAATTAGCTGATAAAAAACTTAGAGGGGCTATTAAAAAAGTAGTTAACGATAGCACACTCACACCTGAAGAAATAAGCAGAGAAGTTAAAAAGATAAATTATCAGTATAAAAATCTTACTGGCGATTTTATGGCTAAAGATGAAATGGGTGATAATTTTGACATAATGCAAGATGCTTTAACTTCTCAAGCTAGTACACGAAAATTAAAAGAAGGCAATATACTTGGAAGTAATCTTAAAAAAGTTGGAAATCAATTTGGTCGTGACGCTCATATAGGTGGTTGGGATTTAAACCCTGAAGCTTATGAATCTTATATGAAAAATGCTGTTAATACTTTTTATAAACAGGCAATGCAAGTTACTGCAAGAACCGCAATGCACAACTTTAACAACACTTTCTTTAAACAATCCGGTCGTAACAAAGATTTGACTAAAGCTTGGATGAATTATTTTAAATTGTATACTCAAAGTGCTATGGGTTATCCTACTCATATACCAGAAAAAGTTATGAATGACCCTAATATGAGAATAAAAGGAACTCCTTATAAATGGCTAGCTGACTCTACTGCTAAAAAAAGAATTGATTATATTAAGAAAAGATTGGGAATTGGTCGTAAAGAACTTGAAAAATGGAATTTAGACGAATCTGTTATAGATGAATTGAGTGGCATTGAGTATACGCAGTTGCAGAGTTGGGGCTCTTTAGAAGCTAAATGGCAGTTAGCGTCTCTATTAGCCCACCCTAAAAGCTCTATTGCAAACCTTTATGGTGGAACAGTACATACTTGGATAAGCGCTGGATACGATAACCTTAAGTCTGCTAGAGATTTTAATTATTTACGTACAAATATTAATCCTAAGTGGAAAAGTATGAAAGACGTAGAGCAATGGATGCAAGAATTAGGCATAATTGAAGAATTTTTAGTACACGAAGCTGGTTTAAATCCTGAGCTAAAAAGTAAGAAAAATCAAGCTTTTGTAAAGGATGCTATTGGTAAAATTAAAAGAGACCCTAACCTGTCTGATGAAAGCTTACTTCAAATATCAAAGAAATACGGAGTAACTCAAAGAATTTTTGACGTAGCTTCTAGTTTTATGCGTGTACCTGAAAGAGTTTTAAGAAGAGATTCTTTTATGGCACACTATTTACAAGCTAAAAACAAATTTGGTGGTGCAATTAAAGATTACAATTCGCCATTCCTTATTAATATAGCAAAGCGTGGCGTTAAAGGTACACAGTTCCTTTATTCAGCCCCGTATAGACCAATGTGGACAAATAGTACCTTGGGTAGGGTGATGTCTAGGTTCCAGCTTTGGAGTTGGAATAGTGTTAGATTTAGAAATGATGTTGTTAAACGTGCTTATATTGCCGGTTACCAAGAAGGTACACCTGAATTTGACACATTTAAAAGATTAGCTATAGCTGACGCTTTTATGCTTGGTATGGCTAATATGTTTCAATATAGTTTGTTTGAAAACGCTTTACCCGCTCCTTGGAATTGGTTTCAAGATACAGCAGATTATCTTATGGGAGATGAACAAGCTAGAGAACGAGCTTTTTACGGTTCGCCTATAGGTCCATTTCAAGCTGTAACACCTCCTTCATTGCGTTTGTTACCTCCTATGTTTAAATGGATGATGAGCGATGACGCTAGTGAATTAACAGATTATTACCTATGGACAATACCACCTTTTGGCAGACTGACTAGAGACATAATAGGTCCCGGAGGTATGATAGAAAATCCATATTATTCTATAACTAAGTTTACTGGTATGCCAATTATGCAAGCGGCAAAACTCATTAAAGGTGAGAAACCAGATGCTATAAAAGGGAAATTTGTATACTAATGTCAGCTAAAACTTTTATAAAAATGGCTAAACAAAAGTTTAATTCTAAATCTTTTAAACAAGGACTTGAAGAAAGTGCAAACGAATTATTATCTAAAAAAGGCACTATTCTGGCAGGTGCTGGCTTAACTGCTGGTGCAGGTTTAATGATAGCTGAAAAGAATGATTTTGTTGACTTAGGTGATGAAAGAACACAAAGCTTAGCTAAAGGTATAGCAATAGGTGGTAGTGCTATTGTTGGTGCCTTAGGCGCTGCTAAAGCCGCTAAGGTAGCAGGACGTTTATTAAATAAGACAAAAGAAACTCCGTGGAAAAATGTTAGACGTACTGGAGTTACTGAAACAATTATGGGAAATGCCGATAATACTCTAATGTCTAATCCTTTAGCTCCAGATAAAAAACTTAGTTTTTATGGTCCCGGCGGAGCTGTTAATCAATTAGGTGCTGTTGCTGAGGAAGGTTGGTCTGCTTTAAAAAGAGGTACTTCTCGATTTTTTGATGCAGAAACTAGCATAGCTTCTAAAAGAGTTCCCGGTGTAAGCACACGTACTGCTGAACAAATAACTACTTTAGAAAAGATTGCACAGGAAACAGAGTTAGGTCTAAAGTCTATGGTTAGCAAACAAGGTGAAAAAGGTTATGCAACTGAATTAAAAAAAGTCTTAGCTCCTCTTAAACAATCAGTTAAAGTAGTTCATCATAAAGTTGTAAATGATTATAGTAATTCAGGAATATTTAATGAGTATTTTCAAGACAATACTGTTGTTTCTGATTATGTTAGAAAGTTTTTAAAAGCTGAAACGTATGAAGGTATAGTAAAACAAGCTAGCGTTGCTCGAGGTATTGGTAAAGAGTCTATTGATAATATGCTTAACGTACAAGGTCTTAAAACTCCAATAGAAAAAATGAAATATGTCCAGTTAAATAACAAAGGCGTTAGTATGGGCGATATGTTAAGAGATATACAATTTGACCCAAGAGTTTACAATGTATTCCAAAATATGGGTAAAAAAGGCTTAACTAAAACAGATGAAGTTTATGATGCTATGAAAGAATTTTTTCCAAACGTAAAAAAACTTAAAGATGGTCAATTGCAAATTATAATGTCTCCTAAAATGAAAAGTAATTTTGATTGGGGTGGTTCAGCAGGTTCTGTTACTTGGAACCCTAAATCTCCTGATAAAGTTAAATTTTTTAGTACTGATGCTAGAGATTTATTTGGTATGAAATTAGGCGATGATGTAATAAACGTATCTACTATTAAAGAAATTAAGATACCTAAATTTATTGACAAAATGAAAAGGGAAACAAATAAGCCGACACGTGGACCTGATAAAGTAAAGCGTGCAGAAAAACGCCCTAAAGAATACAGAGAAATGGATGTGGATTCTATTAACACTGTTACAAATAACACTTTAATAAGTAAAAGTGATTATGAACGATTAAGGAATATACCTGCTGAATTTAATAAAGCGAAGCTAGATGTTCGTATGAAAGGAGCAACTATGAAAGAATCTATTGAATTTGTTGGTACTAGAGCGGCAACTGTTTCTGGAGGTATGGCTGGATTATATGGTTCATATGCTTTAGCTTTTGGAGATGATGAGTAACGCTCCGTCCTCGCTCCGTCCTCGCTCCCTCGATTCCTGTTAAGAGCT
>TARA_R110000764_G_scaffold40751_4_pt1 | contig 20316 bp, 20 predicted proteins | sample TARA_R110000764 | Tara Oceans TARA_R110000764 (sample SAMEA4398111) | marine metagenome | biome: Polar Biome; feature: [SRF] surface water layer (ENVO:00010504); material: water (ENVO:00002006), including particulate matter (ENVO:01000060) such as... | depth 5 m | reverse complement strand
GGAACTGGAATTGAACCATTATTGTCATTGGCTTGTTTTGTTAAGCGCTTAGCTTCATCAACTAAGTCAGCTTCGAATAATGATTTACCCACATTATGACCTTGCGAAGCAATAAAAGTATTAGCAATACCGCCACCAACAACTAATTGATCGACAATACCTGCTAAAGAATCAAGCACGGTAAGTTTAGTTGAAACTTTTGAACCACCAACAATAGCCACTAATGGGCGGGCAGGGTTATCAAGGGCTTTTGATAAAGCTGAAAGCTCACCCGCTAATAATGGGCCAGCACAAGCCGTAGGTGCATATTTTGCCACGCCGTGGGTACTTGCTTGTGCGCGATGAGCGGTGCCAAATGCGTCCATGACAAAAATATCACACAACGATGCTAACTTTTTAGACAAAGTATCATCATTATTTTGCTCGCCTGTATTGAAGCGAATATTTTCAAAAATAACTAGTTCACCAATATTAACATCTACACCGTCAAGGTAACTTTTAACTAAACGTACAGGTACATTTAGTGCTGCACTAAGATAGTCGGCAACCGGCTGTAATGAAAACTCTTGATTGTATTCGCCTTCAGTTGGTCGACCTAAATGTGACATTACCATGACTTTAGCACCCGCTTCTAAAGCGTGCTTCAAAGTTGGTAATGCAGCTCTTAAACGAGCATCGGAAGTTATTTTGCCATCTTTTATTGGCACATTTAAGTCTTCACGAATTAGCACACGTTGATTGTTTAATGCTAGATCGGTCATTTTAATTACTGACATGTTTATTTCCTGTTGATAGAAGTTTAACTGTTAAGTAAGTGATAAATAAATTCTTGGTTGGGTGCTCTCGAACTAACCCACTTTAGCCATAGTATAGGCGGTATCTAATAAACGGTTAGCGAATCCCCATTCGTTATCACACCAAATAAGTAACTTAACCAAACGTTTGTGACTAACACGAGTTTGATTGCCATCCACAATGCTTGAATGCGGATCATGGTTAAAGTCAATAGAAACCAGTGGCTCAGTGGTATAACCTAAAATCCCGGCTAAACCGTTTTGTTGAGCGTCGATAATTGCTTGGTTAATGTCAGCAATAGTTGCATCGCTCGATAAGTTTAAGCTCAGATCCATTGCCGTTACATTGATAGTGGGAACTCGCACTGCAATGGCTTCAAATCGACCAGCAAATTTGGGTAGTATTCGTTCAATACCAGCGGCTAGTTTAGTGTCTACCGGGATGATTGATTGGCTTGCAGCACGAGAACGGCGTAAATCAGGGTGATAAGCATCAATAACTTGTTGGTCATGCATTGAAGAATGAATAGTAGTAATCGCACCACTTTCAACACCAAAGGCTTTATCTAAAACCTGAATAACGGGCACGACACAGTTGGTGGTACAAGAGCCGTTTGAAACCACTTTCTCAGCTGGAGTAAGTAATTGATGATTTATGCCATAAATAATCGTGGCGTCTAAATCTTGTGAACCTGGATGCGAAAAAAGTACCTTTTTTGCACCTTGTTTAATATGTTGTTGTCCATCGGCTTGGCTGCCATATTGTCCGCTACAGTCAATAACTATATCGACATTATGTTGTTGCCATGGCAAGTTGCTTAATTCAGCTTCATGACTTAATGCGATTTCGTCACCCGCAATAAATAATTTGCCATTACTTTGTTGAACTGAAAATGAAAAACGCCCGTGTGTAGAATCGTACTTTAATAAATGCGCTATACCTTCAGGCTCTGCTAACTCGTTAATAGCGACTAAATTGAATTCGTTCGTTCTGCCGTTTTCATATAAAGCACGAACAACATTTCTGCCGATTCTTCCAAAGCCATTTATTGCAATATTAATTGACATATTATTGGATCTTATTGCTAACGAACCTAGAAAAGGAAATAGCCAGTTAACAATATTAACTGGCTATCAATAACGTTTAACGGTGAGAAAAAGCGATTAGCTTAAGCTGTTTACCGTTTTAACAACGTTTTCAACACTAAAGCCAAAGTGCTCAAGAAGCACATTACCTGGCGCTGATTCACCAAAAGTTGTCATACCAACAACTTTGCCACTTAACCCAACGTATTTATACCAAAAATCGGTATGAGCCGCTTCAATAGCAACACGTTTAATCACTGTCGATGGCAATACAGATTCTTTATAGTCACTGTCTTGAGCATCAAAAATATTGGTTGATGGCATAGAAACAACACGCACGTTATCACCTAAGCTTTCAGCGGCTTTCAATGCTAAAGACACTTCAGAGCCCGTGGCAATTAAAATAATCTCTGGTGTGCCAACGCTGTCTTTTAAGATGTAACCACCTTTAGCAATGTCACTAACTTGTGCATTAGTACGACTTAACGCAGGTAAACCTTGGCGTGAGAAAATTAATGAAGTTGGCGCATTTTGGCGTTCAACCGCGTTTTTCCATGCAACTGCTGACTCGGTTGCATCGGCTGGACGCCATGTCACCATGTTTGGCGTTGTACGTAAGTTAGTTAATTGCTCGATAGGCTGATGCGTTGGACCATCTTCACCTTGACCAATTGAGTCATGGGTATAAACAAAAATGTTTTGAATGCCCATTAAAGCAGACATACGTACAGCATTTCGTGCGTATTCCATAAACATCATGAAAGTTGCGCCGTAGTTGATAAAACCACCGTGCAATGAAATACCGTTCATAATACCGCTCATACCAAATTCACGAACACCGTAGTAAATGTAGTTACCAGCAGCATCGTCTTGAATACCTTTTGAACCAGACCAAAGCGTTAAGTTTGAACCCGCTAAATCGGCTGAGCCACCTAATAATTCAGGTAACATTGCACCAAATACTTCAATAGTATTTTGTGATGCTTTTCGCGAGGCAACATTTTCAGCTTTTTCTTGGCACTCTAAAATGTAAGCATTGGCTTTTTCTTCAAACTCAGCAGGCAAATCACCTTTAATAACACGGCGTTCATACTCAGCAGCTAATGCTGGATGTGCAGCTTGGTATGCAGCAAATTTATCATTCCAACTTGCTTGCTCTGAAGTGCCTTTTTCTTTTTGATCCCAGTCAGCGTAAATATCTGCTGGAATTTCAAATGGCGCGTGTGGCCAATTTAAGAATTCGCGAGTCGCGGCAATTTCATCATCACCTAGTGGTGCACCATGACAATCGTGTGTGCCTGATTTATTAGGCGAGCCAAAACCAATGACTGTTTTACAACAAATCATGGTAGGTTTATCTGTTACCGATTTTGCTTCTGTTATTGCCGCTGCAATAGCCGCACTATCGTGTCCATCTACGTCACTAATAACATGCCAACCGTAAGCTGCAAAGCGAGCAGGCGTATCGTCAGTAAACCAACCTTCCACTTTACCGTCAATTGAAATGCCATTGTCATCCCAAAAAGCAATTAATTTACCTAAACCTAAAGTACCCGCTAATGAACAGGCTTCATGCGAAATACCTTCCATTAAACAACCATCACCTAAAAATACATAAGTGTGGTGATCAACTATATTGTGACCTTCGCGGTTAAATTGTGCCGCTAAAGTTTTTTCGGCAATTGCCATACCTACCGCATTAGAAACACCAGCACCTAGTGGGCCCGTAGTGGTTTCAACACCTGGTGTGTAACCATACTCTGGATGACCAGGGGTTTTTGAATGCAGTTGGCGGAAGTTTTTCAACTCACCAATTGGTAGATCATAACCCGTTAAATGCAATAATGAATATATAAGCATTGAACCGTGGCCATTTGATAAAACAAAGCGGTCACGATCGGCCCATTGTGTATCTGTTGGATTATGCTTTAGAAAGTCACGCCATAAAACTTCAGCGATATCTGCCATGCCCATTGGGGCTCCAGGGTGTCCTGATTTAGCTTTTTGCACGGCATCCATGCTTAAAACTCGAATTGCATTGGCCAGTTGTTGACGCGACGGCATAATTGCTCCAATTATTGTTAAATTTGATGGGATATAAATTGCGCTTATTTTCACCTAGAGTGCCCCTTGACTGCAAATTTAATTAGCACTTTTATGGCATTATTTTTAACTAAGTTATATTTATCGTCTTTTAAATGTGAAATGACCTGATTTAATGAATGAAATAAGATTTTGATCGCTTGTTAATTTGATTGAGCAAACTGAAAGGGAAGTTAGTAGACAGATATAAACTTTAGCATTTATATAAGAAAAAATTAAAATCGTTCATTTAATGAGCTTTTGGTTGAATATCTATACAAGTTGCTTTAATGTTAATGCGTCGTATTAATAAAAATTAGAAAAAGATACAACATAATACAGGATTAAAGAATGAACAGGTCGTCGTCACGCGGAATTAAGCTGACTACGGTAATATTAGCGGTATTAATATTAGCAGTATCAGCAGTGTTGAGCACAGGCTCAGCATTAGACGACAAGGAAGTTACAATAGAACAAAATAATTAAGAGCTTATCAATTAGCTCATCATAACTACTAGCCTCGCAATAGCGGGGCTTTTTTATGTACAGGATGTACGGTATGTCGTGGTGACAGGACGTCAAGGAACGACGGTAAACGATGCCGTAATACGATATTAACCGTTTTAAAATGATCTATTGAGGCTTACTAAAAGCAATTACTGGCGTCCCCACCAGGACTCGAACCTGGAGCAGCGGCTTAGGAGGCCACAGTTTTATCCAGTTAAACTATGAGGACAAAGCGCAAGTAGTTTGATTATCACCACGCAGTATTAACTAGCCCAGAGCAGTGAAATGCTATTTAAAGCCCAAGTATGCTACAACTATTTTATTAATTTGTATTCAAAAAAATCAAATAAAATTAACACTAACAGAGGCTTAATTAATAGCAGTTGAATTCATCCTTTCAATGAACTCTTAACTTATTGTTTAATATCTTACGGCTAAGTCATTTATTTGTATATTGTCTAATACGTGTTGTGCTGCCGTTGTTGCATGGGCACTATCTTGGCTTACTGAGGTAACAATCACTTTATAAGGGCTAATATTAAAGCCGGTGTATGTGCGTTTATCATCACTGACAAAGTTATTGAAATGCAGTAAAGAGAACTCATCACCCACTTGCACCCCGTGTCTTTTGCCTAAGTTAAAAGTAATTGAATTACCCTGAACTTGCACGATGCGACCTTGGGTTGGCTGACACATCATGTTTTCGTCGATATCTCGCACCATGTCATCTAAAGACAGGTTTATTTGTTGGCCATATTCACTCTGCCAAAAGTTTTGGCTAGTTACATCAATATGTTTACGCTTATCAAAATCCCATGGCGCAGAACTTTGATAATGTTTATCTAGAATTCTTTCACCTGTGGTGCCATCGTGAACATAGAGTGCGATATTAAATTGGCGTTGATAAATATTTTTTTGCCAGAATTGCCAATCATTGTTTTCATCATCCGCCATAGATAGGTCTTGAATTTCTGAAAATAAAACATATTGGCTGTCTGACATATTAGCTAACGACATCGCTAAATTTTTTAAGCTTTGAGCTTGCAAGCTTTGATTGTAGCGTGAAAATTCTGTTTTGGTTTGCAGCGCTAACTTAGTGTCTAGATATATCCCTTGCTGCTGTATTTTACTGGCGAGCTTTTTAATTAATGTTTTATCAAGTGCATAAATACTACCAATATTGGCTTGTTCTCGATGCAATATATTACTACGAGTAAGTAACATCGATTTTTTATAATCAGCGGCAAAACATTTTTTTTCTTGTGGGAAAATATCAGCTCGAATAGTAACTGTTACAAAGTCGTCGTTGTAGGTTTCACTGATCAAGGCTAATGAATTAACACTGCCACTGGCTCGTATGCTTATTTGATCTTGGGTGAGTAAGCCGTTAACGACTTGTTGTACACTTGATACAGAAGCACCTGCAACCAACAACGCTTTTTTTAGTGCATTTTGCATCGCTTGAGCTTTGGCTGCTTTATTATCACCATTTTTTATGCTCGCCACACCTTGCGATTCATACCATTGTCCAAAACTGGCACTACTGAATAAAGCAAAGCAAAGGCAAATTGAACTTAAGCGCATAAATATCTCTTTTAATAGTGGATCGATTTCTCTATTCAAATATGCACTTTTTGTGCCTACTAATACTTTAAACATAAACCAATGTTGGTAAAGCTATTACCTAGCTAATTTAGTTCACTATTATATGAGTTGATAAACGCGGTATTTTTATGCCCCTCAGTGTTAAAACACAGGGTAAAGTTTTAGGTGATATTCATTGCAGAATACACAACTTGGTATCACTCTATAATATAAGCAGAGAGGTTTGCCTTTTATTTAGGTGTTCTACTAGGTAATCAATTAGGTAAGCAAATAGGCATCAGTAGAGTGTTATTATTAAATCCTCTGGTATCTTTTATTCATATACTGTTTGGATTTTAATCTAATATTGATGAAGCCAAGTTAAATTTAAATATTGGCGCGGATCATGCTTTGTTATTTGTATTAATTTTATGATATTTGTATTAATTGAGGATAGCTCAATGAAAAATTGGCTTATAGCACTACTAATACCGACACTTATGGCGTGTTCTGTAAAAACCAAAAACAATGATTTTTATGGTTCTAATTACGTTGATAAACAAGAAATTGACAGCTTTGCGTTACCTCGTCATGCAATAAACGATGTAGTTAAAGGTTTGGCATATCAAATGTTGGAAAGTAGTACATTTGTAAATCCTAAAACGCCAATTGCCATTGCGTCATTTGTGGATTTAAAAAATTTAGAATCAACCAATTGGCTTGGTAATCAACTATCTGAAAGCTTTGTTCATGAAATGCAGCGACATGGCTTAGTGGTTATTGATTTTAAAACTACTGGGCATATTCGAGTTACTGAAGATGGTGACTATGTTTTTAGCCGAGATTGGAAAGAATTACCTGAACGTCAGATAATTGACTATGTAGTGACCGGAACCATGATGCAACAAGAAGCAGGGGTTTTAGTTAATGCTCGGATGATAGGTATGCAATCACGTGTTGTTGTTGCAACTGCTCAGTCTTTTATTCCGGCTTGGGTTGTAGGCGATGACTTTAAAAATGATGATAATGTTAAAATGAAAGATGGCATGATCATACGTGACAGCGCAATGCTAGCTGATGATGCTCGTGCAATTGCTATACAGAAATAATACAGAAGTAATACTCCAATGATGAGAATGACAATATCGAAGGTGAATATGAATACTTTACGCAATAATATCGCAATTTTTTTAAGTGCTATAGTTTTGAGCGCATGTTCTTCGGTGTTTGATAGACATGTTGAATGGCAAAATGTAAAGCCAGAGCAATTTCCTGTATTAACGGCTATTGGCCAAGCGCCAATTAGTTTGCAAAACTCAACACACAAAACACAACGTATGTTAATGGCAATGAAAGCATCAAAAATTGCTGCCTATGCCGAGCTTGCAGAACAAGTTTATGGGCAAAGTATTGATGGCAAAACCACTATGTCTAATTTAGTGGTAGATAACCAACTACTAAAGGCTTCGGTACAAGGTATTATTCGTGGCGCTAAAGTTGTAAAAAGTTACCCTGTTGGTGACAGTTACACAACAGAGTTAAGCTTAGACTTTAAAGATGTATATGAAATTTATAATGCATCGTCTAACCGTCAAGAAATAAAGCATATCACTTATTATTAGCATTAGTGGCTGAAATTTATACCTAAAAAAACCAGCTTTCGCTGGTTTTTTTAGGTATAAATTCAAAATAAAAGTGCTTAAGCTTTTAACCCTAGGCTACTCAGCCCACCAGAGGTTTTTCCTTTGCTATCATAAGTCATTGATGACTTATTATGATTTTCTAATAAAGAGGTTTTCATTCGTTCAACTGAGAGTTGAGACTGATGAATGATTAAACCATTAATTTGGTTTTGTTTTTTACAGCGGACTAAACACGCTTCAATATCGGCTAACTCTGTGTCGAAATTACCAGCTAATTTTTCTTGTTTGAACTCAAAACTTTGTCCTATAGCATTGTCAATTTCTTGAATCGCTATCAGTAAGTTGTTTTTATCTGAGGTAATACTAATAAGTGCATCAGGGTTTTGTTTCTGAAGGACGTCTTTCTCTGTATTTAATAACGTTTCTAGTTGCATCAACTGAGATAACTGTTGAGAGATCAATTGTTGCGGTGTTATTTTTTCAGACACTTATTACTCCTTTAATTCTTACGAGTTAGTTGAGATCAAATTCAAAGTTAGCAATACTCGCTGCTAGTTTTTCTGGATTAACTTTATAATCACCAGAAGCAATAGCATCTTTTAATTCAGCTATTTTTTTCTGGTTTAGCACTGGTGAGTCAGCTGCCTTTTTTTGCAACTCAGTCATCTGTTTTGCTTGTGGGGTAATTGACACCGAATCGCGAGGTGCTAATTTAGCTTGTTGCGATGTATTTGCATTTTCGCTAACTTGCTGTTTAGTTTGAACTTGTTGCTTCACTTGGTTGGTATTACTCAAGTTGTTGATATTAATAGCCATTATTGTATCCTACTTACAACAGTTATTGGTTTCTAACCTTTTATCGGCAAAACAGCAGAAAACTTAAGCAATTATTATAAATTAATTACGACTTGGTTAATAGCGCTAACTTGCCCTTGAACAATTCGTCCAGATTGCTTATTTCGCACGGATATAATTTCACCTAAGCTGCCGTCGTCTAACGCAACGCCAAACGATTTAATCTCAAAGCTATCTGACTTAGCAATGATATTCACAGGCTCATCTTTACAAACAAAGCAGGTGTTTTTATTTGTTATAACGCTACCTTGAGATAAATTTCTTTTGGTGCGTACACCAGTGGCAAGGCTTGGATCTGTCATCACTGCCCCTCGAATTTGCCCTGAGTCTTTAAATATAAGTTCTATATTACTTTGACTGAGTAAAGTACCTTTGCTGACGCGCATTCGTGTCACTACAACAGGCACTATTGTTTGAATTTTTACCGGTATATATAAATACCAAGAATTTTCGTCGGAACAAACAATTTTAACATTTACGTTTCTACCGTTATGGTTTTCAGGTATATTTGCCGTTAATGGTGACACACAAGATTGTAATGAAATGCGAGGATCTATTTCAGATACTTCGACATTTAGCTTTCCTTGAGCAGGTAAACTCACGTTATTCTCGACATGTTTTTTGATGAAGTTATAGAGATACTCCCGATCAAACGTCATGGCTGAACTCGAATTAACTATGGCTATGTATATAAGGGCTATTGTTAATATTATCTTTAATTGGCTCATAATTTCTTATTTGAATGCTAGGGAAATAAAAATACTCGTCTAAGCTTAATTTAGTTAACTAAAATCAACTCAACTTAAATTAATATACATAACGTCAAAGTATTTACGTTATGCACAGACATTAGTGGTTTTAATGATTGTACAATCAAGAATCGTGCCTTTGTTATATTTGCAATGGCATACCAAAGAGGTTTCTTATGACAGGCATACTAGACTCAGTTAATCAGCGCACTCAATTAGTCGGACAAAACAGATTAGAGCTGCTGCTATTTAAACTTATTGGACGCCAACACTTTGGTATTAACGTATTTAAAGTACGAGAAGTTATGCCATGTCCAAGGTTGACTCAATTACCTAAGCAAGACAAGTTTATCAAAGGCGTGGCACATATTCGTGGTCAAACTATCTCCGTAATAGACTTAAGTAAAGCGACCGGAGGTCCAGATATTGTTCAAACAGAAAGTAGTTTCGTTATTATTGCTGAATACAACCGAAGCGTGCAGGGCTTTCTTGTCGCGGGTGTTGAACGTATTGTTACGTTGAGCTGGAAAGACATGATGCCACCACCTGAAGGTGCGGGTAAATCTAGTTATTTAACTGCAGTGACTGAAATTGATAACGAAATGGTATCGATTCTTGATGTTGAAAAAATCCTCAATGAAATTAGTCCTATTTCAACTAATTTAAGTGAAGGTATTGCCGATTCTAGTGTTGGCGAACAAATTGGTGAGCGAGTTATTATGATCGCTGATGATTCATCTGTGGCGCGCAATCAAGTTAAACGAGCACTTGAACCGCTTGGACTAACCATGCTATTGGCAAAAAATGGTCAAGATGCCCTTGATCAATTGCACAAAATTGCTGAAGGGTGTCAAAATAATATCACTGAAAAAGTGGCATTATTGATTTCTGATATTGAAATGCCAGAAATGGACGGTTATACACTGACTGCAGAAATTAAAAACAACGACAAATTAAAAAAGATGCCGGTAATATTACATACTTCGTTAAGTGGTGTTTTTAATAATGCCATGGTTGAGAAAGTGGGCGCTGAAGACTTTATCCCTAAGTTTCACCCCGATGAGCTAGCGATAGCCGTTAAAAAGTGGTTAAAACATAATGAAGTTACTTAATCCGTATTTGTATTATTCAATAAAGGTGGATTATTGCGAGTGTTAGCCAAGCAACTAGATAATAAAAGCTATGATAAATTTCGCATTTTTCTAGAGCAACAATGTGGCATCGTTTTAGGTGAGAATAAGCAGTACCTAGTGATAAGTCGATTATCTCCTCTGATGGAAAGGTTTGACATCAAATCATTGTCAGAGCTTGTATTGCAAACACTTAATCCGGCTAAGCGGCAACTGCAGGCGGCAGTTATTGACGCTATGACTACCAATGAAACGCTATGGTTTCGCGACGAGTATCCTTTTGAATTGTTAAAAAATCGTATATTGGCAGAGTTTAAAAATCAGAAAACACCATTAAAAATATGGTCAGCAGCTAGTTCTTCAGGGCAAGAGCCATATTCAATCGCTATGGTTATTTATGAATTTCAAAAAAATAATCCCGGTGCATTTCCAGGTGGTGTTCAAATTATTGGCACTGATATTTCAAATACCATGTTAGAACACTGCAAGCATGCACATTATGACAATTTAGCTTTATCGCGAGGCTTATCTGCTGAACGCAAAAGAAAGTTTTTTGAAACCAGTGATAATGGCATGTTAAAACTCAAAGATGTGATTAAAAACATGGTCAGTTTTCGTCAACTAAACCTGTTAAACAGTTACAGTATAATGGGGCGGTTTGATGTGGTTTTTTGTCGTAACGTATTGATTTACTTCTCTCCCGAGTTAAAATCAAAAATAATTTCTCAAATTCATGGCACCCTCAATACAGACCGTTATTTATTTCTTGGAGCCTCTGAATCTCTATCAGGTATTAGCCAAGATTTTAATATGCTTCGTTGCAATCCCGGTATCGTTTACCAAAAAAAGTAACCTCTCTTTAAACCTCTGGCATAAATCTTGAATAAATACCTTCATTCATACGGAGGTATTTTTTTATGGCTATTAGTTTTGAAAAAGCATTTGGTATTTACCCGCAAAGCTTACAGATTCGTGCACAACGTGCGGAGATCATTGCCGGCAATATTGCCAATGCTGATACACCTGGCTACAAAGCCAAAGGAATGGATTTCAAAGCCGCATTAGAACAAGCAGCCTCAAAGCAACAAACAGGCATGACTCGTACCAATGAAAAACATTTCGATGTTCGTATGGAGCTCAATAACGGCGTGGGTTTTCGTACACCAAACCAAACTGATACAGGTGACGGTAATAGTGTAGATGTACAAGTGGAACGAAACTTGTATCTAGAAAACTCTATGCAATATCAAGCAAGCCTACAATTTCTTAACGGAAGCATAAAAGGCTTGAGAAAAGCAATTACTGGAGGGCAATAAAAATGAGCCTATTTAATGTATTTTCTATATCTGGTTCGGGTATGAGCGCACAGTCTGTCCGCTTAAATACTACGGCTAGTAATATTGCTAATGCTGATAGTGTTAGCAGTAGTATCGATCAAACATATCGTGCACGCCACCCAGTTTTTGCCGCTGAGATGCAAAAAGCTGCCGCAGGACAAAATGAGTCGGTTGGTGTTCAGGTACTTGGTGTTGTTGAAAGTAACAAGCCGCTTAATATTGAATATGCTCCTGACCATCCAATGGCCGATGGTGAGGGTTATATTTACAAGCCGAACGTAAATGTTATTGAAGAAATGACTAACATGATTTCTGCTTCTCGTTCATATCAAACCAATGTGCAAATAGCGGAGTCAGCAAAAAGTATGCTAACTAAAACGCTAACACTTGGTCAACGCTAAGGTTAAATAGGAACTATCATGGAAACAGTATCTGGCTCTAGCCCATTAGATAACATCCGCTGGCAACAGGAGAACAATACTCCTGAGGCAGACGAAGACCGAGGAATGTTAACGCAAGCAGATTTCTTTGCGTTACTTACTCAAGAACTGTCGAATCAAGACCCGACCAAGCCAGTTGAAAACAATGAGATGATATCTCAGATGACCGCTTTCTCGACCACTGATGGAGTGACAAAGTTAAACGATCAATTTACCAGTTTTGCTGCTTCAATGTCTTCTAGCCAAGCTCTACAAGCTTCGTCGCTTGTGGGTCGCAGTGTACTTGTTGAAGATAACGTATTTGGTATGGAAGAAGGGCAATCGGTAAAAGGTAAATTAGTTACCGACCAACCGGCAAGTAATGTCAATATTTACGTAGAGAATGTTGCCGGTGAAATTATTCAAACGGTACCTGTAGGTAGTGTTGCATCAGGTGAATTTACTTTCACTTGGGATGGTCAAACGTCTAACGGTGAACCTGCTCCAGAAGGTGCATATCGTTTTCGTGTTGCCGGCTTAGTTGAAGGTAACGCATCAGAATTGCAAGCGATGACTTATCGTAAAGTCGACAGTGTCACTTTAGCCGGTAGCGGTGGAAGTATTTTATTAAACCTTAATGGTGGTAGCACCATGAAACTTTCAGATGTAGTTGAAGTTTCTCAAGGTTAAGCAATCATTTTTTATATGAGGTGAAATTATGTCATTTAATGTAGCGTTGAGCGGATTAAACGCAGCTCAGAAAGATTTGGATGTAACATCCAACAACATAGCCAATGTAAACACCACAGGCTTTAAAGAATCACGTGCAGAATTCGTTGACGTTTATGCGGCTTCGCTTTTATCTTCTAGCAAAACTAAAGTTGGTGACGGTGTTTTGACAGCAGAAGTTGCTCAGCAATTTTCACAAGGTAGCATCAAGTTTACCAATAACTCGCTAGATTTAGCGATTACCGGTAATGGCTTTTTTGCCACAGTGCCTGAGTTAAACAGCTTAGAAACCTCATATACACGAGCCGGGCAATTTAAACTAAATCAAGACAACTTTATTGTAAACTCGCAGGGTGGTCATCTACTTGGCTTTCCAGTAAATGCTGATGGAACCTCTGCTTCAGTAAGTTTAAGTACCGCTGAGCCAATTCGTATACCAACGGCCTCAGGTGCGCCACAGAAATCATCAGAAGTTGATATCAGAATGAATTTACCTGCAGGTGACTCTTATATATCATCAGCTCCAGGTAACTTTGACCCTGAAGATCCATTAACATTTAATCATTCTACATCGGTAACTATCTTCGATTCATTAGGTGATAGCCATGTAATGACTTATTATTTTATTAAAGATGATCCAAGTGTAAATCCCAATGAATGGATGCTTTTTGCTTCTGTTGATGGCAAGCCTATTGATCTTGAAGACCCTGCAGGTGGTGGAACTAACCCGGTTGGAGGTGATATATCAGGTCCATTATCTGCAGGTGGTGGATTGGTTGGTGCGAGATTAGTTTTCGATTCATCTGGTGACTTTCAATCTCAAATTCCAACAGCAGCTAATGGTGGTATTATTACTTCAGATTTTAGTAATCATTTACCTAATGGTGCAGATACTTCACAAACAATTAAAATTGACTTTAACCTAGATCCCTTAGGTCCAAATCCAAATGAACCAACTCAGTTTGCGTCTAACTTTGAAGTAACTTCTTTACAACAAGATGGTCTAGCTGTTGGTCGTTTAACGGGGATTGATATCGGTACTGATGGTTTAGTTAGAGCAACTTATAGTAATGGTACATCAGAGCCATTATCACGAATTGCTATGGTAAACTTTGCCAATGAACAAGGTTTAAAGCAAGTAGGTAGTACCTCTTGGAAAGAAAGTATAACTTCAGGTGAAGCACTAGCAGGTGAAGGTGGATCAGGTACTTTTGGTACCATAAACTCTTCAGCTTTAGAGCAATCTAACGTTAACTTAACGTCAGAATTGATTGATTTGATTTCTGCTCAACGAAACTTCCAAGCGAACTCGCGAGCACTCGAAGTTGATAATCAACTGAACCAAACTATTTTACAGATTCGTTAATTTGAATAGCGTTTAGTCATTTGAATGGATAGTTAATTCCTTTGCTGAATTTGAATATAAAAAGCCAGATAATCATACCTTGATATCTGGCTTTTTTATGTCTGCAATATCGTCTAAATCAATTAGGAACTGAAACCTCTTAGGCATGCTAAATGTTAAGGAGAGTGAGAACCTTATTAGTATTTAGCAAAATTGCTAAAGGCAAACTATTTATTGACGGTAAACGACTACTTTACCAAAGTCAGTATTATTTTTGTGCTATCTCGTTATCTTCTAATAAATTGTTTAAGTCATCGCTTTATTACATCACCCTGATTTTTCAGTTCATTTAGTCCATACGCTTATATTATTGCTTAAATATCACCAGCTAAAGTTCATAGCTTGTTTGTTACCTCACCTCTGCGCTTTCGTATCTGGCACTTTATTTGCAACAGTTCAAATATTATAACTATTATTGGGTGAAGTTCATTATGGATAAGATGCTATATATCGCCATGAGCGGTGCGAAGCAGAATATGCAAGCTTTATCAGTCACTGCTAATAATCTCGCTAACGCCAAAACAACGGGCTTTAAAGCTGATTTAGCTAATGCTAGAGCAATGCAAGCTTTCGGTGAAGGTTTACCTTCTCGCGTGTTTTCAATGACAGAACGAGCAGGCCAAAACTTTGACAGTGGAGCTTTACTTACCACTGGGCGCGATCTTGATGTTGCTATTCAAGGACAAGGCTGGCTAACCGTACAAACAAAAGATGGCAGTGAAGCTTACACTCGCAATGGTCAATTAAAGTTAAATGAAAATGGCGCATTAGAAACGTCTAATGGTGATTTAGTTATCGGTGATGGTGGACCTGTGTTCATACCGCTACCGGTGAATAATATTAATATTGCCAGTGACGGAACAATTATGGTTCAACCAGAAGGTGCTCCCGCTTCAGTGCAAGATGAAGTTGGACGATTGAAATTGGTTAATCCTGACAGTCGCTTACTAGAAAAAGGTAACGATGGCCTATTTCGTCGAAAAGACGGCAACAATGAACCGGCTGATATTACCGTATCAGTAGCGAGTGGTTCATTAGAGTCAAGCAACGTAAACCCTATCAGTGAAATGACTGACATGATCGCACTGCAACGTCAATTTGAAATGCAGTTAAAAATGATGAAAACTGCCGAAGAAATTGATTCAAGTGCAGCTTCATTATTACGAGCGTTCTAAATAAATTTTTGAGGTGATGTATGAACCCAGCATTATGGATTAGTAAAACAGGCTTAGATGCGCAAACAAAAGAAATTGCGGTTATATCTAACAACTTGGCGAACGCCAGTACTATTGGTTTTAAAAAGAGCCGCGCGGTATTTGAAGACTTACTTTATCAAAATATTAACCAACCAGGTGGTCGTTCAGCGCAAGATACTGAAATGCCGTCAGGGTTAATGTTAGGTGCAGGTACCAAAGTGGTAGCAACACAAAAAATACATACCCAAGGTGACATGCTTAATACTGATAATGCATTGGATCTGATGATTCAAGGCGAAGGTATGTTCGAAATTTTAATGCCAGACGGCTCGTCTGCTTATTCACGCAACGGTCAATTTACCATGGACGAAGAAGGTAATATTGTTACGCCGGGCGCAGGTTATTTATTACAACCGCAAGTTACCGTGCCTGAAGATGCATTAAGTATCATCGTTTCACAAGACGGTGAAGTTTCTGTCACTTTGCAAGGCCAAGCTGAACCTGCCGTGGTTGGACAAATTAATACCGTTAACTTTATTAACCCAACCGGTTTAGAGCCAATTGGGCAAAACTTATACGTTGAAACATCAGTCAGTGGTGCGCCACAAGAAGGTGTTCCAGGCTTAGAAGGTTACGGCCTATTAGTGCAAGGTGCGCTAGAAACTTCCAATGTTAATACTACAGAAGAGTTAGTTAACCTGATTGAAAGTCAGCGTGTTTATGAAATGAACTCAAAAGTTATTTCTGCGGTTGACCAAATGCTTAGCTACATTAATCAGCAATTATAAAGTTGAGGAAGGTATCATGAACGGCAAAAATCATTCGTTATTTTTTACCATAGTAAAGGTAAGCATAGTCGCCATATTGTTTACTGGCTGTGCCAGTGTTGAGCAGGCAAGAACATTGCCAAATGATCCTGATTTCGCACCCATTTTACCTGAAATGGAAGACGAACCATTAGTACCAACGGGATCACTTTTTAAGCTGAACTATGTTAATAATATTTATTCAGATTCTAAAGCGCACCGTGTTGGCGATATTATTTCTGTCATTTTGAGTGAAAGTACTCAATCACAAAAAAGTGCAAAAACTGAGTTATCTAAAGATAATAATGCGTCGCTAAGTCCTATTACTGGGTTTGGTGGAGCAGCAATCAACTTTGATAACAAAGCCATACAATTTGGCTATAACCAATCGTCTGACTTTTCAGGTGACTCTAAAGCAAATCAAGGTAATAGTTTATCTGGCAATATATCTGTGCATGTTTTACGTGTATTGCCAAATGGTAACTTGATGATCCGTGGTGAAAAATGGATGTCTCTAAATAATGGTGATGAGTTTATTCGCCTAACCGGCATTGTACGGTCACAAGATATTAGCTCAGGTAATACCGTTACCTCTAGCAAAGTTGCCAATGCACGTATTGAGTACGCAGGCACAGGAAGCTTTGCCGATGTTCAAGAACAAGGTTGGTTGTCTAAGTTTTTCAGTAGTTCATGGTGGCCAATTTAGTAGGAAAATATGATGAAAAAATATTTATATAGTTTCGTTTGTTTAACCGTATTGCTTTTTTTACCCGAAGCAAATGCTCAGCGTATTAAAGATTTAGCCGATGTGGCTGGTGTGCGAAGCAACCAACTTATTGGCTATGGCTTAGTGGTAGGTTTGCCTGGCACAGGCGAGCAAAGCCCTTTTACTGAGCAAAGCTTTAAAACCATGCTTAGCAATTTTGGTATTACCATGCCAGCAAACTTAAAGCCTAAAATTAAGAATGTTGCTGCTGTGGCCGTACATGCTGAATTACCTGCGTTTTCAAAACCAGGTCAAAAAATTGATGTTACAGTTTCTTCAATGGGTAGCGCACAAAGCTTACGTGGCGGTACATTAATTCAAACGATATTAATGGGGCTTGATGGCAATGCGTATGCCGTTGCTCAAGGAAGTTTAATTGTAAGTGGTTTAGGTGCTGAAGGGCTCGATGGCTCAAAAGTCATTGCTAATACGCCAACGGTTGGACGAATTGCCAACGGTGCTATGGTTGAACGAGAAGTGTTATCGCCATTTACCTCTGGCGATCATATTACATTTAATCTCCACAATGCTGATTTTACTACCGCAAAACGACTTTCAGACACCATTAATAACTTAATTTCTGGCTCAGCACGCGCAATAGATGCTGCCTCAGTACAAGTTACCGCCCCAAGAGATGCGGCTGATCGCGTTAGTTTTTTGTCAACCTTAGAAAACTTAGAGTTTGAACCGGGCTCACCGTCAGCAAAAATTATTGTTAATTCACGTACTGGTACCATTGTTATTGGTGCTGATGTGCGTTTACTGCCTGCAGCAATAACTCATGGCGGTATTACGGTTACCATTAATGAGATTGAAGCGGTTTCGCAGCCTAACGCTTTTGCAGCAGGCGAAACGGTGGCAACGAATCAATCCATTATTGATGTTAAACAAGACGATTCACGTATGTTTGTTTTTGACCCCGGTGTCACTTTAGATGCATTAGTACGGGCGATAAACCAAGTTGGTGCTGGCCCTGGTGATGTTATGGCCATACTCGAAGCGTTAGATCAAGCTGGCGCATTACGTGGGAATTTGATCATTATTTAATGATCAATGGAGTTACTATGACAACACGTATTGCAGATGCACAAAACTTTTTAGACATAAACGGCTTAAACTCGATTCGTCAAGACGCTAAGTCGGGTGATAGTGCCAGTAAAAAAGATGCATTAGAACAAGCTGCAAAGCAGTTTGAAGCTATTTTTATGCAAATGCTGATGAAAAGCATGCGTAAAGCGCAAGCCGTGTTAGAGGCAGACAGCCCACTGAACTCTGAGTCAACCAAATTCTATCGTGACATGCATGACCAACAAATGTCGCTCGAACTTTCTAATAATGGCGCTTTAGGTCTTGCACCGTTAATTGTTCGCCAACTTGGTGGCGACAGTGAAAACTTTACGCCTCATACAATATTACGCAGTGACGGCAACCTGGATAGTCGCGGCAGTGTACGCATTAGCGAACCTTCATTGGTCAGTACTAATAGCGTAGTCAAAGACTCGTCAGCGAATCAGGATCCTAATAAAGATCGTCAAACTAATGGCTCTATTGCCGCTCAAGCAGCTAACTTGCTGCAAAGTCCTACATTTAAAGAACCCAAAGATTTTGTTACTGCATTAACTACAGACGCTAAACGTGTGCAAGACAAAATAAATGTCCCTTTTGAAGTGGTTATTGCTCAAGCGGCTCTAGAAACGGGCTGGGGTCAAAAAATTATTAAAACCAATTCTGGCGAAAGCTCAAATAATTTATTTAACATTAAAGCTGATAGCCGCTGGACTGGCGAGAAGGTTCATAAAGAAACCTTAGAGTTTGAAGATGGCGCTATGGTGAAAAAACGCGAACCTTTTAGGGTTTATGAATCTATCGGGGAAAGTGTTAATGACTACTTGAATTTATTAACGCAAAGTGAGCGCTATCAAGGTGCTTTAGAAAAATCTACAGATGTGGAGCAATTTTTGCATAACCTACAGAGTGCTGGTTATGCTACCGACCCAAATTACGCTAAAAAGATAATGGGAACACTTCGGACAGTAACTGGCTTATTAAACAAATAAGATCACCGCTAATTTCACTGTTGAAATTAAGGTTACTGTAGGAGTTTAGGTCATGTCGATTAATCTGTATCAAACTGGTGTAAGTGGTTTACTAGCCGCACAACAACAGTTAGCGACTACAGGAAATAACATTGCTAACGTTAATACCGAAGGCTATACCCGTCAGCGTGCTGAACAGGCTACTGCTGTAGGCAATTATAACGGCGGTAACTTTGTTGGCTCTGGCACTTATGTTCAAGACATTACGCGCCTGTACGATCAATTCTCCTATAAAGAACAATTACTCAATAAAAGTAATTTGGGTAATGCTGATTCTATTAGTTTAGACCTTAATCAATTAAACGAAATAATGTCATTTTCCAGTGAAGCAATTGATGGCTCAATTCAGCGTTTTTATCAAGCGGTTAATGGTATAGCCGACAACCCAAATGATATTGGCTTACGTAATATTGCTCTTAGCCAAGCCAATGTTTTAGCAAAAGATTTCAACAGTTTAAATAACAACTTAGATCAACTTGAAAAGTCGACTAATAGCGAAATAGAACAAATGGCGAGTAAAATTTCGCAAATTTCGCTCGATTTAGCAAAAATCAACGAACAGATTTTACAGAATAAAGATATAAACCAAACGGGTCAGCCGAATGAATTATTAGATAAACGTGATCAACTCGTTAATGAATTAGGTGAATATACCTCGGTTAGCACCATTGAAGATACTTATGGCGTAATGACCGTGATGATCGGAAACGGCGCGACCTTAGTTGCTGGCATTACACCGTTAACCGTCAGTGTTGAAGCGGGCAATCCTGATCCATTGCAAACAAAATTACAATTAAATAGTCGTAACGGTAAAGTCGCCCTTGATGCGTCAAAACTTGGTGGAGCCATTGCCGCTAAAATAGAATATCGCGATGAGCATATTACACAAGCACGCAGTGAACTTAATCGTTTAGCAATGGCTGTTTCACAAACATTAAATCAATCGCAAGCTCAAGGTTTGGATTTAAATGCAAGGCAAGGTCTAGACATTTTTACCGATATCAACAGCACATTTCTTCAAAACTCAAGAGTTTTATCATCATCAAAAAATACAGGCAATGTGGAAGGTAGTCTCAAAATTACCGATGTTTCATTAGTACCAACCAATGAATTCACCGTTAAATATGACGGC
>TARA_R110000764_G_scaffold153232_1_pt1 | contig 20497 bp, 19 predicted proteins | sample TARA_R110000764 | Tara Oceans TARA_R110000764 (sample SAMEA4398111) | marine metagenome | biome: Polar Biome; feature: [SRF] surface water layer (ENVO:00010504); material: water (ENVO:00002006), including particulate matter (ENVO:01000060) such as... | depth 5 m | reverse complement strand
TGACGGCGATCCGGCTGGGCGAAGTGCGCGCGGCGGCCATGGGTGTGCCGGTGAAACGGCTGCGGCTTGAGGCGCTGGTGCTGGTGTCGATCCTGGCGGCGGTGCCGGTCAGCTTTGTCGGGACCATCGGGTTTATCGGTATCGTCGGCCCGCACGTGGCGCGGCTGCTGCTGGGCGAGGATCAGCGGTTTTTCCTGCCCGGTGCGATGCTGTCGGGGGCGGTGATCCTGTCGGCCACGTCGGTTCTGTCCAAGGCGATCCTGCCCGGGGCGGTGCTGCCCATCGGCATCATCACGGCGCTGGTGGGTGTGCCGTTCTTTGCCGCCCTGATCCTGACGAAAGGACGCAAATCATGGTAAGTTTGACACTGGACCACATCGGCGCACGCTATGGGCGTCGCCAGATTTTGACCGATGCCTCGGCCCGCTTTCAGGGCGGTATGCTGACGGCGCTGGTGGGGGCGAATGCCGCCGGTAAATCCACGCTGTTCCGCCGCATTGCGGGGCATCTGCGCGGCACCGGGGCCGTCCGGCTGGACGGGGCCGACACGCATGACCTGCGCTACATGCCGCAGGATACCGGCATGAACGCGGCGCTGACGGTCTACGAATCGATCATTCTGGCGCTGAAACAGGGCGCCGGGGGCTGGCGGTTGAGCGCCGAAGAACTGCGCGCCGTGGACGACACCGTGCGCCGGTTCAACATCACCCATCTGGCGGACAGCCAATTGTCGGAACTCTCCGGCGGGCAGCGGCAGGCGGTGTCGATTGCGCAGACGCTGGTGAGCCGCCCCAAGGTGGTGCTGATGGACGAGCCGACCTCGGCGCTGGACCTCAACCGTCAATACGAAGTGCTGGAGTCGCTGCGGGTGTATGCAGAGGAAACCGGCGCCGTGATGGTTCTGGCGTTGCATGACCTGAATCAGGTGATGCGGTGCTGCACCCAGACCATGGCCCTGGGTGACGGGCACACGCTTGCCTTTGGCCCCACTCTCGAAGTGTTGACCCCCGACCTGATCCGCAGGCTTTACGGCATCGACAGCCGCGTCGAACGCTGCTCGCGCGGGTGTCCGGTGATGATCGTCGACGGGCCGGTGATGGCGCAAAGGGCGTAGCGGTCAAAGGCGCGGGTGCCGCCCCGTCCCTGCCTGCTCGGGTCGGGGCACTCAGACCTGAGGTGCCGCGAACCCCTTGCCGATGATCGGTCCGGTGGGCCGGCCTGTGGGCGAGCCTCCGGCGGGTTCCAGCGTGACCTCGTACAGCTGTTGCGCCATGGGTCCGGGCAGATCGTCAAAGGTCAGCCGTGTCGGCGCGGTGCGGTCCAGCACCCCCAGCGAGGTCGCCCCGATCTCGGGCGTCGGCAATGTCCAGACCTGCAGCGACCGGTCGGCAGGCACGTCGATCTGGGCCACGAAACGCACCGTCGCGGTGTCGTTGCCATAATCCTCGACCACGGCCTGCGGCACGCCCTGATCGTCCAGCAGCACGGCAACAACCTGCGGTTCGGGCAGTGGTCGCAGCCCGCCGGCACCAAAGCCTACGGCAATTCCGACCAAAGCCGCCGCCGCCAGCCCGGTCATCCGCCCGAAAGGCGCGCGCGTGATATTCGCCGGGCGCGGTGGTCTGGGTTCTGACGGGACGGGTGCAGCCGGTCCGTCCGCCACATCCGTCTGCAACAGCGCCCGGGTGCTGTCGGCGAAACCTTCGGACAGGTCGCGCGGGGTGGCGGACAGGTCCAGCGGCAGCAAGCTGTCGCGCAGGCCGCCTACGTGACGCGCAAGATCCGGATCGCGCTGGATGAGCTCTTCGAACAGGCGCATCTCGCCCTGTGGCATAAGCCCCAGGACATAATCCGAAGCAAGGTCGCGGATATCGTCGGAAAGACCGGTCATGACAGACACTCCTTCAAGGCACTCAGCCCTCTGCGGATCAGGGATTTGGCCGTCCCCAGCGGCATGTTCTGACGTGCCGCGATCTCGCCGTGGCTGAAGCCTGCCACATAGGCCAGCAGGATAACCTGACGGCCCGGCGCGTCCAGCCCATCAAGGCAGGTCCGCAGCTTTTCGGAACCGGCGAGGATTTCCCAGCCTTCGGTCGGGACGATCTGCTGGCGGGCTTCCTGCACAAGCGCGAGGTCGGCGGGGGCCAGCGTGCTGAGCCGTTTGCCGTCGCGCAAAATGTTCAGACAGCGGTTGCGCAGGATCGCATAGATCCAGCCGCGTGCCGATCCGCTGTCGGCGCGTTGGGTGCCCGCCTTGCGCCAGACCTGCACCATCGCATCCTGAAGCGCCTCTTCGGCGAGGTCGTGACGTTGCAACATGCGATAGGCCACGCCCAACAGCTGTCGCCCCTCGATGTCGAGGATCGCGGCAATGCCGCTGTCATCACCGCCGGCGCACTGTTCCAGAGCCTGCCGCAGCCGCGCAGAGCGATCATCTGCGGTTTGCTGGTCTCTCATACGCCGTATCTCCCCAAGCCGACAAAGCTGCGCTGAAGCACCATAGCGCGTGGTCATCGCCTGGGCCGCACTGTTCCCGTCTTTCACAAACCCCTGATGCATCATTTTGGTGCCTTTCAAAAGCAAAGACACAGCACGGCGGCAAACGGATGCAATTTTTTTTGCGCGTCCTGCATCCGATTGCGCGTCTGTCGTGTCTTCGGGGTATGGACGGCGAATGGCGCCGTACCGCTGCAAACCGAAACAAAGGAAATTTCTCATGCTCCGTACTGCTGTCTATGCAACCACCGCCCTTGGTCTTTCCCTCTCCGCAGCCGTCGCAGCCCCTGCTGTCGGCCTTGTCGGGGACAAGACACTGGTCATGTTCGACACCGAAACGCTTGCCGTTTCGGGCACGATGGATGTGTCCGGTGTCGACAGCCTGCTTGGTATCGACCTGCGTCCCTCGAATGGCACGCTGGTTGGCGTGACACCCGACATGAGCATCGTCAGCATCGACACTGCCAGCGGGGAAGCCACGGAAATGGCAAAGATGGACACCGCGCTGCCGCTGGGTGACACGCCGGTGATCGTGGACTTTAACCCGGCCGCGGACAAGCTGCGGTTCATGACCGGCACCACCAACCACCGCGTCGATGTCGACACCGGTGCCGTGACCGTGGATGGCAGCCTGAACTGGCAGGAAGGCGACATGCACGTCGGTGAGGAAACCGCCATCGTGGCCGCCGCCTATATCAACAGCTACGGCAAGCCCGAAGCGACCAAGATGTATGACATCGACGCGACCATCGTCGCCGTGATCCAGCAGGTATCGCCCAATGATGGCACGCTGGGCGCAATCGGCAAGCTGGGCATCGACGATCCGGCAGACACCTATGCCTTTGACGTGCAGACCAACGAGGCGATGGAGAACATGGCCTGGCTGGTAAACGGCAACATGCTGTATTCGGTCGATCTGGAAACCGGTGCGGCCACAGGTGTCGGCATGATCGAAGGTGTCGATGGCGACATTCGCGACATCACGATCCTGCCCGCGATGTAAGCGGAGCTGAAAACCGGCCCGGTGCGGCGGCCTTTGCCGCACCGGGCATCAGCAGATGGGCGGCGTGCCTGGTTTCATGGGCCAGCGCACTGATTTCAGAGGCGCGGGGTCGATCAGCGGTGTCAACGCGATCGTTCCCGGAAACGCCTCGTCTTCGCTGTCCAGAGCAAGGACGGTTGGCGGGGCCTGTTCCCACGCCAGACAGGCCATTGCCTGAGATGTCCTCACGCCGGTATCCCCTTAAAATAACTATAGATTTTTGGGCTCCCGGGAGAACTCCACCGCTGCCTGCGCCCTCTCTTGGTGAAACGTCAGGACATTTGAGACCGTCGCGCCAGCCCGAGTGTCCACCGGAACGGAGCCTTGTGAATTTGCCGCCGCCCCTACCCGGTCGATGCACATTCGTGCCACCCGAATCCCGGAGCTCCGTGGGCGTGATCTGGCCGGAAGCGACCTGTGCTCTCGATAAAATCTGCTGCCCGTCTTTTCCGCATTTGTTTTGGTCGCAAACATCCCTTCACGAAACATGCACCCCGCATATCAACACGGTGCAAGGTGCGGGCTTTGGTCCGAGAATTGGGAAGCCGGCGAAAATCCGGCACTGCCCCCGCAACGGTAAGATCGTGATGGGGCGCAACAGCGGCCACTGGGCAGGAGGAGCCCGGGAAGGCGTTGCGCTGGGGCCCGGACGGGCCGCGATCAAGTCCGGAAACCAGCCTTGGCAAAGATGTTCAACCGCGGGTGGCGGTCATGACGCTGGAACGGCACGCGGCACCTCCTTGCACTGCGGGCTATCAGCGTCTTGTGCCGTGACCTGCCTCTATCAGTCCGCGGGGCGCGGCAGGAGACCACGAAATGAGTTACCCGATCAGCGATCTGCTGGCACGGCGCCGCACCGGTTATGCGCTGGAACGGCCCTTTTACACCGATCCCGAAATCTTTCGCGCGGATATGGAAACGCTTTTCTACCGCGACTGGCTGTTTGCCATTCCGGCGTGCGAACTGACCAAGCCGGGCAGCTATGTCACGCATCAGGTCGGCAGCTACGGCGTGGTGATCGTGCGCGGTGCCGACGGCGTGATCCGCGCCTTTCACAACTCTTGCCGGCATCGCGGGTCGGTTATCTGCAACAAGGCGAAGGGCGTGTCGCCCAAGCTGGTCTGTCCCTATCACCAGTGGACCTATGACCTGGATGGAAAGCTGTTGTGGGCGCGCGATATGGGTCCTGATTTCGACCCGTCGCAGCACGGGCTGAAGCCGGTTCATTGCCGCGATCTCGAAGGGCTGATCTATATCTGCCTTGCCGATGAGGCGCCCGATTTCGATGCCTTTGCCAGCCTCGCCCAGCCCTATCTGGCGGTGCACGACCTGCGCGATGCCAAGGTTGCCCACGAGACAAGCATCATCGAGGACGGCAACTGGAAGCTGGTCTGGGAGAACAACCGCGAGTGTTATCATTGCGGTGGCAACCATCCCGGGCTGTGCCGGTCCTTTACCGATGACCCCACCGTCACCGGCATCGAGGAAGGCGAGACGCCGCCCCATCTGCAGACGCATTTCGACCGGCTGGAGGCGCAGGGCTATCCTTCGCAGTTCAAGATGGCCGATGACATGCAGTATCGCCTTGCACGGATGCCGCTTTTGCCGGGGGCCAAGAGCTTTACCATGGATCTGAAACCGGCGGTGAAGCAGTTCCTGGGACGGGTCAAGGATGACACCGCCGGGACCCTGTTGAAGTACCACTATCCCACCACCTGGAACCACTTTCTGCCGGATCATTCGATCGTCTTCAACGTCACGCCGCTGACGGCGACGACGACGCGGGTCACGACAAAATGGCTGGTACACAAAGATGCGGTTGAAGGGGTGGATTACGACATCCAGCGCCTGACCGAGGTCTGGATCGCCACCAATGACGAGGATCGGCAGGTGGTCGAGGACAACCAGCGCGGCATCAACTCGCCGGCCTACAGGCCCGGCCCCTATTCGCCGATCCATGAAACCGGCGTGATGGGGTTTGTCGACTGGTATTGCAACACGATGTCGCGGCGGCTGGCCGCGACACGGATGGCGGCGGAGTAAGGCGATGAAAGACATCATCAACCCGGCCGGTGTATTCTGGCAGAGCGACGAGCCGCTGGAATGCGTGTCGGTCATTCCCGAGCTGGCCAACACCGCCACGTTCACCTTTCGCGCGCCCTCGGGTGCGCTGTTCGACTTTCGGCCCGGCCAGTTCCTGACGCTGGAACTGCCGGTGCCGGGGGGCACCGTGCACCGCACCTATACGATTTCATCGTCACCCTCGCGGCCACGGTCCATTTCGGTCACGGTAAAGGCGCAGGCCGACAGCATCGGCACCCGCTGGATGCTGGACCACCTTGTGCCCGGCACGCAGCTGAAAGCGACGGGGCCTGCGGGCTGGTTCACCCATACGGATTTCCCGGCGGACAAATACCTGTTCATTTCGGCCGGATCGGGCATCACGCCGATGATGTCGATGACCACATGGATGTTCGATCTGGGCACCGAGCCTGACATCGTCTTTGTCAATTGCGCGCGCCGCCCGTCCGAGATCATCTTTCGCCAGCGGTTGGAACATATGGCCAGCCGTGTGCCGGGCATCGACCTGCACTGGATCGTCGAATCCGCCGACCGCTATGCGCCCTGGACGGGATATCGCGGCCAGATCAACCAGCTGATGCTGGGTCTGATGGCGCCCGATTACCTGGAACGCGAAGTGTTCTGTTGCGGCCCTGCCCCGTTCATGCAGGCCGTGCGCGAGGCACTTCAGGGTCTGGGCTATGATATGGACCGCTACCATCAGGAGGACTTCCAGGCCCCGACCCCGAACGAGGCCGAAGCCCCCGCGCTGGACGACATCGTGCCCGACGAGGACACCAGCGCCGAGATCACCTTTGCCACCTCGGGCGTCACGGCCAAGGTTGCACAAACCGACACCGTTCTGGCGGCGGCCAAGGCCAGCGGGCTGAACATCCCGTCGGGCTGTACCTTCGGGATCTGCGGCACCTGCAAGATCCGCAAGACGGCGGGCGAGGTTCACATGGTCCACAATGGCGGGATATCAGAGGATGATATCGCGGATGGCTATATCCTTGCCTGTTGCTCCAATCCGATCGGCAAGGTTGTCGTCGAGGTTTAACGGGCCCAAACCCGCCAACGCATTGCGCCGGGACGCGAAAGGTTTGCGCCAGACGGCTATGGACGCCGGTTGAAATGAAAAGGCCCGCGCGCGGCGGGCCTTTTTCACGGGGGATGGCAAGCGACCTGCGTTCAACGCGCTGTAGGGCTGTCACGCAGGTCTGAACACGGTATCGCACTCCAACGGCAGGAAAACCTGCGCCTGCCGCGACCGTCTTTTCAATGTCTGGTCTTTTCAATGTCTGGCAGGCGCAGGGACATTCGAAATCAGGCGAACACCAGCGACCCGATGGGATTTCCGTCCTGCATCATCCGGCGCAATGCGGCATAGATCTCGATGTTTTCTTCTATTTCCTGTGCATTCATATCCAGCGAGAGCGTCGCCCTTGCCTCGTTTTCCAGACCGGCGAGGCCATAGACCAGCGCCAGGTTGTCCCGGACATGGGGGGCGGCATTCGGGTCGCGCACCAGTTCCTGAAGGATGCTGATCCCCTTGGCCGAGTTGCCGGTCAACGCCAGAGACAGCGCGTAGTTGCTGCGCAGGATGAAGTTGGCGGGATAGATCGACAGGCCATCCTCGTAGACCTTTTGCGCCTTCAGGTGCTGGGACATCGTGTCGAGGGCGACCCCCTTGCCGGTGATGGCCGAGATGTTCTTGCGGTTGATGCGCAAAGCCTTGTCGTAATATTTCAGCGCCTCATCCGGGCGTTTCTGCGAGAGGTTCACGCGTCCCAGAATGTTCAGCACGTCGTCATTTCCGGGCGCCAGTTCATGCGCGCGCAACAACACGGTTTCGGCCCGGCCATGCTGTCCCATACGTGAATAGCTGTCGCCTGCCCCCTTCAGCGCGGCCACGGAATCGGGATCGCTTGCCAGTACCTTTTCGTACAGGCGGGCCGCATTCACATGATCGCCGGACTCTGCGGTGGCCTGCGCCAGACGCAGCGTGCTCGAGACCGCTTCGGGGCGGTTGTTGGGATTGCCTTCCTGAGCGGTCGGCACCGAGCAGGCAGAGAGGCTGACAACGGCAACCAGCAAGCAGGCGCGACGGATGTGGGAAAGCAGAGGGGTCAATTTAGGCTCCGTTCAGAATGTGTGGGAGAGTATACAGGCAGCGGGGTCATCGAACCAGTACGATCCGCCCGCAGTGGGCTTTGTGAAGGGTCAGGTCCGCCTCGCCGACACCGATGCCCAGCATGTCCAGGACCCCGTCCAGCAGGGTATCAACCGGGGTCAGGAGTGCCGCGAGGATGGGCGCCAGCAGGGTCGTGACAATGGAAAGCACGCTGTCCAGCACGGCGACGACAGTGCCCAAAAGCAGATTGACCACGCCCGCCTTGGGCGCGAGGCGGATATCTGCATTGGCGACAAGCGTGCTGACGGTCGAGTTCAGCAGCCCGCCGGAGCCGTAATTCTTGGTCGTGCCTTCTTCGGTGCGGATGAAGGTGGTTTGCGACGATTCGGACACGCCAACGGATGCGTGGGATTTCACCATGACGTCCGTGCCAAGATTGATCGGAAGGCCCAAGAGGTTCGTCACGACGACGTTCAGCCCCAGCAGCTTGGCGTCTGTCAGGTCGTTCTGATCCAGCGGCGTGGTGTTGTCCTCGAACGTGGGGGCGGGAAAGTTGCCCAGGAACAGTTCGGCCACGTGGGTTCCCGTGACCCCCGTCAGCGGGTCGGTGCCGGTGTCAAAGGTGACCAGCGGTTCAGCGTCGCCTGCCCCGCAGTCCAGTCCTGTCAGGGTTGCCGTCGCGCCGGCCACCTCGAGGTAGAGGGGCAATTCGACAGACAGGATGTTCAGTGACGGCGCAATGCCCGACAGAATTCCGGTATCAAAGGTCAGGTCCAGCTTGAGCCGTGCCTGCGCCGTGTGGGCTGTGGCGCCTTTTTCGGCAAAGGTGATCCAGGCGGGGCGTTCGCCGACAATCAGTTGCAGGTTGGTGGAGGTCAGATCCGGAATGCCCAGATCAAGCTGTGTTTCGATAAAGTGGTTGGCGGTGACCACATCGACCGCTGACATCAGCACATCCAGTGCCGAAACCGTAACCGTGGGCAACACATCATCCAGCTGAATGCCCACGTCATCACCGGCAATCGCGATCAGCCGTTCGGCATCGACCGTCGCCCCGGTGAGCGAGGCCAGGATCGCGTCCAGAACCGCGGTTGATCCCTGAACGGCACCGGTGTCCAGAAGCGCGCCAGCAATGTCGAGCAGTTCGATGTCGCTGGACAGCAGCTCTTCGTAGGTCAGCGCGGTCAGATCGGCGCGGGTGGCCAGCGCGTCCGAAAACGTCAGAAGATCGACGTCCGCATTTGCCAATGCTTCATAATCCAGCACCGAGAGGGCGATCATGCTGCCGGTGGCCTCGGACAGCAGGGCGTTCAGCAGGCCGCTGTCCAGCGAAAGCAGGCGCGATCCCAGGCTGAAAGACGCCAGATCGAACCGCGCCGCCGTCGCCGTGGCACCCAGTTGGGTTGTCTCCTGCTGCAGGAAGGTGCGCGCGAAATACAGCGGGGCGGCTTCCTGCAACCGGACGGTCGCGGCGTTCACGTCCGGCGCGGTCAGTTCGCGGTCGGTCAGCCGGTCCTCGATCGGGACCGAGATGTCGCGTTGGTAGTGGCCGAAGGTCACGCTGGTCATCGCGCCCGCGTCCAGCCCGTTGCCCAGGACCGTCATAAGGGCACGGTCGGCGGGTTGATCGCTCAGGTTGTTCACCGCGCTGATCGCGGCAAGGTCCGCGCGGGTTTGCAGTGTTTTCTGCTGGAAATAGAGCGAGCCAAGATCGACGCCCAGGGCGACAAAGCCCAGCATGACGGTCAGCACCAGCGCAAAGATGATGATGACGGCGCCCCGCTCGTCGGCCCAGAATTCCTGTAACTGCCGCTTAATACGCAAGATAGCTGCTCCGCGTCAGGGTCGAGACGTCGAGCCCGATGAACCCGCCCGCCAGGTCCACCGCAGATCCTTGCAGGTCGTAGGACAGCGACACCTGGATGCCGTGCGGCTCTGTCGCTGACAGCATCGTGATGGTGGGAACCACCTTGTCCGGCCCCAGAAAGGTAAAACGCGCGCCTGCATTTGTTATGAAAGAGGTTGCCAGCGTCTGGCGTTCGGTCGTGCTGATCCCCATTGCGGACGACCGCGCCGCCTCGGCGGCCAGTTGTTGCAGGCTGTTGGCGATGGCGAAGTATTGGCCGAAACAGATGATGCCAAAGACCATCGACAGCAGTATCGGCAGGACCAGCACAAACTCGACCGCCGTGGCACCGCTTTCGTCCCGGATGAATGTGCAGGTCGGGCGTTTCATCCAAAGCCCCCATCCATGATGTTGTCGAGGATGCTCAGGACCGCCGGGCCGACCAGAACGATGAACAGCGGGGGCATGATGAACAGGATCAGCGGTACGGTCATCAGGGCGGGCGCACGGCCGGCCTGTTCCTCGATCTTCAGCAACCGGCCCGCGCGTTCGTCGCGCATCAGGGTGCGCATGGCACCGGCAAAGGGGGTGCCATAGCGTTCGGCCTGCATCAGCGCGTTGGAAAAGATGGTGATTTCGCTCATCGGCAGGCGTTCGCTGAAATTGCGCCATGCGGTTTCGCGGCTGGGCAGGATGCTCAGCTCGATCACCAGCTGCTGCAGCTCGCTGGCCAGCGGCGGACAGAAGGCCCGGATTTCGGTTGCGACACGGCTGAGCGAGGGATTGGCGCTCAGGCCGGATTCGCTGGCGATCACCAACAGCTCCAGCATGTCGGGAAAACTGCGCCGCACCTGTTTGAAACGCCGGTTGCGCAGATGGGTCAGGATGAGGTCAGGCGCCATGGAGAACCCGAGGGCCACGCCACAGGACCAGATCATGATCACCCACAGGCGTGTCGCATCATCGCGGGCGATGACGAACCACAAGATCGTCAAAAGCAGGCCGGCGACCGGCAGGACCAGCTTGAGGAACGCATGGATCAACACCGCGTCGCGGCTGCGAAATCCTGCCGTGCGCAGCAGGGCGGCAGAGGCTTCGGCCTCGCCTCCGCGCATGACCGAGACACGTTCCAGCGTCATCTGCGCAATGCGGCGGAAGATCTGGGTGATGCGTTCGGTCAGGCTCCGGCGGGCGGCGGCGCTGCGCACGGGCAAGCGTCCCAGCGTCCGTCCGATCCGTGCCGCACGGGCATTGCGGTCGATCAGGTTCAGCACAAGCAGCTGAAGCGCGGTCAGCACCGGTAAGGCAAGGGCGATCTGCAAAAGGAGGGGGGGAATATCAAACATCGATGCGCGACAGCCTGTACATGCTGAAAATGCCCATAGCCAGGCTGGCCACGGCCGCCATCGCCATGATCTGTCCGCGCGGGTCCGTGATCAGCGGGTTCAGATACCCGGGGTTCATGAAATAGAGCGTGACAGCGACCACAAAGGGCAGGCTGGACAGGATCACCGCGCTGACGCGTATCTCGGCGGTCAGTGCGGCGGCCTTCTTGCGCAGCTTTTTGCGCTCGCGCAGCAGTTCGGCGAGGTTTTCCAGTGTCTCGACCAGATTGCCACCCGTTTCGGCCTGCAGGCTGGTGGCGACAGTGACGAAATGCGCCTCGGGCGAGCCGATCCGCTCTGCCATGCCGGTCAGCGCGCGGATCAGCGGCACACCCAGCTTCAGCTCTTCGCAGCAGCGCCTGAATTCGTCCTGCGCGATTCCGGTGGCGTGTTGGGCCACAACGCTCAGCGCCGCAGGGATCGGCTGGCCCGCGCGCAGGCCGCGCGCCAGAATGTCCAGACAGTCGGGCAAGGCTTCGTTGAAGCGGCGCACGCGCCGCGCGCTCAGGATGTCGAGAAAGACGTTAAAGACGAACCAGCCGGAACCGCCCCCCACGACCAGAGCCAGCGGCGGGGGCAGCAGCCCGATGCGCCAGACACCCAAGGCCACACCCGCCGCGATCAGCACCATCAAACCGATGGCTGCGGCTGGCGTGATCTCGACCCCGGCTTCTTGCAGCCGCACCTCGAGCAGACCCATGATCCCGCCCCGCTTGCGGCGCAGTCCGCCCTTTTCGGCGGCTTGCGCGACCTCGATCCGGCGCATCACCCGTGCAGAGGGCCTGCCGGGGTGATCGGTGCTGAACCGCACCAGCCGCGCGCGCCGGATGCGGCGGGACCGGTCGAGCAGGAGAATACCGGTGAACCCCAGACTGGTGCAGATCAGAAAGGTCAGCACGAAATATAGGGTGACGGGGCTCATCCGTTGCCCACCAGAATGTCGCGAATTGCGTCGTCCAGCCCGTGCTCTTTGGCGCGGTCTATAAAATGCGGCATGGTGCGGGTGCTCTGGAATTCTCCGACGATGTCTTCACCCACCCGCCCGTTGGCGCGTTTGAACACGAACAGTTCCTGCATGCTGATGGTGTTGCCTTCCATGCCCACGACTTCTGCAATCGAGGTCACCCGCCGCACCCCGTCGTGCATCCGCGAAATCTGGACAACCAGATGCAGCGCCTCTTTCAGCTGGTCGCGGACAAAGTCGGTCGACAGTTGCACCCCCGACATCGCGATCAGGTTCTCCATCCGCGTCAGCGCCTCGCGCGGGGTGTTGGCGTGCAGCGTGCTCATCGACCCGTCGTGGCCGGTGTTCATCGCTTGCAGCATGTCCAGCGCCTCGTCGCTGCGGACCTCGCCGATGACGATCCGGTCGGGCCGCATCCGCAGGGCGTTGCGGAACAGGTGGCGCATGGTGATCTCGCCCGTGCCTTCCAGCGTGGGCGGGCGCGTTTCCAGCCGCACCACGTGAGGCTGCTGCAAGCGCAGTTCGGCGGCGTCCTCGATGGTCACAATCCGCTCGTTCGCAGGAATTTCGCGCGACACGGCGTTCAGCATCGTCGTCTTGCCGGCCCCTGTGCCACCCGAGAACAGGATGTTCAGCCGCAGATAGGCGGCGATCCTCAGCAGTTCGGCCATCTGCGGCGACAGGGTGTTGCGGCTGGCCAGATCGGCGAGCGTCAGGTCCTCTTTGGGGAACTTGCGGATCGTGATGGTCGGCCCGTCGACGGCGAGCGGCGGAATGGTCACGTTGATCCGGCTGCCATCCGCCAGGCGCGTATCGACCAGCGGCGTGCTTTCGTCGACGCGGCGCCCGGCGGCGGACACGATCCGGCTGGCGATGTTCATCACGTGCTGGTCGTCGCGGAACGACACGTCCGTCAGCTCAAGCTTGCCGCCGCGTTCGACATAGACCTTTTGCGGCCCGTTCACGAGGATGTCCGAAACATCATCATCCGCCAGCAGACGCTCCAGCGGGCCGAACCCCATCATGTCGTCGACCACATAGCCCACCAGATCGGCACTTTCCGCGCCGTTCAGTTCCAGCTTTTGCCGGGCGCAGATGCTGAGAACGGCGTCGCGGATGGTGTCGCGCTGCGCCTCGTGGGGCAGTGCGGACAGGGCCTGAAGGTCCAGCAACGTCAGGGCTTCGGGCAGGATCAGGCGGCTGAGCGCGTTCAGACGCTTGGCAAATCCCGGCATATAGCTGGTCTTGGCAATGCGTTCGTTCGTGAGTGGTGGCGCCAGCCCCCCGGCCTGTGTGGAGGGTGCGAAATGCTGCAAGAGTTCGCGCTGCATCTCGCGCGGTACGGTTTGGCCGGTCTGGGTTTCGTACCAGTCAATTGCGCTGCTGATCTCGTGAAGCCCCACGGGTCCGCCACCCAGCGCAAGCTGGGACAGCCGCTCTTCGATGCTCGTGCGCAGACGGCTTGGGCTGATCAGGGGCAGGACCACGCTTTCAGACATCCCGGCTCACCTTCTTCCTGCGCCAGAAGCCGCGCCTGGTTTCGGTGGGCTGGGACGCGGGCGTCTCCAGCCGCGTCAGCAGCTTTGCGACCGTTCGGGCATAGCTGCCACGGGCCGAGAGCCTTTGCAGCGGCTTGCCCTTGACCGAAGCGCGCGCCAGATCGGCGGCGCAATCCGGCAGCACCAGGTCGATCTCTCTGCCAAGTGCGGTGGAAATCTCGGATTTGCGCAGGCCCGCGTCACGGCGCGTCTGGGACATCACGCAGGACATACGCGGACCGTCGGCGCTGTCTCCGACGCGGTGCATCAACCTGCTGCCGCTGCGGATCGACCCAAAGCCCGGACCCAACACCAGAACCAGTTCGTCCAGACCGTCCGTCAGCCCCGGATTTTGCGCCAGAACCGTGCGGGGCAGGTCGATGATCACGGTGGGATAGTCCGCCCTGATCTTTTGCAGCAAGGCAGGCAGGCCCGCCTCGTAGGTCGGGATGCGCCCCGCTTCGCTGGCTTCGGCGGAATAGACCGACAGCCCCATCAGCGGCAGAGCCATCGTTGCATTCAGAAACGTGTGGTCCACGCGCTCGGGCGCCAGCAGCGCCTCGAGCAGCCCCGGCGTGGTGTCGATGTCGAGATCAACCGCCAGAGAGCCAAAACCCAGGTCCGCATCTATCAACGCGACGTTGCCGTGCGTGTCGCGCGCCAAGGTGCCCGCAGCGGCGCGGTCCAGATAGCTGACCGCAAGATTGGTGGCCAGAACACTGGCCCCCACCCCGCCCGAGACCCCGCACACACCGATCACCCGCGAACTGGCCACCGTCGGTGTGCGCGCCGCTTGGGTTTGTCCCAGCCCAAGGGCCACTTGTGTGTCCGCCTCGACCGGCAACACCAGATAATCGCGCGCGCCTGCCCCGATGTAACTTCTGTAGGTCTCAACGTCGTTCTGGCGCCCCAAGAGGATCAGCCGGACCCCTTCGGCGGTCAACTCGGTGATCCCCGCCAGATTGGCCGCCTTGTCCTCGGACCCCAGCTCTGCCACCAGAATATCGCCAAAGCCCGTCATCCCCGCCAGCCGCGCCGCCGTGGCCAGCGTGCCGGAATGGCAGTTGACGAAACAGTCGCGCCCGAGCTGGCGCTGGATCAGGTCCAGCGCCGCCTTGGCTTCTGTGGAACTGATGAAAGCCTCGACCTTGGTGGCGCTGTTGTGGGTAAGAACTGTGGTCAGGGGGCGGTTCACATCACTCTCCTTGCTCGGGCGTCATTGCGGCGCAAGTCTGGCGGTTTCCGCCGGGGCCAGGACATCGCCCGGCTCGTGGATCATCACCGCAAGGTTGATCGCGTTCGCACAGCCCAGATCCTCGACACCCGGCTGGCACGCGACGCGGACCCCTTTGGCACGGACCACACGGATCAGGCCGGTTTGCTGCCGCACGGTCGGATGTGTCGAAAAACTCTGGTCCATGCCGATGCGGATACGCGACGGGACGCGCGCAAAGACGGCGTGCATCGTCTGGACGCGTCCCGCATCCGTCTTGGGCGATCCGCTGGTGGGAATGGTCACGATCACCGCGTCCCCGCCGCGCAAGGCATTGCGGGACAGAAAGCTGTTGATGGCGGCGCGTTCCGATCCCGACAGGGACGCGGATTTGGCGGCAAAGCGGTATTGATGCTGCGCCTCGACATAGGGGGCGGACAATCTGTCAACGACACCGACACTTGGCTGGGGCGTGCTGCATGCCGACAGGACGGTGCTTGCGGCCAAGAGGGCGATTGCGACGCCGCGGGATGAAAATTGCATGATCATTGAAGGAGAAGCCCCGCTTTGCCGTTGATGCCCTTGACCGAAACCGACCCACGACCATCGTCAGGCGCACCAAAGGTCAGCTCGCCCCCGATGGTGCGGCTTACCCGGTCTGCGGGTGCGAATTTGTCCAGCGGTGTCTTGAACTTGCCCGGCGCGCCGGGGGTGACCAGATAGGGGGTGACGATGATGACAAGCTCGGTCTCTCCCTTTTGAAAGCTGGTGGACCGGAACAGCGCGCCCAAGAGGGGAATTTCGCCCAGACCGGGGATCTGCTTGATGTTCTGCTGCGACGTGGCCTTGAACAGGCCCGCAATCGCAAAGCTCTGGCCGCTGCTGACCTCGATCGTCGTGGCGGCGCTGCGTTCAAGGATCAGGGGCAGGTTCTGCAGGTCGGTCGTGCTGCCCTTGGAGAAGTCCAGTTCGCGGATCTTGGTGTTCACGACCAGCTTGATCTTGTCCGAGCGCTGCACTTCCGGCTCGAAGTCCAGTTCGACGCCGAAAGGTTCAAAGACCACGCGCACCTCGCCGTCGCCCGACTGGGTTTGATAGGGAAAGCGCCCGCCGGCCAGGAACGACGCCTTGTCACCGGAGCGCGCGGTCAGGTTCGGCTCGGACAGGATGGTCACCAGCCCCTCGTTCATCAGCGCCTCGAGCGTCACCCCCTGAAGCGAACTGCCCACGGTGAACTGCGACGCCAGCGAATAGCCCCCCGCGACCGACGTGCCGCCCGTCAGCCCGTTGCCCGACAGCGACGTCCAGTCGGTGCCAAGATCCTCGGTCACGGTGCGCGACACCTCGGCAATCTTGACCTGAAGGTTGACCTGGGGCGGCGTGTTCAGCGACAGCCCGTTGACGACCGGCACGGCATCGCCTGCCAGCCGTTGCACCACGTTCTGAACCTGTTCCGCATCGCTGATGGTGCCGACACGACCGGTCAGGACCAATGCGCCGTCGACCTCGACAACGGAAAAGGCCCCCCCCTGGACCGACGCGTGGGCGGCACTGTTCAGCGCTTTGACATTTGTCGAAACCTTGACCGAACTGGCGACCGACACCTCGTCATTGTCGTCGATGACGAACAAGGTCGTCTCGCCCATGGCCTTGCCGTAGATATACAGCAGGTTGGACGACTTGATCTCGACGTCCGCGATCTCGGGGTCGGCCAGGAACACGGTTTGCGACGGTGTATCAAGCTTTAGCAGCTTGCCCTCGCCCGCAAACAGGCTGACCGGGCGACCGGTGGCTTCGATCAGGGTCTGGGCGGGCATTGCGGTGGGCAGAGCAAGGGCACCGGCCCCCAAAAGGAAAATCGTTAAAAACTTGGCGGGTGTGGGCAGCACTCGTGACAGCATGGGGGTCCTAGTGAGTTTAGCTACGGATCTGTACCCGCAGCAGCTGGGGGGAGGTTTTGCGGGACGGGTTCCTGCATCGAAATGATCTGGTCCTTGCGCCCCGAACTGCCGCGGATGATACGGACGCTGGGCGGCGCGGGTGGCGGTGCGGCGCGTTGCGCCGGAAGGCCGGAAATCTGTGTGGACAGCATGGGCGCATCGTCGACGATCATCGGCATGTCGTCGTTGCTCTGATCGCTGAGCACCAGGATGAGATCACCGGTGTGTCTGGCCAAGGTCAGCATTTTTGCGCCCTCGGGGTGCAGCTCCAGCGTGATCGCACGTGGCAGGGCGGCGTTGGATTGTCCTGCCGGCTGGTCTGTTCCGATCACGCGCACATTGCGCAAAACCGTGCGGACGGCGCGGACCCCGTCAGAGCTGTTGTAGGACACCATCACGTCAATCTTGTCCTGCACGCCAATCAGCCCGGCAACGGCCGTTTCGCCGGTCAATGGCAGAGCAATCGCGCGCATGCCCGGTCGAAGCGATTCTGACGGGCCAGTGGGCTCAATCGTGGGTATGACCTGTATCGGCACAACCTCAGGGTGTTTTTCTTCTTTAACGAGAAGATCCGCTTTGACGAATGGCGTGCCGCCGGGAATGGTCCTATTGGTGGAAACCTTCACCAAAGCCTCGCGGTTTTCTGGCGTGTCTACAATAAGGTCTTTTCCGGCCTGATCTATTTCCATTTTCACAGGTATTAAAATATCTGCGGAAATAGACGCCCCCAATTCTATTGTTTGATTTGAGAACAAATAGGCCTCTTTCGGCACAACAGGAACAACCGTTGCAGCGACCGCCCTTGGGGGTGTTGGTTCAGGCGTATTGTTCGCCTGAACGCCGACCCAAGCGACACCGGATGCAAGCACCAAGGAGATCAATATCACAGTAAACGTGCGCATTTAGATCACCTCCACTCCAGAGCTCTGACCAAAGCTCCTAGGGCGTTGGGAGAGCAGGAAGAGCATCGCTTACAGATTCAAATCCAGCAAGAACCTGCAGCCCAAGGAGCTGAACAGTCGCCACAAGTATTGCCGCAATCAAAGCAGCGAACAAACCGTATTCAATTGCGGTCGCGCCATCTTCGTCGCGTGCGAACTTTTTGATAAACTTAAAAGCCGTCATGATCATTAACCTCACTTTTCTCATGTGTTCAGAAGCAGGAGGATACCAATTCGGACGCTTATTGCTTATCGGCAATTCCCCGCTCATCCAACTAAAGGCACAACTTAAACGGTATCGCAACAACTAATGTTGTCACAATCAAAAAAATACAGACTTTTGTTTTCTTTTGCGCGGTTTTGCATCTACTTAATATACTTAAGTATAATTTGGAATTATACTTAAGTATATTGCATTATATCTAAAGAATTATCCCTTTTGAGCGCAATTCACTCATTCCCAAGGATCTGTAGCGGAAATAAACTGTGTCGCTTTCAAATTTCGTCTTGCCTGACCTTGCCAGATCCCGCCCCCCTGCCCTTGTGCGGCGGCGGTTGATAAGATGCGGAAGGGCGGATTTTATGCGATCAAACGCCCCCAACCGCCGCCCTAAACGATGATCAGCCCAATCGGGCACGGTTCAGAAGAGCGATCCATGCGGCTTCAAAGATATGCTCGGGCAACTCGGAAGTTGCCGCATTGGGCCGGCCGGTCGGTGCGTTCGCATCCGTCAGGTTTTCCAATGCCTCCTGCCAGCTCCGCAGATCTTGAACCGCAACCTCCCGGGCCCCGTTCGGTATATGGTCTGTCAGTCCGTCAATGCCGTTGACCAGCAGAGGGCGTTGCGCGGCAAGTGCCTCGATTGCGACCAGACCGTAGGCCTCCCAGCGCGAGGGCATGGCGACGGCGTCAACGGCGGCCATGGCGGCGACCGGGTCGGGCGCGAAGCCTTTGAACCGGATCCGCGGGTCGTCTTCAGCCAATGCGCGCAGACTGCTCTCTTGCGCACCCTCACCGTAGATATGCAGCGCGATGTCGGGGTTCGTTGTCCGGCGGAACGCCCGCACCAGAATGTCGAACCCTTTTTGATCGTCCAACCGGCCAATCGCGCCGATCACGCGCACAGGGCCCGCAGGCGCCGCCAATGCGCGAAAGGCGGACAGGTCCACGCAGGACTGGATCACCGACAAGGCGGCTGGTTTGACTGCGCCAGTTCCCACCAGCCATGCGCCCTGGGCGTGACTGACGGCAACCACGTGGTTGAACAGCGCATAGGCGGTGCGCAGCAGCGTTGCAAAGCGGCCTTTGCGGGTCACGTTGTGACGGGTGAAATGGTCGGTATAGCTGTGCTCGACATGGATCAGCGGGGTGCGCGGATGCATCAGGCGCAAGGCCACCAGCATGGGCAGCGCACGCCAGCTGATAGCCAGATGCGACACGATCACATCCGCATCCAGACGCGCGGACAGCAGGCTGCCGCGTTTGACGCAGCGCAAGCTGTGGTCTGCCTGTTCTGCCAAGGCGGGTGCGGTCAGGATGTGGTCCAGCACGCGCATCACCCCGCCGGCCGTGGTATCATCGACCAGATGCAGAACCCGCAGCCGGGTCATTGAGCCGCGCCTGTCGGACGAAGCCTGCGCGCCAGCGTCATTGCGTTGCGCAGCGCGGTGCCGCCAAAGGCGGACAGTGCCGCGCTGGCCGCGAGGGTGACAACGGATTTCACCGGCTCTTCGACCAGCGGCAGGCGGGACTGTGCGACCCAGGCGCGGCTGAGGGTCTGCGCGCGCGGCGCGTCCAGATCGCTGATCGCGCGACGGCACAGATAGCGCAGCTGGTAGGCGCGGGCGGCGGGCGTGTTGACGGTGAAAAAGGCCGGGTTCAGCGGCGTCAGTTTCTCGACCATCCGTTCCCATGCGGCAAGCTGACGGTCGGTGGCCGCAGACAGGCCGCCTGCGTTGATGCGGTAGCGGGTCAACAGGCCCGGCACGCCCTCGAACGCCCAGTCGGTGGTCAGCGCGATGCGCAGCCAGCATTCGATGTCCTCGGACTGGCGAAAGGTTTCGTCAAAGTACCAGTCGCGTTGGGTCTCGTGACGCGGGCGATAGGCGATCTGCGTGAACACCGCGCGGCGGATCACTGGGGCCGAGCCGTTGCCGATGGGGTTGCGCTTGAAGATGTGGCTGGCGGTGACATCGTGCAGGCGCGGACGCTGTGCCTGTCCGGTCAGCGTGCCGTTGTCGTCCATCAGGGCAGAGCCGGAGTAGCTGATGCCGACGTGTGGGTTGGCGTTCAGGTGCGCCACGTGGCGGGCCAGCTTCTGCGGTTCCCAGATGTCGTCGGCATCGCAAAACCCGATCACGTCGCCGCGTGCGGCGGCAATGCCGCTGTTGCGCGCACCGGCCAGGCCGCGGTTGGCCTGACGGATCACCCGCACACGGGCGTCGGTGGCAAATTCGGCCGCGATCCCCGGCGTGCAGTCGGTCGCGCCGTCGTCGACGATGATGATTTCAAAGTCGGGGTAGGTTTGGGCCAGCAGCGCCGCCAGCGTGTCGCGCATGGTGGCCTGTACGTTGAATGCGGGCATGATGATGGATGCAAAGGTCATGGCAGGGCTTTCGATAAAGTTACGAGAACAGGTAAAGGCGCAGCTTGCGGGGCAGCACGGTGGCCACCACGGCGGCCCCCAGTGTCATCACCCCGCGACTGGGGGGCGACATGAAGCCTGTGGGGGAATGGGCGAAGCCGGTCAGGGCGTGACGCAGCGCCAGCCCCCGCCCCTTGTCGACGCGCAGCGCACGGCGGGCAAGGTAGCGGTGGTGGATGGCATGGTTCGCCGCACTGGGACGCACGCCGAACCTGGCGGCGGTGGCGATGGCCTGTCTGCGCCCTTTCAGCATCGCGTCCAGATCCGTGGACAGGCCGCCGATGCTGGTGCG
>TARA_R110000764_G_scaffold94060_4_pt1 | contig 20504 bp, 16 predicted proteins | sample TARA_R110000764 | Tara Oceans TARA_R110000764 (sample SAMEA4398111) | marine metagenome | biome: Polar Biome; feature: [SRF] surface water layer (ENVO:00010504); material: water (ENVO:00002006), including particulate matter (ENVO:01000060) such as... | depth 5 m | reverse complement strand
TGCCTGTCACGCAGGGGGTCGCGGGTTCGAGTCCCGTCCGGACCGCTTAGTAAACAAAGGCCTTCGAGAAATCGGAGGCTTTTTGTTTGCATTAAAATTATTGATTACGCTCACTTTTGGCTCACTTTTGTGCATATTGTGGAAATAAAAATATTATCATAATTACAATAAATAATTAATAATCAATATTTTATATACATTCTAATATTGCATTGTGGTTGAAATTCGGCAATTTAAAAGCAGGGGGTCATAATTCTAATGGCGTACCTGGTTATAATCAAAAAATATCCTATTTTAAAATTTGGACCAAGTTGGAATACGTATTCATCTCAAATGATATCATTTGGGTTCTTTTGATATTAAGGCTATCATTTTTGGGATAAAACTATGCGGCTCAAGGCACATAGGTCTTTGTATAGCAATTTAATATTGCCATGAACTCAGACCTACAATCAATATCCTAAAACTTGTCGAAAGAAATATTGTTGGAATTCGATAAGCTTTTGGGGTTTAAAATTTGTGGAATGAAATACGCCAATTTCCAGGTTTTAAGAGAGATACATGGCATCTGTTCTGGGGTCCTGTTGGAATTGGGGTTTTTATCGAATATCGAGGAGGCAGAGCATAGTAGTAAGAAGGAGAGTGTTTTGGGGTATGCGATGGTTATTATTCAAGTAATATATCAGTTAATAGATGCGGAATATTATTAGAATTCTGGTTGGATTATCAATAATAATTATCAGAAATTAATACTACGGACTAATTTATCTATACCTGAAAACAAAATAATTTACCAGACTGGACTCATTGTATGTAATTTAATATAGTCTGAAGGGGTCATTTTTTTGATTAATTTGAAGGTTCTATTAAAATTGGAAATATTGTTAAACCCACTTTCGTAGCATACCTCCGAAATATTTGAATTATTCCCTATCAATAGTTTACAGGCATACCCGATTCTTATTTCATTTAAGAATTGAGTAAAACTCTTTTTATGAAACTTACTGAAATACCGACTAAAAGAGGAGGGATTCATATGGGCAATTTCGGCAATCACTTCTAATTTAATTTCAAACTTAAAGTTATTCATTATGTATTCATAAACCGGTATCATTCGGCTATTGGAAATTTGATTATAGGAACTAATAAATCCCAAACTAGATAACATTTTATTTTCTTCATGTTTAGCCAAGTGTCCTAAAATATCAATTAAAATAATGACTCTTTTATATCCCGTAAAATGAACCATTTCTTGGGCCTTTCTTATTATATAATCATTTGAATGACCCCTGAACCTAATGCCGAGTTTTGATCTATCCAAAAGGGCATGAATTTCTTTCATTTCAGGCATTTCCATAATTCCAGAAATGAAATTATCCGCGAAATGAACAACTGTAGCCCTTGCTACTAATTTTGAGTCGGTTTCAAAATAAGGGCTGTCATTTAGCCATAAATGTGGTAGATTTTTTCCAAGTAGAACTATATCATTAGGTAAGAAATTTTCGATGTGATCGCCCACAAATCTAATCCCAGTGCTAGAATGAATAATATCCAGTTCCAATTCGGGATGATAGTGCCAAATTTTCAAGAAATTGTTACTGCAATAATCTTGTACACTGATAGAGCTATTATAATCGATATGTCTTCCAATCAATTTCGCATTTTTCATAAGCCTTGAGTATTCAGAATTATGGATATCTGTCTCTAATATATAAACTTCATGTATTATTGTTTATTTTTTATGGATTTTATAATAAGAATGCAAAAATTTTATCACAATTGGATAAATCACAACTAGTAATCTTCTTGTTAACAATTTAGTTTTACAATATTTACTAAGCATTTTTGTTCTATGGTGACTGATTTTGTAATTAGGTGTTTGATACTCTTTTATAGTTTATGTTCAAATTTGAATGAACAAAATTCATTCGAAAACCCTATTGTAAAACAAGGGCGGCTGGGCTCTCCATTGGTAGAGACCTCTCCTTTTGTTTTCGAAAACAAGTTATACCTACTTGAAAACAACCAACTCTTCTGGGATGTACAGGGGGCCAGCCTTCACACAAAAAGTACCTGGTTTTGGGCGCCGGATTCCTACAGTACATTAAGGGATATTCCCTTCTTAAGTAAAGTATATTTTGAATCGATAGGGCGTGGCGCCAACCTGCTCGTCAACATGACACCGGACACCACTGGCCAAATTCCAGAAGCGGAAGTAGAACGGTTATCCGATTATGGCAAAAACTTAGACAATATATTTGCTACCCCATTGGGCAGTACCTCCACAAAAGATAACAAATCCGTAGAAAAACTTGTTTTAAACTTTCCTAAAAAGCATAAAGTGAATTTATTGGTCCTAGAGGAAGATATTGAAAATGGCCAGCATATAAAGTCATATAAAGTTGATGCCAACGTTAAAAATCAATGGAAAACCATTGCTGAGGGACAAAGCATAGGAAGGAAACGCGTTCAATTCTTTAAACAGATAATGACTCATAAAATACGTCTTCCGATATATGGTGATTCGGAAGATTTGGTAGTTAAAAATTTTGAAATCTTTTTCACAGACATTTAATATTTATTAAAAGTATGAACGGCATATCACTGTTGGATATCATTGTAATTGTAACCTACGTTATTGGTATTTTGATAATTGGATTATGGGTCTCTCGTAAAACAAGGATGACTGCAGATGGATTCTTTTTAGCAGGTCGTTCTCTTCGTTGGCCTGTAATAGGTGCTGCACTCTTTGCTTCGAATATTTCAACTGTTCATCTTGTGGGCTTGGCTGCTTCTGGATTTAGTGATGGATTAGTATGGGGTAATTTTGAATGGCTAGCTGTTTTGATGTTGATTATTTTGAGTTTAATTTTTGCCCCATTTTATTTTAAATCGAAAATAAATACCCTTCCTGAATTTCTTGAACTAAGGTATAATTCAATTGCCCGTACTTGTTTGGCCTTTCTTGCCCTTTTGGGCGCACTCTTTATGCATATTGGAGTAAGTCTTTATGCAGGGGCAGTAGTATTTGAACATTTCTTCGGAATAAATATTTATATATCTATCCTATTTATATCTTTTATTACGGCTTTATATACAGTAATTGGAGGGTTACAATCTGTTGTAATTACAGAGACCATTCAGACAGTGGTTCTGGTTGTGGGTTCAATAATGTTAACAATTTTCGCATTTTTAGCGCTTCCTGACCATGGTATTGATAGTTGGTCATCCCTTAAGGCGGCAGTGAAACCTGAACAGTTAAATATGATACCATCGGGAGAGAACTCCTCTGGACTTACTTGGCAAGCGTTATTGTTGGGCTACCCTGTTATAGGCATATGGTACTGGTGTGCAGATCAGACAATTGTACAGCGGGTTTTGGGGGCAGAAACTTTGAAGGATGCCAAAATAGGACCATTATTTGCTGCTGGAATTAAGATTTTACCCGTTTTTATTTTAGTTCTTCCCGGTGTTTTAGGGTATGTTCTTTTTAAGGACTTAATTGTTGACCCTAATGACACTTTCCCAGTATTGATCACCGAGTTGCTTCCTACTGGTTTAAAGGGATTGATGGCAGCGGCCTTATTGGCAGCCTTAATGAGTACAATTGCTGCAGCATTAAATAGTGCTGGTACTTTGGTTTCAATTGATATAGTAAAAAAAAATAGACCTAATATATCTGAAAAACAACAAATCTTAATTGGCCGAATTACGTCAATTGTAGTCATGATAATTGCCATTTCCTGGTCCCCTTTAATTGCCGGGTTTAACAGTATTTTCGAAGCGATCAATGTTTTGTTAACCGTTATTTCACCACCAATAACAACGGTTTTTATTTGGGGCATTTTTTGGAAAAGAGGAAACCATCAGGGAGCTATAGCGACATTTATTGGTGGATTTTTATTGGGATTAACCTTTTTTCTTCTCGATTTTCCCATTTATGGTGATGCTAAAATTATAACTGACATTTACGGAATTTCTTTTATGATGCAAGCATGGTGGCTATTTGTTGGATGTTCTGTTATTTATGTAGTGGTAAGCCTATTGACTTCTGCCCCTGATTACAAAAGAATAGAGAATTGTACTTTAAGTTCGCCTCTTGTATTTCTAAAAAAAGAGGAAGGAGATAAATATAATATTCCATTACTATTATCTGGTCTCTTAATGCTTGCAATGTTTTCTCTATACATAATATTCGGTTAAATACAGAACTATGCAATCATTTTTAAAATTACTGACTTTGTCAATTATTCTAGACGGATATGCGAGTAATCCTGAAAATGGAGGGAAAGCCAATAATATAATAGATTAGAACAAAACCTTAAATAGATTGGTCAAAAGATGTGTGTGCGTAATTAAGGTTAAGCCCGAGATGTTGAAACAGTATAAAGAGTTGCATGCCAACCCGTGGTCTGATGGGATAATATGGAAAAAGTATTTCACCATGACTGATTTTAGTTTGAATATAAAAAGGCACTAATAGTAATATTAAAAAAAGATGGAGATTACAAAATCAATTGTTTTACCAAAAAAGAAAAGAGCTATTGTAATTATTGGCGCAGGAGGAATTGTTAACGATGCCCATTTACCGGCATATAAAAAGGCAGGTTTCAATGTCAAGGCAATTTATGATATAAATAATGAAAAGGCAGTACAAACGGCCGCATTATATAATATTGGATTGGTTTGTAAAGATTTAAATGAGTTAATTGAATTTGCTAAAAATGAAGATTGTATTTATGATTTGGCGTTGCCGGCTTCAGCGATATTATCTGTGCTGAACTGTTTGCCAGAAGGCTCAGGTGTTCTGATACAAAAACCAATGGGAGATAATCTTCAAGAAGCAAATAAAATCCTTGAATTATGCAGAAATAAAAATCTTATAGCGGGAATTAATTTTCAACTTCGACATGCTCCTTATATTTTGGGTGCAAAACAAATAATTGAACAAGGGCTAATCGGTGATTTACATGATATAGATGTACGTATTAACATATTGATGCCTTGGCAGTTGTGGGGGTTTTTGTATAAGCTGCCTAGAATGGAGATCTTATACAACAGTATACATTATATTGACTTAATTAGGTACTTTTTCGGCAATCCGAAATTAGTCTATGCAAAAACAACAAAACACCCCCGTTTCAAAGAACTGGCCAGCACAAGGTCTTCTATAATTTTGGATTATGGAGATCTGATTAGAGCAAACATAAATACTAATCATGGACATGGTTTTGGATTAAAACATCAAGAATCATACATCAAATTTGAAGGAACTCACGGGGCAATAAAAATAGTGATGGGACTTAATTTGAATTATCCAGATGGCATGCCTGATCAATTCGAGTTTATTTCATTGAATGATAATATAGGTTGGCAAACAGTAGCCATAAAGGGTTCTTGGTTTCCGGATGCCTTTGTAGGTCCAATGGCAGGTTTAATGTGCAAAATGGAAGATTCAAACTTCAAATATATTAATTCAGTAGAAGATGCCATATATACAATGGATGTGGTTGAACAATGCTATCAATCCAGTGATAGAAAAATATAGGATATTTTATAAATAGATAAAATAATAAAATTAAAGAATAATGATAAAAATAGGCCTGTTTATTCCATGCTACATTGACCAATTTTATCCACAAGTAGGTATTGCAACTTTAGAGTTACTTGAGAAACTGAATATAGATGTGGAATATCCTATAAATCAGACATGTTGTGGGCAACCAATGGCTAATTCCGGATTTGAATGTTATTCCAAGGATACATACCTAAACTTTATAATGAATTATGAAGCTTACGATTATATAGTGTCTCCATCAGGGAGCTGTGTTTACCATGTTAGACAACACTTCAATATTATTGAACAAACAGATCAAGTAATACATATAAGAAATAATACGTTTGAACTGTGTGATTTTATTAAGAACATACTCAAAGAACCAGATCTGAATGCATTTTTCCCAAGAAAAGTAGGGCTTCATGAGGGATGTCATGGATTGAGAGGATTGAGGTTGGGAGAATGTTCGGAAAGAGTGGGAAAGCCGTTTTCAATTGTTGAATCCCAGCTTAAAAAGGTTAGGGGCCTAGAAATGATATATCCATCACGGAAAGATGAATGTTGCGGATTTGGAGGAACTTTCGCAATTGCAGAGGAGGCCATTTCGGTGAAAATGGGAGAGGATAGAATAAAAGATTATCTGCGTAACGGTGTGGAAGTACTTACAAGTGGAGACATGTCTTGTTTGATGCATTTAGAAGGAATAATAAAACGAAAAGGCTACAATATTGAGATAAAACATGTAGCTGAAATTTTAAACAACAAATGATAAATCATTCTAAGGCCGCAAAACAATTTAATTTGGATGAAGCACGTGTTGATTGGCATGATAAGGCTGTTTGGCATATGCGTAATAAAAGGGACCTGGGGGTTAAGAAGATAAAGAATTGGGAAGCCCTCAGAGAAACGGCATCGCAAATTAAGCTGGATGTCTTATCCAACTTGGATACCTATTTGGAAGAATTTGAACAAAAGGCAAAAAGAAATGGAATCCATGTCCATTGGGCGATTGATGGAGATGAGCATAATCAAATAGTTAAAGGAATTCTTGATAAGAAAAAAGCCAAACTACTGGTTAAAAGCAAATCGATGTTGACGGAGGAATGTAAGTTGAACCCTTATTTGGAAGAACATGGTATTGAAGTTATTGACACGGATCTAGGTGAGCGAATAATACAACTAGCCAAGGAAGCCCCTAGTCATATTACTGCTCCTGCAATTCATAAAAAGAAGGAAGAGATTGATTTGCTTTTTCAGAAATCCTTAGGTACCAAACCAGGCAATGGGAATCCACAATATCTTACAAATATAGCTAGATTGGATTTAAGGGATAAATTTATTAATTCTGATGCTGCCCTAACTGGGGTTAACTTTGCGATTTCGGAATTAGGGGGATTTGTTGTGTGCACAAATGAGGGCAATGCAGATATGGGTGTTCATCTTGCACCCCTTCATATTGCTAGCATGGGTATAGAAAAAATTATTCCTAAAATTGAGCATTTGGGTGTTTTTCTCAGATTGTTGGGGAGAAGTGCTAATGGGCAATCTATCACTTCCTACTCCTCACATTTTTTTAAACCAAGTGAAGGACAGGAAATGCACATTGTAATAGTTGATAATGGCCGCTCCGACTTATTAGGTAAGGAGGATTTTAGGAAATCCCTTATGTGTATAAGGTGTGGCGCATGTTTAAACACGTGTCCAATTTATAGGAGAAGCGGGGGTCATAGTTATGGAAGTGTAATTCCAGGTCCTATTGGCGCAATTTTATCGCCAAACATTGATTTGAAAAAGTATTCTACTTTGCCTTTTGCATCAACACTTTGTGGTTCTTGTACAGATGTCTGTCCGGTCAAAATTGACATACACAGTCAGCTTTTCAAATGGCGCCAGATAATAATGAAAGAGCATCCTGACAGGTTCAAACAAGTCTTGATGTATATGAATGGGAAAGTTTTAAAGTCTAGTAGCCTTTATAGTAGCCTTGGAAAAATTATTCAAGTGGTTTTTAAATATTTACCTAGAAACCTCCTGTACAACAAATGGAACATCTGGGGAATACAAAGAGAACTTCCAACACTTCCAAAACTAAGTTTTAAAAAGTGGTATTTAAAAAATCGTAAATAGAATGGGTAGTAGAGATAAAATATTGAAGAATATAATGGTTAATAAACCAATTTTAAAATCTAAAATAGAACTTTTGCCATTCTTTATTCATGAAAATGAGAATCTGGTAGATGGTTTTTGTAGTAACCTTGAAGTAAATGATGGTACCTATAAGATTATCAATTCCAAAGAGGAATTGGATGAACTTTTAATAGAAGAAATTGGAGATAAATCATTTGTAAGCCTTATAGAAAGCGCTAAGATTAAACAGAACTTTCAAACGAGTTGGTTAGAAAATCCAAAAGATTTAATAAATACAAAATTATTAATTATTTGTGGTAAAATAGGAGTGGTGGAGAATGGTGCGATTTGGATAGATGATAGTACTATCCATAATCTCAGGGTTTTACCATTTATTGTTGAGAGGACAATTTTTATAATACATCAAAAAGATTTAGTTCCGACCATGCATCACGCATATCTGGCTTTGGAAGGTTTAAATACTGGTTTTGGGACGTTTGTTGCCGGACCTTCGAAAACGGGAGATGTGGAACAAAATCTTATTATTGGAGCACATGGACCCCTTTCGCATTTAGTGGTGATTGTTCATTAATTTGAACGCAATTTCACTTAGTTTTTTTAATTATATCAATAGTAAAGACAAGCAATTTAATTCATAAGTAATAAGAAAATTCCAAAGTGTTCAAGATGTTTTTTTGTGACATTTTTTTTTCACCCAAAGACTAATCCAATTACATAATTTATTGCAATTTAAAATCTCAATTTAATTGGTTGGTATTAAAAAATAATTGAGCAATTTGAAGGATTAATCAGTTTATTTCCAAGTAAGAGATTTGTTGGAATACTCGTGTAGCCTTACCCTTTTTAGGACAACTCTAAATTCAACAATTTTTGATCTTGACCTCCTCCCATATTATGTACCGGTCAAAAGTTGAGAATCCGGGCTATTTTGATTCTTTTCGATATACTCGTTGGGGGACATGTCCCCCAACGAGCTATGTGGTCTAAAACCGTTATAATCTTCTCTCCAATGGTCAAATTTCTCTTGGGCATCATGCAAGGAAAAGAACCAATTGGCGTTCAGGAATTCATCCCTAAAGGAGCCATTAAAACTCTCTATGAACGGGTTGTCGGTAGGTTTTTCAGGCCTTGAAAAATCCAGTTCCACTTTATTTTCATAAGCCCATTTATCCAACACCTTGCTGATGAACTCGCTGCCGTTGTCTACTTTTATGCGTTTTGGAAGCACTTCGCCCCCAAAGGTAATGGTTTCCATGACTTGTACCACATCACTTCCTTTTAGGGACTTGCCTGCATGGATGGCAAGGCATTTTCTACTATAATTATCCACTACAGTTAAGCCCCTGAACCTACTTCCGTTGTACAGCTGGTCAGAGACAAAATCCATACTCCAGCACTCATGTAAACTGGAGGCGTTGCCTTCATTTGGTTGCCTATGTGCGGCAGAACGGTTTCTCTTGGGCCGTTTGGACCTCAGGTTCAGGCCTTCCTCGCAATAAACCCTGTAAACACGCTTATGGTTGTCCATGAAACCCTCACGTCTCAAAAGGATGTAGATCCGCCAAAAACCATATCTGACCCTTGTGGCGGCTATCTCGTTCATACGTATCCGAAGAAGCTCATCATTCCTCCCATGCGTTTTATAATAGAACACACTTTTGTGCAACAGCACCAAGCTAGTACAACGGTTTATGGAGATATTGTACTCCATGCGTATGTTGCAGACCATCTCCCGTTTTCGAGCTGGCCTCAGAACTTTTTTTTCAGTACATCTTGTAGGATCTGTTTGTCAAGGCTAAGGTCGGCCACGAGTTTTTTCAATTGCGAGTTCTCCTCTTCGAGGTTCTTCAAGCGACGTAGTTCCGAGACCCCGAGACCTCCATATTTCTTCTTCCAATTGTAAAAAGTGGCCTCGCTGACCCCCATCTTGCGGCAGACCTCGGAGACCCTAGTCCCCGTCTCGGCCTGTTTGATCGCGAACACAATCTGAGATTCACTGAATTTTGAACGTTTCATAAGCAAATAATCTATTTAAAGTTAAACATTTATTCGCCAATAATCCTCTAGTTCTAAACTGTCCGGTTTAACGGGAGGAGGTCAATCTAAAAAAAATATTCCCAATTGAATTTTCTAATTCATAATTTTTTGCTTTAAGTACTATCAATAGGATAAGATTTTAACAGTTATCTGTTGATTTTGCAAAAATAGTATAATGATAGGATATTTTTTTAGTAGAAATGACCTCTAAATAAAGATAAATTTGGCTTTCAGTTTCATGGGAATTGAGGATACTTCTTGATATCTAATAATGTGCTATGGAATGAGTAGAATGCATCTACTGGTTTTTTCTTAATCTTATTTGACTGTTACAATTAATATCTAACGGCCATTTATTAATTGTTTAAAATATAGCTAATTAGAGTTTGTAGAATGTAAAAAAAATAGAATATAATATAAGAACTATGCAGAAACTAATTACACCAACTAACATTATTAATACTTATGGAATTATGAAAAAAAGTAATTTATGGGAGATTTATTATTATTCTTGGTCCCGAAGAAGTACGATGGATTTTGGAGTATTGGCATTCTTATTTCTGATACTTTCCTTGGAAATAAATGCAAATTACATTGATAAGAACATAGGAGCATCTCAAGTGAATGATATTCTTGTCCAAAACGCCGTAAGGGGTCAAGTAGTGGATGAAAATAATATTCCGTTACCAGGAGCGAGTATCGTCGAGAAAGGCACTTCAAATGGTGTGCAGTCGGACTTTGATGGAAACTATAACATTATCGTAACGGGTGAGAATGCCATCTTGGTTGTTTCTTATATTGGTTTTGCCACCAAAGAAATTGCGGTAGGCAATCAATCACAATTGTCCATAACCTTAGAGGAGAGCACTGCAGGGTTGGATGAAGTGGTGGTAATCGGTTATGGTGCAACGGTTTCAAAAAAAGACCTTACCGGGGCGGTAGCAAGTGCTAATTTAAAACAAGCACTAGATTTTCCCAATGTGTCGATCGTGCAGGCATTGAAGGGAACTATTGCGGGCCTAAATGTTGGAGCAACAACTTCTGCTGGACAAAATCCAACGATAAGTGTGAGAGGTCAAAACACGCTTTCCAACAACTCGGGAGATAATGCACCCTTAATTGTTTTAGACGGAATTATTTATAGAGGTAATTTGGTTGACCTGAATACTTCAGATATTGCATCTATAGATGTTCTGAAAGATGCCAGTTCGGCTGCAATTTATGGCTCACAAGCCTCGAACGGGGTTGTCGTCATAACCTCTAAGACGGGAAGAAAGATAAGCAAACCGATTATCAATTATACCACGAGCTATTCTGTACAAACACCATCCAATGTTTTGGTACCCATGAATGCACAGGAATACGAACAATTCTATCCTGATATTTTTTGGGACGAAGGAGGTAGATTGGCGCCAGATTATTTACAGGTAAATCCTAATTATGTTTGGCAAACCAACCTTAAAACTACTGAGATACAGGAAGGATTCGCCAATAGTCTTGATATCCCTTGGTGGGACTTGTTCACCCGTGATGGTGAAACCGTTATCCACAATCTAAGTATTAGGGGGAGAACGGATTTAACTAATTATTTTATGTCGGGTGGTATTACTGATCAAGAAGGATACTTGGCGAATGATGACTACAAAAAATATAATTTTAGAATCAATTTTGATGCTGACATTACTGACTGGCTTAAAGTAGGCACACAAAGTTACGCTGCTATAAGTGATTATTCGGGCAATGACGCAGGCGTGTCAATTCCTTTTGCTATGCAGCCATGGACTCCAATTAGGGATAGCACTGGAGAATTGATTCAGAGGCCAGAAGGTAGTCGTCTCAACCCATATCTTACCATTGCACAAGATAACGCGGACATCAGGAAGAACTTCTTTATTAATTTATACACGGATATTACACTTCCATTGGATGGCCTTAAATATCATTTGAATTACGCCAATAATTACAGAACTGCCAATTTTAGTAATTTTAATCCTTCGGGCAATAATTTTACAGGGCAAGGGGTGAAATCGTACAGCGAAAGCTGGGACTGGACTTTGGACAATATCCTAACCTATCAAAAATTGTTTGATAATGCCCATAACCTTAATGTCACCCTTCTTTATGGTGTGGAAAAAAGAATTTTGAACGGATTTAGCTCCGAGGCAAATAATTTTGCTATAGATTTTCTAGGCTATAACAGATTAGAAGCAGGGGACCCAACCCTCAATGTGGTTGAATCGTCAAAAGAAATAGAGACTAGTTTATACTCTATGGCCAGATTTATGTACGATTATAAAAACAAGTATTATTTTACCGGTACCATAAGAGAGGATGGATTTTCCGGTTTCGGAAAAAATGATAAGACGGCAGTTTTTCCCACTGCTGCATTAGGTTGGGTTTTGAGTAGGGAATTATTTTTGGAAGACAGTTCATGGGTCAATTTCCTAAAGCTACGTGCTTCTTATGGTCAATCTGGGAGAAGGGGGCTTGGGCGCTATGACACCGCCGCAATTGTAAGTTCTGAACCTAATGTGGTATTTGGTGATGGGGGCCAAACCTTTTTGGGCCAATCTATAACCTCTTTAGCCAACCCAAAATTGGGGTGGGAAACAACAACTGGCTCCAATTTGGGCTTGGATTTCGCCTTTTTAGACTCCAGAATCAATGGCGGTGTAGAATATTATAAGAATAGGACAGAAAATATATTGTTTGGCATAGCATTGCCAACAATAACCGGTTTTAATTCGATCAACAGCAATATTGCTGAGGTTTCAAATCATGGCCTCGAAATCAACCTTTCTTCTACTATTATTAAAACTAATGACTGGCGATGGGATGTTACCTTTGATTATAGTAAGGTGCGAAATAACATCGAATCCATTTTGGGAGCTGATAACGACAGGGACGGAAAAGAAGATGACCTTGTTGGCAATAAACTCTTTATAGGAGAACCTACGGATGTTATCTACGATTATGAGATTACAGGGATGTGGCAATTGGAAGATGAGGCAGATAATTCCATTTGGCAAGGCTTTTATCCCGGAACTTATAAATTAAAAGATCTAAATGGTGACGGTAAAATATCTTCTCTTGATGATAGAAAAATATTAGGGTACCAAGATCCCGCCTATAGGTTTGGGATATCAAATACCTTAAGTTATAAAAATCTGAATCTATACATGTTTATTAATTCCATTCAAGGAGGAGACAATTATTATATGGGCGACGATGCGCCGCACACCGCTGCTGAATGGATCAGAAGGGATCAATTATCGTACAGTAATATTCCCAAAGGAGCATGGGATTATTGGATGCCTGAGAACTCAGGAGCAAAATATAGGCGCTTGGATCTAGGTTCCCAATTTGGGGGTGTTCCCTATAGCCAAAGAAGTTTTATCAGGATTCAAAATGTCTCCTTGTCCTATGCATTTCCAAAACAAGTAAAAGATGCTTTGGGTGTTGGCAATCTAAAGTTATTCATTTCCGGGGAGAATCTGGCGACATGGACGAAATGGAAAGGGTTGGATCCGGAAACAGGTCAAGGTTTTGCTCCAGGGGTGCCTTTGCTTAAAAGTTATACTATGGGATTGAATGTTGAATTTTAAAATATAAGAAATGAAAAATATCAAATACATATTCGTATCGTTCCTTGTTGCCGTCTTATTAACATCCTGTGATGAGGATAAGTGGCTAGAAGAAAAGGCCTATGATTTTTATACTCCAGAGAATTCCTATACTACTACCGAACAAATAGATTTAGCAATCACCCATCTTTATAGAAATGTTAGTAACATGATGTATGGTTCGGGTGCCAACGGGGATTCCTTTCTCTTTTCCTATACTACTGATGTAGGCTATTGTACCATTTCTATCAACCATGAACTGAACTCTTGGGCCAATGCTATAACACCGGAATCTAGGCATGTTGGTTGGCTGTGGACTAATTATTATAAGCAGATTTACGATGCTAATACAGTTTTGGACAGAATTGAAAATATTGAATATATTTCTGAAGACAAAAAAAATGCCAAAATTGCAGAAGCCAAATTTTTTAGGGCTTATGCCTACAAGTGTTTGGCCGTAATATTTGGCGGCGTACCCATTGTTTTGCACGAAGTAAATACTGTAAAAAGGGATTTTACCAGGGCTACTGAGGCCGAAGTTTGGGCGCAGGTTATAAATGACTTGACGGATGCTGCCGAATTTTTACCGAATGCGGATGAAGTGGAACAAGATGGAAGGATAGCCAAAGGACCAGCCTATCATCTTTTGGCTGAGGCATATATTGTGACCAAGGACTATCCGAAAGCAATCGCTGCAGCTTCAGAGGTAATAGACAATCTGGGATACTCATTAATGAAAGAGAGGTTCGGAACTAGATCAGGCGAGCCGGGAGATGTATATTGGGATCTTTTCAGGCGTGGCAATCAAAATAGGAGTTCCGGAAATACGGAAGCCATATGGGTTTCCCAATATGAATATCTGACGCCTGGTGGAGGGCCAAACGACAACCTGGCGAGGTTTTTGGTGACCCAGTATATGAATTTAAAGGGGAACGATAACGTAAGTTTGTTCATTGGACCTACAACTCAACATGGAGGTCGCGGCATCGGTTGGTGGGCAGCTTCCGATTATATGTTAAACCAAGTATGGCAAAATGACACCAATGACATTAGGAATTCACAATATAACATCATGCGTGATATGATTGCCGATAACCCATCATCTGCTTATTATGGTCAGAAAATAGTTGAGTCAGGATCCTTTTCAAATTTTCTTGACCCCTTAAAACGAAGCTGGTCAGCCATTTTTGTAAAGAGTACACCTATCAATAATTTTCCAGTGGAGGCAATCACCGATCCAGTAACAGGACTTGTCAATACGGGATCGAATCACTCATATAGAGATCGTTATGTGATACGTTTGGCCGAGACATATTTGCTGCGTGCCGAGGCTTATTTACTTAATGATGACCCCACCAATGCATTAATTGATCTAAATACGTTACGGGAACGGTCTTCTGCCGATCCGATATCTGTTGCTGATGTAACCATGGATTTTATCTTGGATGAAAGGGCTCGAGAATTATTTGTAGAGGAAAATAGGCTATTTACCCTAATGCGAATGGATAAGATAGTAGAAAGGGTAAAAGCGTATAACCCTATGCACAATGGTGTCATGAGTGACAATGCCATAAACGATTATCAAAACAAATGGCCCATTCCGAGTAATGAAATAGAAAGGAATACAGAAGCTACTTTAGAACAAAATCCTGGGTACTAAGATTCAGTTAGTCACTAAGGAAGCCAAGTTTACGATTACTGGATAATTTGGCTTCCTTAAATTATGGGTGAATTTTTTTGTTAAAGCCTAACAATATCGTAAAGCATCAAACTTATGAATATCAAAATTTCGAAAATCGTATTTCTAACAGCCTTGATGACCTTAAGCGTCTACAATTTATTTTGTCAAACCAAAAACCTGATCTTGCATTACGATTCTCCGGCCGAAGATTGGACAGAAGCCTTGCCTATTGGGAATTCCTATATGGGAGGGATGATCTTTGGCAATCCTTTTAAGGAGCACGTACAATTAAATGAATCTACCCTTTATAGCGGAGATCCCCATAGTAATTACGAGGGTTTTACTATACGAAAGGACTATGAGGAAATTATTAGACTTATGGACAATGGACAATATGCGGAAGGCGAGAAAATGATTCAAAAACAATGGCTAGGAAGGGCCTTTGAGTTGTACCAGCCAATGAGCGATTTATGGATTGAAATGGATCATAAGGGGAAAGTGTCCCAATACAAAAGATCTTTGGATATTTCCAAGTCTATCCATTCTGTTTCCTATAGGGTCGGGAACACGGAATATAAACGGGAGACCTTTGCTAGTTACCCTGATCATGTTATCGTGATGAAGCTTACAGGTGAGGGAAAAGACAAACTCAATGGTAAAATTTCCTTGACAAGTCTCCATGAAAGAACTATGAAAGTTGGAGGCGATGACAGGACCTTATATTTGAACGCACAGGTGCCAGGATTTGCTCTGCGTAGAACTTTGGAACAAGTTGAACGCCAAGGCGATCAGTACAAATACCCCGAAATATACAATATGGACGGAAGTAGAAAGGAATTTGCAAAACAAATCCTTTATCACGATGAAGTGGATGGTTTAGGCATGTATTTTCAGACTCGGCTAAAAATTGAACATCAAGGTGGGAAGTTGGCCTATGAAGATGGAGAACTTAAATTTTCTGGAGCGGACCAATTGGTCCTTGTTCTGACCGCAGCGACCAGTTTTACAAATTTCCAGGAAAGCCCTTTGAATAATACATTGCCCGAACAACGGACCGTTTCTTATCTAGAGGCAGTAGGGCGTCAAAATTTTGATGTCCTTAAAATCAGGCATATAGAAGACTATCAAAACCTATTTAATCGAGTAGATTTAAAAATAGACAAAGCTGGAAAACGAAGCAGAAACTTTACGGAACAGCGCATTTTAGAATATAAGAAAGGTGGGGATGAAAGCCTGATGGCGCTGTTTTTTCAATATGGCAGGTATTTGATGATATCGGGCTCTCGACCCGGAGGCCAGCCCCTGAACCTACAAGGGATATGGAATGACAAACTGATTCCTCCCTGGGCCAGTGCATATACTATGAATATAAACATGGAAATGAATTACTGGCCTGCCGAGGTCACGAACCTTTCAGAATGCCATGAACCGTTCTTTAAGTCCATAGAGGAACTGTCGGTAGATGGCGGTAAATTGGCTTGGTCAATGTACGGAAATCAGGGGTGGATGGCTAACCACAATATGACAGTTTGGCGAAATGCCGGCCCTGTCGACATGTGTGTTTGTGCTTTTTGGCCCATGGCCTCCGGTTGGTTAATGAGCCATTTTTGGGAGCATTATCTTTTTACCAATGACTTGGAGTTTTTACGAGACAAAACCTATCCTTTGTTAAGGGGAGCGGTACTTTTTTATAAAGATTGGCTGGTTCCCAACAAAGATGGATATTTGGTAACCCCCGTAGGCCATTCTCCCGAGCAAGGATTTGTATATGGAGATGGAAAAAGTTCTACACAAAGTCCGGGGCCCACCTTGGATATGACTCTTATAAAGGAAAGTTTCATCAATTATTTAAAGGCTCTGGAAATATTAGGGATTGAGGATGCCAATCTGAAAAAGGAAATCATCGAAAAACAGAGTAAATTGCTGCCTTACCAAATAGGAGAATTTGCACAGTTACAGGAGTGGCAGTTCGACTTTAAGGACAAGGACATCCATCACCGACATATTTCCCATTTGTACGGATTTCATCCAGGGAACCAGATAACCCCAACTAGTGAACCCGAGTTGACGAAGGCAGTAAAACAAGTTTTGCTCCGAAGGGGAGATCAGGGTATGGGTTGGTCCATGGCATGGAAAACAGGAATTTGGGCGAGGCTCTACGATGGAGACAAGTCCTTAGAGGTTCTTTCAAAAATGATTGATCTCGCCAAGGTAAACGATTCTACACTCGAAGGATCGGGCAGTTACCCCAATATGTTTAGCGATGGTCCACCGTTTCAGATCGACGGCAACTTCGGGGCTACCGCAAGCATTGCAGAAATGTTGCTCCAATCACATGACGGTTTTGTACATCTTCTGCCTGCTCTGCCAAACAAATGGGAGCAAGGCAGTGTTTCTGGACTTAAGGCGAGGGGCAATTTTGAGGTGGAAATTGTTTGGAAGAACCATATCTTAAAACAGGCCAATATCAAGGCAATACAGGGTGGGGTATTGCCGATAAGAAGCACGGTCCCTCTGGAGATTACAGGCGGAAAAATAATGGGAATTTCTGTTAAGAATTCTTTATTGCAGCCGATGGACCCTGGGAGGTTTATCGACCATAGAAAAGTTGATTTTCCAAATTTTGAGGTTCCTGTTTTTTATGAATATTACATCAAAACAAGTCCAAGTCAAATTATTTCAGTAAACAAAAAATGATAGTTATAACATTTAAAGAAATTCTTCTTATCAATTTCTTGTTATTGGCGTCATCCAAAGCATGAGATGTAAGCTTTTCAAATTGACTTGAGTTGAACAATATTGCCTGAATTAAAGTTGAGGATGTTGTTTTTGAAGTCATTTGTGCAATGGCCTTAAGAATAATTTGAAGTTAGGTTGGGAGTTAGTCTTGAGAAGAAGTGATTGATGTCCAAGGGACAATGGCTTAACCAAAAAGTTCAAAGTCAAAGCAGAAAAAATCAAAACATTGGTTCAGGATAAAATTTGGGATGTTGAAGATGAGTTTTTCTACACACTCCCATTAAAAAATAGAACAAATGAAGACTTATAACCATTCAGAGGTCAGCCCAAACCGTCATATTCGCGAATTGTATGGTTATTTCTCTTGGCGATTTAACCCGGTGGACAACGGGTATGAGAGTGCATGGAAACAGGCTCTGGATCAGGATAGTTTTTTTGAGCAATGCGGCCTAACTACGGTAGAGAAGAGACACCCTTTGTTTATGAAAAACCGCATTAAACGTTGTCAATGGGTTGGGTCTAGTTGGCCGTTTGCAGGTAGCCCGGCCTAGGGGATGAGAGAAATTTACTTGATAACTATAATCAGGTCATAATAGAAAAAGGTGATTTTTTGATCTAATGAAGATTTATACCCATTCCCAGCATAGGACAATGCCATATGGTGGAAGTATACAGTGGATAGGTGGAAGCTTACATCCAGATTCGGGCATTTGGTTATCGAAGGCTATTGCCCTGGATGTGAATATCGATAAGGTTGCAGGGCAATATTGGAAGGATAAAAATCAAGCAATTTTAATAGGTATGGAATACAATCATTCAAGTTATTGTGATCTTGTCATCTCTGGCTTGGTAGGCTTGGACTTGGAAATGAACGAGGACGGGTCAATATCCGTTGATTCCCTTATTCCTGAGGTTGAATGGGACTTCTTTGTGCTAGATGGTATACAATATAGAGGAAAAGCCATTGCTGTTGTTTTTGATAAATATGGCGTTTATAAAGGGCTTTCAATTTTGGTGGACGGCAAAAGAAATGAAGCATGCAAACAAACTAGAGAAAATTACATTGGAATTAAAATAATGAAATGGAGAATGCTTATTAAGGATGTAGGTTTCATAAAAATTACCAATTAAAAACGGTTCCCTGGGTGTACTTTTTTTATAGTCGACCAATACACCGGCCATTTGTGATATTTTTAGCTTTCACGAATATGCACGAGGGCCACAGCACTGAAAGGGCAGCACATATATTGGATATCTCATAAATATACGGAACAGTAGTTGCCCAAATGGAGAGTAGGGTAGGTTTAATGTATAGGCCCATGTTGACCATATCGGGGAAGAATTTGAATTTTACTTGGTCATCCTAAATATTCTGGTCCTCGATAAGCAGTGCTTATGTAATATTAATATATAGAACACAAAAATGAATAAAAAACAAAAAATTATGATTAAGGTTTTATTATTATCGGGGGTAAGTGTATTTGCCCTATTGCTTTCGTGTAATCTAAATAAAAAACAAGGCAATATGGAGTTGGCCTCTTCCACCACTAAAGAGAAAAGGATAAGATTGATAAGTCACGAGGATCAAAATAAGGTAGATGTTCTTATAGATGATAAGTTGTTTACCGCTTATGTGTATCCCACTAACATTAAAAAGCCCGTTCTGTATCCCTTGATTACTCCAAATGGAACGAAAATAACAAGAAAGTTTCCGCTCGAGTCTTCGGTGGGGGAACGTGTGGACCATCCGCACCATGTCGGAGTTTGGTTTAATTATGGGGATGTCAACGGATTGGATTTTTGGAATAATTCCGATTCGATCAAGGTTGAAATGAGAAAGGGTTACGGGATGATAGTGCATAGGGAAATAACGGAATTGCAAGATGGGGACCAAGAGGCCAGACTGGGTGTAAGTATGGATTGGCTGGCCCCTAGCGGAGAAATCCTTTTAAAAGAAACGACAACCTTCATTTTTAGAGGTTCGGGAAAGGAATATTACATAGATCGTATTACCAAATTGACAGCTCAAGATAAAGAGGTCACTTTTAAAGATAACAAGGAAGGGGTTTTAGGAATTAGGGTAACAAGGGAATTGGAACATCCTTCCAATAAGCCCGATGTATTTACCGATGCCAATGGAATTCCAACTAAAGTGGCCATTTTAAATAATGATGGCGTTAATGGGAAATATTTGAATGCGGAAGGAGTGGAAGGTTTGGACTGTTGGGGCAAGCGTTCGAACTGGGTTAATTTAAGATCTGTCATTGGGGATGAGAAAATTTCTCTGGCTATTTTGGACCATAAATCCAATGTGGGCTATCCTACGTATTGGCATGCCAGGGGCTATGGTCTGTTTGCCGCCAACCCCCTAGGCCAAAAAGAGTTTAGTAAAGGGGAAGAAACCTTGAATTTAAAACTTCAAAAAGGACAGTCCACGACCTTTAGGCATCGTATCATTGTGGCAAGCACCGATTTGGGAAAGGCTTCCTTGGACGCAAGTTTTGCTGATTTTTCAAAGTAATAAAACAGTATATAATCAAATACATTATTAATTTATAAAGAATAGATCATTATGGGTAACAGAAGAGATTTTGTTAAAAAGACGGCACTAAGCACAGCAGGGATTGTACTCGGTAGTTCTGTGTTTTCAGCTAAATCATATGCCAATATTTTGGGGGCAAATGATAGGGTTGTACTAGGTTCAGTAGGAATTGGGGGT
>TARA_R110000764_G_scaffold30687_1_pt1 | contig 20582 bp, 42 predicted proteins | sample TARA_R110000764 | Tara Oceans TARA_R110000764 (sample SAMEA4398111) | marine metagenome | biome: Polar Biome; feature: [SRF] surface water layer (ENVO:00010504); material: water (ENVO:00002006), including particulate matter (ENVO:01000060) such as... | depth 5 m | reverse complement strand
GCATTTGCTTAGCGCTTCTCTTATCGCATCCATCTTCTCCACAAGTACAACTTAATTTTAAATCCACTAGCGGATTAAAGTTTTTAGTTTTCGGTAGCATTATTAACTCCTTTAAATTTAATATTATTATCTTCATTGGTTAAGCATCAAGTAATCAGCACTAAAGCAAATCATTACAGCTATCACACAAAAGAAAATAAACAACTTTAATATCTGAACACTTAAACTTTTAAACATTTTTCACTCTTTTTATTTGAGTTATAATCAATATTCAGGTATTACAAAATTAGTTACAGCTTCTCTTATCTTTTTACTGTGCCCACTAGCGTAATTAATCAACACTTCTCGTTTAATTTTTCTGTATTCATTGTGCGCTTCATCCTCTGTCTTGTATGTCCCTATGTAAACTTTCTTTCCATCCTTACAGCAATTCGCTTCGTAATTATTTGTTCTGGTAGACATCGTAACGCCCAGCTTTAGGTTTCTCTTGCCTTTCCTTACAAAAGAGATGGCGCTATTTAGCTTAAGGTTAACAAATATACATGAGTCTTTTGAGTATCCAGACCCTGAAAAAGCCAAAAAGTCCTTGTCTAGTTGATTTCCTTTCCAGTCTTGCTTTAGCATCCACAGCCTAAAATTAGAAAATACTAGCCAGTCATCGTCGACGTAACAACCAATGTAAGAAGGGCTTCTCTCTTGAAACTTATCGTCATAACACCTCTGTAGCATATGAAACCAAACCTTGTAAAATGGACACCTTACCCACTTGCCATTGCATTTGTATTTGGTTATGTATTTCGAGTCATTGATGCCAACTCCAAAAACCAATTTCCTTGATGATAATGAATTATTACATGCCGGCCTTTCTTTGAACACAGAAACCCCCTCGTCAAATAAAAATATAACAACCCACTCAATCTGATTGCATAACAGTTAGCCGCTTACTCTAATTTAGAGCAGGCAACCGTTTAGTGCTAGGTTATGTTACTAAACCAAGATTGGCTCTTCAGGTAAATAATCCCAGTGTGTTATAAATGTTCGTGGTATCACATACTTTTTGTGGTTATTAAAAATATCAGTTTCCCACGCATCACCACACCAGTCTGAGCAAGTAAAATTGTTAAATGCGCTTGTTGGATTATATGTTAAATACCTACCTACTTTTGGTGGTTTTTCTTTCGTTATATCAATCATTTTATCAATCCTTTTCAGTGGCGGTAACATAACAACGCAAATCAACGGACGCAAACAGCGCGCCGCTGTTCGCAAAGGTTATGCGGTTAGTGCAATATTAGCTATATCGGAAATACTGCCATAACCAATAGATCTAATGTTTCTAAGTGCCGTCTGCATTGTTGTGTATTTATTAAATACCGCTTTAAGTTCTATTATATTTTTTTGGTGTTCTTTAAAGCACATTTCCTCAATGCTGCCTTCGTAATTTTCATGGTCAGTATTTATAGTTCCCACCATCAACTCTAGCTCTTTAATTAATTCTACTATTTTATTAATTGACATTTCTCTGCCTCCTTAAATTACCGCCTAACAAAACGTTTAAGCGGATTGCATCCCCTATTTAATTAATCACTCGCTTATGCTGAGTATCAATAACAGCTATCTCAAAATCATCAACCGCATTAACATGGTCCTGATACGCTTTAAGTGTAGCCTTTTCAGCCTTTAGAGCTTCGGTTAACCTTTCAACTTCAAGAGTTAGACCATCATTTAAATCAACTAGATTTTTTATTCTCGCATCAGCCACCTGAAGCATTAAGTTTAGTGTTTCTATCTCCTTACTTGTCATAAACAAGCCCTCTCTGAATTAACGCACGAACAGCCATGCTAAAATTACCCTCGAAAAACAAATCTGCATACTCCTGAATAGCCTTATCTAAATCTTTAAACTCTATTAACTTCTTCATGCTTTGCCTTATATTTAAACGATACAAATAGTATATACACCCAATATAACAAGTCAACAACAATATCAAAATAAACCAAAATAAGTTAAACTTACCGCTTTGGAGTTAACATTATGAGCATATGGGCAGGCGTAAAATCAATATTCGGATTTGAAGGGGTTGGCGAATCAGCACTAAAGATTGTTGAGAAATTAGCTGGAACTGACTTTACCGCAAAAGAAAAGGCTGATTATATTCTGAAGTATATGGAAACAACTAAACACCAAAGCCCCACAAGACGAGTATTAGCTGTTTTATTTATGAGTGAGCAGATTATGCTAGTCACTGTCTGGTTGTTCGCTACAGCGGCTAATAGACTACTTGAAAATGTTGGTGCTGGATTACTAGCATCTGATGTAAACGCTTTTCTACAAAGTAACGTAAACATCAGCCTAGGTTTAATCATAAGCTTTTATTTTATTATTGGCGTTAAAAAGTAACCTATTCAGCGCTAGTTGTTAGCTGGCGCTTTAAGTTCAGCTTCATTTACATATTTCATCAAGGACCTTATAACCTCGCCTGCCTGCACAGTGTTATATGCTGGCTTTAGCTTTGGTTTTATGTCAGTAAGCCCAGAAAGCTTATCTAAAAGATTATTTATAAAATTCATTTGTTTATCTGTAGGTGGGGAGTCTTTTTTTATAAGTGATTTACTAACAAGCTCATCTACTGAATAAAACTTTATCCAATCAAAGCTACTTCTAGACCATTCTTTTTGATAAACCATTCCGCTATCGGTCGCACTAATTAGAAATATAACGCCATTTATCTTAGTTCTTATCTTGAAAGTGCCAGGAGATCCTTTTTCCAATACGCATATAAAGCCTTTTTTCTTCAACTCTTTGAATACTTCTTTTGTTGGAATGCTTTTTACGCCAGCAAGTGTTTTTTTATGACTCTTTAGTATTCTCATCTCTTATCATTCCTATTGGTTGCTTTTGAATTACGTAATCCTACGCAGGTTAATTATTCTATGATTAGTGTAACCCCACGATAAAAGTTGATTTTTCATCATATCAACTGCATTTATCGGGTTACGAAAGAACCATGTTTTTATAGTTATTGATGGTACTTCCAATTTCTCACCATTCAACATAATTAATTCGGCTGTGTAATATTTAAATATCATCTCTTATAATTCCTATTGGTTGTGTTTAACATGCTTATCTTATAACCATTATGTTTTATGTTTTAATTAAATCCACGCTTAACTGGTGCAGACTTTGATTCTTCATCGTGCTGTATTCTTGCCACAGCTTCCATTGATAACGCTAAAAACTTACCATTGCACTTTTCTAAATAAATAGTTCCGTTGCCGTCGTTGTGCCTATCCTTGGCGATAATTAATTCAGTAACACCTTTCAATGATGTTTCAGGCTCAACAATTTCTTGGCGGTGAACAAACATAATTAAATCAGCGTCAGCTTCAATACAACTCGAGTCTTTCAAGCTCGACATATTAGGTTTATCTTTAACGCTTTGCGGGCGCTTAGATTGAACGCATAGAAATACAGGTACTTTCATTTCCTTTGCTAGTTCTTTTAAGTCACGCGTAATGTTGCCAATTGCAATATCGTGTCTGTCTGCCTTACCTAACTTCATCAATCCTAGGTAATCAATAAAGATAGCTGACAAATCAGGATGTTTAATTTTATGTCTTCTTACCTTTGCGCGTATTTGCCCTACTGACTGTTTAGGCTCATCGGTGATATACAAGCCGCTTTTTCTAAGTTCAACTACTGCGTCCGTTATTCTTCCAAAGTCTTCAGCATCAAGACGAGCGCTTTTAAGTTTATCAGGTGCAACATTGCCAACGCCTGAAACGAATCTTTCAAAAACTTGATTCTCTGACATTTCCATACTGAAAAACATTAAATTCTTTTTTTGATCAATCGCCACTGATGTTGCAATGGTTTGACAAAATAAAGTTTTACCCATTGAAGGTGAGCCAGCAATAACAACTAAGCATTCATCACCGATACCGTTAACCTTCTGGTCAAGCTCATCAATCCCTGTTGATAGACCAGCGATTAAACCACCCCTTGCCGCTCTTGCGTCCAGTTCGTCCAAGAAATCGCCCTCTAAGTCTCTTATATGGCGTAAATCTTTACCGCTAGAGTGGAGAGAGATGTTTTTAAGCTCATTATCTAAATGCTCGATAACTTCTGTAACTTCTGTTTTTTGCTCAATCATACCGTTAGCATTTTGAAGTACGGAAACCAAATCTCTAGAACGGGCGCATTTTTTAACAAGTGTTGCGTATGCTCCCATATTAGAAATACCAATAGCACCACGCATAAGTTCAGCAAGGTAGATAAATCCGCCATAGTCGAAGTCTAAAGTTTTCATTGCATCTTCAATTAATGAAAGTGATATTTCCTTTTTAGCCTCAGCCATTAATTTAATGGTTTTAAATATCCCTCTATGTGAGCGAGAGTAAAAATCATTGGCATCTAAGCTGTCTAAAGTTTCACGGCTGTTGCTATGAGTTGGATCTTTAATTAGTAATCCTAAAACTTGTTGCTCAACTTCTAGGTTATAAATTGGTTCATTTAACTGCATATTCATATTCTCCTTCAACAAGCTTTATTAATTTACTTTTAGTAGTTATGAAGTCAAAGGATATTGTCCATCCTCTATCATTGCCACCCATAAGAAACGGAATGCTTTTTACGTAAAGAAAAAGGTTAGTCCAAGTTTCTAGTTTTGAAAAGTCGTGAACAGTACCTTTCATTTCGTTAATACATCCATTGATAGCTGTTATTCTTTTTTGAGTAACTTTGCTAACTGCTGATAATTCATCTTTGAAAACTTCATTCCATGAATCAGCTATCTGCTGATGTATATTACTTATATTCTTCTTACTTCTTTTTCTTTCTTCTTCTTCTTCTTCTAGAGGGACAAAAACCGACAAACTCGGACATACTCCGACCTCTTGATTTATAACGGGTTTTACGCCCTTTCTTCTAACTGCCTTTGCTGTGAAGTCATCACAACGAGAAGCTAGTTTTAAGCAAAATACATGACCATTATCAGCATCTAGCAAGCCTAACTTAATAAAAGACTTCATCATCTGCTCAACCTTCTGAGGTGTCGATCCTGTATTTCTGGCTATGATTCTACAATCATGCTCAAGTTCAAAAGTAAGGTTATCACCGTTAACTCTTTGCGCTATTAACTCTATACAATACCAATACAAGCCATAACCTTCTAAACCATAATCAAGCATTACCTCTTGAAGTTTAGCGTCCATATTTGCATCCGTATCATGCTTAAACCATTTCATGTATACTTACCTCGATGTTATTGATTAGTGCGCTTACTTGGCGGTGGCGCATTTTTTATACCCAAAAGATATTGATCATCTTCCTTTCGTTGCTATCATAAAGCTCTGAATAACTTCCATTCTTGCAAGACACTCTTAACTTGTCTCTATCATCAACAGGTATGGAGTGAACTGCGTGAGAGTTCCTTATCATGTATTCAAGCGCATCTGTCCAGCTTCCATAGTCGTTATCTTTATTATCAAAAACCTCTTGAACCATTTTTATAGCAGTTTCAGATAATCTTAATGTTTTTTGTTGTTTAGCCAAAATATATTCTCCTTTAAAGTGTGACTACAAATATAATTGCTTTTGTAGTTGCAGTCAAGTAATTCTTTTGCTATTGTTTATCTCAGTTAATAACTAATCAAACCACAAGAAGGGATAGAGGAATGAATTATAAATTATCGAGCGAAATTAAATGGACGTTTATTTTTAATGTACTTTTATTTATTACTGGCGTATCACTCAACGAAAAGATAATTGCTGCATCAAGCGTTATCATATTTGTTATTTTGAGTGTTGGTATTCAGATATTAGAAGCAATTCATAACAACGGAGATAGTAACAATGGGTAGACAACCAGATGATCGATCATGGGAAGAAGAACACATACATCATCTCAATGTTGATATAGATAGGTTACAGAAGCAATTAGCACTAGCTGAAATTGTCATAAGCAGAATTAGACCATCATGTATCAATCAAAAGCAAATGATTGATAGCTACAATAAATTTAAACTTAACAACCAATAACAGGGGTAGAGAGATGAATAGTTTTATACCTCATCAATTAAATGGCGTACCAGTGACAATACAAGAGCCTATTAATTGTGAAATATCGGTTGATCGAACATGGAAAGAAAGGTTGTTTACTTTGCCATTCAAGCCACTTGTAAAGACAAAAATAAAGCAAGAGCTAAAAGATGTGCTAGAGGACGGGCAAATATTAAAAATGTCACATGGCTTAGTTATGAATGCAAAGACATGGCGAGACTGTGAATTAGCTTTGAAGAATAAAGATAACGAAACTAAATTTAATGCTTTTAACAGCTAACTAACCACATAAAACAAAACAGGGGAATGAATAATGAATAAATTACTAAAATGGTTTAAGTGTTTTTTTATCACAAAATGCAGAAAGCAGAAGAAATGGAAAATGAATCATATGGGTTGGGGTGGTGCTATGGATCTCGAGTGTAAAGAGTGCGGTAAATGTAAATATAATGTCCGCTAAAACAGGTATGAGCAGCATTTAACAAACACCAAGAAGGGATAGAAGGATGAATATTGAATTTAATAAAGAAACTAAAAGCGGCAAAGGTTCGTCAGAGGCAACCATTGTATTTAGAAAGCTAAAGAGCATTAATTCAAATGATAGGTATCAAGGATCTATAAATTCATCAGGGCTAAAGCTTATGGACAGCATTGTAAAAAGTCGCTTTTATTATCTACAAATACTTTTTAGTGATGAGCATTCGATCATAGGAGTTAAACCAGTAAGGCACGAATCCAAAATGTCTAAATTTTTCGGGGCAACTGAATTATTTAAAGATCTTAATCTTTTGGTTGGTAAGCATTATAAAGTAAAAGTTCAGGGCGATATTATCACGATTGATTCTGATCAATTTAACAGCGGAGATAGTAACAATGAGTGATATAAGCAGGGATAAGCGCGAGATGTTGACTGATATAATTATTTCATCAATATATGGATACCATTGCGCAATGACTGGTAAAGAATTTAAAAATGAGGATGCTATTAATGAGTACATTGGAAAATACGACTTTAATTCTACCGAGCTTAGGCTGCCAATACTTAAAAATATAGTTCAAAGCGCCGTAGGTGAAATACTAGAGTTAAAGTTACTTAACAACCAATAACAGGGGTAGAGAGATGAATATAGTTGACGTAATAATTCAGACTGAAAGTGGATGCGATCCTTTAGAGGGTGAGTATTCTGTATCAATAGTAAACTTTGTTGGCGTTTTAGATATAACGGCGGTTGGAGGCAATGATGATGCCACATTAGTTAAGGAAGCTGTCGATAATGCCATAATGGATAATGATATTGAATTGTGCGAAGAAGGATTCGAAGAAGTTAGGCTTATTGAGTCTGGTGAATGGGAAGATGTTTTCTGGCATAAATATTACGTGATAATGCCAGAAGTAGACAACAGCCGAACATTAGACATGTAACTAACCACATCAAACAAAACAGGGGAATGAATAATGTTAGATGCAAACGCAAGATATATACCTAAAGGAATTAAGTTCTTTGTTGCTGGTTACGTAAGCGAAGAAAGTATTCTTGTAGGTTTAGGGGTTGAATCAAACAAGCCGTATTTATGTAAGATGATGGATAATTCTAATGATAAACCAAGGTTTAGTATTAAGGTTAACGGTAAAGTTCACGTAGTTAAATATAAGTCTGATTACTCGTTTTTAGTTTATCAAGGTACACCTAATGGAAATGGTTTTATTCGAGACAAGTCAAAAAATGAATGCAAAAAGCTAATAGGTGAGTTTAATAATACTTACTGGAAAAGACGTAAAGCACAAAATTAACCAATTTAACAAACACCAAGAAGGGATAGAAGAATGGAAATACCAAAGTTTTTAATCGAAATGTCAGAGCAGATGAATAATGAAGATAACCGATGTACTGCCGATCCTGTTTGGCAGGTTCGTTGCAAAAGAACACGCGTAACTAGTAGTGGTTGCAGTGATATATTTGAGATAATAGACAGAGAAAACGAGTGTCAACTTGTAGCTACAAACAAAGAAAATGATAACGTGAATGAGCAGATAGTTGAATATTTACAGTGCGATTCGGAAGATCTTCCCGTGGTGTTTGAGTCTTGGGTTGATAATGATTCTAATGATGAAACGCTTAGTGGTGAAGATAAGATAGATTATTTTCTTGAAAATTATGATTGTTCATATGATGACATTGAAGGGTTTGACGTTTTATCGGTTGAAGAGTATGAAGATGTTGTTATGGGTGCATTCCTAACAGAGCAGGACGCTAACTGGTTTATTAACCGAAAGCAGCACGACTACCCTAAACTTTACACTTACGTAACGTCACTTTATTTCGCGCCTCAAATGAAAGAACTTAGAGCTTGGATTAAATCAATTAACAACGGAGATAGTAACAATGGATAAGTTAAAAAAAGCTGTATTTGAAAATATGGATGCACTAATTGAAAATGATCATGAGTATTGTTTTGGTGAAGATCCTCTTGAGTTGACGCATAACATGCACGAAGAAACAGATTTTTTATTTGAGTTATACAAAGATGAATGCGTAAAGCACATAAATGAATGGCGAAAGATTAAACTTAACAACCAATAACAGGGGTAGAGAGATGAAGCATCCAATACAACAAATAAAAAAAGATAGCCAAGGCACGTTGAGATTTAGAGAAAACGCAATAGTCACGCACCTTTTAGATAATGGAGGTATTGATTTGAATCAGTTGGCAATAACGAGTTTTACGAATGATGACAGGGAGCAGTTCGCACAATTGATAGGTTATAGCTTGTCTGGCTTTGGTGATTTAAGTTATGTTACAGATGAAACTTATAACGCTGCTGAATGCTTATCTAAATGCGATAAAACGAACGCATTGCAAGAAAGATACAATCATCTTTGCATGGAGTTAGATGAGATAAAGACAGGGCTTAAAATGGCTGCGGTTGCTGCATTTAAAATTCACCCTGAAGATTTTGATTAACCAAGAGGACAGAGAGTGGCACATTATAAATCTTACCTAAGATATAACGCCTATGAAGCTTTGCAGGGAAACTTTCCTCAGAACTCAGTTATATTTTATTACAAGGGCTATGGAGTTACCAAGTTTGACTTTGATAAAATAGATATTGAGCGTGGATTAATTTAATAACACATAACAGCAATAACAAATAAGCATCTTCATTGATGTTTTTTTGTGGACGCAAATCGAAGGCAATAAAAAACCGCATCTCAGCGGTTTAATAGATTCTCTATAACTTCAGTGATGTACTCAGATAGACGCTTCAATAAATACCTCTCCTTCACCTGGTTTAACTAAAGATTGCCAATCCCATACAAAGTATTCAACATCGTATTCAAGGCATTTATCATTGTCACAGCTAACTAGAGTTCTTAATTTTGGTAATTTATTGCAACACGGGCAGTTGTTAATCATGATTGATCCTTATGTGCTTCGATTATTGCTAGACAAGCTGGTTTATTTATAGTGGTATCATCGTGATAATAATCAACTGACGATAAAGGGTTATCTTCTGGATCATCATAAATACGAACTGTTGAAATGCTTTTTCCGTGAACGATATCAACCTTGTGTTTAATTATGAGTTTAAGAATTAAAGCGTCATCTGTGATCGGGTTAAATCTATTTTTATATGTGCCGTTTTCACTCTTGTTTAAATAAATAGCGTGTGCATATGGGTTTTTAGAATGCTTACTATTATCTAGCTCAAACCATTCCAACCCTTCGATCTCAGCTATACGTTTACATATTTCTAAATCTGTTAGTTCGTTCATGTTATTTCTCCAGTAATTAAAATAGTAGCCAGTCGATAAAGTCTAGTAGTGATTTCATAGTAGCTCAGCCTTTTTTAAATTAATTAAATCATCAGCAGTTAAGCCAGCTTTAACGAGTGATAGCACATCGTTTTTTGGTGCTTCATTTAATACAGTGCCAACAGTTAAGCAATATTGAGAACCATCAGGTAAGTGAATTGTGTTTGTTGACTCGTTTAATTCTACGATTACATTTTTCATATTATTTACATTCCTTATCAAAAAGTTTATTTACTAACTCGGTTAATATTTCAGTTTGCTTATTTGAATTCTTGCCGTCTTGCTTTCGTTTAAGTGCAATAGCTTTTAGCTTGTCTGCTGTTAATGGGTGTAGTTGTGCTGTTTTCATATTTAGTAGCCTTTTGTTTAAGTTGATTGAATAGTAATTCATTATTGCAGTAAAGGCAATAGAAATTAAATAGCAAATAAATAGAAATAATGTTTGCAATCATTTTCAAAGAGCGTATATTTAACTCATCAAAGCGGTTAAGCAGTTTACTACTTTTCCCCGTTCATACCGCTAGAGCTAAAATGCTAAGGAAAAGTAGACTAATTTTAATAGTCTGTATAAGTGAAGTGAGTTAGTGTTAATGGTTCTGCGACTGATGCGCAGTTAATAGAGTTTAAGTCTAATCAACTAAGTCACCTTAATATTGGTTCTGCAAGTTCGATTCTTGCCTAGCTCATTTCACTATACAGACTACAAAGGAGTGTAAAGATGAAATTTGTAACATTGAAAACAAACCCGCCTGAAAAAGTCGCGGCTATTGCAGGAAGGAAAGGAAGCATATTCAGTCACGGCTATTCATATCACTTAGTGGACTTTTGCCCGTTGGAATCATCGGTTGATAACGTGATTAACGAATTACAGTCGCACAGTATGACGCATTGGAAATTTATTGAGGATGAAGATAATGAGTAATTTAGCAGTAATACAAGGGAATTTAGAGGCTGACTTGATCTCTGCCGGTGTTGAGTCAGTGTTGCCAGATAGTGTAAAGATGAATACGTTTGTGCGTTGCGCTGCTGTTGCCATGGCTGGAGGTAAAGACTTAGTAAATGCAGATAAAGACAGTGTGATAATGTCTTTAACTCAATGCGCTAAGGACGGACTAGTTCCTGATAATAAAGAAGCGGCAATAGTAACATTTAACACTAAAGTAAAAGTGCAAGGCCAGCCCGACAAGTGGATTACTAAAGCTCAGTATATGCCTATGATTGATGGCGTAATGAAACGGGCTAGAATGTCCGGTCAAATAGCTGTCTTATCTTCCAAGGCTGTATTTAATCAAGATGAATTTGATTATTGGATGGATGAAAACGGCGAGCATATTAATTACCGTCCGCAATTTCAAGGGGGCGATATGCGATTGGCTTTCGCTTTCGCTAAACTAACTAACGGAGAACTTATTGTTGAGGTTATGAGTAAAGCAGACGTTGACAAAGTAAGAGCAGCTAGTAAGACAGGGCAATATGGGCCATGGAAAGATTGGTATGAACGTATGGCATGTAAAGCAGTGATGCACCGTTTAGCTCGTAGATTACCTAACGCATCAGAAATTGTTGAAATGTGTGAGCAAGGTATGAATATGAAGTTTGATCCATCTGTTGAAAAAGAGATATTTGAACCAGTAGTTAAAAACCCTATCGAGAAGTTAAAGGCGTTGTTAGCTGATAAGGATTCTAGTCAGTATTTACCATGGTTAAAAGTTGAAAGCTTGGATGATCTATCAGAACAGAATGCAACAGCAGCGGTTCTAAAATTGGAGAATGCAAAGCAATGAGAAACTATATAGAAGAATTATCAAAATTAAAAGACCTATTCGGCTTCGATCCTTCGTTAATTGAACAGGGTTCGATTGAGTGGCACATACTAAGGTGGGCTGTATTTACAGCTAGTAACGCAAAGCATTTGGTGTCAACTAAGCGAGGCTCAAAAGGTATCGTTTATGGTACTGATTACGTTATAGCTCCACCTTCAACGGTGGGAAGAAAAACATACATGGAAAGTTTGGTCGCTATGATAGCTTCCCCACATATTCCTGATGATATCGGAGCAAAACCGTTGCAATGGGGCAAGGATAACGAGCCACTATCAAGAGATGCTTACGAGGCTCTAACATTTAACACGGTAGAGGAATTGCCGTTTATATACAAAGATAAAAATATGCGAGCAGGATCTTCGCCTGATGGAATGGTAAGCGCTATAAATGGTGGATTAGAATTAAAAAGCCCATGGTCAAGAACTGTTTATATCCAGTTTGCTTCACAAGATAAAATTAAGCATGAAGAACGTCATCAATGCCAGTTCAATATGTGGTGTAATGATTTGGATATGTGGCACGTTGCTAAGTTCGATCCTCGTATGGTCAATTGTAAAAAGCTTCACATGGTAGAAGTAGCAAGAGATAAAACAGCTATGGATATGTTCGATGAAGCAATAGGAAAATTTACAGAAGAAATGGACGTTATGCTTGACAAAATGGGCATGACATTCGGTCAACAATGGCAACAACAATAATTTAACTAAAGAGAGTAAATAACAATGCACATTATCCATGGCGAATTAAGAAAAGCACCATTCATCAAAACTGGTTGCGGTCAAGACGGTCAATCAACAATGTTTATCGTTGAATTATCAGAGGTTATCAAAGACCGTCAAACAGGCGAGAAACAATACACAAATTATAGTGCCGCTATCTTTGCTAAAACAGCCGCTCAAATTGGTTACTACAACACCTCACTAGTAGAGGGTAATTTTATTGTAGTTAACTGTGAAAAGCTTAAAGTTGATGTTAACGAAAGTAACGGTAAACAGTATATTAAGTTGCAAATGGAAGGCGCAAGACTTGAAGGCGCTAAGTATATTGAAAACAATCAACAAGCAGCACCACAAGCACAAGTCGGATATTCTCAGCAAGCACCACAGCAACAAGCGCCTCAACAGGGGGGATTCGCAAATCAAGGTCAAGCACCACAGCAGCAACAAGCGACAGCGCAATATCAACCAGGGCAAGGATTTCAGCCACAACAGCCACCGCAACATCAAGGGGGTTATCAGAATCAGCCGGGAAAGTAGCGCCACAAGACCCGTCAATAGATTTTGACGACGATATTCCATTTTAAATTAACCAAACACGCCAAGGAAGGCACTCGATAAGGATAGCGACAATGATAACAATGAAATTTACTACTCGTAAAAAGATTAAACTTAAGAATACAGTTTGCAATTTATTTGTATGGGGTTCGATAATAACAACAGGAGTATTTTTCACATGGTTATTAGTTATCGGTCGCGGTTCTATATTTTAGCAACAATTGCGGCTATATCATTAGCCGTAATAACAACTTACTACCCTGAAGCAATAGGACTTATATTATGAATTTAGACGCTATAATAAAATGCTGGGAGTCTGAAAACACGACAACAGACGAGCCAAAGCGCGAACGTATACAGCCATATACCACCTATACTAAGTCTGATATAGAAAACTTTATCAGTGACATTAGGGGCGGAAAGAAAAAGGCTAAGGCTGGCAGAGACAATGGAATCCCAAACGGTTCTGTTTACCATTTATCAAGAACGGCGGGTTTATAATGAATTTATCAACAGTACGTGGAATATATAATAATGTTGGCGCAGAAAGATGTAAGGCGCTATTAATTCCAAAGTCTAGCAAACCAAAACGAGACACGGACGATCGCCCTATCGCTGAAACTACAATTGATTTGATTACCGGGTTAATTAAACGGCACAAGAACCCGACAAGACGAACGGTTATTGCTAAGTCATATTTAAGCCCTTCAACTGTCAACAATGCTATAAGAATACTTTTTCAAAGAGGTGTTATAAATAAAACTAAAAGCGAAGTAGGTAGTGGTCAAATAGTTAGCTATTCGTTAGTTAAAAAATAATGAAGGATCAACAAGTAAGTGATCATAATCTTCAAGATGTTTTTGACACTCTTCAGTCTGAGATAAAAGAACATAAGTTAATTATAATTAATTCGCAACCGATAAGCACGGGAAAATGGAGTATGGCTAGGTTGTGGCGAGCTTGGATGTCTACAACTGCTAAATATATGGCTGGTAACGGTGCTATAATGCCGCTGTATATAAAGCCTGACGGCTCATGGTATGGAAAAAGACCGTTTGATCATAATGATGCACACGAGCTATTCACAAGAAAGCATTTGAACGTTGATGAATCAGGCAGGAGATTAAGTTGGGCGAAGTCAGTAAAAAAAGAAAATGAAGATAAAGAGCGAGCAGCAACAAAAGGTGAGCGAGTTAACGCATTGAGAAAACATGAAAACTGGTGTGTAGATAAAGGAATAGTCTTATTTAATCCCCGTGATTCAGTTTATAAACAATTATTAGATAAGCAAGAGGAATGATTATGCGATTAGTTTCAGCAAGGAAGGACTGTAAATGTAAAAGAGGCTGTGATATCCGATCAGGAGATAGCTACTACCCTCAACGCAGAAAGAAAAAGCTTTGTTTCGATTGCGGGCGTAAACCAGTAAAGAAAACTTTTTTAATTAAATTATTGGAGTGGTTAAAGTAATGGTTAGAGATGGCAAAGGCGAAGATAAAAAACACAAGTCACATAAACGATACAGACCAAGGAATTAAAATGGCAAAGTGCAAGGTATGTAAAGTTAAGTTTGAAGCTAGATTCTTTTTGCAGAAAACTTGCGTTGAGCCTAAGTGCTTAGCTGAGTGGCAAAAGATAGGCCGAGAGGCTAAGGCTGATAAAGCCCATAGCAAAAAAAAGAAGGAGCTAAAAGATAATGATAAATCGTACAGAGCTAAAGTTGCTCAACAATCCTTTAATGCTTATATTCGGTTTCGTGACAATGACGATCCTTGTATTAGCTGCCAGCGCCATCATACTGGTCAATATCACGCTGGGCATTATAGAAGCGTTGGGGCGCACCCTGAGCTTAGGTTTGAAGAATACAACAATAACAAACAATGCGCTCCTTGCAACAACCATCTTTCTGGTAATATCGCTGATTACCGCATTAATTTAATAAAGAAAATCGGACTAGATAAGGTTGAATGGTTAGAAGGGCCGCACGAACCTAAAAAGTATACTTGCGATGAGTTAAAAGAAATTGAGCTACTTTATAAACAAAAGCTAAAGGATTTGATATAATAAGGTTTTATCATGAATGAGTTAATAGAATGGTTTCTACAACTAAGCGCCCTAGACCAAGCAATAAGACGACTAATCGAGTTATTACTGATAAACCTAAACGCACACGGGTTACACCTGCAAAGCCTAAAAAGCGAAAGTAGTATATTTTTTATTTATATCATACTGGGTGTGATAACTAAAAGGTCAGTATATCCACTGGCTTTTTTTATGTGCTTTTTATTGGTTAATGCTTCAGTATTTCAAGCCATCAAAGAGTATCAAGTTTATCTGCTTGTTATGGTTATATATTCTTACGTATTCAGCGATTGCCCGACAAAGCAAAGTAAATACGCCTGTGTTACAATCTGCTTACTTTCGCTATCCTTGGCAATAGATGCTTTCTTATATGGAACTGATGGTTATTATGGAACACGCCAAACAATTCTTTGGGAAAATGTCGAGTATATTGCTACATGCGCTCATCTTATCCTTATTAGCTCACTTATACCTATCGAGAGAATTCGAAACGATATACGCAACTTTGTTAATTCTATTAGTCGTATCGCGCTCAATAGTGATTATATGTTGTTTAGTTGGTATACTATCTACAAGATACAATCAAACAAGCAAAAAACATGAGTGATGAAAGGATCGGCAATCTTGAAGGTGCTATAGCAAATCTGGCTGATAAGTTTAGCGAGTTCTTAGCTATTGAGTCAGCAAGGAAGGAAAGAGATAAGCATCAGATGGAGGTTAACGACAGGCTGATCGCTCATTTTGAAAAGGTAGAATCTGACTATAAGCCGATAATCATGCGAAGCAAGAAACAACAAGCATGGATAGATTTTTTCGTAGGGAAGGTTATTCTTCCTGCTATCGCTTTGGCTGTACTGGCTGCGGCTGGATATAGTTTTAAATAAACAAGGGTAATTAATGGCACTTCAAGGTGACGGCAACGGAATAGTAACACTTCCGGCATGGGTTAGTTCAGGCGATTTTACTATGTCTGGTAAGTTCACATTTGCATACACAGGAGCAATACAAGTTGCGGTTGGTGATAATACATCTGGCACAACTTGGGTGGGGTGTTCTCATAACGGAGAGGTAAAAGTAAACTTACCTGGAATATCACAAGCATTCACGGGTTTTAGTGTAGGGGACGTTGTTAATTGGTCGGTAGTACGAACAGGGGCAACTAATACCATTACAGTAAACGGTGTTATTGTATTAAAAGGCAGTACGCAAGCGGTTCGTATAGATACACTGTGCCAATTCAATTCTGGTTCACTTAAATACTTCGGTGAGTTACAAGATACATTGCTATTAGATGACTTGGTTGGTGACTCAAGAAGCTACGACTTCAACCAGCCAGCAGGGACAACCAATTTACCTGACTCTGTAGGCAGTCAAGACGGCACGCTTTCAGGTTTTACCACTGGTGGATTTGTCGGTGGTGTTGGTAGTAGCATAAACATTACATCAGTAGCCAATTATTCTTCACTACAGCGAGATGGTAACGGTCAAGCATTGTTTACGATAGCCGGAACTGTTGCGGGCGATACGGTTGTTGAGTATCAGCTTGATGCAGAGGGGTGGCTAACACTAGATGCTGCCGCTACTACGACATTTACGGGTAACGTACTGGTTACAGGTCAGCAAGATGTATCAGTTAGATTACAAAACGATATAGCTATAAATCACACTGTTACACATTTATCAGCCACACTTTCAGTTCCCTGCTGGTGGCAATCAAACATGGCAGGTAGGTTAACAAACCTGCAAACGGTTACAGTTACAGGTAGTAACCCAGTGCCTGTAATGTACAAGAATGGTTCGTTCTCAGAGTTAGCAGATAAGACAGCTATTGACCCTTTGGCGGGTGGTTCAATACTTCCTCTGATAGCTCAAAAATATTCAGATCTTGGTATACCGGTTTGTTTTGCTAACGTAGCCATAAGCAACACAGGCATCGACTTATGGGCGCAGGGTACAGCTAACTACACAGAGATAAGCGACTTCTTTGCTGACGTTGGCGGGTTTGAGTTTACATTAAGTGTAGGTGGTGAGGCTGATACGCAAAGCTCTATGTCGCAAGTGGATATGGAAACAAAGTTAAACGCACTTGTTAACTCACTAAATACAGACTTTGGCTCTAAGCATTATCTGGTAGACTTCCCTATAGGGGATGGTTTAGGTGGCACACCTGCACCAATCAGGGCGGCTTTCGACTCCACCATTGCGACCAATGTGAACTGTTTATTCGGTGGTGACTTATCAGTTATAGACATTGATGTCGCTACTACATCAGGTAATGACGGTCTACATATAAAGTCTAATGCAGATGGTTTGACAGCAACTAACATTGTATGGGATGCGTTAAGTGGATCATCATCTACGATAACAATAACAGGTATACCAGACGGCTCATTTTTGACAACATTAATAACAGCAGATAGACCGTCGGCATTAATTGAAAGCGTTGATAGGACTTATTCTGGTGGGAGTTCAACGTTTAGCGTTAATGTTCCGGTAGGCACTCAGATGTATGGGGTTGTTCGTGATAATTCAGATCCATCCACGGACGGGGCAGCAATAAACGCGGTGACAGTATGAGTTTCAATACTTGGGGTGCTTTCAATGTATGGAGTGGTAGCAGTATATCTATAGTGGTAACAGAAGTAAAATCAAATAGAATAGATTTATCATCGCTATCAATATCCGCAAGCTTATCAATATCTACAACAGAATCAAGATCATCAAGAGTTGATTTATCATCTATTGATATCAAAAAAGAAATTGATTTAATAGTTACAGAAATAAAAGCATCAAGACAGGATTTTTCACTTTTAAATATTCCTGTTATAATAACCATAAATCCTAAAAATATTATCCGAGTAAAAAGAAAGGAAAATACAGTCAGGGTTAAGAGAAATTCAAATATTATAAGGGTTAAATAATGAGTCAAGCATCGATAACAGAATGCAATACAGCCAATGACGCAGCAAATGCGCTATTGAATGGCGGGACAATTGAGATTAAATCAGGTGCAGAGCCGGACATTGATGGCGCTATATCAGGAACTATACTTGAAACGTTCGTCATACCAGCAACAGCCTTTGGCGCTTCAGCTAATCGCATAGCAACAATGAATGCTATCACTGCTATTGTCGCTGTATCAGTGGGTAGTGGTGCGCCATACCATTATGTAGCTAAGGATTCTGGTGGCAACATACGCAGAAGCGGAACGGCTGGCACTAGTGGTACTGATATGATACTCAGTGCAGCAACTTGGGGAATAGGTGACGATTTAACTATCACCGCATGGACAACTCAACAGCCAAAATAAAAGCTATATAAATCAAAGTTAAAGTGATAGTTTCTCACCCTATAGATAACCCGTTATTAAAACGGGTTTTTATTTGGTATAATTAAGTAAATACGGGCTTGCAATAGATGAGGATTTAAAGTGGGTAGACCTACAGATTACACTGAAGAGTTAGGTGACTTGATATGCGAAGGTGTAGCAAGAAAAACGCCTTTAGCTAGATTGTGTGATGAAAGCGATGTATTGCCAACATGCAGAACTGTGTACAAATGGTTAAGGACTCACAAGGAGTTTGTTCAGAACTACACGCGTGCGAAGGAAGATCAAGCTGATTATCTTGTTGAAGAGGCTTTAACCATTGCTGACAACGCAGAAATAGAACCAGCAGATAAAAGAATTCGTGTAGATACTCGCAAGTGGATAGCGTCAAGATTCAATGCTAAAAAGTATGGGGATAAACAATATATCGAAACAAAAGATACCACTGATGATGTTAGTGATGATGAATTAAATGATCGCATAAAAGCATTAATGGATAAAAAATGAATGTAGCGGCACTGTCAAGAAGTGAAAAAATAGAACTTCTTAATCTGTTGGAAGAAAAGGAGCGAAGGGCTAATGTTTTTCGTTATCGCTCTATGTTCGATACTCTTTATGAATGGCAGAAAGATTTTATTAAAATGACCAGTGAGTTTCCTGCTGTTTGCTTATGTGCCGCTAACCGTATAGGGAAAACTTACACAGGGACTTATATTGACTCTATTCACTTGATGGGTGATTACCCTGATTCTTGGGAAGGTCATAAATTCGATAAACCAATACTTGCTTGGTTACTTGGTTATTCGGGAGAAAAGACTCGTGATTTATTACAGCAAGAATTATTTGGTAGGTTGCAGAATCAAAAGTTAACAGGTGGATTAATACCTGCTGATCTGATTGTTGATTACAAATCAATGTCAGGAACAAGTGGCGCATTGCGAGAGGTAAGGGTTAAGCATGTAAGTGGTGGTATCAGTGTTTGTCAATTCTGGTCATACTCACAAGGTCAACATGCTTTAATGGGTGATAGTGTTGATTGGTATCATATTGATGAAGAGCCGAAAGACCAAAGTATATACCCTCAAGTATTAACAAGGACTGCGACTGGTGATGGTGGAAAAGGTGGGAGGGGTGTTTTAACATTCACTCCTGAAAATGGCCGTACTGATTTGGTTGTAAAATTCATGGATAACCCTGGTAAAGGTCAATTCTTTATTCAGAAAGGTTGGGATGATGCGCCACATTTATCAGAAGACGTAAAAGAAACGTTACTAGAAAGCTTTCCAGTGCACCAAAGAGATATGAGAACAAAGGGCATACCCATGCTTGGCCATGGTCGTATTTATGACTTGAGTGAAGATTTTATAACGTGTGATTCCTTTGAGATACCTAAGCACTTTAAGTTAATTAACGGTATGGATTTTGGTTGGGATCATCCACAGGCGCATATACAGTTAGCATGGGATTGTGATAATGATATTTATTACGTCACTAGAGCATGGAAAGCTAGGCAGGTTCTTCCTGATAATGCTTGGGGTTCAGTTAAATCATGGGCTAAAGATGTGCCTACCGCATGGCCTCTCGATGGATTGCAAACAGAAAAAGGCTCAGGTAAGCAGCAAAAGAAATTCTATGAAGAAGCTGGCTTTACTATGTTACATGAAAGGGCTACTTGGCCTGATGGCTCTAACGGTGTTGAAGCTGGTTTATTTGAGTTGATAAGCCTGATGCAAAAAGGCAAGTTTAAAATATTCTCTGGTTTGCGTGATGTGTTTGATGAGATAGGCCAATACCACCGTGATGAGAGAGGTAAAATATCAAAAGTACGCGATGATTTACTTGATGCAATACGCTACGCATACATGATGCGCAGGTATGCAGAGAGTTATGGTACAATTGGAAATACGAACAGCAACGAAATTAATTTTGCGTCATTTTACTAAAGGGCTTGACGATGGCAGATGATAAAGACAACAACGAACACTTAACATGGTTGAATCAATTAAGTGACTATCAACAATCAGACCTAGATCAACGCCAGCAAGCGCGAGAATGCGATAGGTTCTTACTCGATAAAGATGGTCAATGGGAAGAGTCGGTCGCTAGGTCATTGGATGCACAGAAAAGACCTCGCTACACGTTCGATCAAGTAACACCTGTTATTGAAAACATAATGGCTGATATTGAAGATATGGAATT
>TARA_R110000764_G_scaffold97099_2_pt1 | contig 20649 bp, 18 predicted proteins | sample TARA_R110000764 | Tara Oceans TARA_R110000764 (sample SAMEA4398111) | marine metagenome | biome: Polar Biome; feature: [SRF] surface water layer (ENVO:00010504); material: water (ENVO:00002006), including particulate matter (ENVO:01000060) such as... | depth 5 m | reverse complement strand
GAGGTCGACAGCCCGATGACGGAAGATGATCATGTGCGCCAGATCGCTATCTTCTCGCCGCGGAACCCCATTGCCGATGTCGCCCGCTTCCAGCTTGGCCCCCGCGCCGGACGCGCCGCTGTCGCCACGCGTATCCGCCTCGGTGGTACGCAGGCCGTTCAGGCTGTTGCCGAGATGAGCGATGGCAGCCTCTGGTCCGGCAGCGCGCAGACCGTCGTCACGCTTGCCGCCTGCGTGGTGCTCTGATGGCCAGCATTCGCCTTTCCGTCCCAGAGACCGCCATGAAGGGCGAAATCATCGAACTGAAGGCGCTGATCCAGCACCCGATGGAGAGCGGCTATCGGCGTGGTTCGCGCGGCGAGCAAATTCCGCGCAACATCATCACACGGTTCGAATGCCTGTATGATGGCGAGGTGGTCTTCTCGGCCGACTTCCACCCGGCCATAGCCGCTGACCCTTTTCTCACGTTCTACACGCGGGCGGTCCGGTCCGGAACACTGGCGTTCCGCTGGACCGACCAGCACGGCGAAATGTGGAGCGATACCGCGTCCCTGACGGTCACATGATCCGGCTATCCCCTGCCCTGGCGCTTGCCGCACTGTTTACGGCATGCAGCCCGTCGCCGACGACCGACACGGATCTGCCAGCCGCCGACGTCCGGTCCGGCTACACTTTTCTCACCGCCGAAACACAAGCCATGCAGGACGACAGCTTCGCCAATCCAGGCTTTCTCTGGGTCGACCGGGGGGCGGCTCTCTTCGAAGGCCGGTCAGGCAACGCGCCGTCCTGCGCCTCTTGCCATGCGACGGGCCTCACCGGAATCGCCGCTACCTATCCCGCCATCGACGCGGCGTCTGGCGACCTGCTCAACCTGGAAGGCCGCATCAACCAATGCCGCATCCGCCACCAGAACCTGCCGGCACTGGACTATGAAAGCGACGACCTGCTCGCCCTGACGGCCTTCGTCGCCAGCCAGTCTGCGGGCATGCCCGTCTCCGTCTCCACCGATGGTGCCGCTGCCCAACACTACCGGAATGGACGGGACTATTTCTTTACCCGCCGGGGACAGTTCAACCTGTCGTGTCACCAATGCCATGATGAAAACGCGGGCAAGCGCCTGCGAGGCGACACGATCAGCCAAGGTCACGGCAATGGCTTTCCGGCCTATCGCCTGGAATGGCAGACGCTCGGCTCGCTCCAGCGACGTATCCGCGATTGCGATGCCGGCGTGCGCGCCGAACCCAAGGCATTCGGAGACCCGACTTATATCGATCTTGAATTGTACCTGAGTTCCAGAGCGAGCGGTCTGGATATGGAAAGCCCAGCTATCCGCCGTTGAGACGTGTTGGATAGACCAGATGGCGGTATACTGTCAGTCGGCCACCAGCCCGCCCCTGCATTTCGCGGACGGGAAAGTCTCCTGCGACGGGAAAGCCTTGAGTTGATTTTCCTGACTAAGCGCCTTAGCAGGCTACCTCAATTACATGTGACTTCCATGTCTTCATGCTCACTGGAGATGATGGCGCGCGCACTCTCATAGACTTCAGGCGTCATCAGCGCCTTCAGTTCGCAGGCGTTGAATCCCTCTGGTGCAAACATTGAGACGTTTCGGCGGGCTTCGCGCGCGACACCCTCGTCGCCCACCTGTTCGGCAGACAGTGCCCGGACGAGTTCGTTCCAGGCGAACAGGCCAGTCTTCTCGACCTTCTTGGCGTGTTCGAAGGCCCCCTCATAATCGCCATCGCGGAGGTAGGTGAAGCCCTTGTTCTCGGCCGATCCGCTTTGCTGGTTCTCGGTCTGCCCGAGCGCGACTCTCAGGGCGATGGCCTTGTCGAGGCACGCGCGCGTGAGTTTCATCAGATGTGACCCGTCGCCTGCATCGCCTGCGCCACACACCCGCTCGGCAAGCGCCCGAGCGGAATCGATGCCGGCATCCGTTGGCAAGTCAGCCGTCGTAATCAACACGGTGCCGAGCCCGTGAAAGGCATTCATCTGAATCGTCTGTTCCGCAGGGTCTGGCGTGTCGTCTGCAGAAGGATCGACGCGATTGAGCGCCAGAGAATAATCGCTCAGCGCTTCCCGCGTCCGGCCCAATTTGCGATTGCATTGGGCGCGCCAGTAAAGCGGCTGGAGACCAAGTTCATCGTCGCTGCCGATCTTGCCGACCATCGTCTCCACCGTCTGGCAGTCAGCCAATGTGTAGCTCGAACGTGGTGATGACGCGTCGATGAAGCCGATCCAGGCGAGCCCGGTCTGCGCCAGCGAGCGCAAGGCTGGATCGGCCAGAGCCGTATTGAACGAATCCTGTGCTGACTTGAGCTGATCAGGTAGCCCTGTGTCACCCTTCTTGATTTGCGCGCCGCTGCGCTCCCAGGCCAGCAGGCCGGCCGCGCCCTTCAACAGGGCACCTTCAGCATCATTGCCCGGTCTGGCAGACTGTATCTCGATCAGGCGCTCATCTGCGAGGGAGTGACGTCCCCGCTCGAGATAGCCCATAACCGCTGGCAGGACCTTGTCGCGCGCCTGACCACCTGCGGAGCCGGCGTACATCTGGCGCATTTCGTCATAGGCCCGACGAATGGCGGCTTCCTGCGCAGCCACGCGGTTATTCTGCGCATCGATATCCCGCCGCATCGTGAAGGCATGCTTTTCGAGACGATCAGAGTCGGCCGTCAGGCGTTCGGATTTCACCGACAGGTCGTCGGCAACGACATAGTAGTACACACCGAGCCCGGCCGACATCATGACCACGAGGACCAACGTCGTAATGCCCGCGATAAGGATTTGTCTCAGGCCGCGCTGTTCACGCGATACGAGATCGATCAATTGCCGTTCGGCGGAGTCCGACATGGTGTCTGTCCTATGCTACAATTGAACCAACCATGTCCAACAAGAGGCTACGCTTTTTCTTGCTCGCACACTGGAGCTCGCGGACGAAACCTTCGAAGAGCTTGTATCGTTTCGCCTGCGCCGCGTAGAGCGAACGATCGATTGAATTGATACAGTTATGCGCCGCACACCAACTGGCGAAGAAGCCGATCATCGCGGCCGATAGCGGTGCCAGGACCTGGAGGATCATGGGGGAGGCCTTTTCGCCCCCACCCTGCGCACCGACAATGAAGGAGAATCCGATGACACCCATCGTGCCGAGCAGAAGCACGAAACTGAAGACAAACATGCCGAAGCAAAGGGACCGGATATGACAATGCCCTTTGCGTTCCTGCTGCAGGATGGCTGCAAGGACCTCGATGTCCCCTTCTTCCGTATGATCTCCGTTCGATGCTGGTATCATCCTCGTTTACCCAATCAGGTACGCTTCATCTCGCTCCGGGCCCGGCATTTGCGGACCGCTTTCAGTCCTGGTCGTCAAACACGCGTCTTTGCGCCGTTAGTATCGGTTTTTCAGCATGACGACCGTCAAAACCTGCTTCGCCTTGTCGGCATCCAGACGCAACAATGACGTGATCTTGTTCAGGAAGTCGGCCTCGGACTGGCGCAGCTCGCCATCGGCCAACACAATATCCACACAATGCGCAAAGACTGAAAGACGCATGTCGCTGGGAAGCGAACTACAGGCTTCCTTGAGACCGTCCGGGCGAGACTGGAGTCGTTCGTTTACGAGCGCATTGACCTTTGCGAGTTCGGCCTGGTCCAGCCGCTTCATGGTGCGCGACCGCATCACCAACGCCGCAATTTCCTGACGCTCTTCCGGGGCGAGTTCACCATCGGCGAACGCCGCTGACAGAATGAGGGCCATATAGGCTTCAGGAATGTTCCAGTCCGTGTTCGTCTGGAAGTCCCGCGCGAGCTCGTCGAGGTCGAGCGGCGTCTCCTTTTCGGTCGTCGTCGGCGAGAAGATGATTTGTACGTCGCTCATGTCGATCTGTCCTGATTGTTGCGCTTCAGCCATCGCTAGAATGCTCCTTGCTGATTAGTCTGTCTATTCTATTGCGGCGTACCGGAAATGGTGCCTTCGACCGGCTTGGGTTTCACGGGGCGTGGGCCGATGACCTTCACCTTGTGCGCCCTGAGGGCGTCAACATGCTTCTGGAGAATTTCGATGGCTGCGTCGTCCCATGTGTCCGGAATGGTCTTGAGGCTCGCAGGTATTGGCGGGCCGCCCTTGCGCTGGTCGGCCAGGAGTTCTTCGATCTCCGTGATCAGCGTCGCGCTTTCACCGACCAGTCGGCCGATATTTTCATCAAACATTTTCTGACTGTCGCCAATGGTCTCCACCTCGACCCTGAGCGCGTCCCGGTCAGCGGTGAGCGCAGCGATCTTCGCGTTGAGGTCGGCGGTCACGGCGTCATTGCCCTTGGCCTCCATCTGATCCAGCTGGGTCTGCAACTGGCCCACCTGATTGGTGCTCTGCCAAACGAGATACCCGAGCCCGGCGCAAGGAACGAGCATGAACAGGAAAATCAGGACGGGAACGACCGATCCGCTACGGTTCTTGGAAAACTGCGCGTCGATGACCGGCGCCTGTGGTGGCGGAAAGAGCGTCCTTTCCTCAAAAACCGTGGGCATGTTGCCGCGTGGAAGCCCGTCAGACTTAACGATGTCCATTTTTGTTCACTCCTGAAATTTCCTGCACTAACGCGTGCATGACCCAACCTGGAAAAAATCGAATTGGCTCGACGCGGCACTGATATCAGCGGGCGACAAAGCCAGGTTCACTGACGCTCCGTTGCAGGCGATGGCTTTCGCCCGGCCGAACTCCAGCAATGTCGCAATCGACATCGCCGGTGGCGCTTTAGGCCAATCGCTTACGAATAGCGGCATCATGCTGGATCCCGCCGTTTGCGTCACAAGACCCTTACCCTGGATGAAGGCGCCCTGGGCTTCGTCCCGCAATGCATTGCGTCGCGATGTGGGTGCCGTTTGCGCAATGCGCAGGTAATACATCCCCAGCAGGAACTGGCCATCCGCACCGCCGATGCCGGAACACCAGCTCGCATTGCCAGGATCTGCTGCCGTTGGCGTGAACGTGACGATATAGGACAGGCAAGCCGCCTTCTTGTAACGGGTCTCTGCACCATCCAGGGAAAAGGCATCCCGGGCATATTTGATTCCCGCCGCGCTGGTCTGCGCTCGCGTGCTCGTGCTGTCTTTGAGTGCCTCTGCGCGGCCGAGTTCGTAGAAGGCTTCGGCGCGCTCTTTCTCGCGGCCCACGGCAGGCGGACCATTCGTGCCGCCCGTCGCATTCACGACATTGAGGAATGCCATATTGGCCGCCATCCAATTCGCCGGAGGCGCAAGATGCAGTCGGCCCACTTTCAAGGATGCCCCGATCAGCGAAGGCTGGGCAGCCAGTGCCGCGTTAAGGAGACTGAGGGCGACGTCCTTGCGTAGACCACCCGCGGCTGACTGTGTTTCGTAGAGAGTCATGATCGCCTCTGCCACGCTGCGACGATCGTCCATGGAGGATAGAGCAGACAGTTTTTGCTGGAACAACGGCCCAACCGGCGACTGCCAGTCTGATGCGATCCAGCTCGGATAGGCCAGCTCCATCGCAACATATTGCCTGAATGCCTCACTCGCGCGCTCAGGCTGGGTCGCTTTGAGCGCATTGGCCAGCGACAACTGCGCCTTGGCGTTGCCGCCACTTCCGCTTGCGGCCTGCGCGTAGGCGTCAACGGAGCCTTGCTTGTAAAGCAGTATGTTCCCGTCTGCCGGGTTCACCTTTGCAAGCTCCGATGCCGCGACCGAGAGCGACTCCCCGAGTCCCAATAGAACCAGAGTCTGGTCGGCACCAACGAGCCCTTTGGCTGACTCGAATGCGTTGCGGGCGGATAGACAATCCGTGACGCGCTGAGCCGGCGTTGTCGTCGCCTCACGGCAAAGTTGCAGATAGGACTGGCCCAAACCTTCCTGCGCCCGACCACTTCCGGGGCGGGCAACCAGTGCGACGGAATAATATTTGATGGCCTGACTGAGGGACATTCCGCCCCGCGCACGATTTTCATCCGCGACTGCCAGCGCGAGCGTTTCAACCGCCTGCGCGGCATCGGCTTTGCGTTCGGAGCGGCGGCTGCCGAGAACCACCTTGAAATTGTCGATGGCCTGGTCTGTGTCGGCCAGCTGGCCACGGGCCCGATACAGTGCGCCGCGCCGGAAGTAAAATTCGTTGTAGCGCCAGTCGCCCTGCGCTGACCCACGGGGCGCGAACGGCGCCGCTATTTCATCGCTTTCCAGCCGGGCCAGGGCCTTGCTATAGCAGTCCTGCTGGCTTGAACACGCAGTCGTCGCAACGAAAGGCGTCGCATTGGCAAGCCCTTCCAGCGCACTCACATAAGCCAAAGATCGATCATAGCGGAAGCCCGTAAGCGGCGCCTTCTGCCACTTTTTCCACTCTCTCTTGCTGAAACCAAGTGTTCCGCGATCCGAGCTCATCAGCGCAGCATCTGACAGCCGATTGAAGGACGTGTTCACCAAGGCTGCCGCCTTGACGAACTGGCCCGAGGAATTGGTCGTGCCGGAGGCTTGGCTAAGGTAGGCCCGGGCTGCATTGAACGCGGCGATTCCAGCCTCATAGCCCTTCAGACTCGGGCTGCCGGCAACAGCTTCACATTGCAGGCTGATTTTAGACTCAGGCGCTGCGAAATCGAGGCAACCTGCCGTGGACGGTGCAGCATAGGCAGGCGCTGCAAGCACGGACAATAGTCCGAGCGTCGCCAGTCCAATTTTGAATCGTCCCGAATTTCGTCCGCATGTGGTCACCGGAAATCCCCCTCTGGCTAACCTTGCATTAACCATAATGGCTGAGTGCGCACCAAGGTCAACGCAAAACTCCGAGTGTGAGGGAAACCTGACCGGCCGGCTTCATGAGCCTCTTGCCAAGCTCTGGTTGCCGCATTTCATCCGGTGTCGTCGGCCCAATCCGCAGCATTCATTGCAGCAGGCGGACGAGCAACCCCTAAGCAAAGCGAGGGGTTTTCGCGCCAGCGGGACCTATGCATTTCGCTGGCGCGGCAAAATCCGGCACCTATCTGCGCATCAAGCCATAGGACCGCAGGAGAAGACCTGCACTAGCGAATGGGTTCCGGGTCATTTCCGACAGATCAATGTGCTATCGTGCAAGCACGTGACCATGCCCATCAGGCATCAATGCAGACTTGTCTCTGCTGCCCCAGCCCATCGATACCGAGCGTCACGACGTCTCCGGAACGCAGGAAACGCGGCGGGGTCATGGAGAGCCCGACGCCTGGCGGCGTTCCGGTAGAAATGACGTCGCCCGGCTGCAGGCTCATGTACTGGGATAGGTAGCTCACGAGATGGGCGACACCAAAGACCATGGTCGAGGTCGCGCCTCGCTGCATCGCCTCGCCATTCACATCGAGCCACATTGTCAGGTTTTGCGGATCTTCGATCTCATCGCGTGTAACGAGCCAGGGGCCGATCGGGCCAAATGTGTCAGCACTCTTGCCTTTGACCCATTGGCCAGTGCCCTCAAGTTGGAAGGCCCGCTCGGATACGTCGTGAACGACGCAATACCCAGCAATATGGTCCAGCGCCTCATCTTCGGAAATGTATTTCGCCTGCTTTCCTATGACGATACCCAGTTCGACTTCCCAATCGGTTTTCCGGGAACGTCGCGGAATCTCCAAATTGTCATCCGGCCCGCAAATCGCGCTGGTCGCCTTGAAGAATACAACGGGCTCTTCGGGCACTGCTGCGCCGGTTTCAGCCGCATGATCGGCATAGTTCAGCCCGATACAGATGAACTTCCCTACGTCGGCTACGCACGGGCCAATTCGGCCTTTCGGATCGAGATGCGGAAAGGTTGCGAGATCGATCTGCCGGAGCTGCGCGAGTACAGCGTCTGACATGGCAAGACCATCCCAGTCATCCACGAGATCGCTGACATCGCGGATGTCTCCGTTCGCATCCAGAACGCCGGGCTTTTCCCGACCGCGCGGACCGACCCTTACAAGCCTCATCTCTTCAACTCCTAATTTGTCCAGCCGCCGTCAACGACATGAATTGCCCCAGTGGTGAAAGACGCCTCGTCGGAGACAAGATACAATGCGAGGTTTGCGACTTCCTCAGCCGTTCCGAGACGGCCCATCGGCTGTCGCGCCACAAACATCTGTCTTGCCTTTTCATAATCGCCCTGCGCTGCCATTCGACCATGCAGGGAGGGTGTATCCACCGTTCCCGGACAGATCGCGTTGCAGCGAATGTTTTTGTCTACGTAATCTGCCGCTATTGCCTTGGTCAGTCCGATAACGCCGGCTTTCGACGCGCCATAGGCGAAGCGATTGGGCGCACCAGTCACACTCGAAGCAACGGAACTCATGTTCAGGATGACGCCGCCACCCTTCTGAACCATGTTCGGCAACACAGCGCGGGACAATTCGTACATCGAGGTCAGGTTGACCAGAAGCGACCGGTCCCAATCAGCGCGTTCGCAGGTTTCAATGGTTCCATGATGGACCCAACCGGCCACATTGAACAAAATATCGAGACCTGTTTGACGCGCGCAGAGCGCCGCGATGGCGTCCCGGTCGGTAACATCCAGGATTTCTGTTGAGATACGAGCCGTCTGCTGAAGAGTCTCCAGCGCGCCCGGGTCGATATCCGTTGCAATCACGCTTGCGCCTTCACGCGCGAACGCTTCTGCGGCGGCACGCCCAATTCCGGCACCTGCGGCCGTTACCAGTGCTGTTTTTCCCTCAAGCCTGCCCACCTCTACCTCCCGTTCTATCCAAATAAATGCGTTCGGCATTGCCCGCCCAGATCGCGCGCTCGGGATCTGGAAGATAAGTGCCAATCAGACGCTCGCTCTGGCGCACCCACTCCGAATACGATCCCGCCATGTTCAGGACTGGCCAGTCGCTGCCCCACAGAAGGCGGTTCGGGCCGAAACAATCCGCAAGATGCTCCACAACTTCGCCGATGGCTACGTCGTCAGAATACGGCCCGGCCTCGGTCAGAAGACCCGACAGTTTACACGCCATGTTTTTCTGGCGCGCCAATGTCGAAATATCCCGCCGCCACTCATCGAGCTCGCGTGACGCAATCGGCGGCTTGCCGCCGTGATTGAGAACGATCTGAAGGTCGGGATAGCGCGTGGCGAGTGACGTCATCACGTTCACCAGGTCCATGCGCGCATGCGCATCGAAAACGAGGCCGTTCACCAGCATGGCTTCAAGGGCTGACGTGCATGCGTCTCCAAGAATCCAGTTTGGATCCGCAATGTCTGCGATCATCGGGCGGAGGCCCACGATGCACTTGTCCTCCGCCCGCCGCGCGATTTGGGCTGCAGCATCGGGCGCCTCAAAATCAACCCAGCCGACGACCCCGGCGACACGCTTGTCCGTCGCGGCCAAGCCAAGAAGGAAATCGGTTTCGGCGGCACTGGCAGCAGCCTGCACAAGAATGGTTCGTGACACACCCGCATCAGCCGCTTCGTTCCAGACATCTTCGATTTCAAAGTCGCGATAGATGATGCCAAGGTCGGGCGTAAGCCAATCATAGTCTCCGCGCTGGAGCTGCCAAACGTGCATATGTGCATCAAGCTTCTCCATCAGCACACCGGCACGTCGCGTGAAATCAGGTCGCGATCCTTGAGCGCGTCCCAAAGGCCTGGATCGATCTCCATTTGCGTCCAGTCAGCGATCTGCCGGACCTGCGCGGCGGATTTGGCGCCGGGAATGACGCATGCAACCGCCGGATGCGAACTGCAAAACTGCAGTGCCACAGCTGGCAGGGGCGTATTGAAAGTCTCGCAAACCGCGCAGAGCTGCCCCGTTCGTTCAACCGCCCATTGCGGCGCCTGAACGTAATCGTAATGGAGCGGCTCTTCACTCGTCGAGGCGAGCAGGCCGGAATTGAATGCACCACCGATTATCACCTTTACGCCTTCGCGGTGACATTCGTCGAGAAAGGACAGGGAATCGGCGTGCTCCAGCAAAGTGTAGCGGCCCGCTATTAGCAGGACGTCCAGATCCACATGGTCGAGCACCTGGCGGCACACGTCGATCTCATTGACGCCAAGACCAATCCACTTGGTCTTCGCCTCAGCTTTCATCGCCGCCATCTCAGGCAGAGCTTCCGTCAAAGATTGCGCCAGAATGGCTTCATGCTCGGCCCCATGCACCATCTCACCAATGTCGTGGAGCAAGAGAATATCAACGGCCTCGACACCAAGCCGCTGCTGGCTGCCGGCGAACGCCTCCCTTATGCCTTTTGCCGAATAGTCGAACGTCGGAATGAAGGGTGCCGGTGATTCAAAACCATTGTCCGGGATGTCTGCCGGTCCGGCCGGTTCCAACGTCCGCCCCACTTTGGTGGAGATCGCAGGCTTAGATTTCGACGAGGCGAGATAGGCGCCAATCCGTTGTTCGCTCAAGCCATGGCCGTAATAGGGCGCGGTATCAAACAGGTTCAGCTGCACCTTAATCGCGGCCTCAAGCGTTGCTTGCGCCTCATCATCCGAAATCGCCGTATACAGGTTGCCCAGTCCGGCAGCACCGAGACCATAAGCTGGCAAGTTCAGGGAGGCGCGCTGAGTCATACTTCCGGTTCCGGATGGGACAGTCCCAGCTCAAGAACCTGGACCGTGTCATCAGTCCATGTCTCGACCTCGACACGGAGCGTATCCTGGTCGCGCGACCAGTCAGCGACTTCACCACCGATCTGGCGCAGCGTTTCAACGGTGCCGATATCAGCGGGCAATCGAACTTCCACCGTATGGGTGCCAGGCTTGCCGAAGATGTGGATATAGAGCGTGTCGGCTGTACGCGTTGCGCCGATGCTGATGCCATCGATGCTCGCCTGAGGCAGAGCCACAGCGCGTGTGTCCTGGATAGCCTGGCCCGTTTTCGCGAGCCATTCTCCGGTCGCTTCGAGACGGGCGGCCTGCGCCGGATCAATCTGCGCGTCCCAGCGTGGCCCGACATTGAGCAGCACGTTTCCGTTGAAGCAGGAAGCGCCAGCCAGCATGGTCGCGATCTCACCGGGGGAGAGATAGTCGGAGTCAGATTCTGTTCGATTGAAAGCGAACGAGTGCCCCAGGCCACGCGTCGTCTCCCATTGGAATGGCAGGATTCGATCGAACATGCCGTATTCCGGCGTGCGTGTGTCCCAGACGGGTGGCTTCGGCGGAATGATCCCCGTCAGGCCTTCCGGCTTCTCGAATGCCTCGGCCGAAAACTCACCGTCCGGTGCCATCCAGCGATCATTGGTCAAGCCGTCAGGAACGGCATTATAGTATTTCGCAAGGATATCGAAGGAGGCTTGCTGGCTCGGATATCCAATATCGTTCCAGAGGTAATCCGGCTCATAGCGCTCAATCAGTTCGTTGTAGTGAGCATTCGCATAGTCGATATATCCCTCCGCAGAACCTGGCATAGCCATGAGGTCTGCGAACGATTCGATCCGCGCGTCCTTGAACGTCCAGTCGATACCGCCTGAATAGTAGACACCGAACTTGAGGCCCTCAGCCCGCGCCGCAGCCGCAAGTTCACCCACGACATCCCGCTTTGTGCCCCAGTTGGTCTTGTGAGGGTTGGGCGTGTTGCTCGGCCACAGGAGGAACCCGTCATGGTGCTTGGTGACAAGCACGACATAGCGCGCCCCGGAACGCTTGAAGAGTTTCGCCCAGGCAACAGGATCCCAGTTTTCGAGAGATGCGTTGAACGCCTCGCCGAACCGGTCATAGGAATAATCTTCCCCATAGGTTTCGCGGTGGAAAGCCGCCGTAGCGCCATCCTCGAATTTCATCGTGTTGAGGTACCACTCCGAATACGGCACATCCGCAAACGTCTGCGTGGCACCCGATCCGGACACATCACCGATCTGGGCGTGATGCGGCGCGAAGGCCGGAATAGAATAGGGTCCCCAGTGGATGAATATGCCGAATTTCGCGTCACGGAACCAATCCGGCACCGGGTGTTTCTGGAGGCTCTCTGCAGTCGCGCTGTAGGTCACTGGCCTGTCGCTCGCGCCGGTTTTGTTAGGAGCACTCATACCGCGGCCACCTTTGCCCATTCCCTGCCGTTTGGATACTCATGATCGGCCATGCTGTCGGGCCACAAATCGACGGAATAGCCCGGCGCCGTCGGGGCCATATAGCGGCCCTGTCGTATCTCGATCGGATTGCGGAAATGCTGGTGAAGGTGAGCAGCGTGCTCGATTACGCGTCCCTCCATCGTTCCCGAAATACACACAAAGTCGATCATCGAGAGGTGTTGGACATATTCGCACAATCCAACGCCGCCCGCATGGGGGCAGACGGGGATACCGGCCTTGTCGGCCATCAGCATGACAGCGATGACTTCGTTCACGCCTGCCAGCCTGCAGGCATCAATCTGACAAAATCCGATCGCCTCTGCCTGCAGGAATTGTTTGAACATGACGCGATTATGCGCGTGCTCTCCCGTCGCGAGCAGGATCGGCGACACCTGTTCAGCAATTGCCTTGTGTCCCAAAACATCATCCGGACTTGTGGGCTCTTCAACCCAGTAAATATCGTATTGCGCCATTGCCTTGATCGCCTTGACGGCGTCAGCCACGTCCCACACCTGATTGGCATCGACACTCAGGCGAACCTCATGACCCAGCGTGTCGCGGAACAGCTTGCAGCGACCCAGGTCGCCTGCAAGATCGCCGCCGACCTTGATCTTGAAGTGACGCCAGCCTTCGGCATAGGCTTCCTTCAGGCGCCGCACGATTTCGGCGTCCGAGTATCCGATCCAGCCGGCGGATGTCGTATAGGCCGGGTATCCGTCGCGCATCAATTGTTCAATACGGGCCGCTTTCCCACTCGCCTGTTCGGTCAGACGGGCCAACGCCGCCTCCTTCGACAGGTAGTCGCTGATATGCCGGAAATCGATTGCCGAGACGATACGCTCTGGGGACATGTCGCTGACATATCGCCAGAGCGGCTTACCGGCGCGTTTTGCGAGGGCATCCCAAACCGCATTGATGAGCGCAGCCGCTGCGAGATGCACCACGCCTTTTTCCGGCCCGAGCCAGCGATACTGGCTGTCATTGAGCAGAAGGCGCGAAACGAGACCGAGGTCTTCCTCAAATTCATCGAGGCTGCGGCCGATCAGGTGCTGACCAAGGCCCTCAATCGCCGCGACGCACAGGTCGTTCCCCCGCCCGATCGTGAAGGTCAGACCGTTCCCGCTTTGCTCACCGCCGCTCATCAGCAAGCTGACATAAGCGCACGAATAATCCGGATCAGGGTTCATGGCATCCGAGCCGTGGCTATGCCGCGACGTTGGAAACCGGATATCGCGCGCATCAAGACCGACGATCATGCTGACAGCTCCAACGCCAGCACCTGTACCGACGCATCAGCCCACTCAGGCACAGATACCGTCAAGTTTCGATCGCTCACCGACCATTCGGTGAGGTCACCACCGAGCTGCCGCGCCGCGATGACATCGCTCAGCCCATCGGGCAGTTCCACAGTGATCGATTTCCCCACCGGCACGCCGAACAAATGGATGTACAACTTATTGCCGTTTCCTGTCGCACCGATCGCGATCCCGCCGACTTCACGCTCAGCCAGCTGAACAGACCGCGTATCCTGGACTGCTTCGCCTGCAACCCCCAACCACTCGCCCACAGCTTCGAGCCGCGAAGCCTGGCCCGGCGGAATGATCGTGTCGCCGCGCGGGCCAACATTCAACAAGACATTTCCATTGAAACAGGCAGACCGGGCCAGCATCGCAACGATGCCATCGCGGCTGATATAGTCTTCTTCTGTCTCGTTCCGGTTATAGGCAAACGAGTGGCCCATGCCGCGCGTCGACTCCCAAAGGAAAGGCAAAATACGGTCGAACATGCCGTATTCAGGTGTGCGCGTGTCCCAAACCTGGGGCATCGGTGGCAGGAGGCCCGTCAGGCCTTCTGGCTTGTCGAATGCGCCTTCCGGAAGTTGTCCATCCGGTGTGATCCAGCGATCATTCGTCAGTCCCTCCGGAACGGTGTTGTAATATTTGGCAATAATATCAAATGAATCCTGGGCGTGTGGATAGGCAATATCATTCCACAGATAGTCGGGTTTGTAGCGCTCGATCAGTTCGTCATATTGGGCATTGGCGTAAGCTGAATAGCCTTCGGCGTCCCCTGGCATGCTCGTCATGAAGTCCACAAAGCTCTCAATGCGCTTATGCTTGAACGTCCAGTCGACTCCACCGGAATAGTAGATGCCAAACTTGAGCCCCTCGGCGCGCACGGCCTCGGCCAGTTCGCCCACGACGTCGCGTGTTGTGTGCCAGCCCGGCTTGTTGGGATTCGGCACGTCGCTTGGCCAGAGAGCGAACCCATCATGGTGCTTCGTGACGAGGACCACATATCGCGCACCCGAACTCTTGAAGAGCCGTGCCCAGGATACCGGGTCCCAGTTTTCCAGAGCGTCATTGAAGTCCTGACCGAAATGATCATACGAATAGTCTTCGCCAAACGTCTCCCGATGATAGGCTGCTGTCGGACTATCTTCGAACAGCATCGTGTTCTGATACCATGCAGCATAAGGCGTGTTGGCAAATCCGTGACGCTCATCGGACGCATCCAATTGGTCAATTTGCGAATGCTTGGGCGCGAAGGCCGGGATCGAATAGGGTCCCCAGTGGATGAATATCCCGAATTTCGCATCACGAAACCATTCCGGCGCTTCGTGCGAGCTGAGGCTTTCAGCCGTTGCTGAATACTGTTTCGTCTTAGCAGCCACGGTAATCACCATTGCAGCCATCCGGAAGACCGGCACCCCATGCGTTTAAAATGACCGCTCCGAGTATCATTGTATTCCTCCCGTGAGTCGCCTCTAGACGAGCAACTTCATGTCCGCTAATTACACATTGCGTGTTTCATATGCAAGTTCTTTGTTCGCATATAAACCGCCGATAGGAAGAAAGATGGACTCTTTTATCGTCGGGAGCTTCAACTATTGATTACAGGACGGCGGCTCGCCAGGAGAACAGCATGGAACGAAAAGCGTGGATGATCCGGCTCAATGCCGAGAAGACCGAAGAGTACAAGCAGCTTCACGCGAATGCCTGGCCATCCATTCTGAAACAGATATCCGCCTGCAATATTCGCAATTACAGCATCTTCCTGAGAGAGCCGGAGAACCTGCTCGTCGGAATATACGAGTACCACGGCGATGATCTTGATGCGGATATGAAGCGAATGGGCGAAGACGCCGACACCCGGCAATGGTGGGCTTTGACCGACCCATGCCAGTCACCGCTCGACTCTGCTGAGGAAGGCGAATGGTGGGTTCCGATGGAAGAAGTTTTCCACCTCGACTAAGGTGCCCCTACCCCGAATAACCAAGCGCAGCGGAGATTTTCAACGCCGTTTCGGCCACCAGGTGCGGGGCATCCCCAACCGTTACCTTGGCACGACGCGTCACCACAAACGGCACTGTCAAACTGGCAACCGCACCTGCCCCGGTAGAATCGAATATCGGCGCACCAATGTCGGTGACACCATCGACCATTCTTGATGGCATGCAAACAAATCCGGCGCGACGAACATCGTCAGTCTGCGCCTGCAGCGCGGTAATATCCGCAGCCTCGGCGCCACCACTTTTCAGGTCCTTGAGTATCTTTGCCTTCTGCAGTGGTGAGGCAAAGGCATACAGCACCAGCCCGGACGCCGACTTCATGATCGAACGCCGATGGCCCAGCCGCACACTGAAACCGACATCGTCGGGACTCTCCGTACGAGCGATGACAACAATCTGATCAGAGCTCACGACAGCGAGTTGTATCGATTGCATCATTTGCGATGCGAGCGCCGACATCTCGGGAAGCGCCGCTTCGTGGAGATTCATCTTGGGCGGAGACCGCATTCCGATTTCGAACAATCGGTTGGACAATTGCAGTTTTTCCGGATCTTCGGTCCGTTCCACATAACCGCGGGCCTCAAGAACCACGACCATGCGATAAATCTCGCTGCGAGACCGCCCGAGATTGCGCGCTATATCGGAAATCGATTGCGGCTCCCGGACGCCGGCAAGGCTTTCCAGGATATCGAGGCCCTTCTCGAGCGCAGGTGCTTTGTAAGGAACTTCCGTCATCTAGTTTGGTCCAGCGCGATTCGAAAGGTTGTTCGACGAGAAATCATGTCGTCAAACTCCTAAACATTGGAATAAGCAGCAACGGTTCCGTACATCACAGGGACTCTATTCGCTCTCCGGTGAAGCCAGCATATTTCGTGCGGCTGTTTCGGCAATCTCAAGGCACGCGTCGACTTCAGCCTCGAGACTCAGCTTCGCTGGAGCGCGGCTCCACTTTTTATGGGCCAGAATGATGCTGGAAAGCACGAGCGAAACCGTCAGGTCTGGCCGGTAGTCGTTCGCACGGTCGACTTCATATTCCTCAGCAATGAATTCCGCATAGATATTTCTTTGCTCGCGCTCAAACGCCGTCCAGGCAAAGGCGAGTTCATTGTCGCCCCGTTGGGTGTTCCAGAACATTAGACCGGGCTGGGCAGAGGTTTTCAGCGCGTCGACCAGCGTGCGGACCTCGCGCCGGAAATACTCGAAAAAGCCGACTTCACCCCTGGCGTTCGATGCCCGCTCGCGCAGTTCATCCGCAGAAGTCGTCACAATGCTCAACGCAAGGTCACTCTTGCTATTGAAGTGCATGAACAATGTCGTGACGTGAATATCCGCCTCATCGGCGATGGACTGCATCGTCGTGGGGCCGTACCCACCTTCGCTGAACTGTTTCGCGGCCACTTTGAGAATTTTGGCTCTGGTGCGTTTTCGGCGCTCCGTCCGACGCGGGTATTTGACTTCCGCGACCTGCGCATCATCCTCACCTCCATCGGGCGTGGGTGGTTGGGGCTTGGGACGTTTGACCATTGTGATTCTCTTAGCACGACCTCATCCCGCCGCGCGCCTCATAATAAGTGGAAAGTTAGATTACCTGATCTTCCGATCAATGTACTGCAGCAATATGTGTTTGGGGTCCCTTAAACTGCTGAAAAATTGATGGATTTCGTGCTCATGGCCATATCGCGGCGTCAACTCTCTGCTGCCCGTCGCCGCGCGATCTCATCAACCGCGAACTGGTGGTCATCTTCCGAAACAGGGTAGAAGCTCATTATGATGAGCGCCATGCTCGTAAAGACAAGCGTCGCCAGAGCGAACCAGAATGCGAGATTATGGACAATGGCGATATCTACCGCACCCGGCTTGGCGCCTTCAGGAAAGCCAACGAAAGCCAGGATGAGGCCAGAAACCAGGACCCCCATGCCTGATACCGTCTTTCCCACGAATGTAGTCGCCGAAAAAATCAGGCCCTCAGACTGACGTCCGGTCTTGAGCAGTATCTGGTCTGTCACGTCTGCCACCATTGAAGCGACCAGAATGGACGCGGTGACGACGGCCATCGCCACGACCGTCATGAAGACGAACAGAAGCGGCACCAGTACAGGACTTCCATTTTCGGGAAACAGTCCCAACAACCGCAGGATGACAGGTGCCACCACGCCTAAAAGCGTTACCGCGTACAGTGCGAGCGTGGTTCGCTTCTTACCAAACACTTTTGAAACGGGGAGCACGATCACGAACGCAAGCGCGACACCCAGGAGACCGCTTGCCGCCAATAGGGCAATCTTATCAGCGGTCAGTTCCCAGAAATATGTTTGCATATAGATTGTCAGAGCCGCGTTCACGCCTCCTGCCATTGAACCGAATATGCTGCCAACAAGGATCGGGGCGTTGGTTCGATCAAAAAGTGTTGACGCCATCTCTTTGACTGTGAGCCAGAATTTCTGGCGCACGACAGGAGGTGGCTCAACCAGCGAAGCAATCCGACCGTGCGTACCGATCGTCGACACGAAGATTGCTATCGCCATCAAGGGGGCAGCAATTGCAGCGTACTTGCCGTATCCCGACGCATCGAGAATACCACCTGGGCTGGCAGGATCATTGGAGAAGATGACGGTGAATACGAAGATGCCCATCAGAATGCCGCCAACGACACCAAAGAAGAACCGGTATGCGACGAGTTCGGTGCGCTCATGATAGTCTTTGGTAAACTCTGCCAGGAGCGCCGTGGAAGGAATTTCATAAATGCCTATGACGATACGCGTCGCGCTGGTCATCAACAGAAGATAAGCAAATAGCATCCCGTCGGTGGCTCCGGACGGGGGCTGCCATAACAGGAAGTAGAAGATGCCAACAGGTATGACGGATGCATACATGAATGGATGGCGACGGCCCCATTTGGTTCGCGAACTATCTGACCACTGACCGATAATCGGATCGAGCGCAGCATCTGCAGCCATTGCGAGCATGATCGCCCCGCCAACCCAGGCAGCAGGAAGGCCAATCACCTGATTGTAATAGATCATCAGCAGGGCGTTGAAGCCGTTGTCCTTGATGCCGAAGGCGACGGTCCCGAGCCCGTAGACGATCTTTGTCGTCCACGGGAGCTTGCCTGTCTTCGCCTGCACTGATTGCGTCATGCGACCGACGTTCAGAAGTGCATCTGAAGCTGGACGCCAAACGTTCGTGGCGCAGTCAGGTAATATGTCTGCGACACACCGAACGGCAGATAGCTAGCCGTACCGGTCGATCCATCGAAACCTTGTTCGTCAAACAGGTTCTTGACGTACCCAACGACCCGGTAAGCTTCTTCGCTGCTGGTCCAGACACCAATCAGATCGACCTGGTCGGACGCCGGGGTTTGTGTGTAGGACCGATTGAAGACACCATGATACGTATCATCCAACCAGGAATAGTTGCCTGACAATGTCAGATCGCCCTTTTCGCCGAGCGGAATGTCATAGCTGACATTCAGGCCGAACTTGTTCGGCACCGTGCGCGGCAACATTTGGCCCTCGAGACTTTGGTACTGGTTTCCGCTCGCATCGGACTGTCCTACAGGATTCGCATCCGGCTGGAGAGCAAACGGATCGGCCACGTCCACGAAGCAGCAACCATCCTTAACTTCCGAGTCATTGTACGCATAGCTGAACATGACACGCAGCACGTCGGTCGGGCTCCAGACCGTTTCGAGTTCAAAGCCCTGTGCGCTCGAGTCGGCGAGGTTGAAGAACCGTGTCAGACGCACGCCGTTTTCCTCAACGTCGAGCGGAACCTGCAGGCCATCATAAGAATAGTGATACGCTGTCGCGTTGACCTGCAGATTGCCTCCGAACGATTTCTTGGCGCCAATTTCGAACGCATCCAGCAGCTCTTCGCCGGTTTGGGGGAACTGGCTGATTCCGCCAGCGTTGAAACCACCTGATTTATAGCCGCGGCTATAGCGAAGGAAATAGTTTGTATCGTCGTTCGGTTGCCATTGGATCCCTGCCACACCTGACAGCGCATTCCATTCATTCTCGAGATCACGTGTTGCAAGCCCGGTCACGGGATCGATGGTCACCGCGCTCGCAACGCCAGCAGCGGACGCGTAGGACACCGACGCAGCTGTCAGATCAAGCGCTGGGGTCGCGGCACCAGACCCGCCGATCGTAAAGCCTGGCACGATGCCGTAAGCGATAATCCGGAGCCATTCGCTGCCAGACTTCTTGTCCATCGAGTAGCGCAATCCGCCGGTTAGCGTGACCGTGTCTGTCAGGGCGTAGTCGGCTTGTCCGAACAAGGCATAGGACGTCGTTTCCATGTCGGAGATCGCCGTCACGAAATCGCCGCTCGGATTGGGCGCTGCGGCCAAGGGAGCGGATATCTCTGGCTGCGCCTTATTGCCGAAATGGGATTCCTGCCGGAATTCTTCGTCGTACATATAGGCACCGACGATCCACCAGAAATCTGAGTCATCCGACGACTGCGCCGTCAGTTCATGGCTGAAGAACGACTTGTCTTCACTGTAACCGAAGGTGCGTTGGGGAAAGACCGTCGCCGCAGCGCAGACCGGCCCGACATTTTCCAGATACCACTGGCAGTTTGGTCCACCCAACAGCACTTCCCCAGCAACCGGAGAGGCGGCATCAAGCGGGAATGTGTATGAGAGCATGCTCGTGCCGTCATCATCACGGAACGAATCGTAGAAATAGGTCCGGTAGCCGCCGAGATACTTGATGTCGATATTGTCGAGGTTCCACGTTGCCACTGCAGACAAACCGTAATTGTCGTCCAGCTTGGACGTCGTCGGCGTATTGACGCTGAATTTCCGGATATCGTTCACGCCGGGGTTGCTGGTGGCTGTCCCTTCCTGCGTAAAGCCTGGCTGAAGGTAGCCGAATGCTGGTCCGGGCGTGAGGAACCCTGCCGGGATGGGTGCCATATCATACGGACTGGCACTGTTTGTCGTCCGGTTATTGAATCGTCCGTTTTGTGTATCGGCCTTTAGCCAAACCGAGAAATTCTCCGAGAGATCGGCATCAAGCTGGGCTTCAAAATAGGCGTATTCCCCGGCGCCAGCCTCGGATGGACCGCCCGCAACATTGTCAAAGTAGCCCTCATCCTGGTTCCGATAAGAACCGGCGAGCTTGCCGCGCAGGCCTTTGGCCATCGGACCGGCGACGCTCGCCTGCACTTCCGTGGTTTCAAAGTTCCCGATGGAAAGCCGCGCTTCGCCCTCGAATGTGTCGGTCGGGCGCTTGGAAAGGACATTGATCGCGCCGCCAATCGAGTTGCGGCCATAAAGCGTGCCCTGAGGTCCACGTAGCACTTCGACGCGCTCAACGAAGAAATCGCTCTTGGAAACG
>TARA_R110000764_G_C11029072_1_pt1 | contig 20682 bp, 13 predicted proteins | sample TARA_R110000764 | Tara Oceans TARA_R110000764 (sample SAMEA4398111) | marine metagenome | biome: Polar Biome; feature: [SRF] surface water layer (ENVO:00010504); material: water (ENVO:00002006), including particulate matter (ENVO:01000060) such as... | depth 5 m | reverse complement strand
CGATAAAATCTACATTTAGTTGCGGTTTTCTTTGTTTAAGAAAGCAAGGGTTAAATACTGTTTTCTACTTAAATGATAAATTTTTTATAAATTAAATAATTTATAAAAACAATGTTTTTCAGCATTAAAATGGTTAAAAAAATTAATATTATTTAAAAGAATAAAAATATAGTAAATATTGATTACAATATAGTAATATTATATTATTATATTGTTGTAACATATTGCTAAATTATTTTATAATAGCAGTTAATTATTTAATAAATTATATCCGATATTATAGGCATGTAGATGTATAAAAACAACAAAAATAAAATAATTGATTATTTTATTAAAAATTTAATGTTTTAACAAAAATCAGCAATCTAATGCGTATTACAGTACATATAAAAACAGCTGTTTAATGCTTCTTTTGGTGCTTTTATACTTTAGTAAAGGTAGGTCCCTTTGGATAGAAATTAAAAACAAAAATTATCTATTTATAAATAAAAGTATAAAATTATAATAGGAATGAAAGTATAAAAAAATTAAAAATATTATTATTATTATATTATTTAAGAAAATGTTTTAAAAAAGAGTTAATAGGATTCGAACCTACGGTATATGTAAATATACTTCAAATTAGCAATCTGATACATTAAACCACTCTGTCATAACTCTGTGTAAAAATGTTTAGAAAAATAGAAAATTAAAAATTAAAAGAAAAAAATTTTATTCCAGCCACACGTTCCCGTACGACTACCTTGTTACGACTTCATCCCAGTCATAAGCTCTATAATAAGTAATAAACTAAAGAATAATATTCATGTAATACTTTTATTAACTAAAAGATATATACATAATACTAAAAAAGAGTTTACTAATTTCAAACAAAACTCACTTCCGGCATGTGACGGGCGGTGTGTGCAAAGTCTAGGTACATTTTCACCGTAACGTGCTGATTTACGATTACTTGTGATTCCACCTTTATATAGACGAATTGCAGTCTATAATCCGAACACGAAAGATTTTAAAGATTTACTCCAAATTGCTTTATTGTATAACTTTTTGTATTCATTCATTGTAGCACGTGTGTGGCCCAGTCCATAAGGGCCATAAGGGCTTGACGTGATTCTCATCTTCCTCTAGTATCAAAACACCAGCGGTCGTGCATAAGTGGATCTATTAACCAAAAAAGATTAAAGATTACCAAAATACCCGAAGAGTTTCGCCCGTAAATGGAGTTAACCAAACACCTCACGGCACGAGCTGACGACAGCCATGCAACACCTGTGCAATAATAATATAAAAATAACTTAATTTTCGTATTAACAATATAATAACTATATTGATTTTATTTCATTCAAGGACTGGTAAGATTTCGCGCGTATTATCGCATTAAACCACATGCTCCACCACTTGTGTAGACCCCCGTCAATTCCTTTGAGTTCCAATCTTGCGACCGTACTCCCCAGGCGGAATGTTTAACGCGTTAGCTGTATACCAGAATGACCCAATATTAACATTCATCTTTGACAGCATGGACTACCAGAATATCTAACCCTGTTTGCTACCCAAGCTTTCGTTCCTCAACGTCAGTTCTAACCCAGATAGTCGCCTTCGCCGCCGACATTCCTTTATAGATCTATAGATTTTACTCTTCCCTATAAAATTCTACTATCCCCAATTATACTCAAGTATCAAAGTCATAAATGCAGAATTAAGAGATTATCCTAATATTTTACATTTATCAATAGATACCGCCTACAAACCCTTTACGCCCAATCATTTCGGATAACGCTTACTCCTTTCGTATTACCGCGGCTGCTGGCACGAAATTAGCCGGAGCTTCTTCTCTAATTAATGTCATTATCTTCATTAGCGAAATAACTTTACAGCCAATTTGCAATCAAATAAATTCGAAGTACAAATCTTTTTTGCTTTCCTCATTCACGCAATATTACTGGATCAGGCTTTCGCCCATTGTCCAAGATTCCACACTGCTGGCTTATAGAAGCCTGGACCTTATCTCAGTTCCAGTGTGGCTGATCATCCTCTCAGACCAACTAAAGATCTTGGGCTTGGTTAGCCATTACCCAACCAACTACCTAATCTTTCATAAAACCATTTTAAAGCGGCATTTAACCTTTAGATATCCAATATTTTCAATTTTAAATCGCTAAATAAATATTTAAAAAATATTTAAGTATTAACTTAAAATTAATTATCTCAGTCTTTAAAGCAAAGTCTTATGTATTACTCACCCGTGCGCCATGTCTATTAAACATTCGACTAGCATGTGTCAAGTATATTGCCAGCGTTCATCCGGAGCCAGGATCAAACTCGCTTTATAACACAATTTTAATTATAAAATTTGATTATATTTTTATATATTTTTTTTAAATAATTATATTTTTTCAAATAGTTTATTTTTTAAATGGCTCCAGTTGGATTCGCACCAACGACCCCTGGATTATGAGCCCAGTGAGATAACTGCTTCTCTACAGAACCAATCGGAAATAAAAAATTAGATCGAGTGAAAATACCTAAAATAATTTTAAATTTCTTTCTTTATATAATTACATTTGTAAATTTTTTTTGATTTATCCAAGAATAACCTCGGTTTTTTATTTAAATTTACAATTTAAAAAACTAAAAAACTTTAAAAATTACTATAATAAGAATTATTTTAATTTTTATTAAACAATCATTTTTTAAATGTAATTATATAATATTTTTTGTTTATATATCCTAATTTTTTTCATTATTTATATTAATATATTTAATATTTTTATCTTTATATAATTAGATTTGTAAAATTTTTTGTATAAAACCAGGTATAAATGCGACTTTTAATTTAAATTTTAAATTAAATTAAAATCATTATAAATTACTGCTGTTAATTGCTTAATTTTATAAAAGCATTTTTTTTATTAAAATAATAAAAAATTTAACGTTTTAACATAAATAGGCAATTTAGTGCTGTTTTCTCGAATAGTAAAACAAGCACTAAATTGCTGTTTTTTATAATTTATAAAAAGTGTAAGGGGGTTACCTTGGTGAAGAATTAAAACAAAAATAAAAGTATAAATTTAATATAAAAATTATATTTGTAACCCTATTACAAATTTAACAAGGTTTAACTACATTTATATATATAAAATTAAAAATTATTTAAAAGAATGATTTAAAGATACAAAATAATCAGAACTATCTTTCATAATAGCAGAATTTTTCATTGCTTTACCATAAGAATAAGTATTTGTTACTGTATATTTTGTTGGATATTTTGATACAAAATTTATAGAATTAAAAAAATTTACATTTTTAGAATTTAGAAAACCAAAATTTTTATTTAAATTATCAAATAATCAAGGGTTTTTTACAATTTCATGTATAAAATCTAAATGATTAACTTTAATACTTTTTGTACTATGAATTTCTGAATTTTCAAAAGTAGATAATAAAATTTTTTGTAAACTTCTAGCATCAAAGAATTTAGTAAAAGTTTTATTTGTTTTTTGTGGACGTTGCTCTAAATTTAGATAAACATTTTCTTCTTCATATTCTGATAAGATAGGCACAAGTGCTTTAATATCAGTTTTAAATTTAGATCAATGAGAATTAAATCAGAATACATTTTTATTGGTATTAAAAAATGATTTTCTTACGTCTAATCTATCATCAAGATTTAAACAAATAATATTTTTTGAGTTATCATATTTTCTTTTTTGAATGTTTTTAACATTTAATAAAGATAAAGCTTCAGTATTTGCAGTTTCATTAATTTTAATAACTTTCACAGAATCAAAATAATCTTTTAAATATGAAGTAATAGAAGATAGATGTAATCCTCTTTTTTTAACAGATTCACTCATTAATACTAAAGGAGATTCAGCATTTATAAAATTTTTAGCATGATCAAAATATTTACCTTCAAATATTCTTAATGATTTATTTAAATTTAAATTTATACATTTAGTTGCAATATTAGATAAATAATGTAAATCCATACTATAAAAAGATAATAAACTATTTTGTGAACGAACTCTTAAACGTACATTAATAATTGAACACTCTACTTTTGGATTTAAAGAAAAAATTAATCCCATACTATCACAAGAATCGATAGAACTAATTTTATCAGTTGAACCTCAGTTATAAAGATTATTATTTTGTACATTACTATTTAAAGCGTTAACATTTATATTTTTATTTAATCTTCCTAATTTTTTTAATAAATTAATATTTTCTAATCCAATATTTTCATTAATATTAAAGCTTACATTATTTTGTACGTCAGCATTATCTAATTTTTTAAATAAATTTGTTCAACTAAAAGATTTATCTTTTTTAACAGAATCTTTAAAGCTAAATAAATGTTTTAATCTATTATTAAATCTTGAATCATATGAAAAACGAGCTTTATCAGCTATAAATTGTCCATTAATATTTTCATTACTTTTAGGTAAAACTCTAAAAATTTCATTTTCTTTAAAATGTACGTATACATTAGAACCGGTACTATCTGAAATATCGATAGTTTCATTTACACGTAATTCTCATGGTCTTGCTCTATAAGCAAAAGGTTTAGAAGTTAAAGCTCCTACTGGACATAAATCAATTACATTACCAGAGATTTCTGAATCAAAAAAACTTGCTGAGTAACCACCAATTTCGGTAGCAGATCCACGATTAAAGGTACCTAAAAAGTCTACTCCAGCAATCTCTGAAGCAAATCTTACACATCTAGTACAATGAATACATCTGGTCATAATAGTTTGTATTAAAGGACCACAATCTTTATCTTCAACACCACGTTTATTAGAAAAAAATTTAGAATAATTACTACCAAACATTTTAGTTTGATCTTGTAAATCACATTCTCCTGCTTGATCACAAATAGGACAATCTAAAGGATGATTTAATAATAGTGCTTCAATAACACCTTCTCTTGCTCTTTTAGCAAAAGGGCTGTCGGTATAAATAACCATGTTTTCTGAAATTTCAGTTAAACAAGATGCTATAGGTTTTTCTAAACCTTCAACTTCTACTAAACACATTCTACAATTTCCTGCGATAGATAAAGTTTCATGATAACAAAATCTTGGAATTAAAACACCAAGGCTTTTACAAGCATCTAGGATTGATATACCTGATTTAATTTCGAAATGTTGTCCATTAACTACAATATTTAGCATATATAAAATCTAACATATATTTTTTGTATTTAAACAAAAAATTTAATTTTTTTTCTATTTAAAAAAATAGGGTTTTATACTCATTATAATATTTAAATAATAATTACTTATCAAAATTATTTTTTACCGTAATTCAATAAAGAATTTTCTACAATTCCTATAACAGGAATTAAAATAAGTAGATATAAGAAATAGAATACAGTTGCTACCATACCTACTTCAACAAAAGGAGTTTCAACTGGTTTTTGTCCAATTCATCCTAAAATTAAAAAATCTGATACTAAGAATCAGAATGAAAAAGCGTAGATAGGTCTAAATTCTCCACTTCTAAATTTTGAAGTATTAATAAAAGGTAATAAAATTAAGATTAAAATAGCACTAATCATAGCGATAACACCACCTAACTTATCAGGAATCGATCTTAAAATTGCGTAAAAAGGTAAAAAATATCATTCTGGCACAATATGTGCTGGAGTAACCATTGGATTTGCTGGAATGTAATTATCAGGATGTCCTAAAGTGTTTGGATAATAAACAACAATAGTAGCAAACGCTAATAATAAAACAAAGAAAGCAAATAAATCTTTTACATAAAAGTAAGGATAAAAAGATACAGTTTGTACATTAGTATTAGCACCTAAAGGGTTATTAGAACCATCTTTATGTAATAAACTTAAATGTATAATAACTAAACCTGCAATAACGAATGGCATAAAATAATGTAAACTAAAAAAACGATTTAAAGTAGCATTACCTACTGAAAAACCACCTCATAATCATTCAACAATTGAATTACCAACTAAAGGGATTGCAGAGAATAAATTTGTAATAACTGTTGCTCCTCAAAAACTCATTTGTCCTCAAGGAAGAACATATCCCATGAAAGCGGTAGCCATCATGATAAGAAAAATAATAACTCCACTGATTCATAGTTTTTCTCTTGGATACATATAAGATCCGTAATATAAACCTCTGAAAATATGGCAATATACAACAATAAAGAACATAGAAGCTCCATTTGCATGCATATATCTTATTAATCAACCATTATTTACATCACGCATAATATGTTCTACACTATTAAAAGCATAGTCGATATGCGGAGTATAATGCATAGCTAATAAAATTCCACTAATAATTTGAATTACTAAACATAATCCAGCAGCAGAACCGAAACTTCATAAATAATTTAAATTAATAGGAGTAGGATAATCAATAATATGAGAACTAATAAAGGCTAAAATACTATCTTTAACTCATCTAATACTACTAATAATAAAATTTGATTGAATAATCGAATTAAAAACCACAGGCTTTTCAACTAAATTATTATTATTGGATAACATAAATTTAATTATAAAAAGAATGAAACTGCTTTATTATAAATAAAGTTAGTTTTATTTGCAGTGGTTGATGAAGTTTTTCCAGTAACTCTTAAGCGGTAAGATCTTAATTTAGATCTCATTTTCATCGCTTGAGATAAATTATTCACTAGTAGTTTTAAATAAACTAAATAAAACGCACAGCTAAATAATGATAATCAAAAAATTTGTACAAAAAATGAAAAAAAATCGAATTGAGGCATAAATTTTAAATATTATCTATAATGTTTATAAGGTATTGATTACTTTTTATCCTTTTAGTGCTGATGTTTGATCAATGAATATTTTTCCTCTTATACGATAATATAAGATTAATATAGCTAAACCAATTGCAGATTCTGCAGCGGCAATAGTTAATATAAATAAAGAAAAAATTTGACCATAAAAGTCATCTAAATATACGGAGAAAGTAACAAAGTTTAAGTTTACACTTAATAGTATCAATTCTATACACATTAAAATCAAAAGGATACTTTTTCTATTGAATAAAATTCCAAATATTCCTATTAAAAACAATAGGGTATTTGTTAATAATTGAATATTATAAATACTTAAAAAATCTAACATAATTTTCTACTGTTTTTTTACTTTCTATTTATAGCATAAAATGATGCTTAGGAATATATAAATAGAAATACTGTTATAGGATTTATGTGTTTCTAGATTGAAACTATACTACCTTTTATATTATTTTTTTGAATAAAATAATATATTATTGTTTTGTTTTTAGTGGGAGTGACCCAAACTAATATTAAATAGTGAAAACAGGACTCGAACCTGAAACCTACGGATTATGATTCCGCTACTCTACCAATTAAGCTATTTCACCAAGAAAAAAGAAAGTTTTTAATTTTCTATTCCCAAAAAAGTATGTAAGAAAAGATATTTATATAAATTTTAAATTTAATAATTTTATTAGAGATAATACGCTAAGAACCTTACAATTCGTATACGATCATTCTATTATGTAGTAGTCTTCTACAATATTAAAAAACTGTTTTTAAAGTAAGTTTCTCACTTAGATGCATTCAGTGATTATCTTTTATAAACTTAGCTACTCGACAATGCTTTTGATAAAACAATCGATTCACCATTGGTTTACTAAATTCGATCCTCTCGTACTAGAATTTACGCTTTTCAATTTTTAACATTTACAGCAGATAGGGACCAAACTGTCTCACGACGTTCTGAACCCAGCTCATGTACCACTTTAGTCGGCGAACAGCCGAACCCTTGGAACCTACTTCAGCTCCAGGATGTGATAAGCAGACATCGAGGTGCCAAACGGTCTCGTCGATGTGAGCTCTCAGAAACCATAAGCCTGTTATCCCCGGCGTACCTTTTATTCGTTGAGCGATGATTTTTCCACTCAAAATCACCGGATCACTATGACCGACAAAAATTAATTCATCCCTGTTCGATATGTATATCTTACAGTCAAGCAAATATAAGCCATTACGCTCTTTAATAAATATTTATTTGAATTTGCCTTATGTACACCTCCGTTACTCTTTGGGAGGTGACCGCCCCAGTCAAACTACCTCTCACAAGCTGTCTTTTTTTAAAAAAAATTAAGTAAAATCGAAAAGGAAGGATGGTATTTCACTGACGCTTACGCTCCCATCTATACTACACAAAACTTTCAACTTTACAACTTTAGATCATAGTAAAGGTGCACGGGGTCTTCCCGTCTAACTGCAAAGAGCCCGCATCTTCACGGGCATTTCAAATTCACCAAGGATATGTTGGAGACAGTGGAGAAATCATTACACCATTCATGCAGGTCGGAACTTACCCGACAAGGAATTTCGCTACCTTTGGACCGTCAGAGTTACAGCCGCCGTTTACTGGAGCTTGATTTTGATGCCTTAGCATCTCTACGTAACCTTACAGCACCGGGCAGGTGTCAGTCTTTATACATCTTTTCTCAAATTAGCAAAGACCTGTGTTTTTGTTAAACAGTTGTTACTCCCTCTTTAGTGCCAACGCATATAGGTTTCCCTTAATACGTCACTCCTTCTTCCGAAGTTACAGAGCAAATTTGCCGAGTTCCTTCAACATACTTATCTTGAACGCCTTAGTATATTCTACCCATCTACCTGTGTCGGTTTAAGGTACGGTCGTTTATTTTAATGCTGTTTCCAGAAAACAATAGAATACCGTAATAAATCGTTAAATTACTAATATTTTTTTCATTTTGTCACATTAAAAAATCCCATCAACTTATACTTTTGTAATTTGTCTTAGGGACCGGTTAAACTTTTTTCGTCATCATTAAATGTAGTAACGAAAACCTTAGATTTACGGCGACAGTGATTAAACACTGTTTCATGCTACTAATGCCAGTATACTCTCTTCGGATATCTTCAATACTTTTTACAAAGTATCTTTAACGACTTACCGAATGTTCTGCTACCAAATTATCTACTGATTCGGTTGTAGGTTTAGCCTCTATACATTTTCGAAGCAAAAAGACTAGATTAATGAGCTGTTACGCTTTCTCAAAAAGATGGCTGCTTCCAAGCCTACTTTATAATTGTCAAAATCTTTAAACATTCTTATCACTTAACCTACAATTGAAGACCTTATCAAATAGTCTGGGCTGTTTCCCTCTTGACAATAGACCTTCGCACCTATTGTCTGACTCCACAAAATACTAGAGCATATTCGAAGTTTTTCAAAACTTAGTAAGATCCGAGATCCCCCTTGCTTCAAAAGTGCTCTACCCTACTCTAGCTACAATTTGCAGGCTATACTAAAATATATTTCGCAGAAAACCAGCTATACCTGAGTTTGATTAGCCTTTCACTCCTAACCACAAATCATCCCAGTATTTTTCTACAGACACGGGTTCGGTCCTCCAAAACGTGTTTCCACAATTTTTTCAACCTGTTCATGGTTAGATCACTCAGCTTCGGGTCTTTTATTTACGACTTTATATATTTCTTGATTCGAAATCAATTTTTTTGCGCATACTAATTTTAATTAAACTTGCCGTAAATAAAAAATCACTGGCCCATTATGCAAAAGGTACACTGTAACTTTTACCTTTCGGAAAGCGCCAATTGATTGGAGGCGTTATATTTTAGATTCTTTTACACTCTAAAAAAGTTCTTTTTCACCTTTCCCTCACGGTACTTGTTCACTATCGGTTATTAAAAATTTATAGGCTTGAGGGTAGATCCTCAATTATTAACAAATTTAACATAATCCGTTATTTATATTCTTAATTTCGTTGTTATCTACGGGACATTCCCCTTTATCGTTTACTTCAATTACAACTACATTAAAAAGCCATTCTCATATTCGCTCGCCACTACTAACGAGTTCTCGGTTGATTTTTTTCTTTAGTTACTAAAATGTTTTACTTCACTAAATTTCTTATTTTCACAAAATGAATTTCTTCTTAAGTTATTAGATTTCAACATATCTTCAAATCTACTTATTGCAATACACAACTCTTTTTTTTAATACCTAGGCAGCCCTATAACGCCCTTTAAAAAAATATCTTTTTAATTATTAAAAAAGATAATAAAAACAAAAATATTATTATTTATTTTTTATTTTTTTATAACTACGTTTCCCGATTTCTCAGTATCTAGTAACCCTTTAAAAAGATAACAATTGAATGCTTTTATGTTTTCCTGTAACTCTTAAAGGAGAATTGTGATCCCCACCTTTTTTCAGATGAGGACCAAGAATAAACCTTTATTTATAATATAAAATAATATAAATAAAATAAAAAATAAGTATATTTATTAAATAATTCTTATTTTTTATATAGTTATTCGTTTCAAAAACTATTTTTCTTTAAAAAAAGAAAAAATAATTAATGAAGATTAATAGAATCATTTAAATAGATACAAATTAGTATACTAAAAACGAATGATTGAATTAATGCTACTCCTAATTCTAATCCAAATAAAGGAATTAAAATTAATAATGGAACATAATGTAATAAAAATAAGATTCCACTTTTTCCCATTAAGGTAAATGCAAAACCTGCAATAACTTTTAATAAAGTATGTCCTGCCATCATATTTGCGAATAGACGAATTGATAAACTAATAGGTTTAAAAATATAAGAAATAAGCTCAATAGGTACTAGTAAAAATGCTAATACAACTGAAGTACCAGAAGGTAAAAACAGTGAAAAGAAATGCATTCCATGAGTTCTAATACAAATGATATTTATTCCTATGAATAAAGCTAAACTTAAACTTAAAGTCACAATTAAATGACTAGTTAAAGTAAAACTATATGGAATTAATCCAATTAAATTTAACGATAATAATAAAATAAAAATCGAAAAAACTAATGGAAAAAAATATTGACTTTTTTTATCTTTAATATTTTCAGTAACTAAAGATAGAATCATTTTATAAATAATCTCAAGCACAGCTTGTCAACGATTAGGTATAATAAAGAATGAACTATCATTTTCTTTAGTTAAACCAAAAAAGAATAAAGAAGAAAGAAAAGCAATTAATAATAAAATAATGGTTTCATTAGTTAAACTTAAATCTACGAAACCAAAATGGAATGAAAATATAGGCAATACTTGAAATTGCTCTAATGGACTAGTAAAAATTGTATTTAAATTCATAATTTAATATTCTTTTTTTTGTTCTAATTAAGAACCTCATCAGTAAACTGTGATAAATAAAAAAATTCACACAACATCAACAAAATGTCAATATCATGCTGCTGCTTCAAAACCAATATGATGTTCTCTTGTAAAATGATTTAAATATAATCTAAAGAAACATACGATTAAGAAGATTGTTCCTACAATAACGTGGAATCCGTGGAATCCAGTTGCCATATAAAAACAAGAACCATAAATACCATCAGAAATAGTAAATGGTGCGGTAACATATTCAAATCCTTGAATTGCAGTAAATATTAATGCTAATACTACGGTTGCAATTAATCCTAAAGAAGCTTGGTATTTAGAACCTAAAACAATTGAGTGGTGTGCTCAAGTTACAGCTGCTCCTGAAGTTAATAATAAACAAGTATTTAATAATGGAAGTTCTCAAGGATTTATTGATGTAATAAATGCTGGTGGTCAAACTCCTCCGATTGCAATACTTGGATTAAAACTTGAATGAAAAAATGCTCAGAAGAATGCAAAGAAGAACATAATTTCTGAAACAATAAATAGGATTACTCCCATTCTTAAACCTGCTTGTACAGATTTAGTGTGTTGACCTTCGAATGTTCCTTCTCTAATAATATCTCGTCATCAACAAAACATCATAAATAAGATCATACAAAATCCGAACGCTAATAAAAAACCTCCTCCTGTGTAACCATGCATATAAGCTGCGGCACCAATTGTTAACATTAGTGCTGAAAAAGCTGAAATAATTGGTCATGGACTAGGATCTACTAAGTGAAAACTATGTTTTTGATTATTTCTTTTTTGTAACATAAATTAAATTTTTATTTTATATAGGCCTAAGTAGATTTGAACTACTGACTTTACGCTTATCAGGCGTATACTCTAACCCCTGAGTTATAAGCCTTCGTTTACTTTTCTATAGAACCTATTTATTTTTTTTATATAAAAACGCTTTTTAAAGCTTGATTGGCCTGTTTTATTAAAGATGACCTCTCTTTTTTGAATAATAGTTAATTTTTTAGTCATATTTTTTATTTTTTATCATCTAAAGTGACTATTTGATCTATTTTCAAGGATCTGTTTTCTTATCTCTTTTCTTTTTGCAAGTGATACTGATTTTTTTGGATCATATAAAATATTTCACATTTCATTCAGTATTTTTTCTGAAAAATTAGTCTGCTTTTTATCTTCTTTTGCTCCAGCTAATATTCATTTAACTTTCAAAAAATGTTGACGTCTAGCTTTTACAGGAAATGGGATTAAATTGATTATCTTTTTCTTTTTTTTACCTCAAGGTACTTTTTTGATTTCAACAGCATTATCTAATTTAGAAAATGCAGCATTAAATAAGCTATAACCACCAATTACTCGTTTTTTAGTATTTTTTAGTTTTTTTACTTTTTTTGCTTGATGTTTTTTAGATACTTTTTTTCCTTTTTTCCTGCTTGTAACTAAATTTACAACGCCTACAGTAGATTTTTTAACATGTATTCTTTGCTTAGTAGCAAATTTAGCAGATCTTTTTTTAGTTAATTTTAAAAGAGTTTCAGTTAGAATGTTTCTAGCTGCAATTTTATTTCCTTTTTTTATTAAACTTCCTAAAAATCTAGTGTAATTATTTTTACGTATTTTTTGCATATGGTTAAAAATAGAATTTTTTTCTTTTTTAAAAGAAACTTTTTTACTCTTTATATACTTCGATTTGTAATCATATTTACCGTATTTCTACATAAAACTGCCGTTTTTATATTTTTTTAATGTTAAATTAATACTTATTTTTATTATTATTAACTAAAATAAATAGAATTCTTTATATTTAAATAAACAAAAAGGATATTATGAGAAATTAAACTATTAATATTTTTTAAATTTATTAATTTTAAGGATAAAAAGGGATTCGAACCCTTGGTATTTTTGAATACACTAGTTTTCAAGACTAGCGCCTTAAACCACTCAGCCATTCATCCTTTTTATTTTTTATTTTTATATAAACAACAGTGGATTCGAACCACTAACTCCCTCGTTGTAAGCGAGATGCTCTACCATTGAACTAGTCATTTATCTTTTATTTTTAAAAAATGAAAGAGTATTATCGGTTCTTGCTAATTGTCTACTTACCATTTGACTTGTTTCACTATTATTAAATCTTAATGTTAAAACAATTGATCCAACTAATGCAATTAATAATATAATACCTGCTAATAAAAATGCTACTAAATAATAATTGAACAATACTTGTCCCATTACATCAATATTATTTAAATTATCATATAATAATATAAAATCATTTCTTTTTTCAATAAGATCTGAATAACTATTAACAAATGCCATTTTTTCTGGAAGTACAAAGAAACCTACATAACTTACGCAAAGAAATAGAAAGATTTTAAAACTTAAGATAAATAATCTTTTACCAAAAGAAACACGATCTTCTCTAATCTTTTTTTGATTTAGCATCATTATTACGAATAAAAATAACACTGCGATTGCTCCAACGTAAATTATTATAAAGATTAATCCTAAAAATTCTGCATGAAATACAAATAACATTACTGCTGCATGACAAAATACTAAAATTAAATATAATACGGATACGATTGGATTAACTGAAATACACATATAAAATGCACAATATACAACTCCAGCACATAAAAAATAATGTAAAGTTGAAACTGTTAACACATTATTTGATATTGTATTAATTATATCAAAAAAGAATGTCATATTTAATAAACAATTAAAAATTATTATCGGAATAATGTGACTTGAACACATGACCCCCTGTTCCCAAAACAGATGCGCTACCAAACTACGCTATATCCCGAAAATTTTACAAAGAATAAAATTAAAATCTTATCCTTTTTATACTTCGATTTGTAACTTTTTTATTAAAAAACCCTATAAGGTCTAATAATTACTATATTTTTAATATTTTTTATTTGTTTTTTTACAAATTAATATTAAATTATGTCGAAGAGGGGACTCGAACCCCTATATTTACTAGTTTCTAAGACTAGCGTGTCTACCAATTTCACCACCTCGACAAAAAAATATATCAAACTTTTACTTTTTATAATACAATTTATAACAATTTTTAGCAATAACCGAGTAAAACACACGCTTTTTGAAAAATTAATATACAAAATATTTTTTTTAATTAATCTTAAAATCAACATCATTTTTTTAAAGCAACTAACGGCCTTAAATTTACTGTTTTCATTTTTTTAGTTAAATTATAAAAATTTTAATGTTTTAACATAAATAGGCAATTTAGTGCTGTTTTCTTGTACATGAAAAATGGCATCAGGGTGTAGCTTTTTGTCTTTTTATACTTAGGCAAAGGGGGGTACCTTTGGGTGAAAAAAGGAAACAAAAATTCAAATAATAAATTTAATATATTTATTATCTTTTTTTTATTTAATATTAACAAATTACAGATTAAACCTTGATAATTTGTAAAAATATTTACATTTGTAATTATAAGAAATAAAAAAAATGTTTTATAATATCGATTTAAAAAATATAAAATATTAAAAAACTAGGCTTTAATTTAGTTATTAGTATTTTATAATTACAAATCGAAGTATATAAAGAGTAAAAAATTTTATATAAAATCAAATTTCAAACATATAAAAAGCTATAAATTAAAGGTTTATCCTGATAAATAGATAAATATGATTACAAATCGAGTTATATAAAGAATAAAAGTATTCATGTTAGGGGAACCCTATTAATAAGTAGAAAAAAGTAAGATATACATTACCATGTTAAAAACAGTAAACATATACTGCAAAGCATCCTGAAAGTAAAAATGCAGGGAGGAGGATCGAAGGTTAAATATATATTAGATTAAAAGTATCAGGTTATAAACAATGTACCGAGATTGACGGATTACTGGTATAGGAAACTATTACAACCCTATGTAACAAACATGCGGAAGACCAATAACTATAGAAGAAGAAATAAAGAATGTAAATAATAATGTATGAAGCTTTCCGGTGAACGAATAGTGAACGAACAATTGTTACTAGGAATATAAGGAACGGAACGGTAGTGGAGTGTATTATATGACGAGATTGTAAGTATTCAATAATATATAATGAACAGCATAATAGTAGATACTGAAAAGTACTAGAAGATAAGATTCAGCTAGTAGGCTAGTAGTGAGTGCATACGAACGCAGAGCATACGGGGATGAAAGAAATATGGAAGATAAAAAGCAATATAACTGCAAACATACTAGGAGCCGCAATGCAGGGAGTGAACAATGCTAACGCATATGAACGAAGATAAAGAATAAAAGAATAAATAAGTGAACGTTAATGCATGATGTAATAATAGTAGTAAACAATACTGAAATATAAGCCATAGGTAAGGATTCAGGGGAGTATACGAGGATCGGATACGAGGTACTAGCAATGGGATGAGTGTAACGAATGGAATGGAATGAATGTAATGAATGCAATGGAATGAGTGTACTAGACTGTAAGGTTAGGGGGAGGTACGATGTAGCAACTTGCTAAACTATACATATTATAATATTAATATTATAGTACCGTTTAAAGGCATTAATTCTATGTTTACTAAAAATAAATTGGTAGTTATAATCCTAAAATTACAGTAGTTTTATCTCAATAGATTGCGAATTTACAGCATAATCATGTAGTTAGACACATGTTTACGCGTGGTTTAGCAAGTTGCTACACTCTATTGTTTAATTATTAATATATCTTTTTTTATTATGAAATATATTTATTATACTTTATATTATATTCTTCATCCACACGTAACGTGGCGTGTCTTATGTTGATTTAGTGTTTACACTTAAATTAACCTAGACTCGTTTTACAGTTTTTATTTTTTTTCTTTTCAGTTTTCAATTTTTTTGTTATCAAAAAAACAAATCTTTTAATATAGTATAAAGTTTTATGATCTAGGTAAAATATCAATTAGATTATCTGGATATATATTTTGTATAGTATTTAAAATTTTAATAGTTATTTTTTAGGTGGTTTAACCAGGCTTTTTAGGGCTTTAATTTTTCACCAAGGGGGGGGATACCTTTGCCCGAAGCCAAAAAGGTGAAAAACCGCACTTAACCTCCTCTTTTTGTGTTTAAGAAAACCGCAGTAAATCCCCTGTTTCTATCAAAAGATTAAAATTTTTATAAAATAGTTAAAAAAAATGATTTTAGCTTATTTAAAGCGGTTAGTTCCTGTAAAATTCTAAGTAAAATTTATAGAATTATATCACTTTTATAAAATATAAAAAACAAGGTTTATCCCTTGTTTATATTATGTTATGCATTAGCAACTTGTAACAACAATAAATAGGTAATAATATTAAATATATATTATTTTTTCTATTATTATTATAAAATTAAAAGATACAAAAGAGAATCGAACTCTTATTTCAGGATTTGCAATCCAATACATTAGCCGTTATGTTATTGTATCATAGTTGAAAATATGTTTTTTATATGGGAATTGAACCCATTATGAAAATAAAGTTTAAAAATAAGAATAATTTTATTATCTTTAGCCTAAAGCTATTAAAAAACTATTTAAAGACTCTCATTCTACGTCTTTTTTTTCTAACTTTCTTTGGTGCTCGACAACCATTAAAAATTTTTTTTTCTAATACATTATATAAAACATTTCTTTTTCTGAATTTACTTCTTAATAAACGAAGAACTTTTTTTCTTAATCTTCTTGGAGTGGTAAGATTAATTATAAGTCCTCCTTTTTTTTGTATAATATCAAAAGGTTTTTTATTTTTTTTACTAACTTTATTCGATTTTACAAAATTTTTATTTGATACTTTTTTTGAGAAATTTGTTCTTATTTTTAAATAAAATTGATTTATTATTGATTCGAAAATATATCTCATAGTTTTTTTTGAAGCTTTGGTTTTATATTTTCCAGCAGAACAAGAATTAGTAGTTGAAATATTGTTTTTAATATCAGATAAATTACAAAAAATATTATTTGGTTTAATATTAATATTTAGTCTATGTTCAAAAATGTTACGACTACTAGGTATTAAAAATGCTCTAGATCTTTTGGTAACAAAACGTTTACGATATAATAATTTTTTCTTGTTTTGTTTTTGTCAACGTTTTATCCTTTTTATTTTTAAAGGACAGTTTTTTATACGTTTTTCTTTTTTAGTTAAATTTTTAATATTAAAAACATTTTTGTCATCTGTATTAATTTTTGTATCTTGTACAGAAGCAATAGCAGATTTTTTAGCTTTTTTAGTTCATTTAACAACAAGAGCTCTTTTAGAAAGTTTTTTTCTAGTAAGAGTTGTTTTAATATTAGCTTTTTTTGTTAAAAAATTATTAACAATAGCATTATTTTCAAAATCTTTGTCAGAATTAATAATTAAATTATCGTTATTATTAATAATATTTTTTAATAATTTAATAAAAGTTGTTCTTTTTTTATCTAAAATAGAATTATTTTGTAATAAATTTCTATTTTTATTATGTTCAAATTTTAAAATATTATTAAAAAATTGAATTTTTTTCATAAACAACATAGGTCTTTTAACCCTTTTAAATCTTCTAAAAAATTTACCTTTAAAATTTTTACCTTTTTTTTTAATAAAAGCTTTTTTTCTTTTAAAGTTATTATGTTTTTTTTTAGTTGAAATATTAGTTGTTTTTTTAGCATTATTTTTTCTATCTAGAATCATTTTAGCAAAATTTTTACTAATAATTGGATTCTCGTTTAGAATTGATATATTTTTATTTAATTTGTCAATCATAATTATTATTTTTCTACACTAAAAATTACCATAAATTGTTTTTTTTTACAATTTTAGGTGTTGCATTTGTATGAGTTCTTTGTCCTCTTACAGGATAGTTTTTTCTATGTCTAGAACCTCTAAAGCTTTTTATGTCTTTATAAAATTGTATATTGTTTATAACATTATTAAAAAGATCAATATTTGTTAAAGTATTTAAACAAGCGTGATTAAAATTAATTTTATGACTACTTTTTAAAAAAGTTTGTTTAGCTTTTAAATTGATTCCGTGAATTTTTTTGAATTTGTTTTCGGTGGGTTTTCCTAATCCGTATTTTTTTAAAAACATATATTATTTAAGTAAATCTTAGTTCCTTTATATACTTCGAATTGTAAAAACATATATAAAAAATAAGTAAATACTTATATAAATCCAAAAAATTTTACAAATGTAAATATAAAAAGAAATACTTTCTTTGGTAGCTCAGTGGTAGAGCAAAAGGCTGTTAACCTTCTGGTCGGGGGTTCGATTCCCCCTCAAGGATTTAAAAAATTATAAAAATTATAATTGTAAATATAAAAAGAAAAGTGTATAGCTTAATGGTAGAGCAGTGGACTTTTAATCCAAAAGTTCTGGGTTCGATTCCCAGTACACTTAAAAACACACTCTTAGCTCAATTGGCTAGAGCAATAACCTTCTAAGTTATAGGCTAAAGGTTCGATTCCTTTAGGGTGTAAAATCGTCTGAATAGCTCAGAGGTAGAGCAATGGACTGAAAATCCATGGGTCAGTGGTTCAATTCCACTTTTAGACAATTAAAAAAAGAAAAAAAATACATGAATATAAAAACAGTACAACTTCTTACTCAATTAAAAAATGCATCTATAATCAATCAAGAAACAATAGTTGCAGATTCAAATCATTTTGTTTTAAAATTATTAAAAATTTTATATAAAGAAGGTTTAATATTATCATTTCAAATAAAAAGAAAACAAAACTTTGTAAATGAAACATCAGAAGCTCAAGTTAATATTAGATATGTTCATAATAAACCAGTATTTAAAAATTTAAAGATAGTTTCATCACCTTCTTACAAAAAAATTGTTAGCTTAAAAAATATTAGTCGTATTGTTGCAAAAAAAAGATTTTTTCTTTTTTCAACTAATTTAGGATTGTTAACATTAAATGAGTGTAAAAAACATCATGTAGGAGGTATATTACTTCTAGTTTGTTAAAAGAAAAAGAAAAATATGGAAAATAAAAAAATAATTATACCAAATAAAATTTCTATATCATTAGTAATTATTAAAAATGTTAAATTTATAACAATAAAAAATGATATAGAAACAAAATATGTTTCTCTTCCATCATCTGTACAATTAAAAAAAGCAGAGAATAATTTAATATTAGTAAATAAAGACTTAAATGTAGAGAAACGCGCGGCATATAATCAATTTGTAAATACATTACAATTTGCAATTAAAAATTTATCCACATCTTTTAAGAAAAAAATATTTTTAAAAGGATTAGGTTTTCGTACAAATATTCTTGATGATCTTGGGATTGTTGAATTTAAATTAGGTTTTAGTCATTTAATTAGAATGAAAATACCTCAAGATATAAAAATGAAAACTCGAAAAAGTTTTATTCATATCGAAGGGAAAGACAATGTTTCTTTAGGAAATTTTGTAAATAAAATAATATATTTAAAATATCCCGATTCTTATAAAGGAAAAGGATTTTGGTATAAGTACCAAAAAAAAACACTAAAAGTAGTTAAAAAAAAATAATGAGCAAACAATTAAGCACAATGTTAATCAAGCAATTAATTGATTTAGATTTTCCATTTGTAAAAACTGAAAGAAAAGGAGAAATTCTAAATTCATCAGTATTACGTTTAAATTTAAAAAATAAAAATCAATTTCATATTTTAGACCTATTTAAATTAAATAGTAGTTTAAAACAATTTATCAGAATTTTATATTTATTAAAAAATCCAAAAGTTCCAACTGATTTTATTATATATATCTGGTGTAATAATCAATATATTAGAGAATTAATTGAACTTTTTCTTGTGGAATATAAATTATCAAAGTATTTTGTTCTTTGTGATTATTTTCCATTAATAAGTTTAACTGAAACTAAAGATAAACAAAAGTTTCTTTTTGTTTTAGGAGATCCTTGAACAGAAAAACCATCACAAATGTTAGAAGCTCGTGTTTTATATAATAAAATATTTTTGGTAAGTAGTTTAAATTTTAAACAAGAACGTCCAAATTTAAATTTATATAAAATTCAAAATGATTTATCTGATTATAAAAAATTACTTGTTTTATTAGTAATTATCGAAAGAATTATTGGTGATCCAAAAAATCATAACCTAAAAAAATAAAAAATTATGCGTTTTTTAAACAAATATAAAATTCACGGAAATTATACTTCTGCCTCTAAAAAGCTACCTTTAAGAGTACTTAAATTTAAACGTACAAAGTGAGCAAAAATAAAAACAAAAATTAGACCGGTATTTAAAAGAAGAGTTTCTAAATGATCAAAAAAGAATACATTTCTTAATAAAAAATACAATAAAAATTTTAATAAAAAAAATACTTTTAATAATAATAAAAGAAAAAAACCTGCATATTTAGATTTATTACGTGTAAGTATTTCTCTTCGTGGAAAATTCTTTTTAAATAAATATTTTTTAACAAAATTACAAACAAAAAAATATGTTTCAAGTTTGTAT
>TARA_R110000764_G_scaffold8985_4_pt1 | contig 20701 bp, 15 predicted proteins | sample TARA_R110000764 | Tara Oceans TARA_R110000764 (sample SAMEA4398111) | marine metagenome | biome: Polar Biome; feature: [SRF] surface water layer (ENVO:00010504); material: water (ENVO:00002006), including particulate matter (ENVO:01000060) such as... | depth 5 m | reverse complement strand
CCTTTTAGAATAATGCAAATAGTATCTTCTGGTGGTCAAAATGAAGTCGCATCAATTTTAGAATGTTCAGGGGGAACATGTTCAGTTATATAAATAAAAATATGGAAAATTATACATTAACGTTTAGTGATTCTGCCAAAGGATGGCCGTCATTTTATTCTTACTTTCCTGAAGCAATAAAGGGAATGAATCAGTTTTTATTCACTTTTAAATCAGGGAACTTATATCAGCACAATGCAGATAATGTGCCTAGAAATAATTTTTATGGGATACAAGGCAAGTCAACATTAACAAGTGTTTTTAACGAGTCTCCTTTAGATAATAAGAAGTTTAAAACAATTGCTTTAGAGGGTGACGATTCTTGGGCAGGAACTTTTGTTACCGACTTGCAAACAACTGGGTTTATTAATGAAGACTACTTTGAACAAAAAGAATCTGACTGGTTTGCATTTATAAGAAATTCTGGAGGTGTACCTGCTATTAACGAGCAATACTCATTACGTTCTTTGACAGGCGTTGGTAGTAGTGACAACGTTGTTATTGGCGCTGGAACTGCAGCTATTACGTTTATACCGCCTACTACTATAGGTTCTATTTTATCTGTAGGAGATGCCTTTTATTTTGGATTGCTAATAGGTAGTTTATATACCCCTAATTTAGCAGGAGAGGTAACGTCTTTAGTAAATCAAAATGACGGAACATCTACAGTAACTATTAATACTTTAATTCCTGGAAGCGTGCCAATCCCTGGTGTAAATGAATACTTTTTATACATAAAAAATTCAATTGCAGAGTCTCAAGGAGTGATGGGTCACTTTTGTGAATTTACATTAACCAACGAAAACACTTCACCTACAGAATTATTTGCAGTAAAAAGTCAGGCATTCAAAAGTTTCCCTTAAAATTCATATCTTTGTAAAAGTTATGGGTATATTAAGTATATTTAAAAGAAAAGAAAATAAGCCTGAGGAAATATTAGATTACGTCCACCAAAACAGGGGGCTTCTTTGGGATAACATTAATGAATTTAAAGAAAACCTTATAGCTCACGAAGGTTCAGTAAAGCATCATACGCCAGAAATGGAGAAGATGATGCCTGTGAATCATCATTTAAAAGATGGGCTATATACTAGAGAAATATTTATGCCTAAGGGGACACTAGTTGTTAGCTTTATTCATAAACAAAATCATCCTTCTTTTTTTTTAAAAGGAGAGATGTCAGTTTTATTAGATACTGGAGAGGTGAAAAGAATTAAAGCACCAATGAAGGTAATGACTGAGACAGGAACTCAAAGAGTAGCTTACATACATGAAGACACAACATGGGTTTGTGTTTACAGGACAGACGCAAAAACATTAAAAGATGCTGAGGATGAGGTATATACAGAAAATTACAAAGACCTCCCTGAGCACGTTATATTAAATAAAAAATTATTATGTCAGGAGCAATAGCAGGAATAGCAATTAGTTTAGGAACAACCGCAATGAGTTTCGTAGGCGCTGCAAAAGAAAAAAGAAAAATGGCAGATGCTAAAAGAGCCGCAGCTATGGCTATGGCTGAGGTTGAAAAGGAACTTACTAAAAACGAAATGGATGCTCTTTCAATTAACAAAGAAGCCTACGAAATAATGGAAGACCAGGTTGATGCGCAGGTAGCAACTCAAATGGCAGCTAACAGAGAAGGCGACCAGCGTGGAGCAATTGTTGGAGCTAATAGAGCTCAAGCAGGTAATTTAGAAGCTGCTGGACAAATAAGGACAGCTATGGGCAAAGACCTAGGAGATTTAGAAAAGCTTTCTGCAGATGAGGCCACAAGAAAAAGTGATATTAGAACTCAGATAAAATTAGGTGAAGCTGGTGGTGCTCAGAGAGCCGCAGCCGAGGCTTCTAACGCAAGGTCGCAGCTGAATCAGCAAGCACTTGCAGGGGTTGGTAATGTAGTTCAAGGAGCTGTATCTCTGATTCCTACTTATGGAATGAGTAAAGACGCTAGGCAGGTTAAGGGAATGCAGAGCGACTTTAAGAAGGCAGAGAAAGAAAAGTTCTTGGCAGCTAATCCTGGTAAATCACGTAAAGATTTTAACAATCAATACAGCCCTAGTCAGTTTCAGGCTGGTATAGGTGCTACTCAATTTGGAGCAGAACAGTTTCAGCAATTTGGAATGACAGGTAAAGCTGGGGGCTTACAGCCAGGTCAGTTTTCTGATGTAGACTTTGATGCGTTATCAGCTCTGCAGCCAGCAGAATTTCAGGCAGCAATGCTAGAGATGACTCCACAACAAAGGATGATGATTCAACAGCAAATGGGTCTATAATAAAAAACAACAACACATGAGTTATTACGGATACGTAGAAAGAGAAAACGCTGCTGGTGTGAACTGGCAAGAGGTAGGTGCTAACCTGTCAAAAACCTTGCTTGATGCAGGTGACGCAAGGCAGGCAAAGAGAGATGCTTTTGATGAATCTACAAGACTGTATCAGGAGACGCTTAATAACGCTCCATCTGGAGATTTCAAGACTGCTAATGCCTTTGCTTTAGGTCATGCAGCTGACGCTTCACGTATGCGATTAATTCAGGACAGGTTATTAAAGAGTGGTGTAATGAAAGACAGAGATTATACCGTAGCTCGTCAGAATTTAACAGATGGAACTAAACAGTTGTTTGGTTTATCTAAGGAGTATCAAGCTGAGTATACTAATAAAATGGAAAGACTTGAAAATGGAGAGAGTCAAGTGGTAGAGTCTTGGTTAATGGCTCAGATAGAAGGATTATCAAACCTAAAGAACTCACAGTCTTACATAAACTCTGAAGACGGAAGCGTAAGTATTGGCAAGATGGTTGATGCTGGTAATGGAACTAGAGTAATGAGTAAAGACCCTAACGACTTTATGACTGTAAATCAGCTGCGTAATAGATATAAACAAAAATATGATGTGTTTGATGTATCTGCAACTATGACTACTGAAGCAGACAGGTTAGGTACATTTATAACCAGTGTAAGAGCTGCTGGAGGCCCAACATATGCTGGGAATATAACAAAGCTTTTAGACTCTACTAAGCGTGGAACGATAGGGACAGCAGGTGAAAAGGCTGTGTCCAGCTTTCTTACCATGGAAAAAGATATGATTAACAGCTATGTATCAGCAAACCCTTTAAATGGGTTATCAGTCCTTACTAATAGTTTGTCTGTAAACCCAGAAACAGGTAAAAACTTTATGCCTACTTTTGATAAGGATGCAGCTGCTAAAGACCCTAACCTGGTATTATTAACGGATGACGGAAGCGGAACTATAACTCCTGAATTTTCTAAGAAACAAAAAGACTTAATATTTAAGACTGTTCAAACAAACTTTAGAAATAAAATAGACAGAGAGGAAACAATCTCTACATATAACGAGCCTAAAGAAAGTACTGCAGAAATAAATAAAGGAGACCAAGAAAACAAGGATAAGAATGTTGTTAGTAATTTAGGTAAGCTTTTCTATGGTGATGATGCTGGCGTGCAAGAGGCTGCTGATTTCTTAAGAGGGATTAACACTAACATTGATACAATAGATAGAACTGGAGACGATATAATTATAACATACCTTGACGGTAGAGCTTCAGAAACAAGACCATGGTTAGGTGCAGATGGAACACCGCTTGACCAAAGTGCTTGGATTACAGCTAACGCTAACTTCTTTTTAGGTGATAAGAATAAAATTACTGATATAAATACTGTGCTAAATTCCTCAGGATTAGACCTTACTAAGAAACGTAACGAGACATCTACAGGCTTTAGTGCTGGTGATACTAAGACACAAGAAACTGTTAAAGAGGCCTACAGAAGAATTTTAAATAAAGACATAGACGGAAGTCGAGCTAAGTATACTATAACTACTGGCGCTGATAAAGGCAAGCCTGTTGATGATGCTAATGCTAAAATGGTGAAGGACTTTAAAGATACTTTACCAGCAGACTTTACACTAACAGAAATCTATGGTGTAGGAGATAATGTAGATAGATTTGTTAAGGTTAAAATGAAAGGTGGAGGTGAGATAGAGATTGATATAACTAAGTCAGACTACGCAGAAAAAATAAAAGACTTCATAATGAAGAGTCAGGAAAATGAAGCAGGGATGAAAACACAGGCACTAGCCACCAATGGGAAAAGGAACACAGGTACAACAAAAAGAACAGGACGTGGTACAAGCGGTTCAGCTGGTGGTGGCGGAACAACAGCAAACGCTGCAGGAGCTGGGTCACAATATAACGGAAAACCTTAATTAAATAAAAACACATGAACGAACAAGCGATTATAGATTCTTTTGGATTATTTCAGCAAGAAGGTTACAACGGAACTATTGATGACTTTAAAATGCTTATGGCTAACAACACCAATGCATTGGATGATATGTTTGGTTTATTTGTAAGCCAAGGATACCGTCAGTCTAAGGATGACTACTCAGTTCTTATTGGAGCAAAGCCTCCAAAGACAGTAAAAAAAAAAGATATTACGGAATCAGATTCGGAAGTTGGTTTATTGGAGCAGTTCAAGAATAAGTTTAATTTACAAGACACTGAGGCTGATGTTAGAGAACAGCCTCCAGTACAGGTTCAAGACAACACATTTATTCCTGAAGTAAAACCTCCAGATGTAATCGCTCAGACAGAAGCTAGAGAATCTAAAGAGGCCTTTGATACTCAGAGGGCTATAGACATGGAAGATTTTCAAAAACAAGAAAAGCTTGACCAAGAAGCAGCGCTTGAGCAGCTTAAGATTAATCAGTCTTTATTAACTCAGGGTGAGCAGTTTCAGAACGACCTGTCAATTATAAATGCTAATCTTATTGACCAAGAAGAAGAAGAAGTTGTTCCTAAGCTAAGAGATAAGTTTCAGAAGTATGGTTTTACTTTTGAAGAAAGTGGTTTAGGAGACTCTATGGTTGTGTCAAACTTTGACAATACCCAAACAGTAACAATAAACCTTGACCCTTTTACTACAGAAACAGAGATATTACAATCTCAAAAATTAAAAAACTTTTTAAGCGCAAATGCTCTTGAGCAGTTTCAAACAAATGAACTTTTAGACTTTGATGGACAGTCAGATAAGGCGCAAAACTTACGTAGAGTTGGAAGGATAAATCCTGACGGAACTACATCCACTGTACTAATGACTTCTTTCGAGGCAGATGGAAAGCATTATGCAATGCCTACATTATTTCCTAAGAACACTGAATGGTATGGTACATCTCCTGATGACTGGGTTGAGCCTGAGTTTGCTGAAGCAAAGAAACTTGCTGAGGAACGAGATGAGATATTTCAGTTTGATACTGAAGATGAGGCACAGAGATTTGCAGAGGGAGCTTGGAAAGACAGCCACTCCACAGATGTTATAGGTAAAAAAATATATAGCGAGGTAGGATTAAACTTTAAAGCTGAGCAAGCTAAGTATGATGAGTATCTTAAAGTGAGAGATAAGATAGACTTTATAGAAGCTCAGGTTGGTGATTTTGATAATGACTATATTGAGGAGTTAACTCCAGAGCAAAGAAAGCAATACAAGGGTCTATATGTAAACGGACAACTTCGAGATGATACTGATGTGATACTATCAGAGCTTAAGGAAACAGAAGCTGCCTTATATAGTGAGGTAAGTAGCGAAGAGATGCTAGAGCTTAGAGAGAAATATGACGTATCATTACAAAAAAAATATTCAGCATTAGCAAAGGAAGCTTCAGGAGCAAACTATCAAGCCGCAGCTTACGAGGATGCTTTACAGGTAGAGTCATTAAGCACGTTTGGCGTAAGACTAGAAGACCTTACTGACATCCAGCCGCAAGACGAACAGCAAGCTGAGTTGCTAGATAAATTTAAGATACAGAAAGCATCCCTTAATGCAGAGAAAAAACATGCTGCAAACAAGTACGAGATGGCTAAAACTTTTTATAGCTCTAAGTATGACAAGACTATAACGGATGATTTTGAAGAAGGAGCAGCTGCTGTTTATTCAGAACTAACAAAAGGTTTGAATGATGGTAATGCGTCTGAAGTAATACTTCAGTTATCCACAGGCATGGCTTTTGATTTCCAGTCCTTAGACCTTGATAATGAGGATGATAGAAGGAAAGCTGCTGAAATGATAGTAGCCTTGAAGACCAAGAATAGAGGGAAAAAAGATTCAAAAGCTTTATCACGATGGAATAGGGCTGAAGGTTTTAGAGAAAGCATGGATGCTTTTTTAAGAAACCCAAAAGAATTAGCGTTAGCTATGGCTGCAAACTCTATCGGTATGATGCTTCCTTATGGAGCAGAATTAGTTACAGGCTCTACAGCAGTGGGAGCTGCTTACGGAGGAGGAACAGGAGCTATGGCTGGAGGAGTTGGGGCTGTCCCTGGAGCTATAGCTGGTGCAGCAACAGGGCTGAAAGTCGGAATGTCTTTAACGGCTTTATCAATGGAATACACTAACGAGTATTTTGCTGCTATGGAATCTAATGGATATGATGTTCTTAATGCTAAGGATGTTGAGCTTGCTATGCAAGACGATGCTGTTTGGGCATTAGCAAAAGAGCGTGGTTTAAAGCGTGGTATCCCTATTGCTTTAGTTGATTACCTGACTGCAGGATTAGCTGGTCGTGTTTTTCAGGTAGGTAAAACAGCAAGAAGAACTAAAAAGATTGCTTCGCAATTAGCAGAGCGTGCCATATTTGACCCTATTGGAGAGATGGCTGGAGAGACTCTTGCACAGGTTGTGGTTGGAGATGAATTAGATTTTAAAGAGATAGCCGCTGAGGGTATCGGAGGCTTTGGAAACAACGCCAGTATGATGGTGGTAAACAAGCTTATAGACGGAAGAAATAATTCCAATATAGAACTAGCGTCTAAGCTAACAGATATAAACTTTATTGTAAACGAGAAAGAATCAGATACTAGAATCTCTGCGTGGACAAACAACATGCTTGCCCTTGGAAAGATTAATGAAGACCAAGCTCAGCGTATACAAAAAAACTTAGGTCTTTCTAAGGACGCAGACAACATGCTAGATTTTGGAGCTAGCAAAAATAAACCAAACAACAAGAAGGTTAAGGCTAGACTAATGGAGCTGTTGTCTGCTAAAGAAGAATATTCTGCAGACACAAATCGTAGAGAGGTCTTTGGTCAGAAGATAAAAGACATTAACGGAGAGATTGCTTTCATACTAGAAAACAAATCATTAGCTCCGCAAGAAAACAGAGCTAAGATAGATGCTATATTTTCTCCAGGCGTAGAGGTTGGAGATGTAAGAGCTGAGTTATCTCAGTATGTAATTGATGGAAAGTCTTACAGTAAACAAGAGTTTTTAAAACGTCTTGGAAAAATGTCAGTACGTGAGCTAACTAAATTTAATGGTAAGGTTGCAAATGACGAGGAGGTTGCTAAACAATTAAAAGATAAAATAGATGCCGTTCAAATCACAGAAACAGAGAGCGTGGATGCACGCCAACAAACCGAAGATAGCCAAGGAGTGGGAACAGGAGTACCCATCCAAGAAACCACAGAACTTGAGACCACCGAAACGGAACAAGTAGAAGGACTTAAAGATTCTCAAGTACCTGTATCACAACAAAGGTTTACTGTTGAAAATGATGGTGGCGATACTGTTATTGTAACGGTTACAACAAACATTGATGGCAGTAGAAATATAATACAAAAATTAGAGGATGGTACTGTTGTAGGTGCAAACTCTAAAACATTGTCTAAAGATAACACTTTAACAGATGAAGAGTATGTTAATGCTTCATTTGGAGATGTTAAAAAAACTGAAGATGTTGACGTTAAAACCATAATAGGCCCTAAATTAGAATCTAAAATGTCTGACACGCAGCGTAAAGCAGCAGGCATTGATACACAGACAGAGACTAATACAACTGTAGCTCCCACAACTAAACCAGAGACTATCGTAGCGGTAGCTCCATTCTTTGACACTACAATTGAGAGTGCTGAACAGGCACAGACCTTAAGAGATAGTGAAGGGTATCAGCAGTACAAGAACAACCTAACTGGAATAGGTCAGCAACTAGGATTAGAGGTTGAGGTTGAAGAGGGCATTGGTGGATACAAGAATGACGCAGGTACAGAGATAGTAGAGATATCTAATAGAGTTGTATTAAAGAATGCAACAATAGAACAAGCACAGGAGTATGCTGCATTAGCAGCGGCCTTAGCGCCTGAAACACAAGAGAGTAGCATAGCTGCTGAATATGTAGAAGAGGGTTCTGAAAAGCATAATGGAAACGAATATATATTAAATGTATCAGATACTCAAGGCGTAATGAATGCCTTGAAGAAAGCAAAGATAACAGACTATAGTATTAATGAGGATACTGGAGAGGTAAGTTTTATAAATATATTTGACTTTGACAACCCAGAACTTCAAGATAAAATAGGTATCTTTGTAGAAGAATTAGAAGCTAATAATATTACTTATGAAAAACAAAACTACCGACCAGTCAACTCCGTCTATGTCGACCAGGGAAAAAGGAAAGAAATTCTTGGACGAGCTGCGAGCCAAAGGTCCACTGACAGACAAACTGGGTCAGACATTTATAACTCGCTCCTCCAAGCAATAGAGAACGATGCTAAGTTCGAGGGAATAACTACTGAAGAATACTTCCCAGGATTTAAAGGACTACAAGCCAGCTCAATCGCAGCGGCACAAGAAGTGTCAGACTTAGAGTCTGCATTAGATTCTAAGGTGGATTTTAGAAAAAAAGAAGATGACACATTTACCCCAGTACAAGATGAGGTAGACGCTGTAACTAAAGCTATTAACAATACTCAGTCTGGAAACATATCAACTAACCTAGTAATAAAACCTGAGGGTTCTATTGATGTTTCAGAACTAAATAAAAGAACAGACAGGAAGTTGCCATCTATAAAAAACTTATCTGTAATAGATGGTATACCAGTTGTGTTTACAATCTCTGACCAATTAACAACTGGAGATGTAGTCAACGTAATAACTGGAAACACTATAGGTAACTTAAGAGGTGGCTTAGGTTTTACTGGAACAGAAGGAAATGAAAATGCTGCGTGGGCTAACACCACCGAGGAGGAAGTTAATGTGCTTATAGCTAAAGCTCAGCAAGTGTTTAAGGATAACAAAGAAACCTTTGAAGCTTTCTGGAAAGCTAACCCAGAGTTCAATGGATTAGTCCCTATGCCTGTTGTGAAAATGGGAGAAGGCTCTATCCGTTCTAACGAAGCTTCGTTCAGAGTTTTAGCAGACAACCTAAGCACTGTTCCTAAAAAAAATAAAGTTGCAGCATTAAATGTTCTGAAAAATGTTATCGCTGAAAAAATACAAACAAGAAAAAGTTCTATAGCTGAAGGAGGTAAAAGTAAAACCACTATTAAAAATTATGAGAAAGAAATAAAAAACTTTCAAAATATTTTAGATACTATTTCTAAAGATAAGATTAAATCTTTAGAGCAAGTGTTGTCTGTTGATTTTTTAAAACAGCAAGTACTTCCTGGAAGAGAGCAGCTTATGAGTTTAATTACTTCAGGGTCGGTTAGAAGAGCTGGTCAACCTAAAAAGAAAGTAGGCAAGCCTAGCAAGCCTGTAATTGTTTCTTTACTAGAAGGAATGGACATGAATGAAGCTAAACGTTTAACATCCATTCAAGAGATAACAGACGTTATAACTGAACCACAGTTACAAGCAATCCCACAGCGTAGCATTATTGCTTTGCAAGGTATAGATGTTTTAAACCCAGGGATTATACAAACAAACCATCCTAACTATCCTGTTGGACCTAGAGGAAAAACTATAGGAATATTAGAACAGCCAGTATCTTTAGTGGATACATATCCTGAAGCGTATAAAGCTGCTATGGCTGGGCTAGTTCAAGTAGATTCTAAAAGAGATGTTGTCTCTAAATCAAAAGAAAAAGCCTCTAAAGGAAAATTAAAAGCTGGAGACTTAGACGCAGCAAGCGTAGGCACAATATTAACTCAAAAACTAGGGGTTCAATACGGATTGCCTGGGCTTGAATTTATTGGAGCAGTGAGTGAGGGTAACATGGATAATGTTTCTAAACTAAACAACTTCATGAATATTGCGTTTCCTTCTGTAAATATATCAACAGATACTGAAACGTTTAACAATGTAATGGAGTCAGATGGTGTGAAAAAATACCTTAAAGGAGATGAGGTTATCTATGGAGTTACTGTAGATGGAGACATCTACTTAAATCCTGACGTGCATAATTCTCAATCTGCTTTATTTAATACAACTATTCATGAGATGGGTCACGTGTGGACTGACTATTTACAGACCACAAAGAAAGGGAAAACAATTTACTCTCAAGGCGTTAAGCTTATAGAACAAACAGAAGAATATCAAACTCAATTAAAAAACTTTAACGGAGACAAAGTCAAAGCAGCTAACGAAGCCATGGCTATACTCATAGGAAATAAAGGGCAAACTATTGCTGACGGAGCTGTAAAGAGTGAGTTTACTCAATGGCTATTAGGTATGTGGAACTACATAAAGTCTCAATTTAAAATGTCTAAAGATTTATCTGTTGAAGAGATTCAGGATTTAACTCTTGACCAATTTATAGGAACTGCGCTTGCGGATATATTTTCTGGTAAAGAAATAAAACTTAAGGAAAATCAATTAAAAGCTTTAAAGAATCCTGATGCTGCGTTTAGTAAAACAGATTCAATGGGAGTTATCATTGATAAAGGAAGACAGAACGGATTCTCAGACGCATCTATTAAACAAGTTTTAAAAGGGAGGGGCTTCAAGGTTGCGGATATAACCGCAGCAATGGAGGTAAACGTAGATGCATTTACTCAGTTACCAGAAGCGTTTGGTAGAGTAGAAGGCGGTGTCAAGGAAGGAATGCAGTTGTTTAAGGATGTAAGAGAGAGCTTGTCTAAGTTTATTACTCCAGAAAAAACAATGGCAGAGGTAAGACAGAAGGCTATGGAGCTGATGAAAGAAAATGCTGTGTACAAAGCTCAGCCTGAACAAACTCAGATGGAGCTTCTAACAGACTTTGACAAGACTTTAAACACAAGAGCTAATGTTGTTGTGCAAAAGGAAATATCAGCTCTTAGAAACAACCTAAGACAGCGTAAGATTAATAGTCAGAACCTAAAAGCTGCACAGATACAGCTGAGAAACTTTATAAGAAAAGCTTTACCTAAATCTAAAACGTATACTCAGGCTCAAATAAATAAGCTAGTATCACGTGTAAGTAAGTCAACAGTGGATACGTTCCAGGCTGACACAGAGTATATAATGAATATCGTAGACCAGCAGAAAGTTAAGATGAAGAAGTCATTGGTTAACGACATGCTTAAATTAGTGAAAGCAAAAGCGGCTACAGCATTTACAAACTCAGGTAAGCGTAGGGCTAAAGGGTTAAGTAAAGAAGGTACAGCTTACTTCAAAGCTGTCAAGCAGATACTTACAGCTGATGTAGACCAGTTAAATGAGATACAAGAAAAATTACAGGCAGAAAGTGGTGAGATAAATAGTCTTATAGAGAAGCAGCTAGATGGTGATACTCTTACTCAGAAAGAGCAGGCTAAAGTAAACCTAGCCTTGGCTATGGATACCTTTGGTGATGTATCTAACATGAGCTTTGAAGAGGTTCAAGGACTTATGCAGCAGCTTAAAGATGTAAGAGCTGACTCAATTGCTACGTTTAAATCTAGAAGACTCGCCAGAGTAGAAGCTAACAAGGCTATGAAAGCTGAGGCTGACGAACAGATTAAAGATACCAATCCAATGCTGTTTGATGCTGACGGAAATGTTTTAAATAAAAATGAACGTAACGCTAGAAAGAATGAGATAATATCACACTTCAGAAACTTTGAGATAGGTAAAGCTTTTAGTGCCCTTGGTGAAAGAATGGCATTTAGTACGGCTAAAGAGTTTATCCAGAGCATGAAGCAAATGTTCCAGCATTTAGGAACATTAAGTAATGTACTAGATAGGGTGACTCAGGGTAAAAACTTTTTTACCAAGAATGTTTACGATGCTTTAAATAGAATGGATGACCTTCAAATCGGAGGTGTGTTTCAAACTCAAGATAAACTTGACGCTATAGCAAACACGATTCCTGGTATAACTAAAGGAGTAAAACAAATATATTCTAAACTCAACACTGGTGTTCATGTTTTAAAATTAAAGCGTAGCGATACTGGACGAGAGTATACAGATAGTTTTAATGCAGACGAACTCATGCGTATATATGCGCTTAGTTTGAATGACACTCAAAGACAGAAGCTCGAAGCGCAAGATATAACACCAGAGATTATAGAAAATATCAAGAGTATTATAGGTCCAGAAGCTGTAGAGTTTGCTGATAAGACTGTAAACTTTTTAAGTAATGAATACTACGAGAGTGTTAACGATGTGTATGCATACGTCAATGATGTTAACTTAGGATATGTAAATAATTACTTCCCAACATCAACCATACAGAAAGAGACCACTAAGAAGATGATTACTGATGGCGATTTTAATAGTGTATTTAATGCGGAGTCTGCTCCTGCTTTTAAAGAAAGGGTTGACATGAGGGCTGATGTAGACCTGCATGCTGGTACATTTACAAGCGTTCTTACGAATCATGTTGATACAATGGAGAAATACAAAGCTTTTGCCGTAGGAACTAAAAGGCTTAATGCATTGTTTAAGATTGATTCTGTTAATGTATTGCTAGAAGAGATGGGTATAACAGGAGCTGTGAAAAACGCTGTTAACCTTTCTATTAGTCCTGAATCTGCAAAAGACTCAAGCTTAAATCCTATTCTAATATCAAAATTACAAAATAAGTTTACAGGATTTGCATTAGCCTTCAAGGCTATACAGATACTCAAGCAGGCTACGTCTTTTATTAACGCATACTCCGAGTATAGGTATTTCCCTGCCGACTCTAAAGTACCTAAAGCTGTACAGGCGTTGGTGGACTGGCCTATGTTTATGTTTGATGGCGCAAGAGTTGCTTTATCGTTAGGCAAAGACTTAGTGGGTAAAAAAGGAGCTGTGAGAGAGGCTATGGAAGTCTCTCCTACATTTAGAAAAAGGGTTGCAGATGGTCTTGAGGGCGATGTTGTTGGGTTAGAATCTGGTCGAAAAACATTTAAGAAAACAGCACTTACTGGCGGTAAACTTAAAAAGGCACAGGCTGCGTTTAAAACTGCAGCAGCTGCACCAACAATAATTGGTGATGTCTTAGGGGTGATGGGTTACATGATTAACTACAAACGTAACATTGCAAATGGAATGAGTAAGGCAGAAGCTGTAAAAGCTTTTAATGATTACAATCCTACTCAGCAATCACGAAGAGGAACAGATAAGATTCCATTACAAAGAAATAACAATGTTTTTATTCGTGGATTCACCATGTTCGGAAGTACATTATTTCTGCAGATGAATAAAGTTATGCAGAGCACTACCAATATAACAAGGGACATTTCAAGCAAAAAAGTCCCACGTTCAAAAGACACTAGAGATTTAGCTTTAAACTTAGCTGTAGCTAACGTGCTATTTGCAACTGCAGCTAACATAGCTAAGTTTGTTAAGGGAGATGATGAGGATAGGGAGACAGCTATGAAAAGTCTAACTGAAGCAGTAATGGGCTTAAACCTTATATACCAGCTTCCCTATTTAGGTTCTACTGTAAAAGATTTAGATATAGCTGGGCAAGTAATATCTAAAATAAAAGGAGAAGAATATAAGAGGGGTAGAATATACAGTAGTGATGTTGTAAACCCTTTTGCTTCTGTGTTACAAAAATACAAGAAGCTTACTAAGAATGAGGAGAATAAAGTAGGTGCTGCAGTAAGAGCATTAACTGAGATTACAATAGGAGCACAGCTTGACCCATTCATTGGTTTATACAACTATTTTGGTGGTGAAGAAGAGGATGTAGACCCAGCAATGTATGATGTTATGGGTATATCTCCATCTTACCGACCTAAGAATGAGGGTTCTAAAGATACATCAATGAGTAAGCAGGACATGAAGAAGTTTATGCCAGACGTATACGAAGACTTGTACGGACCAGGAGGAGCATTAGCTCCACTGGAACAGATAAAGAAAGACGAGAGAAAAAGAAAGCGTGACCTTCAGAAAATGATAGACGAAGCGATGGGGCTTGATTAATAGTACCTAGCGTACTTAAATGTTTTTTGTTTTGGGTACTGCACAACTAGCTCTGAGTTTAGTTCTGTAGTGCCCATCCAAGATACGTTTCCGTTTAATTCTTTTACTTTACCATACATAAAACCATCATTACAAGCCCATATAACAACAGGGTTTAATCTCTTTAATGATAGCTGAGATAGTTTATTTAAAGGAATAGATAATGGATAGCAGTCAGTTACTTTTTTTTTAGTTGGTATAACTAATACAAATGATATAAGATTATTATCAGAGTCATAGACTCTGTAATCTACATCGTTAGGTCCAAGCTTTTTAAACGAACCATTAAACCTTTCTGTAAACTTAGTGATTGCCTTTACCTTTTCGGTCATTACAAAAACATCTTAACATTAAATGCAGTGTGCCCACCTATAACAACACCTAATCCAATCGCTTCTTTCTTACCTCCTTGCATGTAACCCATAGCATAAGACTTGCTGTCTATACCACATCCTACGGACATACCAAATATAGCTCTTGTTTTTCCAAACATCCACTCACAATAAAAGTCTGTATGGTAGTGTCCAGAAACAGTAGAAATCATATCTCTTTTAGCAGCCATCCTTGGCTTGCCGCTTTTATCTCCATGAACATATCGAACACCATCAATAAAAACTTCAGTTACAAACTTCCATTTAGGAGTCTCTAACACTTCTTTAAATTCTTTAATCCATTTAGACGGAATGTTAGAAGACTGGGCCTTCCTTATAATCAGACGGTCATGATTACCCAAAGTAACTTCAGCTTTTGGAAAAGCTTTGTACCATTTAGATAGTTTTTTTACCGCTTGCTCCAGCTCAAATTTTCCTCCCATCGTTTCTGTAGATGTCTCATGATAGCTGGCATAGTGATTATCAATCACGTCCCCTATGAATACTACTCTGTTACAGTTATGTACAGCGTACTGTTCCTTACAGAACTCAAGGTATCCATCTAAACAATATGGCTCATGCAAATCCCCTATGATTAGAACTCTACTTTCTTTTTTAATAAGGTTATTGTAGGCTTTTAATATCTTGCCTTTTAACCTTGGTCTAAAATCTTTTTTTTTATAAGTCATCTTCCATTGATTCTATCATTGATTTTAACTTTAAGATTAAGTCCTTAGAAATTTCTCTACACTCAGGGTATTCGTGGTCTATTAAGGACTCGTATATCTCATCGCAAGAGTCGTGAAGTTCATTAACAATAGTGTTAACATATTTTATTCTTTCATTCTCCAATGATGTTATGTGTGGTTTCATTAATCTCTATCCATTGCGACTAAAAAATCATTACCCATTTTGTAATCTAAAGTTTTGATTAGCCTATATATTTTCCTAGAACTTTTTCTAGCAGTTTGTCTGTCTGACTTTGTTGATTCAAGACCTAGGTTGGTATACATTGAGCAGTCTATTCTTAATAGCTCATCAATTTTTTTCTTATCAGACCAAGAGCTGAACTCTACTATCTTGTCTATGTCGTTAATTGCGTACTCCATTTAGGTATGTATTTAATTTTCTTGTAACCTCGTGTACATTTCTTTCACGAACCCTTTCATCTATCAACTTAAACAGTTCAGGGTATATATCTGTCTTCTTTTTATACGTTTCGTGCTCTAAAATTATACGGTTGTTGTTCAAAGTTAAACTTTTTATTTGATTTTCCAAAGAATATATCATCTTTCTACATTCCTCTAGGTCTAAAGCATTAGCAACGTGGTCTGTTTCTGTATAGATTTTAGAGACTAACAAGTACTTACTCCATAAATCTTCATCTGGTTTTATAAAAAACTTAAAGTTTTTATTGTAGTGAACAATAGTACAGTGGCTTTTATTTAAAGACTTTCCGACATGCTCTAGAGTTACTCGGTGTGTTGCCATAAGGACCTTGGAGTAAACCATTCGTGCCTCTACTACCTCTCTTTTTCTGGTGGTACACATTATGTCAAGATTAAAAACCCTATTAACTATATTTTTTAATCTTTCTTCTTTACTTATTTCAATCATTTTATTATTTTTTTTAGTTAACACTTAGTGTTAATTATTTAATTATTAACCTCGGTAAACTTCTGTTATTACCCCATGTTTTTTTAACTCCTTTAATCTATACTCCTGAAGCGGAGAGACTTTTCCTTTAGGGGTTTTAACCTCACTGAATATAACCCCACAGTTAGGGGGTATAGCTACAAGGTCAGGGATGCCGTTCTTATTAGTCTTGATTAACTTAATAACATAGTAGCCCTCATCTTCTAGCTGCTTGATTCTTTTCTTTTGTATCTGTTGCTCAGTCATTTATCACAAAGTTACAAATTTCTTTTATAGGAATAAGCACAGACATTGAAGTATTATTATCTCCCATTGCTTTGATACTTCCTTTTTTAAAGTATCTTCTAGAAACTTCCTTGAGTAGTTCGGTTTCAAAAACATACATCACCTTGTCTTGGTATCCTCCAGAGAATATAATAATCCAGTAGTCTGCTTCTGTTGTAGCAATACCTGATGGCTTACCTCTACTCTCATATTCAATAGCAATGTTTCCTGATATAGAAACCCAGCTATCCCTTTTCACCTCAACCAGTTTGTCTTTAAATAAAGAGTCAACTATACGCTCACCTTCCTTGCCTATCTCAAGGTCATATCTGAAGTCGTTGTTAAAATTCATTAATATCTTTTGTGTTGAGATTCAGGTTGACCACAGTTTACGCACCATCTTGACTCACCAACGTGATTGTCATAAGTATAAAATCTTATACATCTACCTAGATATACACCATGGCGTAACCTTTTTATTTTTTTAGTTAAAACTAATTTCTTTAATATATCAGCCAAAGTTCGTTCTTTTATAAATATGGATTTAGATTTCTCTAAAATCTCTTTTCTTTCAAGAGGTCTTCCCTCTTCATTTATCCATTTTACTAACTCTTTTACTTTTACATCGTTGTATGAGTTTTCATACGACCACTTGTCGTAATCATAAGATAGTTTACTGTAATTTTTTCTTTCGTTCATTGTATTTAATTTAAAGTTAATAAATCTTTTTTAAAGTGACGCAAGGTGTAGTCTTTCTTCTTGGTTACCGCTTTGTATATTTGTTTTTCTATACCGCCCCTAGCAAATACCCAGTACACATCGGACTCTAGTCTTTCTTTGGTTGTCATCCTGTCTCGTGACTGCCAGTAGCTGGTGGCAGAGAAGTCTATGTTGTAATAGACAAGGGCTTCAGCCTTACGTAAGCTTATACCCTCACGCCCTGACACAATTTGTAAAGCTATAGTCTTACTTGTATTGTTGAACTCGTCTAGCTCTGTACACAAATCATCTCCATAAACCTTTTGCAAAGCTTTTAGTTCCTGCTTAAACTTATAGAAGATTCCAATCTTCGCATCTCCAAAGTTATCATGAATAAACTGTGCCTTACTAAGGTCTAGTATAGTTGAATTGCCAGACTCAAACTTTACAGTTCCAGAAAACATCTGGTGTAGCTTCATCATAAGTTTTACTGGTGTATCTGCAAGAATTGTTTCCTCGTTTCCTTCCACAACCAAATCCTTTTGAAGCTTTTTAGTTAGCTTATAAGTTAACTCACTCATCTCCACCTCAAGCACGTGTTCTCTTGTGTCAACCTTAAACCCTGCTTCTTTCTGAGTATAAGATATAGTGTATGGTTTCATCTTTTGAATGATAGCATCCTTACCTCTAGTATAGTCTCTTATATACATACTGTTAATCTTTCTCTCCTTAACATCTACATACTCATGACAAAATTTATAGAAGCTAGAGTACTGTCGGAAAGGATTCTTTGGAATACCATACACCTGATGGTACATCTGACTGTACGACTCAGGTGTTGGTGTCCCTGACAACAAACAGATATCACAACCTGTTTTCGTTATGAGATTCTTTACATCTCTTGCTCTTTTGTTTGGCTTAGGGAACGCTCCCATCCCATGGGCTTCATCTACTATAATTAAATCCCACTTAATATTGGGTAGCTTATGCATACTCTCATAGTTTATCACAAACAGAGAGAAGGAAGTAGGACACATCATTTCATTGTCACTTACTATAGAGCTTATAGCTTTCTTCTTCGTTAGAAAAAGAACATTCTCATACCCACCCTTCTCTGCTATACCTAAACTAGTCAAGGTCTTTCCTGTTCTTACCTCCATTGCAAGATAAAGGAAGCCTTTAGTTCGGATTATTTCCGAACCTTTGTCTATAATTTTCTGTTGATAATCTCTAAAGGTAACTCTCATCGTAGAATTTTTTAATTATTATACACCTCTCATACTCCTCTATCTCTTCAAAATATCTAAGCAATAACAAAACATCTTCTTCTTCATGAGGATAGGATGGGTCATGCATAAACATGTATATATCAGTATTTATTATGGTTTGAATATCAGCACCCATAACAATAACATCGTAAGAATTTAAATGAGCCATGTGAAGCTCTTCATCATCTGATAAATACTCTTCATATTCCATATTCATTACATCAAAGTTGTTTGAACGTTAACCTCGTCTGGTCTTTTCAATCTCATCCACCTTCCTGAAGCATCTCTTCCTTTCTCTGGCTGTGCTCCAGTCTTATAAACAGCGTAAGCAGTTAGCCATTTATTAAATTTAACCTGAGAGATAGACAGCCTAGACTTAGGTCCGTAGTCTGGATACTCAGAAATGAAATCAATATACATAGTGTTTGTGTGTAGTCGTGAGTCAACTCTTATAACCATGCTTGCTTCACTACCTTCAATTAATCCTAACCACTCAATGAAATCATGCGATGACTCTGCTGATAGTTGTCTAATTTTTAGATTGACAAACTTACTTTTAACTAATCCTGTTTTTAAATAAGCCATCATACATCCAACCATATAGTTATCAAACTTGCACCAGTCTTCATCATTCCAGTCTCCAAACATTAGCTTACCAAACTCATCTATTGGTGTGTAGTTTTTATTGTAGTGCTGGTGTAGTTCTAATTCCCATTTACGTCTAGCAAAAGAATTACCTGCACCTTTTATAGCGTAGTTAGTGGTGATTGCAATCTTAGGTGACTTACTAAAAGGTATCTTAATTGCATCCTTGTTTTTCTTTTCCAAGGTTAATCCTTCTGTTACTACAGAAAACAATCTCTCAAAGTCAAAGCCTTTTTTTACATCGTCAAATACAAGTATCTGAGTATCTGCTGATACTAACTGATAAGCGAATGACCTTTCAAATGTAAAAGACTTTCCATCTATAGTAACAACCTTCTTCATTTTCTGAAGTGCGTTCATAAATAATCCTTTCCCTGTCCCACCTTCAGGATTGTCTGATATAACCTCATCGTTTAGTATAATCGCTGGGCTATAAGAAAGATTCTTATATCCATGCATGAGATATCCTATTGTAGATTCCATAGACTTTATTCTACCATCATCTGCAGCACAAATATTTTGAATAAACTGTTTGTAATCACAGTCTCCTATCTCACATTTATTAAACGCCCTATCTATCACGTGGTCTTTCCAAACAAAACCATTAAGGTCTATGTAGTCTATAACCTCTACATCATCCTTAGTTACCTTAATAGCACAGTTGTTATAGTAAAGGTATGAGGTGCTTTTATTATCCTCAACAAAGTAGATGTCAATCGTAGATAGAAGTGTCAGGAAATCCTCTCTAAAGTATCTTACTTGGTCTGCAAAGTGATTGTAAATTGAAGCATCGTCTAGCTCTATCACAGTGTTTAAAACAAAATCCTTTATCTGCTTCTCGTCTGTGTGGTCTACTAGGTTATTAGTAACCTTTACAAACACATAGTTTCTTCCTCCCTCTGGAGAAAATTTATAGAAGCCATTGTCTTCAAGGAATGTTTTGAATAGAATGTGTACTATCTTTATGACTCCCTTATCTGACTTTGTCCAGAATTGTTTTTGTTTATTCTCTTCTTCAACTCTATTAAGTACGGCTTCAATTACGTTAGATTCAATATGACTATCTTCTAGCTGACTCTTGATTTCTTTTTTTGAAGCTCCTCTTCTAAGCTTAACCCTTATATTATTTACTCTCTCCTCATCCTCATAATACTTTGTGCCAAAGTTTTGTGATTGAGCATAGGCAGAGTCAATGGTTTGATTTATTTCTCTGTCAGTAAAGTCTTGGGTTCTATAGTTCTGAAGAACGTATCCAGCTAATGATTTGTTTATACCAAAATCATTAAAGGCTGCAGCTAAAACGTAGCAGTTGTTATTCCTTTGTCCCTCATTCATCGGATACTTCTTTACCCACCACTTGACTAGTATCTCTACGATTTTATTCTCGTCTGTGATTGGTATCGTTGGAATGTCTAGCTTTGTATTAACCTCAGTGTATTCTTTTTCTTTTATCTCTTCCCATATACTAGAGTTCTTGTTGACATAAATCAAAGGGTCATATGATTCATAACAAACTCTGGATATATTTTTACACGTTGTGTCGAAGTGAGAGTTATTAAAGTGTGCCTCTAGGCTATTAAAATAGTTTACATGATTATCTACATCTTGA
>TARA_R110000764_G_scaffold43177_1_pt1 | contig 20803 bp, 28 predicted proteins | sample TARA_R110000764 | Tara Oceans TARA_R110000764 (sample SAMEA4398111) | marine metagenome | biome: Polar Biome; feature: [SRF] surface water layer (ENVO:00010504); material: water (ENVO:00002006), including particulate matter (ENVO:01000060) such as... | depth 5 m | reverse complement strand
TGATGGTGTTGCTATGTCACGGAATATGAAACCTATTCCAAACCATTATATCCGTAAACAACTAGAGGGACTTCATGGTCTTGATGGTGAATTAATGGTCAATGGGGATTTCAATGAAGTCCAGTCAGGTATAATGTCCGCTGAAGGTGAGCCGGATTTTACCTTCCATGTGTTTGACCAGTTTAAGTTTCCTGATAAATCTTATTTCCATCGCATGGAAGACCTTGAATGGTTCGTGGGTTATGAGGGATTACCTATAAAGATTCTTTACCCTGTCGCTATCCATAACGAAGAAGAACTCAACGCCTATCTAGATAAATGTCTAGAAGAAGGGTACGAAGGTATTATGATTCGTGACCCTAAAGGTAAATATAAGTTCGGACGTAGTACAGTTAATGAAGGTATTCTACTCAAGATTAAGAAGTTCCTTGATGATGAAGCGACACTGGTTGAAATTGTTGAGAAGATGATTAACGATAACCCATTGGAAGAGGATGAGTTGGGTCGGGCTAAACGGAGCTCTCACAAAGACAATAAGACACCAGCTAATACAGCCGGAGCAGTAGTATTGAACTGGAATGGTATCGTGTTTAACGTCGGATTTGGTCCTGGGTTTACCGACGCTATCAAGCAAGCTATGTGGGATCAGCGTGAAGAGTTAAAAGGTAAGTTGTTTAAATTTAGTTATCAAGAACTATCCAAAGACGGTATTCCTCGTTTTGGTAAGTTATTAGGTGAACGCCATAAGGATGATTTATAATGTCTAAAACAATACCGATAGACTTAATAAGTGGTTCTTCACCGGAGTTCTGTTGTGGGGCTATGTGTCCTCGCCAGGAAGTCCAGGTCCGTATCGACGAAATGCAGAGCCTGATTAATAGAATGTATGGGTACTACCATTTACACGAACCTGATTCTGTCAACGGACTAAGTGAAGAATTGACTAGATTACAAACTGTAGATTAACTCTTGTCATTAGATTAAATTTATGCGAGAGTTTTGGTTCTTAGTTTTCTAAGTATTTTAACTTTAACCGGAGTAAGTAAAATGCGTAAATCACATAAAACCTGTTTTATCGGCATGTTACTAGTTTCATTATCGTTTTCTGTAGTTGCATCATCCGTAGATGTGGAGGGCATTGTTACCTCACATTACGAAGTAGGTTGTAACTCAGACAAAGTATCGGCAACGGTACAAGATACTGATTTTGGTAACACGTTCGTTATTCACGCCATCCCCCAGGAACGATTGTATACCGTGACTGGGGAGAGCACTCTAACAGTTGATAAACAGATAGATAAAGCTATCTTTGAATCAACACTATATGTAGATATCGTCACTGCGAACTTAGTACCTGTTGAGGTTGGTTGGCGTTTCTAACAACTCATAATTTTATTGTTGTCCACAAGAATCCCTGACTATATGTTGGGGATTTTTAGATTTAGATTATATTGAATCCCTTTATAAATTTACATCTTCCAAATTTTAATTTATATTGATGTTATTGTTCAACTAATAATCTCTTTTGAATGCCAAATAAACCACTGACAATACCACAACTAAGAGAACTAGTTAATAAGGGGGAATGTACAGACCCTCTTGTTTTTCTAGAGTCTGTGATGACAGGTCAGGACCCCCGTAAACTATCTAGTATCTATGAACTTATTATGGAAATAGATTCCTTTAGTGACGGTGATGTTTCCAAGGATGATTGGCACGAAATCCTAGACCACGTAATGACTCGTTTCAAATATTCTACGGTTAGTATGTCTGACAGTATGAATGCTAGTAAAACACTCGCTGAGTATCTGCACCCAAAACGTAAACAAATTGACATTAACGGGAAGACAGACTCAGCGAGTGACCCCTCGGGGAATCCGCTAACAGAAGATGAGATCACGCTGTTTAAGGAAAAGTTCAACGATGACTTCTAGCCTAATACTCTCTCCAGAAAAAGAAATATACACTGGTGACTCAGATACGGATTGGTCGTATAACGAATTACGAATGCTCAAATACATGTTAGAACAAGACGGTATGCAGTTCATGCGATACTTCTTTAAACAACGTGAGGGAACTAAGATGCTACTTAACTGGCATCATTATGTCATTGAACGTGTTCTACAAGCTGTATTTGATTGTGATATAACTCGTCTAATCGTTAATATAGCTCCGGGATATACTAAGACTGAACAGGTGGTTCTTAATTTCATTGCTCGGGGACTAGCTCTTAACCATAGAGCCAAGTTTATTCACGCCAGTTATTCCGGTGACCTTGCTCAGGAAAATAGCTCCAAGATTAAAGAGACTGTTGAATCACAATCCTTCCAAGAACTTTGGCACATGAAAACTCGTGTTGATTCCAAAGGTAAGAAGCGATGGTTCACTGAAACTGGTGGTGGAATGATGGCTGCTCCTGCTGGAGGTCAGATAACTGGTTTCCGTGCTGGGAGAATGGAAGAGGGTTTTACTGGTGCATTTGTAATAGATGATCCTGTTAAACCAGATGATGCTTATTCAATCGTTAGACGTTCAGCTATCAACAACCGTTTCAACAATACCATGCGTTCACGTTTAGCTGTTGAATCAGTCCCTATGATTGTTATAATGCAACGTATACATGAGGATGACTTATCCGGTTTCCTTCTTAAAGGTGGCTCGGGTGATAAATGGCATCACTTATCTATACCGTCAAGACTAGATGAAGAAATACTTGACCGCCCCTACCCTGAAGACTATACTCACGGTAAACAATTAAGTCTTAACGGATTACTAGCCGATTTACATGGGGTTAAGACTTATGATTTTTAGTACCGACGCCCTAACATGTATCCCAGAAATTATTGTCCCAGGATCACCTCTATGGTCGTTTAAACATAATAACAATCAGCTAGGTGTATTAGAATCAGGGGATCCGTATACGTTTTCAAGCCAAATGCAACAGAACCCGTCACCAGTTGGTGGAGGTATGTTCAAAGATAAGTGGTGGAAACATTACGATGTCCTCCCTCCAGATATTGACCTTATGCGGATCTATGCTGATACAGCACAGAAAACCAAAGAACGAAATGATTATTCAGTGTTCCAATTATGGGCTAGGAGTATGTCTAAAGGGATATTCTTAGTAGATCAGATGCGCGGTAAATGGGAAGCTCCGGAACTAGAATCTACGATGGTAGAGTTTTGGAATAAACATAAACCAACACAGTTCAAACCGTTTGGCGCTCAGTCTATAAAGATTGAAGATAAGAGTTCTGGTTCTAGTTTGATACAGTCTATACAACGTGATTATTTCATCCCTGTTGAAGCTATACAACGGAACACAGATAAGGTTCTAAGAGCGATGGGTGTTGTTAAATACTTCGCCAGTGGATATATTCACCTACCAGCTGATGCACCGTGGGTCAGTGATTATAAAGATGAGTTCCGTAAATTTACACCAATGATGACACATAAAAACGATGACCAAATAGACCCAACGATGGATGCTGTAGAAGACTTACTAGTGTTTGAACAATCCCTGTATACATCAGGGAATATCTAGGTCGGACAACGGGGGAAGATAATATAAATCAGGGTTAATAGGGTTAATCTATAATTACTTATTACTAATATAGATAAAAATATTAAAGTAAATATAATTATGTATATACTATAAACAAAGTTACTAGATTAACCCTATTAACCTATACATCACAGGGTATAAAAATGAGTAAAGATAAAGCGGAAATAATTGATACGGCTCTGCAAGATTCTATGGAGAACTTCGTAGCTCAGTTAGGTACAGAACAAGACAAGCGTTCGCATTCTAAATTCGTGAATAATAAACGTCTGTCCATGACTGGTAACGAAGAAGAAATCAACGCTATGTACCGGACAGATTGGTTGTCGGGTAAAGTCGTTGATATTGTTCCAGATGATATGACCCGTGAGTGGCGTTCATTCACTGGTGATATAGATCCGGAGTTAGTAAAAGAACTCGTTAAAGAAGAGGAACGTCTTGACTTACAAGGGTCTTTCAACTTAGCTCATAAGTGGTCTAGACTATATGGTACAGCGTTTATCGTGATGGCTGTTGACGATGGTAATACTCCTGATAAACATTTAGACATTAATAAAATTAAAGAAGGTGGTCTACGACATATAAAGGTTATAGACAGAACCCAAATTACCAGAGGTGACGTTACCCCTAACACAGATGTTATGAGCCGTAATTTCGGGATGCCAGAGTTCTATCGTATGACTGAGGGTAGTAGTCAAAAGATTCATCATACTCGTGTTATACGTTTTGACGCGATCTTATTACCTTATCGTGAATTCCAACGTAACAATTATTTCTCTGATTCTGTATTAGATCGTATGTACGAAGCTATCACTAATTTTAATACCGTGAGTCAAGCTGCCGCGACAATGGTATACGAGACGAATGTTGACATCATGAAGGTTAAAAATCTAATGCAATATTTGCAGACAGCTGAAGGGACAGCGATGTTAACCAAGCGATTCACTCTGGCAGGTATGCAGAAGAGTATCAACAACATGTTATTACTGGATACAGAGGAACAGTTTGATAAGAAGTCAAATTCGTTTTCCGGACTCCCTGATCTACTTGATAGATACGGTGCAGCGGTTACGGGCGCAAGTGATATCCCAGCGACTCGTTTATTAGGCTCTTCCGCCAGCGGATTAAATGCTACGGGTGAGGGTGACCTCAAGAATTATTATGATATGGTTAAATCACAACAGGTAACCAAGTATAAAAACAAGCTTGATCTGTTTGATAACATAATGGCTAAGAGTTTGGGACTTGGTGAAGATATTGATTTGTCTTATACCTTTAATCCGTTATTCCAAATGACCCCTAAAGAAATAGCTGATATGAATCTGGTTGATGCTCAGCGAGATGATATCTATCTTAATCAAGGTGTTATTACTGAAGCCACTGTAGCCAAAGAATTAAAACAGAAAGAAACTTACACTAATATCACCGACGAACATATTGATGATTTAGAGGAATTTGAAAATGTTGAACCTGATGACCTCGAACACGAACTTCGCGAACAAGAAGAGGAAGAAAATACGGGAGAAGAAAGTACGTCCAGTGAAGACCCCGAAGAGTCCGGAGGTGAGGTATCGTAAACAGTTAACCGCTTTAACTTTAAGACTGAGGGCGGATGCTACAACTAGTATCGTCCCCCTACTCTTACAGTTACGTCCTGAATATACGAATGACGGTTATGCGACAACATTGGAACAAGTGTTTGACAGGTTACGGCAATCCTATAATGACATAACTATTCAGGCTAAGATGGTCAGTAATAGTTTCGTCACTAATGCTAATCAAGCCAACAAGCAACGGTTTTATAGAGCTATGGAATCAGCTATCGGTGTCAACTTAAATACTATAGTTCAGGACGAAGGTCTTGAAGATATACTTGTTGCAACGACTCGTGAAAATGTTAGTTTGATAAAGTCTATACCTGATGAGTACTTCAAGAAGATCGAAACGATAGTCTTCACAGGTACTACTCAGGGAAGTAATGCTGGGTCAATGATAAAACAGATTCGTGATTTAGGTCATTCAACTACTAAGCGAGCAAAGTTAATCGCTCGTGACCAAAGTTCAAAACTAAACTCAGCTCTAAGTCAACAACGCCAGCAGAATCTAGGAGTTGAAGAATATATATGGGTGACAGCTGATGACGGTAGAGTTAGGGAATCACATGCAGATAATGATGGTAAGAGATTCAGATGGGACGATCCTCCAAAGAAGACGGGTCATCCAGGAAATGATATCCAGTGTCGTTGTGTTGCTAGACCCATAATAAATATTTAAGTTTATTGTTTGATAAGTTGTATTATTCATAAATTTATTTTATATTGATTAAAACCAACAGGGATTTCTGAATGTTCTTAAAAGACAGATTAAAGATAGCAACCAAGCGAACATATACTGATGAGGGTTTCTTAATCGTCCCTGCTCGCATTGGACGCATTGGGATACAAGAATATCTTGCTGTCGAGATGGGAATCACTGATCGTGAACCTAATTCAATAATTAGAGTATACCGTCCAGCAGAAGAAGTCTTTTCTGATGAATCATTACAGTCTTTTACGAACAAACCTGTTACAAATAATCATCCCCCTGTATTAGTAGACGCCACCAACTACACGGAATACTCTGTAGGTCATTCAGGACCAGATGTATCTCGTGATGGTATGTTTGCCGATACAACCCTATTCATTAAAGATGCGGAAACTATTGCTAGAGTTGAAGAAGGAAAGGTTGAACTTTCTAACGGCTATACTTCAGACATAGAATTCACATCAGGAATTACTCCAGAGGGTGAGTCTTACGACGCCATCCAACGGAATATAAAAGGCAATCATATTGCGATTGTTGAACGTGGTCGTGCCGGACCTGCTTGCAGAGTCGCCGACAATTTACCCTCAAACGGAGATCAAGTCATTATGGCTAAAATCACTATTGATGGCGTAGACTTTGAAGTGTCTGATCAGGCTGGTCAAGCGGTTATTAAACTGCAAGGTAAGCTGACAGACGCTGAAAAAGAAGTCGCCAATAAAGAAAAAGAAATGGAAGATAAAGAAGAAGAAATGGATGAAGCCGCGAAAGAAGCTAAAGCCAAAGAAGATTCTTTAAACGCCGAACTTGACGATGCTGAATCTAAAATATTAACCGCTGATTCTCTTGATAAAACAATTGAAGAACGTAGTAAGTTTGTAGATCAAGTATCTAAAATTGTTCCTGACATTAAATGGCAGGGTAAAGATTCAATGACATTAAAGCGCGAAGCTGTTGCAGCTAAACGTCCAGATGTTCAAATGGATTCCGTGTCTGATGAATATATCAATGTAAGTTTTGATATGTTAGTTGAAGCTATCAGTAATAATAGCCAACATAACATGGACGAAGCCCTCATCAATGTTGTTAATAACGACAAAGATAAAGATCAAGACAATCGTTCTGCCGCTACTATTGCTCGCGACAAAATGATTTCAGATAGTCAAGCCGCTTGGAAAAGCAAGGGAGATAAATAATGAGTGCTCAACTTTCTTATTCGACTAACCTACGTAAAGCCTTCGCTGGTATGCTAGCCGATTTACATAACCACGACATTATTTCACGTTCTATTGAAACTGTCGCTGGTGCTGATTTTGGTATCGCTGTTAGTCGTGGTACTGAAAAAGACAAGCAAGCCGTTATCGGTGGGGCTACTGGTTTCTTAGGTATTACGGTTCGTTCATTAGGTCGTGAAAACACCAGTAACGATACAGTTAAGTACTCAAAAACTGAAACAGCTGGTATCCTTCGTCAGGGTTATATTTACGTTGTTTGTCCATCTGGTTGTAATCCTGGTGATCCAGTTAACTATATTGACGCTACAGGTATTCTAGATTCAGGTGCTGCGGTAGCTGGTGAAACTAACTTAACAGGGGCTATCTGGGATACGACTGCCGCTGCTGGTGAATTAGCAGTTATTCGTTTAGCTGGTATTTCTACAACTGCTGGAGCATAGGAGCCCACTTATGAAAACATTCAAATTGAAGAACGGTGGTACAGTTAGTTTTGATGGTATGTCAATGACTGTTGTTGACGGTGCTGCAAAACTAACACTTGATTCAGCTGTATCAAATGCTATCGGTAATACTTATGTAGATGCCGACGCTGGTGTATTCTTTCAACGACAATTAGAGCTTATTAAAGCTAAGTCGTATGATGTACGCTACGCGGAATTAAAAGCGCGTACCTTGTTTCCTGTATCGTCTGAGGGTGGTGCTGGTATTACTACTATCACTTATCGTACATATGATCAAGTCGGTGCTGCTAAAATCATCAACGCTTATGCCGATGACTTACCTCGTGCAGATATTTCTGGTAAAGAAACGACCATTCCAGTTCGTTCTGTTGGTATTTCTTACGGTTATAATTTTGACGAAATTAATTCATCTGCTTTAACTGGTGCGTCTCTTGATCAACGTCGTGCTAATGCCGCTCGTCGTGCTAACGAACAAACCGTCAATGACGTGGCATTCTTTGGTGATGCTGAATCTGGTTTATTGGGTCTGTTTGATAACCCTAACATTCCAACGGGTGCTGTTGTGAATCCTGGTTCTGGTACAGAATGGGTGAACAAAACTCCAGATGAAATCTTATTTGATATTAATGATTTATTCACTGATATCTTTGAAACAACCAAAATGGTTGAGTCGGGTAATACGTTATTGCTTCCTCCTAATCAATGGTCGTACATCATGTCTACTCCTCGCGCATCAAACAGTGATACAACTATCGCTCAGTACATCGCTCAGAATAGTCCGTTCCTAAATAGCGTTGATGATATCATCCCTGTTAATGAATTTGCAGCTACTAACAATCCACAGTTAGCTACTGATGCAATGATGGCTTATGACCGTGATCCTGATAAAGTTGAATTAAATATTCCTGTTGAATTGGAAATGCTTCCAGTACAACAAAAGAATCTTGAGTTCACAGTTCCAGGTCGTTCACGTTTAGGTGGTCTTAGTATCTATTATCCATTAGCATTTGCAATTGGAACGGGGATCTAATCATGGCTGGTGTACTGAACAGAACTGCTAGACAGTTCAATCTTAAAACGGTAGGTAAAAACGGGAACCGAATTACTATACGTATCGCTCCCGGATTTAACGCTGTAAACGACGACCACTGGAAAGCGTTTGTAGATGGTAAGAAAGTTGACACATATGTTAAGTCTTTAAAGCTTAAAGGTGAGTTAGACTTTGGTACTGACATGGACGATTTGGAAATGGAGTCTGACCCAGACACTAAATCTAAGTCTAAGTCGGTACCTATTACCACGTTGAAAGCCGATCTTAAGAAAGCTGAAGAGCAAGGTAAACTTGACGCTGCTGCTGCTGAAAAAGCTAATGCAGAAGCTTCAACGGCTAAAGCTAATGAACGTGAAGCTATAGCTCGTGCTGAAAAAGCTGAGCTTGAGTTAACAGCTTTAAAAGCGACCATTACTGAGTCTTCTAAAGACAAGAAGTAAATCGTCAATAACCTCTAAACGGAATTAGAGGTTATTTTAAATTGATTATTTATAAAGTACTCAATTTAAAATAATAAAGAGATATCGTTATGAGTCGTGGTTCTATGTCAGGTGTTCCAGATATGATAAAAACAGATGATCTATCAGAAGCCAGATTATGGAAGGCTCTAGATAGTATATCAGACAGACTCGGTAGTATTGAGGTTAAGTTGTCTGAAGTTGTTAGACTTGAAGAACGGGTTAACCATCACGATGAAACATTACGTCGTTATGGTAGTCGGTTAGATAATCAAGATAGCCGACTACGTGAAACAGAATTATGGCAAGCTAACACAGGTGATCGTTCTTCAATTGAAAGACTCGTTACAAATATTCATTCTGAATTGGATAATGTCACTAAAGAAGTTGCTATCATGAAAACAACACAGAATGTGAACAAAGGTCAGAAGGACGTCGGTAAAGAAGTCTTGAAATGGCTCGTGGCTGGTTTAACAACTATTGTCGTATTTAAGATTACTAGGGGGTGATATGGCGTGTACTGTTGTAGAATTAAGATTAAGGTTCCCAGAGTTTGCTGACTTAACGGAATATCCTGACCCACGTATACAATTATTTCTTGACGACGCTGCTGAAGATATGGGTAGTGATGAGTCTAGATGGTGTGGTAAGTATGATAGAGGTCACTGTAATCTAGCGGCTCATTATCTATCTATTGGTACAGGTACTGAGGCAGGGGATACTTCTGCTAAGTCTGGACCAGTTAGTTCCAAGTCGGCTGGTGGTGTTTCTGTAACTAGAGCGGTCGTAGCTAAAGACAGGTCTGATGGGGATAGTTATTATTCCTCAACGGTTTACGGTATGCAATTTATGATTATCCGTAATTCTTGTTTCGTTGGTGTCCTAGTGGCGAACTGTTTATGAAGTCCAAGGTTAAGATAATAAAGAAACCCAAAGATGCTATAAAAGAAATAGAAAGAATGGCTAAAACAATGAGGGGTCCTAATTCTGTAGTTGTCGGGCTTCCTAAAGGAGCAAATGATTATCCCGATGGTACTTCTGTGATAATGGTTGGGACCATTCATGAGTTTGGTAGTGATGTCCGTAATATCCCTCAACGAAGTTTTCTAAGATCTACCGTCCAAGAAAAACGACGTAAATATAAAGTAATGTTTAAGAAACTAGCTAAGAAGATAATTGACGGTACTATCACTTCTAAACAAGCTTTGCAAATGATAGGTCTCCAAGTTGAAAGTGATGTTAAAGATAAGATCACAGATATAAAGGAACCTGAATTAAAATCTAGAGAAGGTAATCCATTAGTAGACACCGGACATCTTAGACAATCTATAACACACGAGGTCATAGAATAATGACTATAACTGTATCGGAAGCTTTAGATTCAGACACAGCTATTATTGTGACCGTAGAACGTCAATCAGGGGGCTATATAGACGGGTTATGGGTAGACGGAACCCCTACTATATTTAAGACGTTATGTAGTCCTCAACCAGCCAGTGCGAAAGAACGTCAAATACTACCTGAAGGGGATAGGGATAAGGACATCTTCAAGTTCATAACTAAGAAACCTCTAAGGGGGGTTAGTGATAGGGATGAATTGTCTGCTGACATCGTTATTTTTAAAGGTAATCGATATACGATATTATCCCCTGCTGATTGGGATTTATACGGTCACACGACTTCTTTAGGGGCTAGGGTACAATGATATTAGAAGAGACGTTAAATAAGCTCATTAGGGACGTTGTAAACTTGCTTTTAAGTTCGCCAACCTTTACAATAAAATCAAAACCAAGTAAACGTAGACCAACGGGTTCTTATGCTGCTGTGGATTTTATAAGTGACACTGGTGTCGGCATGGAACAACGTACTTTTGAGAACAATCAAGGTGACGACGATCTTACTGAAAACATAACAGGTATGAGATCTATTATGTTGTCCATAGATTTTTATAGAGTTGGTTCTGTAGACAATGCCAGGAAAGTTAAAACTAGGTTAGTCAGGGAATCTATACAAGAATTATTTAGAGCGGCTGGAGTGGGTTTAACGAGTCGTTCAGAAGTTAGAGAAATTTCAGAAGCCTTAGAAAACGGGTGGGAAGAAAGAGCACAGTTTGATATTGTGTTAAGTGCTACGGGTACAGATTCAGATGTAGTTAGATCCATATTGAGTGTCGATATGGCTGCTGAATTCCAATTCCGTGGATTAAAATATAACTCTATTATAGAGGTGCAATAACATGACAATTCCAGTTTCAAGTGTGGTTAATGTCAGTATCGCCATCGGTGCCACTTTCCCAGTTAGAGCAGGGTTCGGCACTCTTAACATCGTGACTGAAGAAACGGGTGTTATTGGTATCACTGAACGTATCCGCTCATATTCAAACTTAGATGGTGTCGCTGCTGATTGGGGTTCTACCACTGAAGTCCTTAAAGCTGCTACAGCATATTTCGGTCAACAACCTAAACCAACGTCTTTAAAAGTTTCAACTCGTTACTCAACAGATCAGTCTGCTGAATTACGTGGTGGTTCTGTTGTAGATGACGCGACTAACTTAGCTATTTTTAACGCTATAACTGACGGTTCTTTTGCCATATCAATTGATGTTAGTCCTAAAGAAGATATATTAGCATTAGATTTTTCAGCTGATACAAATATGTCTGACATAGCCGTAACTATTCAAACAGCTTTACAAGCGATCGCCACTGGTGGTTATACTGCGGCTATATGTACCTATGATGGCTCTAGATTCTTTGTTACATCAGGAACAACTGGGGTATCATCAACTATTAAGTTTTTAACCACTGTCCATCCTTCTACTGGTACTGATATTTCTTCACTGTTACAAATGCAACAAGGTGAAGGAACTAAGTCAGACGGTATAGATGCTGAAACAATAACTGCTTCATTAGATGCTATTCAAAACATTGACCCTGATTGGTATGGTCTATTATTTACTAAAGAAGTCCGTGACGGTGTTGTTATCAATACTGAAAACGCTGTTGTCGCTGCTGCTGCTTGGTGTGAAGCTCGTGTCAAGGTGTTTGGCAATACGTCAAACGATTTAGATGTGTTAGACAGTGTTACTACCAACGACATCGCTTCTACATTACAGACAGCTAATTATCGTCGCACAATGACAACCTTTAGTTCTTTTGTAGATCAATATCCATCAGCTTCTATTCTAGGTCGTGCGTTCACTGTTAACTTTAATCAGGCTGATAGCACTATCACTCTGAAGTTTAAGCAGATGCCAGGAATTACAGTTGAAGCATTGACCCAGAATCAAAAAGCGGTTCTTGATTCTAAGTCAGCTAATGCTTTAATCGTTGTCGGTGCTAGTGACATGTTCGCTGAATCATTCATGGCTAATGGTGTGTTCTTTGATGAAGTCCATGGTGTTGATTGGTTAACCAATGCGGTAGAAACAAACGTGTTTGGATATCTATTAACTCGTACCACTAAAGTCCCGTATACTAATAAAGGTATCGCGGCTCTAGAACAACAAGTCACCAAAGCGTTAGACGAAGCGGTTCGTAACGGTTTGATCGCAGCTGGTGAAACTATTGACGGTGAGTTCTTAGGTACTGGCTACAAAATAACCACTATCCCAGCTGAAGATATTAATCAGTCTGATAAAGAGGCTCGCCTATATCCAGGATTAAGCTTCGTTGTCTTGGGTGCTGGTGCAATTCACAGCGTTCAAATCAATGGTGTGTTTGAGCGATAAGGAGAAATAAAATGAAACAATATAGTTTTTTAGATACCTTATTGTTAGTCAATGGTATCCCGATGTCAGGATTTGATGAAGGGGATGATGTTATTAATTTAGCTCGTCTAAGTGATTCAGCGAGTCATAAGATAGGTGTTGATGGTGAGATGACAATATCTATTAGTTCTGACCGTTCAGGTGCTGTTACGTTTAGTCTGATGCAGACCTCAGATTCAAACGCTATTCTGTCAGGACTGGTTACGGGTATGGAAAACGGTGCTTTTGTTCCTATCTTCATACAGTTTAAAGATGTTCGTGGTGGTGACTTAGGGTCTGGGACTCAGGGTTACATTAGGAAACCTGCTGATATGGGTAGGGGACAAGTCGCTGGTTCTCAGGAATGGACGGTTATTACTGAACGTTTAGATTTACTTCACGGTGGTTAAAAAGTTTTCCTAGGGGAGTGACTGTCTGGAGTATCCCCGACCTACTCCAGACAGCCTCTAGGTCTTTAATATTGGTCGGGTAAATTAAATTCGGGGAATTTATAATGGCTTGTAAAACAGAAACAAAAAATATCGGTGATCATGAATACAGTGTTACTCAATGGTCAGCGACTGAAGCTATATTGATGAAGTTCAAATTAGCTAAGACCTTCGGTGCTTCTTTAGCGACCTTAATGGGTACAGCTATGGAAGGTAGTAAGGACAAGAAAACAAATGACCAGAATGAAGCTCAGGCTTTATCTGACGGGCTTTCAGTATTGTTCCAAAACAGTTCTCCTGAAGACCTCGTTACATTACTTAAGAAATGTGTAATAGGTACAGCTTGTGACGGTAAACGTATCACAGAGTCTTCGTTCAATGAACTGTTTGGTGGTGATGAGCTACTTGAAGTATATAAAGTATTTGTATTCGTACTACAGGTAAATTATTCAAATTTGTTCAAAGGTCAGTTGGTCGAAAACTTTCTGACCAAACTCAAGGTAAAACTATAGATAAAAAATATTTCCCTAATGTAGATTCTTTCTTACATCGTCCGCTCTTAACTGACCCTCCGATGTGTTCATTAAAAGAATTACAAGACGGAACATATTCTATAGAAGACTTAATGATGATGCACGAGTTGTTAGATTTAAAGCAGAGTTTAACACCTAAACCAAAGGGAAATAAATAATGGCTTTACTTGATGAACTGTTAGTCGGCTTAGGATTCGAATATGATCCTAAAGAAGTGAAACAATTCAAAGAAGATGTTTCCAAGACTACAAATATCATTAAAAGTTTAGTCACTGCCGCAATCACTGGCGCTGCTGCTATAACTGGATTAACTGTAGCGTCAACAAAAGCTTCAGACGAACAGGGTAAGCTCGCTGATGAAATTGGGGACACTGTTGAAAATATAGATGCTATGCAATTCGCATTAGTTAGATCTGGAGGGACTGCTGATAGTATGGCTAACTCCCTCAGATCGTTATCTGTAAGAGCGGCTGAAGCGGCTAGGGGTGTTGGATCTGGTGTTGAAGCGTTCGGTTTGTTAGGTATATCCGCCACCGATGCAAACGGTAAAGTGAAAACATCAAGTGATCTAATGCTTGAAATTTCCAAACAGTTTGAAACATTAGGTAAGTCCCAACAAATAGAACTCGCTGACAAACTTGGTATCCGTGATTCTATACGGTTACTCCAACAAGGTGAATCAGCTATAAAAGGTCTAACTGATGAAGCTAGGTCATTCGGTGTAACTACAGCGGAGGACGCTAAATCTTCAGCTGAGTTCCAAGATTCCTTGACAGACATATGGCAAATAACAAAACAAATATCTAGAGTATTGGCTCGTCAATTCGTACCTATGCTGAAAGAAGGTAATAAGCAGATAACAGATTGGTGGAAGACTAATCGCCAATTAATAGAACAAAACCTACCCATATGGATAGACAAAGCGACTACAGCTATTAAGTTATTAGTGATAGCGACTGGGGCTTGGTTGTCTATGCGTTTAGCTACACATTTAATCGCTCTAATAACCCTGTTCAGGGGTCTGTCTATAGCTGCTTTGGCTGCTAATGCTGCTGCGCTATTATTACCAGCTTTAGTCGCTGCTGGTGTTGCTGCTATCGCCTTACTCGCAGAGGATGCTAAGACATTCTTTGAGGGTGGTGAAAGTTTCATTGGGGACATGATTAAAAAGTTTCCAGAATGGAATGAAGAGATAAGAACTACAGCGGCTATCTTTGCAACAATAGCAGATTTAACAACCATGATATTTGATGGATGGTCAGGTATCATTGATTTATTTAAAAGTTTCTCATTGGAAGGATTAGGGGATGTGATCGGTAATCTACCTGGATTCCTAGGGGACATAACAGGATTAGTCAATGTGGGGGGCGGAGGTGTTATCCCTGAGTTAGGGCAATCTGTTTCCAATACAGTCTCTACAGTAATAGACAAATTAGAAATAGTGGTTCAAGGTGGTGCGGATACAGCTGAGAATATAGCAAACGCTGTTCTGAACGTATTCCAACAAACATCACAAGATCTCAATTCAGCGGTGGATCAATAATGGCTTTTGAACAATTATTCGTAAGAACTAAAAAATCTATAGGTGGTGTAGAGTTAGACGCTGTCTTAAGTGAGACACATAGTAACCAGATAAGATTGACAAAGAACCCCATAGAGCTTGGAGCAGACATAACTGATCATGCGATAATAGAACCTAAGAAATTAAGTATTGTCGCTCAGGTTAGCGATACCCCGTTAGGTACTGCCGCTTTCGCCCAGATAGTAGATCTAGTCACTGGATTGTTTGGTACATCAACCAGTGAAAATATAACTCGGAGTAATGCTGCATATAACGCGATGGTTCAATTGATGGAACTTCGTGAACCAATTGAAATTCAAACAAAGTTAAAATTATATACAGATATGATTATAACTAATATAACCACCACTCAGGATAAAAATTCATCTCGTATAGTTTTAATGTCTATAACGATTGAAGAAGTTATAATAGTTGAATCCCAGATAGTACAACTAGAACCTGATCAATTGGAAGAAGGTTCACCAACTGAGCAAGGTTCATCAGCCGATAAAAAAGGTAGACAAGAAACAACAACACCAACCGACACAACCAGTAAGTCTGTATTGAAATCAGTATCAGACTGGATAAGAGGGTAACATGATAGAAGTACCATTGAATTCTAGTCCAGAACAATTATTCTCTATAATTACATCTGGTGAAACATATGATTGCAGGGTCATATTAAATTCAAGAACAGGAGTTTGGTCTATATCCTTATCACAGTCAGGGGTAGAACTATTGAGAGGTATAGCTTTAGTCGGCGGAATTGATATTTTTAATCAGTACAATATATCTATTGAAAACGCTTATGTTGTTAATCTAGATAAGCCTAACCTAGATCCTTCCAAGACCAATCTAGGTATCATAGCTAGATTATTCATACTCACCGATGAAGAGGTAGGTAATGAGTAGACAATATAAACGAACATATGACCTAACCGTAATCCCGACAGACGGGGAAAGCAGGGTTATCAAGGACTTAAGAATAAGTTTTGAAATAACCAAGAGTATACTAAGTTTCCCAAACTTGTGTAAGTTGGTTATTTATAATCCTAATCAAGAAACACTATCCGCTCTTCAAAATAAGTTCACTAAGATAGTTTTAAATGTTGGTTACGAAGGTGATGTCAGGTTATTGTTTAAAGGAGAAGTTCGTAACGTGTTTCAGATGAAATCAGGTGTAGATAGATTAATAACTGTCTACGCTGGTGACGGTGAACGCGATTGGCAAAATGCAACATTCAATAAAACGTTTAGTGAAACGGTAACAATAAACAAAGCTATTGAAGAAGTCTTAAAATCGTTTGAAGAAGTCTCAACAGGAGCGATAGAAGGATTACCTCAGGGAGCGGATAAACTCAGAGGTCAAACATTATCAGGTTCTTCTAAGGATATAATGGATGAGTTCGCTAATGAATATGGGTTTGACTGGAGTATCCAGGATGGGGAGATAGTTATAACCCCTATAGAAAGCCCGTTACAGAACAATGAAGCTGTCTTGTTGACCGCTGCCACTGGTATGTTAGGTTCACCGACTGTCACCGAAATAGGGGCTAATGCTGTCTCATTGTTAAATCCAAGATTACTACCTAACCGAGCGTTTAAAATAGAATCGGTTAATGCGGATATACAACTTGGTAATCTATTCTTTAGGGGTATTAAAAAGACCTCAGCCGAAGGGACTTATAAGATACAAGAAGTTGTATTTAAAGGTGATTCACGAGAAGGTGAATGGACATCTAGTGTTAAAGGGAGAGCTATAAATGCCTAAGAATGATTCACTTTCCACATTAGCTTCTAATATCAAGCAAGGTATAGAATCCAGATTAAAAGAATTACATACTTCTATTCCTGGAATAATAGAAACCTTTGATGCCGAAAAACAGTTAGCAACTATTCAACCAGCTATTAAAAGGATCTTTATAACTCGTGACGGTGAAAAGGAAATATTAACCCCGTCTGATTTACCTCTACTGATAAACGTCCCTATAATATTTCCTAGAGGTGGTGGTTTCTCATTGACATTTCCTGTTAAGAAAGGGGACGAATGTTTAATAAGTTTCTGTGAACGTTCCATTGATAATTGGCATAATACAGGTAAGATACAAATTCCAGGGGCTAGACGTTTTCATTCACTGAGCGATGCTACTGCTTTTGTTGGACTTTCCTCATTGGTAAACAAGATACCGAATTATGACGATACGAATACACAACTAAAAAGTGATGATGGTAAAGTAGAAATAACGTTATTAGACGACGGTACTATATCTATCAAGGCGGAAACAAAAGTCACGGTAGATGCACCCGATGCTGAATTCACAGGTAATGTTAAAATACTTGGTAATTTAGAAGTCATAGGTAATACCGTATTGTCGTCCACAGTAACGTCAAACGGTAAAGACATTAGCGATACTCATACACATGTAGGTTCTTCGACAGCACCGTCAGGACCTCAAGTGAACACAGGAGCTCCAGTATGATAGGTAGAGCATTAGATTCAAATAACGACTTGTTAATTAAAGCAGGGAACTTCCAAATAGTTGAAGATGGGGAAGAAGTGGTACAACATGTTAGAACCCGATTACAGTTTTATTTGGAAGAATGGTTTTTAGATCTTAAATCAGGGACACCTTATTTCCAACAAATATTTACAAAGCCTATTAATTTAGCTAATATTGAATCTATATTCAAATCGAAAATATTAAACACTCCTGAGGTTGATAGGTTGATAGAATTTTCAATGTCTTACGAAGGTGAGTCAAAAAGAAAATTAACCGTTAGTTTTTCAGCTGAGACTATTTTTGGTACTATTGATAATGAAAAGGTAACTATAAATGTCTGATTTTGGTATCACACCTGAAGGGTTTAGTCGTAAACGGTTAGACCAGTTACTTTCAGAATTAGATGATGAAATGAAGGCTATTTTCGGGGATAACTTTAATGTATCTCCTGAATCACCTGACGGTCAGATAAACGGAGTTGTTTCAGAATCCAATGCTAACCTTTGGGAAATAGCCAACGAGTCATATGATGCGTTCAATCCATCAGCCGCTACAGGGGTCAGTCTTTCAAACTTAGTTCAGCTCAACGGAATAACTAGATTATCTGCTACATCTTCCAATGTAGAGTTAACCATCACAGGTTCTAATAATACATTTATCCCAAAAGGTAGTCTGATTAGTACCAGTGATGCTTCTGATCAATTTAGTACAGACACAGACATAACTATAGGTCTTTCAGGTACAGTATTAGTTCAAGCCTCTTCTATTTTAGAAGCCCCTGTTTCAGCCCTCGCTGGTACTATTACTAATATAGATACACCGATAACTGGATGGACAACAGTAACCAATATCATAGATGCGACATTAGGTACTCTTGAAGAAACAGATGTCGAATTGAGATCTAGGCGTGAAAGGTCGGTAGCCAAAACATCACAGTCAGTTATAGATGCTATATTTGCAGCTGTCGCGAATGTAGACGGGGTCACTCAGACAACGGTTTTGGAAAACGATACTAATTCTGTTGACGGTAATGGATTACCCCCTCACTCATTTAATGTTATTGTTAGCGGTGGTGACGATACTGACATAGGTGATCAGATATGGTTGAAGAAACCAGCTGGGATAACTTCTCACGGATCTGAAAATATAGTTATACAAGATTCGCAAGGACTAGATCATACCATGCGTTTTGACAGACCAACACTGGTTCCTATACATGTTGAAGTGGGTCTAACTACTAATCCTGAATACCCGACTAAGGGGGACGACTTGGTTAAACAAGCTATCGTCGATTATGCGAACGGTAACTTAGTAGAAGGCAGGGGGTTCTTTCTAGGTGATGATGTTGTATACACTAGATTATATACCCCTATAAACTCTGTTCAGGGTCACGAGATAACAACTTTAAAAATATCTAAAATAGACCCTCCGACAGGGGTTATAAACATTCCAATTACCGCTGGGGAGTTAGCTGAATTTACAATAGCTAACATAGATATCATATGATAATAGATCACAAAACATTAGCTATAAGTAGATTAGCCACTCAGTTTAGAGAATCTACAAACCTAATATCTTATATTCGGACATTACTATTAGAAACTAATACTCTAGAAGGGGTGTTCCATAGTCTACTCAATGAGCGATGGATAAATACTGCAATAGGTGTTCAATTAGATATCTTAGGTAGTATCGTTGGACAACCTAGAGAGATAATTGATGCTGAACTATTTGGGTATTTCGGCTTTGCTGTTAATTTAGAATCAGGTTCGTTTGGATCATTAGATAACCCGTCGGAAGGAGAGAGGTTCAGAGCTAATAAAGAACCCGTTTTTGGTAAACGATTACTTTCTGATTCAGAATACCGTTTATGGATAAGAGCTAGAATAATCACCAATAAGACTTCAAGTACCCCTGAAGATATAATAGTGCAAATTAAATTCTTTATAGAGGCGGAACAGGTATTATTTGTAGATGGGGATACAGAGTATACAGTATCTATAAGTAAAATACTAACGGCTGAAGAAAAATCAACATTACTAAATTCAGATATAGTCCCTAAGACAGTAGGGGTTAAAGTAAATTATCTAACACAATATGAGTTCTCTAGTTTCTTCGGGTTCCAAGGTGTCCCAAGTAGTCTTGGATTGGGTTCAGTTAATTACCCTGATCTGGGCGGAAAGCTCGGAAAATTAATCATTTAACCATTTAATCGGAGAATAATATGTCAACGTCAAAACCAAACTTAACTCGGACATGGGCTGCTTCAGCTCCTGGAAGTAATGTCATAGACCCAGATACAACAATACCAGGAAAGTTCGCTGATGGATGGTTAGCTGAGGTCCCACCGTTTGAACACTTTAATTTCTTACAAAAACTATTCACACAGGGATTAGCTCATAATAATGAACAGGGAATCAATGTATGGGATATCGATACAATATACCCTATAAAGGCATTAGTAAAAGGTTCTGACGGAGAGAAATATAGATCAGTCAAGGAACAATCAAATAATGATCCGACGTCAGACGATGGTGAAAATTGGTATTTAAGTATAAGTATAGTGAATCCCTCAGAGACTGTACATATTGCGGATTTAGGATTCAAAAACGGAAGTGATATTAATAGTCGAAGTGTTGTGTATGGACAGCCCCTTCTTGTTTATGTTCCTCTCGGGTATTCATTTCGATGTGACCTTTTACCGGACGATGATGTACGTAAATTTATAGGTCCAGGAACGTTTCAGACTACGGATCTATGGGGGAATACACATACATTCAGCGTCGCACTTTCAAATGATAGATATAATCAAAAACAATCACTCAAACAAAAAATATACACAACTCTATTGAGAAACCTAAATCCACGAGTGGGAATAATTGGTGACTCGATAACGTCGGGTGATGATTCTGATTCGTGGTCACCAAACCCTATAGATGGAGATGG
>TARA_R110000764_G_scaffold90587_8_pt1 | contig 20836 bp, 49 predicted proteins | sample TARA_R110000764 | Tara Oceans TARA_R110000764 (sample SAMEA4398111) | marine metagenome | biome: Polar Biome; feature: [SRF] surface water layer (ENVO:00010504); material: water (ENVO:00002006), including particulate matter (ENVO:01000060) such as... | depth 5 m | reverse complement strand
CCCAAGCCGGTTGAAAGGCAGGTAGTAGAACATGAGTATTAAACATGTATGTATAGGTGATGACCTGGTAGGTTTGTGCGTAAGCTAAGCAAACCAGAAACGTCCGCACCTTGTAGAGACATCCAAAAACACACTATGTATTGGAAAGTGGTGAACAGGCTACGCGTGAGTCCTAGATACCTATCCAATATCAAAGGAAGTCGCTATAAGGACGCTTATAGAAATAGAGGTAAAGTCCTCTGATAGCCTTCTGACGGCTTGATCGACTAAGTGATATATAAAAGAACATCAGATGGAGTAATTACCTCTGAGAAGAAGCAGATCCATGGCCAACTTGGTACCGAAAACTGCGCAGTAAAATTCTGTATGTTGGCACAACTTTTAATGAGAGGGGAATATTACCCTTATAAGGAACTAGTATATAATTAATATAGAAAGAGGAGATAGACAATAGATGGAAAGGTTAACATTATCCTGAAGAGGAGTCTGGTTAACCGATAAATTTAAAATATATCGAATCAATCTAAAAAGAAGTAAGGCCATGATAGCTAGTGGTTCAGGATGAATATTGAGGTTACTCAGCAAAAGCGGTTCGAGTCCGTTTACTTCGAATAACAAAATCAGAGAGTAATTAACTCAGAGAAGAAGCAGTCCATTGCCAACTTGGATCGAAAACTGCGCAGTAAAATTCTGTATGTTGGTACAACTTTTAATAAGCGGAGGTAGCACAATGGTAGTGCGCTTGATTTACATTCAAGAGGTTGTGGGTTCAAGCCCCACCCTCCGTACCACTTTAATGCCTCTATGATGTAATGGAATAGCATATCTGGCTTCTAACCAGAGTGTCCTAGTTCGAATCTAGGTGGAGGTACCATCAAAGCAACCGCTATAAGAAGTGGCGGCAACAAACACAATAATTTTATAATATTTCTTCAACTTGACATTGCCGTGTCAGAGCGAAGAATGATTCACCTTAGTATGAAAGAAGCCGGCAAGCTTTCTATTACTCTGAGCCCATTCGTCCAATGGTAGGACTCTGGCCGAGAAGGCCGGCAATATTGGTTCGAATCCAATATGAGCATTGTGAATTATTAAACATCTTCCGCACTCCTTTGATGTAATGGGAGTTTAAACATGATAGGTTGACCAGAGGTTGCTGGTAATTGCATAGATAAGACCCTGGAGCTTAAGGGAGACGACGTTTGAATGAGATATGTTACACAATACTAATAGCGCATTTGTATCGTTGTCTCCCTAAGCTCTCCTAATAGAGGTGGAATATTCCACCTATAAGGAACTAGACTATAATTAGATATGCAGAAAGATAAAGACACACCAGAAGAGATCGTTCAATTCCTTAAAGAGAATTTAATTTCATCAAAAGCATCAAGCGAAAGACATTGTGGAATAATTCACGACTACATTAAAGAGAATGTAAATTCACGATTCCGCCAATCAAAGAAGCGTATGAAAGTTCTTCACGATTACCTCGCAACTAGACGGAATGCTAAACGTCAGTGGGGTAAATGCCTTGAGCCAATATTTAGATAACAATTTTTAACAATTTCAATCATCAATGTTACCGCATTAACGATTGAGATGACCCACCGTTATTGTACTAGGACGGTAATCCGAAATACAATCCTGCTTCGTTCGTCTAATAGGAAAGACGCTGTGCTAAATAGAGATATTGGTTCGATTCCAATACGAATATTGTGGGTTATTTTACTTTAATAAACAATGTATAGACTAGAATTCAGTGAATGCGAACAATGGTGGGATATAGGTCAATTCATCTTGTTGATCGACGCACTACATACTGCATCACTATATTGTAGACAGCATCATCAAGACAGTATTCGCATACTAGATCCTGATGGTAAGGAAGTATCAATTTAAACTAAATAATAATATGAATTTTGAAGATTGCGTTTTAGAAGCATTAGATAACAGAGAGAGAGTAAAACAATTTTAGCATCCAAGCTTGGAGAGGTGTTTGGTGAGAATGTATTCACAGCACTCAAAGGTATGTTATATACAGTTGATGTGAATGTTGCAGAACATAATATAGATGAGATGAGAGGTTCATTTACACTCAAGAATGCTCTTGAAGTAATAGAGGATAATATGAATGATTATCCAGATGATATATTAAATGATGTATTAGGATTTGATGTAGATCTTGCAGTTGGTACTATTGACAAGTTGCTCCTCAAGTACAGCCCTGATACAACAATAGAATTTTAATTGGAGTACGGATTGGTTCCGGCTCGAGGCTCATATCCTTGATGGGCGGGTTCAATTCCCGCTACTCCTATTTTTGATTAAGGAACTAGCGTATAATTAGGTATGGCAGAGATATACACAGATTATATAGAACGTTGTGAACCTGGAATTATTTATCCTCGGGATGCAAGTGGAGCTAAAGTAGCGATGCATAGAGTGTATGGCGGTGATTGGGTCCCAGCAAAAGACTATATTGAGCTACTTGAATATACTCGCAAGCTTGAAAAGTTAAACAAAATTGACCAGACTAACTAATTATAAATGAAGATGAAACATATATCACCAAAGGTACAAGTAAAATTAGCATGGGACGCTCGCAGCGGTGAGTCATATTTAAGAAGCTCATGGGTAGAGATGGATTTGATTAATTATCAAGCAGAGATAAACTCATTCATTAGTAGGACACTTCATAGCGGAAGAGCTGTATTAAGCTCAGCCAGACAAGCTTCAAGTAACCCGGAGAGTGAGTTTCTCTACGTGGCAGTTAAAGCTTTTGGCACCGGTGGTGAAACAATCAAGAGCCAGTTAGATTTAGCTATTGACAATTTTCTAGATGATAACTCAAATGCTATCATCGATATTAAATAAGGAACTAGCATATAATTAGGTATGATAAAAGAACAACAAGATTTTCGCACTCGCCTATTTAACACAGTTACTACTCCTGAGTTGTGTGATGAACATATTAAAACTATTAATGAAATCAGAGATGGTCTAGAAGCAGACGATGGACTTGTAGATTGTAATTGTAATGAGTGTGGCAAAGATTTTAGAGGTAAGATGGTTGAAATACAACTTGATGGTGCCCCGTTCGAATTTCCAAGTTGCTTGTGTGGATGCCACAGAAGACGTAATATGAAAGATTGAATACGAAATACTTTTAAAGCTGGTGTGGTGGAATTGGTAGACACTCTACGTTTAAGCCGTAGCGCTCTTCGGAGCATGTGGGTTCGACTCCCACCATCAGTACCAATTTAAATGAGGTCAGAATATTCTGACCATAAGGAACCAGGATATAATTAGGTATGCTAGTAAAAGAAATGATCAAAGAGCTTCAACGTCAGGATCAAGAAGCTACAGTAAGCTTCGCGGAGTTCACAACTAAACAACATTCAGGACTAGAGCCAGGATGGCCTGAACTCACGATATTTGAGATTGAAGATCCAATTCCAGAGATTGGACATAGTGACAAGATCGTAAGATTTAACGTAACAGAAGTATAATATGAAAGATTGGTTCGTAGATAATAACAACATACTCCGCATTGAAGGTAATATAGTCAAATTGACGTATCCAGACAATGAAGAGATTGTAGGTATATTCGATAATAAACTTCATACTAAATTTCGAGGACATCTTATAAATGAATGGCCATTTCATGAGATTGAATACGAAATACTTTACTAAAATTTTAAAGTAAAGAATAACAATTTAAGGGGATGATTTGGTTTCGACTTGATCAATGATCTTATAACTACAATCCGAGGAGCATATGGCCTCGTTAAAATATGCAAAACAAATAATTGCTAACGTAATTGAATTCCCACGCTCACGCGCAACTAGCCTCGGCAATGTTGCTCTTGCAGCCTAGCGGACAAACGCTCATCTAATTTCCTGCATAAAGGATGAGTACAAACAATGCAGGTGGTGGAGGCGTCCTAGGATGCCCCATGCCTATCTACCATGTGTGGAAAAGGCAACGATGCCGCTTAACCGGCGGCATCAGCCAGACAAGTTTCTGAGCAATAGGATGACCAATCTGATTTGCTGAATACTTAACGAGTAAGGTGCTGCATCCTTAAGCAGAAATGATTGTAAACGTTATATTTGAAGTGCTCAAACACGGGAGTTCGACTCTCCCCATCTCCATTTTTCAGGACTCGAACAGATGTCCTAAGTATATGTATGTACTTCTGTATATACAAAATAACAAACAATATAAATGGCAACTTCTATATTGGTGCTCATAAAACTGATGATCTTGAGGATAGCTATATGGGCTCCGGACAATTGATAAAACTTGCTATTAAGAAACACGGTATAGAAAACTTTACAAGGGAGTGGATGTTTAAATTTAACACGCCTGATGAAATGTGGAGCAAGGAAAGAGAAATTGTCAATAGTGATCTAATAAAAGAATCATATTGTTATAATATAGCAGTTGGAGGATATGGAAATATTTCACCTGCTGGAAGTATTGCTTCAATCAAACGCATCAATACAGTTAAGCGAAATGGTGATATAAGAAGAGCTAAGAAGGAGAAAGAATACAATAACAAACCAAAATTATGTCTTGAATGTGATAATCCAATACCATGGAAGACAATCAATAATACTAATAAGAAGGCTAAATATTGTAGACAGTCATGCAGCGCCTCTCATCAGAACAAATTGAGAGGTTTAAGAAATAAATCAAAGTATGAGAATAATCCAAAAATGTGCAAGCATTGTGATATATCTATAACATTTGAAACATACAAAGGTGCCAATAATAAGCCTGTATTCTGTAGTAATGAATGCAATATTAATCATATACATTTTATGAAGTAATTATGCTTAGCATAAGACCTAGGAGCTTTAGGGAGACAACGTTTGTATCTAATTGATACAAGCAAACAGCAGAATAGGACTGCGACGTTGTCTCCCTAATCTCTCCACATAAGGAACTAGCATATAATTAGATATAGAAGAGGAGGCCGACAAGTGCCTCAATTATAAAGTTGCAAATCCTTAACGCTCAATGTGCGAGTGCCTAGCTTGGCAGACTAGATGGAAGAACCATCTAGAGGGTGTAAATCCCTCCTTCTATACAATTTTAGAACAATAACAAGAATCAACAGATAATATTATGGCAAAATTTACAAATAAGAGTCCTTTTGCAAAAGAGGCAACGACAATGGAGTTTCCAAACCTCACTCAAGAAGAGTTTGATACTCTCTATGGTAAGTGGGCAGCAGGTGAAGGCTCAGTACAACAAATATTTTCAATGTTGGATGCAGATGAGCGCGAGTTTATTATGTCAGGCCTCACTCCAGCCTGTTGAGATGCAATGTTTGGCCCAGAAGTAGAATAGATCTAAGTAACATCATGAACGAAGAATTAGAGATGTTATGGGAAGATATGCAGCACGAAGACGAGTCAGCAAAGATTGAAGAGTTAAATGATCTTGTGATGACTTATATTGAGAGGTATGAACATCAAGATGCTATTGTAAACGCTCTTGAATCTAACGATCCAGAAGTACTCCCTGCACTTCATAATGCTATCATGAGTGGAAAATTCGCCGACTTTATTGACAATGACGTGAATGATCTATTAGATGCCGTATCATATGATAATCAAAACTCTCCTGTATACAAGAAAGCTGAGAAAGATACTGAGTGGTATAGTGGTGAATCACAGCCTTCTGGTGTCTATAATAGTAGAGGTAGATTCAGAGAAGGAAAAGAAGTAGACTAATAATAAAATAAAATATATGAGTAGAAGCGACGAACATGGACAAATTGATATGGCATCTGAAGTAAAGGTTGTCACTAAGATTGTAAAGAGTACTAAGGCACGAGGTTTTAAGAATCTTAAAGTTGGGACTAGATTCAAAACATACATCAACTTAAAAGTCACCACTGGAGCATCTAATGGTAACTATGCTCTAATGATTGAGCTTCGCAATCTTGATACAGACGAACGTACAGGCTTTTCACAGAATGAGCTTACTAGATTCTTAAATTTGATTGAATTCCAAGACTATGAGTGGTGGAAAGCAGCCAATAACAAATAATAAATTTTAACGCTACCGTGGTGGAATGGAATACACACTGGTCTTAGAAACCAGCGCCGAGAGGCTTGAGGGTTCGAATCCCTCCGGTAGTACCACTTTTAAATGAGGAGCCCATAAGGAACTAGCATATAATTAGGTATGGAAAAGAAAGTATATACACTAATGAGTTACGGGGATAAAGTTGAGTGTTTCGCTGTATCGGAAGATAAAGAGAAAATCAAAACATATCTTAAAGAATATCTAGAAGAGATTAGTGAATATGGATGCACATTCATTGAATGTGAAAATACTGGTGATGTAACGGTAAATGATGGTCAAGAGATAATGATTGAAGAATCTATACTCTTAGTATAAGGAACCATCATATAATTAGGTATGCAGAAAGATATATTCAATTGGGAAGATTACATTGATGAAATGAGAGTTAATATCACCAAGCATGGTGATCTTGAACCTAATCTCAAAAGAGCATTTGAAGAATGCTCCTTAAATGATCCTAATGTCGATTACGACATCTGGGTAAGAGTGAAGGTATTGCATGAGGATCTCTGGGTAGAGATTGAACCAATATGGCATGATAGAAACACTTATAGATTAATATCTGTTACAAAAGGAACTAGCATATAATTAAAGTATAACAACAGAGAGTGTTGTCAGAGCCGGAGAGGCGAAGTTGACTACAATCCCGAAATATCAACAATTAGGGTGCGTGAAGTAAGACGAGTAGGATGTTGATAATCCAAAAGTCTGAAATTGTAAGTGGGTAACATAGCGCATGTTACTAAAATCTTACTCGGCTCTGACAGCACTCTTTGTGTAGCTTTAAATATAACTTTACTAAATAACTTTACAAGGAGGGTAGCACGCAATGGTGCGTAAGCAGTCTTGAAAACTGTGCCAACTAATAGTATTGGTTGGGGGTTCGATTCCTCTACCCTCCTCCATTTTAACTCTATCATAGCTTAAGTAAAGCAGTTTCATTGGTATTGAAAAGGATGACAGTTCAAGTCTGTCTGGTAGATCCATTTAAAGACCTGGGAGCTTTAGGGAGACAACGTTTGAAGGCACTCAATGTATAACTACATAGGAGATAATACAAACGTTGTCTCCCTTAGTCTCCACCTAATTATCTAATAAGGAACTAGCATATAATTAGGTATGCAGAAAGATAATATATTTACAACAATTAATGCTCGCAATTTAAGAACACAAGTAAAGAGAATTGTGAGAAAGATAGCGCAAGAAAATGATAAATTGTTTTCATATGATGGTGGAGGCTTATGTGCTACCGCAGATAAATATGCAGGTCAAGAATTAGGCCTATCAGGATTCTTTCCATTTAATGAATATAGAAAGCCTAAATCTCAAGAAGATGAGAGCCTAAAGATAAAAATGGCTAGATTGTATGAAGAGGCATTTAAGGATATTGAGAATGAAACATACAACCTAATAGAAATCGTAAGAGGCCAACTTAAACAAGATGGCTTTAAGAATGTCGAAATAGTTAATGATGGTACAAGTGGGCCCTGGATATTCGGGAAATGTGAAATTTCTAAAGGTATATATGTAGAAGGACAACATATTGGATGGATATGGATGGAAGGAGAAAAATGCGAATTTAAAGTGCATAAAGGCTCAGGTAGAACACCAGACAGATATTAAGGAACTAGCTTATAATTAGATATGCAGAAGAATGTAATTGATATTAAAACCGGTCATCTAGTAGTTCATAATAAAGTACCTAAAGAGATTAAAGATATGGTTGGGCGAATAAATGAACTATATCCTGACTCATTTTCAATCGACAAACTACCAAATGTAAACACTGAAGTGGTCAGAGGTAGATACGCATCTTGTGAGTTCTTTTGGACCAGCCAAGATATTGAGATTAACTTCTATCAAGATATCTTTAATTTCTGGCAAGAGGTAGGGGCAGAAATGGCAATAAGATAATAAGGAGCTAGCTTATAATTAGATATGAAAATGTTTTACATACCAAAATGTTCTGGTACTCTAAAAGAAAGAGATACTATAGTGATAAGCTATAGTGATGACTTTGGAGAGGAAGAAGGAACTGTGAGAAATATAGAAGTATGTATGGTAAATACAATTCCAACCAAAGAATTTTGCGATATTATTAGTGCGACTATTGCTTCATCTTTTATACTATTTTTAAAGGTATAATAATAAGGAACTAGCTTATAATTAGGTATGCAGAATAAGATAACTAACATCAACAAGCGCAAGCTTAACAAGACTTGGGCAAAACACCCACGCAAATTTGGTAAACGCCTCGGCAATAAAGTCATGAGACGTCTTCCACTAGACTACTAATATTATGGAAAATGAAGCATATAGTTTTAAAGAGGTTTACATCGAGAAGTTTGATGCTACAGATCAGCCAAGATGTCTATCAGCAAAGAGTGTGCAGGAATATCGAGATAGAATGATGACTGATGATGTGTCTCCTAATGTAGGTTATAATGTCAGAGGTATGGTAATCATGCATGAATTGGAAGTAGGAGGTTTTATCAATGTGAATCGTACTCATCGTAATGGTGAAGAGGTCAGAGGATTCTTCCGCTCATCAAGGATAGAAGATATTGAATACCTCTCAGAAGCAAGCTCAGGAGAAGAAGCAATGATAATTCATACTGGCAATTCTATCTACTCTCTCTTGTTTGTAGATAAGGATGACAAGATCGGGACTATCATCTAATTAAAGTATGGACAGATATAAAATACTACAATTTACAGTTGAAGGAGACACACTGAGCGGTAAATGGTTTGAAGGTATTTTATCTGAGAAGGTAAGTGAAGAATACATCATAAACTATCTGGAAGATAATGGATGGCGAGATGTATATCCTCATAATGTAAATGTAACATTCAATGCCTATTCAGGCCTCTGGGAATTTACAGCAGACGGATATTTCGATTAAGGAACTAGCATATAATTAGGTATGAGAAAGTTTAAAGTATCATTTTATGTTTATAGAGAGCATAGCCAGGTAGATCCAATACTACAAACAAGAGTAGTTAAAGCAAAAGATTTACTAAGCGCAATGGATCAGATTGAGAAGAGATTCGATAGTGACAAAACTTCAACACATATTCAGGAGGCAGTAGGATGCTAGCAGAAAATATCATAGGAAACTTAAAGACAAGGATCGCTTCAGTTGACATCTTGAATAATCACCTGCATGATTCAGAGATAGCATCTAATGCAGAATCTAGAGCATCTAGTCACACCGGACAGATCACTGAGGTATCATATCTCTTAAGACAAGCTCTCTTAGAATTAAAAGAATACAGAGAAAGCTTAACATTAGAGTTACATATGATGGAAAGTAAACATAAGGAACTATCATATAATTAGGTATGCAGAAATATATTGACAAGGCCAATACAGTATTCGATAAACTTATTCCATCACTTTCAAATCTTAAGTTTAGATGGGAAGATGAAAGAGGATTTGAAGAATTTAAAGATTATAAGGATGTTGTAACTAGATGGCTCAAACAAGAAGGTGTCACTCTTGAGAGTATGACAAAAGGATTTAGGATGAAATGCTGTATTGATAATATGTTTGATTTTAATATCATCATCAATAAAGCAACTGCTCGAGTAGAGTATTATAAATAACAATTTTCTAGAAACGATATAAGGAGAGTGGTGTAATGAAACACAGAGAAGGGACTGAGAATATACCAGCTAGCGCCGGTGAAGTTCATTAGGTAGAATATCCCTAGAGTGAAGGTTATGGGTTCGAATCCCATCAGTAGCATTTCCAATGCACTCAAGAAGCTCTAAGATGGTAGGAATTTTACGATGAGGCTGATCACTAAGGCGTAAACTTAACTACCCTCTCCATATATTAGTACTGGGAGACCCTTCGTCTCCCCATTTAAATGATAATCCTGTATACATACATAGGAGAATGAACAAACGTTGTCTCCCTAAGATACCACTAAATAAACACATGAAGAACTTTAGAGATGAATTTGTAGGAGCACTCCTTCTTGAGGGAGCAAATGATGGTAACGCTGTGGATGCACAGCAAATACATAACTTAGATCGTGAGAATTTTAATAATGACCTGCCAAGCGGTAGTGATGAGGATTCAGAAGAGATTGATGAATACCAAGCAGCTTTTGATAAGCTCTTACTCGCTGCTGAATATGAAGCTCAGCTCTCTAATGAGGATAATGGCATCTATGAGACAAGTGATGAGGATATGCGCTATGCAGCCTTGAATATGATACTAGATCATGTGAAAAGAGAGCTAGGACATTAATTTATAGGATAGTAGCTTAACTGGTAAAGCAGCGGTCTCCAAAACCGAAGAGTGTGGGTTCGATCCCCACCTATCCTGCCACTTTGCGGCTCATATTAATTTATGAGCCGCTTTTTATTAATATGGAAATAGGATTTGAAATAAGTCATGCTCTAAAGTATGGCAAACATAAAGCAAGCCGCACAAAAGCTGAAAGGGTTATTGGAGCGGCTTCTTTGATTGAGGATGTCGTTAACAGCTGCGCTACAAAACTAGAGCTCACGCTGCCAGGCAAGATGCATGTATATCTAAGGACAAGTAAGTATGACCTTGGCGGAGCACATGTTACATCTGCTTGTATGGATAACGCTACCATAGAGGTAGACCCGCGGCAGACCATTACTGGTAGCATTGCAACGATATGTCATGAATTGGTACATGTGAGTCAAGCTCTCGCAGGCGATATAAAATACAAGCTTGATATAATGGAAGACAGATCAATCAAGTGGATTGCATATTGGGAAGGTAGTCCATACCCTGATGATGATTCGCCAGAGTTCTATGATAATTGTCCTTGGGAAATAGATGCTAATGCTCGTGGCCATCTCATGATGATGCAATTTAAAAGGGCAGCATATACACCATATAAGATTTTAAAGAAATATAAAAGGAACTAGCATATAATTAGATATGAAGAAAAAAACAACAGTAATAGGAATCCTAGAAGATGTAATTGAAAATTTGGTAATTAAAATAAATGATAGCTATTACGATGAAACGCTTCTTCAAGATGATGTTGATAGTCTCAATAGCGCTATTAAAAAAATAAAATCCGAGTCTAAGCCAAAGCTCACCTTTGCAGAATTTTATAGAGAGCTAAGAGCACAGAAACTACGGTTGTACTGGTGTGGTGATATGATCACTTCCTATAAGATAGATCCTGATGGTGTCTTGTTCTTATACGATAATATTGATAGTTGTATAGGTGGTATCACCAGCTTCTCAGTTCAGGGTGCAAGTGAGTCTGGAGAATATGAGATCACCGTATATCAAGGTAAACGGGATAATACTGGTATGGAATTATTAATAGATATTGAGCCTGTCAAGGATAAGGACAATAAATCAGCTAAGTTTATCAAGAGTCTTGCAAAAACCTATAAAGGCATCAATAAGGATAACAAGGTTTAACATAAGAGGGTCTGTGCCAGATCGGTTATGGACCGGATTGCAAATCCGTGCAGGTGGGTTCGATTCCCTCCAGGCCCTCCATTTTATTATAAGGAACTATCATATAATTGGGTATGAAAGAGATTAAAGATGCTTTAGTTAAGATACAAGCAGAATATAATGAGCTACTCTTACTTGATAGTGCATATTGGAATTATGCAAGGAAATATAATAAGAAGCTTAAGACACTCAATCTAAAGAGTGATCATAAGAAGATACAGGATTTGAAATCATCATTCAAGATAGAGAGTGATAAGTGGCAAGCACTCAACGGTCATTTGAGATACTTAAATGAGTCAATACAATCTTTAACATTGATACAAGAAAGAATGCAATGGTGTGCAGCTAACAAAGATAGTTTATAATATGCAAACAGTAGCACAAGAATATGGCTTTGAGGAGCCTCCAAAAGTAAAGCGTAAGAGGCTGACATACAAAGCTGTCAACAAAGCAATCGCTCATACCAATCTCTATATGGAGAAAGGAACATGGAGCGGCTCTTACAATAATGGAATGATACATTTCATGTCACATAATGAGAATGAACCTCCTGTTGGAGTATGTGTAGCGAGAATCAATCATCTCTCATTAGAGCAATGGGTTGAACAAGCAGAGAAGATTAGAAAAGATTATCATGACAAGAACCTTGCTTATGATCTTGTTAATTCATAAATAAAATTCATACCGTTGGTAGTTTAAGTGGTTAAAATCCTGGATTGTGACTCCAGATATTCAGGTTCAAATCCTGGCCAGCGGACCAATTTAAAAGCACGTGAAGCACAATTGGAAGTGCGCCGCACTACGAATGCGGAGGTTGGGGGTTCGAATCCCTCGACGTGTACCATCTTTACTAAATAAGAATATGAACAAAGAAAACTTTATGAGCATGATGTGTGAAGCTCTCACAGGCGAAGATGGAGGCCCAATGAATGATGTAGAGCTATTTGGTAAGCTTGGCAACGATGGTAATAAGCTAGAACGTATGCTTGATGCAGAGGATCAAAGCTCTAATCAACGCAATATAGATCATGCCAGATCAATCCAGACGAGGCAAGATAACCCTGGTAGATTCTTCGTATTTAATGATAAAGGGCAGCTTATAATGTCTCTACGCACAGATCAAGAAGGTCAAATACAAGATGCTCTTGATAGATTTTATGCTACTGAGTATGGAGATCCTTCTATCATTGACATGGATACAGAGGGATCAGTTGATATCTCCAAGTATAGTCAATCAGGCGGCGGCTATCATGATCGCTTTGCTGATGAATTTTCAGATATATAATTTGCCTTAATAAGGAACTATCTTATAATTATAATTGCACGAGAGGGTAAGAGCCTCTCATAAGATGATACAAATCGGAATGATAAACGTTAACACGACAAACAAATAATATTATGAGACTCTAATTAAATAAGCGGATGGGGTACCACCTACCTGCAGCACTAGATGTAAAAAAATGAAACTAATAGAGTAGTGAGCCAAATGAAGAGCAAGATGGCAAGAATCTACAACCTGCTCTTTGAAGCAGTTCTCCAAGCTAAATTTCTATATTGGCGATAAATCGTCTGATGGTACTAAAGACAAACTATGAATAATTAAAATAACCGGGGAGGCTTTGGGAGACTAAAGCCTCCCTTTCATTAAATAAACGCATGAAGAAAGACAACAAATTTATAAACATGATGTGTGAAGCTCTTACTAACGAAGGTGGTGAGATGTCAGATGAGCCAAGCGCTGAAGCATCTAAAGCACATATGACTCTAAATCATCTAATGGAGGTTAGAGACCAGATGACAATGCTACTAAATCAAGCACATGAGAGCATACTCAGCGTAATGCCATCAGAAGGACAGTCAAAGGTTAGAGCACATTGGTTTGAGCAGATCGAGCAAGCTCTTGGCAACTCATCATTTAATGGAATATCACTTCAAGATACAATTGAATCGCTTGAAGATTCAGGCCTCGCTGATTTCGACGGACAAGATTTTTAACATAAGGAGGGTTGGCGGAGCGGCTTATCGCGTCTGGTTGCTAACTAGATGGGCCTTTAAAGGGTCCCATGGGTTCGAATCCCATACCCTCTTCCACTTTACAATAAGGAACAAGCATACAATAATATATATGAAACAACCAAATACATTTAAAAGGTGGGATAGAGTAACTGTTGATTGTGATCTAAGTGGCGAGGTAAGCCATGAGAGTACAGTTGTACAGGCACAAGGGAAAGAGTTCTTCATTGCAGAACTACATAAGGAGGAACTTGGAGATGAGGTTGTAATCTTTGCAAGCCTCTGCAATAATGTTGAAGGTGGTAAGACCCATCTAACACTCCCAGTCACAGATCTAAAACCAGCGATCTTCCAAGACTCACTTTAATTTTAACTGCATAAAGCCTCTTGAGGTTGGCCCTACTCATTTTATGAGTAGGGTTTTTTTGTGTATAAGGAACTAGCATATAATTAAGTATGGCATTTAAAACAGATAAAGCAGTAAGCGCTAGAGCAATTGTAACACCACTTGCTGAGACATTCAGAAAAGGCACAACAACTTTCAAGCAAGTAAAGAGACTTGGTCGTGTGATTATCTATGAACTCACAAGCAAACCTACTAAGGAACGTCCAGATCCTATGGTTCAATTTGAAGTAATGATCACTTATGTAGATAAGAATGGAGTAGAGATGGCACCTGGGAGTAGCATGTGGGGTACAAGAGGATGGACATTTAGTACTCTTCAAGGAGCATTTATAAAATGGACTGAGATGACCAAGCCTGAGTTTGGATTTGGTATTGCATCAAGCTAAGATGTTGTTTGTGGGTAGGATATAACGCCTCAAGAGCTGCTAACATCATAACAATAGACCTATTAAGGAAATAGCTTATAATTAACGTACAATGAGAGATTCACACAAATACGAAGCAATGGTACCACACGACACTACACCAATAGGATTCGTCTTTATAGTCCTTGGATGGGCAGTACAAGCAATAGGATTCGGCATTATTATCATAGGTGTACTTATAATGGCATTCTGTACAGATGTACTAGATGATAGGCCTGAGAAGACTAAAGCTGAGAAGAGAAAAATTGAATTGAAATGGCAGAAGATCCATGGCATCGACCCAACACACAGACAAATAGACACAAATAACAAATAGATATGATAAGCGATATTAAAAAGGATATTCACAAGCTTGTGTATGATAGATGTCTAAAGGATGCAATGCTGACAGATGCTATCACTCGAGATCTCGAGAGTGAAAAGAAGATGGAACTTCTAGATGACATTGTAAAGATCACCAACTTGATAGATGCAAAATTAGATGAACTTGCTCAAGTAGCTGAATCAATAGGTTATTGTAAATGTCTTGGTCATCTTGGTGGTCAGGAACAAGAAGAATAAGGAACTAGCATATAATTAGATATGAACGATAAACAAACCAAGCCATTCGCCAGCCTTAACACAACTTCAATGAACTGTAAAGGAGTCTTCCGCCCAGTACGCTCAGTTGTAACTGAGGATGGAGCAATCTTCAAGCAAGTAGTTCGTAAGAATCCTTACATGAAGTCAATCACAGATCGTAAAGCGCCAGCTTGTCAAACCAAAGGAACTAACGCAGAAATCTACTAATATGGCAGACACAGACTCATTAGTTGTTAAGATGGCAGTAGAGATTATATCACTCAAGAAAGAGATGATTAAGATGCAGCTGGAGATCAATAAGCTTAAGAAGGATAAATAATATGAAAGCAGAAGATTTTAAACAACCAACAGGAACAGACTTCACCCTCTGGGGTATGAAGGTAACGATGCCCCTCACCTTTCATCGAATCTTTGCATTCGTATTAAGGCAGGTGAACGATTCATACAAACGTAAGAAGGACAAATAGATATGCAGAAAGATAAAATAAAATTACTCTTGTTGGAGATTACAGCATTATTAAGTCAAGATAGTACTGAAGCTGAAGTCAAAATAAAAGATGGTGTGATGTCTTGCCCATTTTGTGGAGGTGAGCCTGAGGTCAAAAATTTTAATAGCATGTCAGGCTCACAGTGGATGGTAAGGTGTCAATGTGGGGGTCATAGAGGTACGTCACAAACAAGAGGTGCAGCTATAGATAAATGGAATTTGAGAGGCTAGACAATAAGGAACCAGCATATAATTAGGTATGCAGATAAACAAAGCTATTAGAGGAGTAATTGGAGTGAGCCTTATTGTTGGGCTTGGTATATTCATAGGCCAGAATGTCACACTTGGAATAGGCAACAATGGAACTGATCAGATAAAGCATCTTGAGCAAGTATCAGAACTCCACACTACAATTACTCTCCAATCTAATAAGAATTTTAATGAGTTAGTTGTTATCAATAAGAAGATGGATGCACGTCTGAACGAAATAGAAAAGATCCCTCCCGGCATCCATCTTCATATTAATAATTCAACAATCAATATGGATGCACATCTGATGGAAGTTGATCAAGCTGTACCTCCTCCTGTCATACAGCATCTTGTAAAGAAAGTTATAATCAATATGAACGATGTACGATTCATTGATGGAATCAAGCATTGGGAAGGTTTCAGATCAAAGAAGTATATATGCGCAGGCGGCAAAGAGACGATAGGATACGGCTTCACAGGTCGAGAGATCAGAGGTCGCAGCCATATTACAAAGGCCGCAGCACACGAGCAGCTTGTGAATGATGTTCTACCTGAGCATTTTAAGAATGTGGAAGAGTTGGTGAAGGTGCCGCTCACCAACAGACAGAAGATGGCTCTTGTGAGCTTCTCATACAATCTCGGCCGCACTAACTTGTACAGGCTTGTAAGCGGCCCTAATAGACTCAATAGCGGCAATTACAAATCGATTGAGAAGATACTCCCTCAGTATCGTAAAGCAAGCGGCAAGGTGAGGAAGGGACTTGAGTATCGCCGCTCATGGGAGCTTGCGGTATGGAATGGAGATCTTGATGCTGAGTATGTGAATAACTAATAAGGAACCAGCTTATAATTAGGTATGCAGAAGATAAGAGAACCTAAAGACTATGATGATATAGAAGATTTAATCAAGGATCACTCAATTGATTGTTATGAGACTGAAGATGAACAATGTGGCAATTGTGGGAGTGATTTATGGAGTATCTACTATCTATTTGGAAGAATAAAATGTGATGGGTGTCTTAAGGACTCAGACTTCATAGCTTAATAAGGAACCAGCTTATAATTAGGTATGCAGAAAGATAATAACATCCCATCAATAAGAACTCAAGCTAAGGGGCTATCAAGAAAAGAGCTCCTTGTATTAGTCGAGCAGGCATACGTAGCAGGAGAACTCCAAGGCCACAGAAATGCTAACTGCCTTTATATGCATGCTAGATATGAGCTGTCACCTGTTGATGCTTTTCTAATCTGGAAGAAGGACCAATCAAAACAACTTAATATATTAAAATAATGAGTGAAGATATTAAAGAGCAAGTCAAGATGCCAGTATGCCCATACTGCAAAGCCGAGATGAAGCCTGTGAAGTATGAGGGATACTATGACTCCTTTCCAATGTGGGAGTGTAAGTGCGAAGATATTCCAGGAAGCGAGAAGGAAGAAGGAATGTATATGTTTTAAGGAACTAGCCTATAATTAGATATGCAGAAAGATAAACATACACTAACAACAATGTTCAATATATCACGTATCATATTATCAGCAATCATCATACTTATATTCATGCCAATAGGTGTTGTATGTACATTCATAACTTTCATAGGTGAGAGTGCTGATAAGTTAAAATCAAACATTTTTACATTATCTGAAAATCTTACAAGATATGTAATGAGAAACAAATAGATTATAGTATAAGGAACTAGCCTATAATTAGATATGCAGAAAGATAAACATACATTAGTACTTCGTAAGGACCTCGCAATCCTATTCCACACCTCCATTCAAGGACAGTTAAGTGACGGTTTATGGAGCAATATAAATCCACATGACCACTGGAGATTCTGGTCAAGCCTTAATGTAGAGGTTGGCCCTGAGAATGAATTCACCAAAGCAGAAGGAGAGCAATGGGAATGGAATTCAAGAGGTGGATGTCTCTATCCTAAGAAGATGACTGGATACAATCTCACTAACTTGATGGAGTATATTGCTCCAGAGATGATTGAATTCGTTAAGATCAATCAACACGTGAATGATCCTGAGATGTTCTTTAGTAGCAATGAGCGAGATATCATGAGAGGAGAAGCACCTTCCTACATGACTCGTCAAGGAGCAAACGATGATGGAATCTATAATAGATATTTTGATGTGATCAAGAAGGTTCAGAAAGGTGAACTTGTATTTGATTATAATTATGACGAGAAGCAATTGAAGAAGGATCTACAAGAGCTTAAGAAGGTAATGAAGATGGTCCTTAGCAAATTTTAACATGAAAATATTAGACATTATATTCGCTACAATCATATGGATATGTGGTATAGTGGCAGCTCTTAGCTTTATAGGGCTGGGCGTTGTTTATATGATCCTAGCATTTGCTTTATGCTTCCTGGCAGTAGTCTTTGAAATGGTCTGTTTGTTAGTTGTACTAGGTGCCATACTAGCTATTCCTTGTGGTATAATCTACGGATTATTAATGCTAATAGGAATCGTTTAACATGCACAACGATCTAAAAGCTCTCAATGATGCGCTTGTTATAGCCATAGTCTCAGCAGTTGTCATAACTATCCTTGTTGTAATAATTCATTGTGTATCATTTATAATATAATATGTATAATACAAACAATACAAAAGATAACATAGTGGCTGTATTATTCATAATACTCTTAATGGCTGTACCTGTAACTATTGCAATCATATTAGGATTAATATTAAGGAACTAGCTTATAATTAGATATGCAGAAGAATATAAAAGAAACAATCGTAGAGGCGTTCATGAGAGACTTATCACATGCACTTACCTTCTACGATGTAAAGACAGTACAGGAAGTATTCGATCACACTGGCCCGACCGGGATATTCAAGGACATCATGTTTGATAAGACTGTTGGTGAGGCTTGTGACATTATCGATGACCTTCAAGCGATGCTCGATGCTCCAGTAGAGGAAGATATGGACATGACACTTACGATGGATCAGATGCTTGATGTGTTGAACGATAAGCTTCCAGAGGTCGTTGCAAGACCTAGAGCAGACTTCGATGGTGGAGATGGTATCTGGATTGGTGGTGCAGAGGATTCAATGAGGTGTGATGGCACTGATGTGTATGATCATTGGAACGTATCAGGCAGGGCCGATGCAGGAGGCCTTCATCCAGTCTTTTATAAGCTAATCAGTCAGCATGGATGGTATCATGAGGCTTATGATGCAGGCACTATCATGCTCTACTCAATCAAGTAACAGAACCATACTACAATTAGATATGAACGAGAATGATACAAAAGAATTAGAAGACCTTCCAAAGGTTAAGTTGGACCTCACCAGTGTGGATGGTAATGCATTCAGCCTGATGGGAGTATTCAGACAAACAGCCAGGCGTAAAGGTTCAGGCTGGAGTAAGGACCAATCAAAGAAGGTCATTGATGAATGTATGGAAGGCGATTACGATCACTTGGTACAAACATTGATAAGGTATACTGAATAGATATTATGGCCGAGGGAGGGCGTCAGGGTAGTTGTCCTAGGCGCCCTCCCTCTCTAGTGTGGATGCTAGAGAGACCGCGCCAGAGAGCACTGAAGTGTTCGAAAAAGTATTATATACAAAAACAAAAAAAGTAGGATTAGATAACAAGCGGAAAAAAAATTTCGCGCCATAACAGTTATTTTTACGTAAGGAACTATTATATAATTAGATTATGGATAAAGGAAGCAACGAATTAGTAACAGGCAGCGAAAAAGAGCTTTTAACAGGTAAGAGGTTAAAGAGGCTTGTATTTAAGTTAAATGAGCCTATAAATGAAGGAGTGATGCCTGATTGTCCTTTATGTCTAAATTCACTAAAAGTGTTTAGGGCAGGCGATTATTATGTATGTCAAGGATACCATACTGACCTTACCTTTAATTATGCTTGAATACTACAAACACCGCAAACACCCTTAATATTATGAATAAACCAAATAATACATACACAGAGAACATTCATGCTCGCATGGAGATTGACGTAGAGGCCGAGTCTAATAGTTTGTTAGATGTTGATCCAGTAACCATACCAGCAAGCCACGCTATATTCGCTAAAGCGGTAGCCGAAATTGCTGATACGCACGGTATGTCGAAATTCACAATGACATACAATCCTAAATGGAATAGCGGTAATGACGCTGACCGTAGGATTAGTGGCGAAATGAGGATTAATTACACTAACGTTGATAGGCGTGGAAGACCGTGCAGGAACCTCTCGATTGATTGTGACGCATCTCTGTCGCTCAGTATCGAGAGGAACGAAGAGTCTTACAGCTAACACCCTTAATATTATGAATAAACCAAATAACAAAATAACAAAATGACAACATTAACTATAATCACAATAATTTACTCAGTAGGTTTAATAATAGGACTCATTTCAATGGGATTTATAGAGAACACCATGAGAAAAAGAGATAGGGAGGCAGGTCACCACACCATTAAATGGTTTTTTATAATCATATGGCCTGTGTTTTTAGCCTTCTTGATGATATTTTTACCACTTCAGTTTATATACTCAATAGGCGGTTTCATTAGTGATAGATTAAATAAACCAAATAATACAGACATAGAGAACATGTTCACAATTTATAGAGAACATGTTCACAACACGGGGAGTGACGTAGCGGTCGGTCCTCCCTCAGTAATAGACTACGATGTAAGTGCCCCTCCAGTAATAGCAGACAAAACCTACGCTGAAGAAGATAAATACCTCGCAGAAAATGACTACTCAATAAGGATGAACCAAATCTTCACATGCAGGGTGACTGGCGGAAGGCACACCCTAGGTTTACGTGTAGAAGACGGGGAAGCCATGATAAGCTGTATCACGTGCAGTCGCGGAGTTACAGCTTACATTTACGGATCACTAGATATAATGCAGAGAAAGATTAATGAAGGTAAGCTAATTTTAATCTAACTATCCAGCGCAACTTGCTGAGCAAGAAACCCTTAAATATTATGAAATCAACAACATTAGAATTGTGCAATTCATGCCAGGCGCCACTATCAGTAAACTGGACAAAATGCGGAGTTTGCGGATCCAAAAGAGAAGTGATGGAATGGGAACTCACATGTGATGGACAAGAGTGTAAG
>TARA_R110000764_G_scaffold20407_8_pt1 | contig 20913 bp, 26 predicted proteins | sample TARA_R110000764 | Tara Oceans TARA_R110000764 (sample SAMEA4398111) | marine metagenome | biome: Polar Biome; feature: [SRF] surface water layer (ENVO:00010504); material: water (ENVO:00002006), including particulate matter (ENVO:01000060) such as... | depth 5 m | reverse complement strand
CCAACTCTTCTACCTGCTTTAGTATTTTTATAAGATTTATTCCATAACTCTAATTCAGGTCTTTTAATATGATCTGGTTCTGGGTCGGCTTTAATCTTATTTATAATTCTTTGTATATACTCCAATTCTAAGTCGATTAAATCATCTCCTAGTCTGCAGAACTCATAACTATATTTATACAGTTTTTCTACATTTAAAGTTGCTTTATCCGTGAATGGATTGTCTATAAAACTAAATAGGTTTAACGCCATTAGTCTACAACTATCATTAGCATTTAATGCTTGTTCTCCACATGGGTTTGTACTCACTGGTATATACTCTGGGTATACTGCAGCTGGGTCGTAACCTATTACATTATCCCAATACAATAAACCTGGCTCTGCAAAATTCTTAGCTGAATGGATTATTTCATTCCAATACTCTTTAGCTTTAATTTTCTTAGTATACACGTTAGTACCATCCAATAACTGGTAATTATTTAAGTCATTATAATTATCTTGTTCTACTAAGGACTCTATTTCTCCAGATAATTTATTCAAGTCACAAGGAAATCTAAGGATATAATCCTCATCATTCTTTACAGCTTTCATAAATTCATCATTAAGTCTAATTGAGATATTAGCTCCTGTAACAGAAGTTCCGTCTCTCTTAATCTTAATAAAATCCATTATATCTGGATGGTTTACACTACAACTAAGCATTAAAGCTCCTCTACGACCATTCATAGCAACTTCTCTAGTAGTATTACTAAACCTATGCATAAATGAAGCCATTCCAGTAGAACTCTTCGCTGTGTTATTAGTGTTTGTTCCTGCAGGTCTTAAGTTAGACATATCAGTACCAACTCCTCCTCTTCTCTTGTAGTAATATGCTAGATTTGCATCTGTATGCATAATACCAGAGTATGAGTCTAAAGGACTAGCCTCTACCCAGCAATTTGACAATGAAGCAATAATATCAGTACCTAAAGTACTCATAATACTTCCTTGAGGTATTACATATTTAAAGTCTTCAAATAAACTATATATAGTATCCTCAGTTAATCCTTCTCTATCATTACCATAGTTAGATAAGTTACTAGCTTTTTCTACTCTTTGGTATTTCTTTTCAATTTTAGCAAATTCTTTTGCCATTCTCTTATGCATATCATCAGGAGTTACTTCTTCATCTAAAGCGTACTTACCTAACCACACTCCTGCGGCTAACTCATCTCCTTTAAAATACGCTTTTAATTCTTTACTATTTTCTTTCATTTTTACATTGTTTTTAATAGTTTCCCATTTTTACTATATATAGATAATACCTTAAAGTGATTATCTAAAAATTCCAATAACTTTTCTACACTTACGTGCATACTTATTTGTTGTATTTCTGCTGATGTAGGGGTTAATTCCCTAATTTTACAGAACATATGGAAAGCTATGTTAATGTCTTTCCTATTCTTTATATAATACTCTTTAGATAATTCCATAATCTTATTTTTCTAGTTTTTCATAATCAAATATTTCATCAAATATATTAATAACTCCCTCATATTCTACAAGCTCTTCAGTCTTTACAAATTCGTTATCCATATTAAACTTCTTTGCTATTTCTATCTTTCTTTCTTGTGTTTTTTTAAATACATGGTATGCTTTTACATATTTTCTTTCCTTAGTTTCTCTATTTTCACTTAGTAAAAAGTTAGCTTCTAATACTTCATCAGAATACATTTTAGAGTATCTTGATAATATAAAATAATTATATGTCTTAGTACTAGTTATGTTACAAATAACCATATGGTAGTCAGAATCAAAACTTCCTACTTCATAATCATCTACATAGCTAACATGCTTTCTAAAAGTATCTAATACTGTATCAAATCCTTCACCTACTTTAAGTAATATAAAGATACAATTATCTGTTATTTTACCATAGTTAACGTCACCTAAATAACTATTAACTCTTACTTTAGGTTTTCCTCCGTGACCTGATAAGTCTCTAAGAAATAATTTAAAATCATAATCGTACCCAAAGTATAAAGCTGGAAACAAGTATTTTTGTGTTTTTGTTAATTCCATTTTGTTGTTTTTGGTTTAGGTAAATCAATACGAAATTCTCTCATCATATATATCAATCTAAATGTTTCTTGACAATATTCAATTCCTTTATCTCCGTATTTTAATATATATTGTTTAAGGCATTCTAATTGGTAGTCTTTAGGTTCTACACTTTCTAAGATTTTCTTAGCTTTTGCAGGCCCTATGCCTTCTATTCCTTTAATATTATCTGTTGAGTCTCCTGTTAGTAGTTGATGGTGGATTCTATAATGTGCTTCCACTTCCGTTACTACTATTAATTCTCTTGTTCTAATATTAAAATGATTACCAGGTATTTGTAACAAATCTTTATCATCAGAGCATATAATACTTTCCTCGCCATACATTGTTTGGTAAACTGCTACAGCATCATCTGCTTCAGCTCCGTTTACATAAAATGTATTGAATTCTTCTTTTATTTGCTTCTTGATATCGTGATAAAAACTACATTTCTCTGTTGCTCTTCCTGCTTTATATTTAGCGATAGTAGCCACTTCATTTCTGAAGTTTTTACTACCACCTAAAAATATAATATACTCTGTTGCGAAAGATTCAGCACATACTTTCTTAATGAAAGTAGTTACCATATCTTTAGTCGCACTCCAACTTAAACTGTTTTTATCTGCTACATAGCCAACTCTGTATGGAATTAAATCTCCATCTATTACTGCTATTCTTCTTTCCATATGTTTTTCCTCCTTTTCTCTAATTCTTTCATTAGTTTATACCAATCGTCTGCTTTCATTATACTGTATTCTCCTACTGTTATAAAGTTAACTCCGTTCTCTGCTTTCTGCGTTTTCTTGTGCAGTATAACAGGCATTGTCATCTCTAAATCAGGCATCTCTCCCATTAACTTATGATAGTTAACATTGACAGTTGTGTTTTTACATTGTACGTCAAAAGGCATTCTACCATTAGTAAATTCATCATGGTTAATTAAGTCTACTTTTTGATCATCTCTAGTTCTAGATTCTGATCTTGAAGTGACTACATGTTCCCATCCTAGGTCCTCCCTTAATCTCTTAGCTGTCTTCAGTTCATAACTGTGACCTGCTTTTCTATTTCTTGCTCCTCCCATAATATATTAGTTAAAAAAAGGAAGAAAATAATTAAATTCCCTTCCTTTTTGATTCTGTTGTTATTTGTTAAATTATAAACTATTTAATTCTATTACTTCTGAATCAGCTTCAGCATTATCTTTAGCTCTTTCTTCAGTAAACTTCTCAGTAGCCTCTTTAATATAGATACTCCATTCTTCATCTTGCTTACTTGCGTAAGTACTTGAATGGTATATGTTTCTATTTTCCTCTTCTCTATTCTTAATAGAATGAGGGAATAAAGCTTTAACTCTAAGCACACTATCTCCTGCAGCAATTGCTCCAATCATAGCTGGGTCTACAAAACAGTTTAATGTTACTGAACCCGAAGATTCATATCCATTAATGTAATCTTGATTACCTGTATGTATTCCTTTCACGCATGTTCTATTGTGATCACAATCTACTTGATTCCATTCATCTAAAAACATTTCACTTCCTACTTTAATAGTATGACCTAAACCTTCATCTCCACAGTTGAAAGCGTCTCCACCTTGACCATAAATAACTGGTTCAAATGACCATTCTTCAGAGAATTCAGGTGAATCAATTTCTGTAGAAATCTCTCCTGTATTTTCATCTATTGTTTTAGTTTCAGTGAACTTGCTAACTATTTGAGGGTTACCTTCTTCATCTAATACAAACTTACTAACTAAAGGTGTTACCACTTTCTTAGTGCTAATTAAACCTTCCATAGTTAATGGAGTTTGTCTTACTGAAGCCATACTATAAGCCTTTTCTTCTGAGTAACCATTTTCAATTAATTGCTCTACTAATTTAGGACTTACAAATGTTAATGTTGTATATCCACAAATAAGGTCAGCCCATTGATTAGCATCATAAGAAGTTCTAATATTTGGATTTCTTAATAATCTAGCCCAAAATTTAATTATTGGATCAATTTTTAATCCGTTATCCAAACAGTATAGTAAATCATCTACTAATACAGGTGGAATTGGAATTGAAGATATCACATCATTATGCTTTAAGAAGAACTCATCTGTTTTCTCGTCTACATATATATTTGGTATCTCACTTTCTACTTTGTCTTTTACAGACTCTACTAATAGTGCTTTAAAGTTTTCTACGAATGCAATGACTTCAGCCATTTCTTCGCAATCTTCTACTGCAGTTTCAATCTCTTTTAATGCTGAATACTTCTCTTCAGTATAGTCAACATTAAATGGTACTCCTGCTACGCTACCAGTAATTCTTTCATTACTTACATTTACTACGTTAATCATATTTTTATATTTTTTAATCTACCATAAAGGTAGTGTTATTTAATTTATTCTTCTACTTATTAATTTTTAATATTATCTATTCTTCAACTCTAAAAACTGTTTAATTGAACTTTCTAACTCTGGAGAAATAGTACTATAGTCATCCGTTAGTACGGATATACTATTTAGTAAAGCATTAATTGGATCTACAAAAGTTATTAACTCTTGTAACTTATCATAGATACTTAAATCTAATCCAACATACTTTTCTTCAGGGTCTACATCCTCAGTAGCCAATACATCTTGTAACTTTTGGCTTATTGCCTTGTCATCTCCTGCATTGTCTCTAATGAATAATTGTAAATCGTTCATAGCATCTAAATTTCCAGTAACTAACTTCCTAAAGTCTGTACCTTTCTCATCTATTGGATTATAATTGTTAAAACGTTCATTTGTATAATTTGCCTCTTTGTATGTTCTTAATTCTACAAATAAGTCAACCATATCATTATTGAATAGTTTAAAGTTATTTAAAAATTCAAAGCTATTAAATGAATCATCTATCAATCTTGCTGTATTCCATTTTACTAATTTACTGTTCATAGTTTTTACGTTGTTTTCATCATAAGTTGCAAAGAACCTATCAATGTGTTTGTGATCTTTAAAGTGCTTAACATTGCCTTTAGAAACCTGTACTAATTGAATATCCTCACCATAAAATTTAGACTCCATTTGCCTTTCTATCAATAAAGCTGCCATATGTAATTTGTATGCATCTTCTGTTGTTGCATAATATAATTCACCTGTGTAAGCTTTAATATCCTTTACTTTAGGTTCTTCCTTAGCTTTCTTATAAGGAGTTACTCCGTTATTATAACTTGTCCATGCTTCCGTTAAAGTGTAACAAACTATCTCTTCATTAATAACTCTTAATTCTGCAGGAGTCATGTTAGCTAACTTATTCTTTTCATCTACAGAATCAGCTAAAATTGAAAACGCCTCTGGTACAACTACATCACTATAATTTAATATATCTTCTGAGTCAGTAATTAATTGATAAATCTTATTTCGATTAGTTAATATCTTGTTTATCTCTTTATCTGACCAAGTCTTTAATTCAGCGTCATCTAATGAATTAGATTTAGCATTATACCTAGTCGTTTGTAAGAAATTATCAGAAATAATGTCATCACTAATTTGCTCAATTATAACAAAATCAGATGTAGTCTGAGTAAGATATAAATCAGTAGCTTTTGAAGTACCAATAGTTTTTAAATATAATCTTCTATTAGTAAAATCACTCCACTTTTTTACAACATCTCTTTCTATATCTCCGTTATAAGTCTTTCTGACCTTTCTAACTTTTAGACCTTCAAATAAATTCATTGGTCCTGCATATTGAATACTAGTATCCACACTGTATTTAGGTTTTAAGTTTTCTGTATTTACTATTCTAACTAATTTACCTAATACACTAGAATTATCTACACTACTTATTACTTGTGCAGATTTAGTGATCCATTTTAAGAAATCTGGTTCCTGTAACTGCTCCTCTACTAAAGCTGTTGCTTCAACTGTTGCTGCTAAGAATTGATTCTTAATAAATACTTTAGTTGTGTCATCCCAAACAATAGATTCTCTAGATTGATTAACTGTAACTCCTTCTTGGACTACAACTTCTTTACCTGTTTCTTTGTCTTCGTACACACTTCTAATAGGACACTTAATTCCTACATTACCATAGATAGTTTCCATTTCTAATTCTGGAAAATCAATGTAACCATAACAAACTCCAACACTTCCTTTCTCATTATTTTTGGTTATAATAATGTGCGGTTTGTTAAATATTCTGTTATCAGATACTATGATATTTTCAGAGTTATATAATACAGTAGCTTTAAAATCAATTTCTTCTACTTCTGTACCATACTCATTATTGAAATATGTAAACTTTACTCCTGTAAAGTATAACAATTGTTTCTTAATTGCTTCTCTAAATCTATCTCTATGTATTTTCTTAGTTGGTACTGAAATCTTTGTATAATTCTTAGAATCTGATGCTTCATAGTAAACTACGTCTCCAGACTCAAATGTTATAGATTTATTCTCACCACTAAAATCATTTTTAATCTTATTGATTAAAGGTACTATTTTTCTTGCATAACAGTTAAACCTAAATAGTTTACCATTGTGCACTGTTTCCATTGTATAATAGTCATTTCTTAAAGATAATGATACTTTATTACCTACTCCAAATGCTCCTAAACTTTGGTTATTGTTACGCTTACTCGAAGCTCCAATTTTAAAATACTTTTCTAATCTGTTTACTAAACTTCCTACTCCAAGACCTACTCCATGATCAATTACTTCAAAAACATCACAATACCCTAAATTAGGTGTATCAGATATATTTTCTCTGTAATTCAACAATGCTTCATTATTTACAGTATCTAAGTTATTTAAGTCATAATATGACTTATCAAATCTACTGTCCTCATATTGAGCTCCATCTCTTTCTATAAAATAATCACTTACTTTATTTGTTCCATTTAATATTGAAATAGCCATCATTTTCTCTGTTTGACTATCTATTGCATTAGCTGTTAATTCTCTAATTGTACTTTCTTCTGGCTTAGTGTATTGACCAATCATAGTATTATCCATAATTTGATTTAGTGCACTTGCCTCTAACTCTCTAGTGAAACCTTTAGTTACACTCGCTTTACTAATTTCTACTTCCTGAATTGCCATTGATTATTTGTTTAAATTGTTTATAAATTGTTTGTAAATTACTTGGTAACTGGTTCTCTGTTATTGACATAACTCGTTTGTAATCGTCTATAATAAATGCTATCTGGTCACCTTGTCCATAGCATCTTCCCCATTTATGTCCCCACATATTACTCGGTACTGGTATTTTAATTCCTCTATCCCATTTTAGTTTATTTAAAAAGTGCTCTCTAAGATAATAAAATTGTTCAGTTGTTCCCCAAGGATTTGTTGACTTGTATATTCCATAACGTAATGTATTATAGTCACTAAATATGAATAAATCGCCATATTGTAATTCTTTTCCTAATATATCTTTCATGTTAAATTGTTTAAAAAGCCCTCTAATTAAAGAGGGCATGTTATATTAATTATATTTCTTACCATTATGGTAAAAGCAATCATTAAACATAGTGATTTGAGTTACATGGAAAAATCCATCCTCATCAATATCAACTAATGCAAAACCGTTTGCCCAAACTTCTTTCATAGCTCTAGTTGCATAGTTAAATATAGGGGAATCTTTATCTCCACCGAATCCGATGTTAAAGCCTCCTACCTTGCTTTCTATATGCATTTGTATTCTATGTGTATGTACAAACATAATACTTCCTCTAAAGCTATCTAAATGCTTCTTAGCTGTATGTATGTTACAAAATTCACCGTGAATTAAGTCTAAATGGTTACCTAGTTTTATTTTATCTTTTCTCCAATTAGTAAGTATATTGTAACCTCTCTCTTCTAATTTTAATCCTGCTTCAGGTGAGATTAAACTCTTACCTAATTTTGCATTATCTGATGATCCCATGTATCTGATATATCTATCTTCATGGTTTCCATACATATAATTTTTTACGCAGTTTTCTGGTAATACAGCATCAAACTTGTCTAATGTTTTATTACCTTCGTTATACTCCATTGATAAAGTAACACCGTCTAATGGCTTTCTACCTTTATCATGTGAAGATAATGAATTTAAGTCTAAGAAGTCACCTATTAAGTGCATTCCTTTCAACTTATCTCCTAAATCTGATATTAACTCAATCATACCATTGGTCATATTCTTATTATCAAATGGTACATGATTACAACCTGTAACTAAATGTGTTCCACAGTGTGGGTGTATAGTTTTAACTACTTCATTTAATTGTTCAGATACAGCTTTTCTAACTGTCCTGTGACTATAATCTTGGAAATCTTTAACATACTCAACCATTAATTCAGTAGCTACGCCACTATAATTGAATCCTTGTTTAGTTAAAGTTTTAATTCTTTTTTTATGTTTTTGTTTAAAATTCATTGTATATGTTTTTTTCTAATAGTAAATTTAATAAATCATCTGCTTCAAATTCTAGTAAAAAATCACTAGGGTCTTTAGGCATTGTCTTTGGTATATTGAAGTATTCAGCTCCTATCTTTTCTGTTAAAAGAATAGAGTTTCTAACTCCAGGATCGTCATTATCATACCAAACAATGATTCTTTTAAATCTCTTTTTTAAATCTGTTAATATATTCTCATTAAAATTAGGTGTCTCACTTTGAGGTGCTATTGCATTAAAACCTAATTCATATAAACACATCACATCTTTCAATGATTTAGTGATTATTAGTATTTCTCCTTTTTCTGGGAGTTGCTCTAATCCTTGAATGTCTGACATTATGCAATTATTTCTCCATTTTAGTTCTTTTTTGCTAAACGGTCTATATAATTTCATTCTATCATTAAATAAATATGCATAAATAGGCTCTTTTAAAGAGTACTTATGAAAATATTTACCATCAACCCAGGCTTTGAACACGCTTTTTACATTGTAAAACGCTAATGTTTCTTCTCTTATACCAAATTTACTCCAAAACTTTACATCGTTGGGTATAATAGGCATTGTTTTAATTTTTAATATTCTTTGTTGTCTTTTAGTAACATTAACTTTTGTCTTTCTACTTGTTGAATTGAATATAACTGGTGTATACTCTATTAAGTATCCATCATCCAACCCTAATTTAAAGTCTCTATTAATAATCCGTAATGCTGTCCAAAAATCACAGTGTTGTTTCTTCTTTACTAGATGAAAACAATCTCCTGAATACTCTGGGTAAGCATAATCATTAAAAAATAACCTAGATGTACCTTGTATAAAAGTACATCCAGGTGTATTATCTGCTCTTAATGTATTACAGTATTTACTAACATTTAACTCAATATCAGAGAGTTCTAGATATTTTTGAAATATATCCTTCTCAGTTATGCGTATTAAAATATTCTCTACTGTTAAATCCATCTTGAGATTACATACCTGCCATCAAACTATCTAGTTCACTTGCAGATGCTTCTGTTGTTACTTCCTCTGGAGCTTGTCCTGGAGAAAATGGTTTTAATAAGAAACTTCCTCCGTATTCTGGTGGATTAGTACTTCCGTCTAAATCCTTAGAAAGTTGCTTAATGTAGTTAGATCCTTCTTTTAAGAAATATCTATTGTATACTCCTTGGTATTGCTCATTTCTAACAGTAAGTAATGCTCTAACTTTTAAAGCTCTTGTAGCACCACCTGGTCCTGCAACTCTTAAAGCTTTGATTACTTTGTCTAATTCAGAAACATCTCCTGAACATAATTCAGCCCATGATGTATCTAAAACTATTTTAGATTCTGCACTTCTTTGATCAATTTGTGACCATGCTACTAGAAAACTATATAAGTCTGCCTCACCTCCGTGTGCATGTCTCATACCAGTTCCTCTAAGTAATCCAGGCCATTTAGCTACTCTTTCTACAGCTTCGTCTGCTGTTGCAGCCCAACCTGTTTGTCCGATATCATTAATCCATTGTGGTTTCCCTGCTTGAGATAATCTTAATTTATCTTCAATGAAGAAAGATACTTTAGTAGTTAATGCTAATTCTTCGCTCTTAAGCCAAAAATCTAATCTTAAACCATCAACACCATCTTTAGTGTTATCATATTGTACCATCGAGTCTTTAATATTTTCAGTATTTAATATAGTCATTAACTCATCTTTCGATGGATTTACTCCTACTACTTCCATATCACATAAACCTGTGTATAATTTCTGTTCAGTTACTGCTCCTGCTCCTATTCCTTGTATTGCCATTCTATTTTTATTTTTTATTTTATTATTATAATTGTTACTTTTTTTAAATACTTATTAATCTAATGTTACATCAACATCAGAATTAGTATTTAAAACTATGTCCTCTATAGCTATGTCTTCTATAGTAACTTCCTGTGTACTTTCTTCTACAATATTACTTTCTACTCTTAAAGCTATATTGTAAATTTCAATACCGTGTGTTGCTTCTACTTCAGCATCAGTTGTAGACCTAGTAATATCAAACACATTATCTTGTGCTGTACTTAAGTCATATAACTTTACTAATTTGTTGTAGATATTAGAGTCATTAAAGCCTTGTGTAGTCTTTCCTACATTTACAGATTTCATATCCATATTGTTGTTAACAAAGAAACTAAACGCTTCTACTTCTCCTAATGCATTGGTAGTATTACCAAATGATATTTGCTCATTACTAAATACGGGTGGTACACCTGCTTCACTAATGTTCTTGTGAAATCCTAAGCTTGTATAAGCTAATTGACTAAATGCAAATTTACGTGCACCTTTCATTTCAGGATTTGCTAACATAGTTACAACCATCTGTGCATCTAATGCATTTACTTCTTTTCTCTTGATTACTTTTGTTCCAAAATTAAACATAATGTGTGTGTTTTTTAAGTTATTAAAATTATTTATTCGTAAGCTAATATTGCATCTCTTACTTGTTTATAGTCATTCTTGATGACTTCAGGTAACATACCTTCATTACTTCTAGCTGTATTAGCTCCATCATTCTGCGTCTCTAAAATGTATTCTACAGGTCCGTTTTCTTTTACTGCTTTTGCATATAAAACAACCTCTAATTTACCTTCAACTTGCATCTTGTTTGCTAATTTACCTAGTGTCTTTAATCTAGATCTTTGCTCTTTACCTAATTTGTAACCTTCTACGTGTCCTGTTACAAATGCTATAGGTTCTTCAGCTAGTAATCCTTTAGATTTTAGTGCATTAATATGTGCTATAATAGTATCATACTCTTTTGGTATTACGTGAAAGGGAGCTTTAGGGCCTGTTTTCTTCCCATACTCTTTACCTCCACCTAACCAAGTAGGATTCTTATTATCTGCATTATACCATACATTACTTTCAGTATCTAGTGTTTTCATACCTGAGCTTTTACCTACTCCTGGCTCTCCTACTATTAATACATTAGTAAATCCTAATTCTTGTAATTGTGTTAAGAAATGGTGAACACCTGTTCCCCAATCATACCACTCATCAAACCCTGGCTTCTTTTTTGCCGAACTCATTTGATTTTCTTGTATTGTTGTTAATGTATCAACACAAATTGTTTTTATCTGTCCTTGTTCTAACGCCATTTTATTTTATTTTAATTGTTTTATAATTGCCTATATATTTTTTCTAGGTCTGCTTTCTGCTCTGGTTTAGGTAATTCTGTCCAAATTCCCATCTCACCTCTAAATAGTAATCCTATAGATATATCATCTATACCGAAACTATTCTTTAATACGTGTAAACTTCTATATCTATTGTATCCTTTAGTACTAACAAAATTATCAACTATATAACCGCAGTCATCTGATATTTTAAGTTTAAAAGGATTGAACAAACCTATTACTAAGTCTGCATCTTCATAAGTATTACCCGTATCTTTGAAATCTGATGGTTCAGGGGCCAATGTTTTATTCCTCATCCTAGTACTATCAGCTAAACTTCTATTAAACTGACTAATAGCTACTACTGAGAAACCAAATATATCCCTAAATAAACCGTTGTATTCAGACATCTTATCAATAGTCTGTTTTAATGTAAATCCACGTTCTAACTTTAATTTACCAAGATGATCTTCTATTATAATAGTATATAAATTAGGATCATTAGGTGTGTAAGTTTTCTCTGTATAAGTATTCCCTTCTTTAGAAGTCTTTTGAATCTCTTTTAATACGCCTACTTTGTGGGCATATTTAAAAACATCTTTCATTATACCAGTAGGATTTTCTGCTCCATCGTGTACTTCAATAATACCTGAATCAAGCATACCATTAATAAACTTCTCAGCGCTTTCTATCTTACTTCTGATCTCAGGAGTAATTTCAAATAGCTTGCTGGCCCAACCATTAATTGTTGGTACATCTATTGTTAAACCGTGTTTTAAATATAAGTATACACAAGTCCACTTCTGTAGTTTATACTTTTTAGATCTCTCCATACTTCTATAGATAACTTTAAATTTAATCTTAGAACCGTTTGGTAACAACTCTTGTTGTTGTACCCATAAATACGGTGCTAGTACATAAATAAAATCTACTAAAGCTGTTTTTCCAGATCCACTTTGTCCTCCAATAAGATAATAAAGTTGTTGTTGAATTCCGTTAACCACTTGTTCTAGTCTCTTCAATGGTAATGGGATACCTGCATTTCTGCCTTCTATTCCCTTATCCACTTCATTTAGTACTAGTTCTTTAAAATGATTATATAACTGTTCTTCCTCTACTTCCACTTGATCCTCCTTCTTTATGTAGTTCAATTAGCTGCGCTAATCTCGATCCTACGTTTTGTTTGTGAATAAAATAATGTGCTGCAGGAAAGTACTCAAAATTAACTCTATCAGCTTCTTGTACTGCTTTAGCTGTTACTTCAAATATTTCTTCCTTTGTAAAATCGTAGTCTTTTTTAAATTTAACCATATTCTTAAGGCACATTGTTCTGTCTCCTTTGTACGGTACTCCCGTATTATTATTCTTACCTCTTGGGAACAATGCTCTCCATTCTTCTATCCAAGTAGATACACCATCTTTGGTCACTACCTTAGTAACTTCAGTTTCTGTAAGAGGTAATTCAAATGCTTTCATAATAGCTACTTTGCTACTATCAATTACAAATGCACCATTTATAGTATAATCTCTTTTTAAGATTCCTTTAGTATATAAGCTAGCAATTACTTTCTCAGATAAAAATACTTTTTCTTTTTCCTTATTCATGTTTTAGTTTATCTTTAAGTTTTTCTAAATAGTCAACTGTCACTTCTACATTATCTGGTTCTCCTATAAAAGCTTCAACTTGGATTCTATCTCCAAAATAACCTTCTTCAGAATACCTTTCATGTCCTGACTCCATTCCCATATATTCTAGATAGGAATCGTAAACTAAAGTAAAGCCTGCATTAAAATCAAAGCAATGCCAGTGGCCTACTCTTTTCTTATACTTCTTTCCTTTCTGCTTCAATATCTTTACAATATCCAAGAACAGTTGTTTTTCCGTCATATCTGTATTTGTTTTTAGTGTTAACTTTTTCTGTCATGTTATTATACCAGTCAATAGCTCTTGTATGTTTTATACGAGTACCTTCTGTTATTATGGGAATTAGTATATGTATAAAAGCTAATTCAGAAACATCTAACCTAGTCGCTCTACCTTGTAAAGCTTGCGTATAGTATGTTTCAGTACCATCATAAGAATGCCCTATAATGTGATTTAACTTTGTAAAACTAACTCCTCTAGAAACTGTTTTACATACTCCTAAATACTTAATTTCATCAGCATTAAACTTTTCAACGTTATCATTTTTATTATTATAATGATAGCTGTCTCCAAATTTATCTACTGTTTTAGTGTATTTAGCAAATAGTAATACTTTGTTTCCTTCTTTCGCTATAGCATTCTTAAGAGCTACTGCATAACTATCTAGAGATTCTAATTCCTTTAGGAACTTCGCTCTTTTATTAGTCATACTTTTATTACCAGCGTATAATTTATTATTTTTAGCTAGTACTGCTTGTCTTTCAAATGTATCCGCAATTCCAGATGCTTCAATTGTATTATCTTTAATTAACTTATTGTTTTTCATAAGTTTATCTTCAAACCATACGTATTTAGCCTCTTCACTCCAATGCCCAAACTTAGTCTTAATATCTTTTACCTTACTTAATGGAACATAGTGTTCTATTATGATAGTACTGTTTATTAATCCTGCTACTTGTGCATCTTCCGTAGTAAATCTATAGAAAATAGGAGCAAACTTATTTAAAAGATGCTCTTTTTCTGTAGTAATTGTGGCTGTAAGACCTAAAAAACATTTGATTGTATTATTAAGAAATGATTTAGAATATTTCTCCGTAAGAGCAACATCTATTTCATCCGCAATAAACAATCCAATGTCTTTAGCCTTCCACCTGTAAATGGTTTGATAACATTCAATCCTAACTAGGTTTAAATCTACTCCCCATTTCTCTAATTCATTCTTCCAAGTAATATCTCTATTGGATGTCTTATCCACTCCTATTAATATAGGAATATCGTGACTTTCAATTTCAGATAGTACTTCTTTAATGATGTCTGTACCTAATTTGGACTTTCCTCCTCCTGTAGATAGTAATACTGTACCGAATTTACCTTCCTTAATCCATTTAGTCTTAATTTCTGCTTGGATTATATCTTTCTTATTCATCTAAAGATTTTATCTCATCTCTTAGAACAGCAGCATACTCATAGTCTTCTTCTTCTATAGCTTTTGCTAATAGCTCTTCTAGACTTTCCTCTGGTTCTACGTCAACAAATCTAAAAGCTATAAACTGCATAGCAAGACTAAAATCGATTAGTTCTTTACACATTTCTTCCCAATTAACAGATTTATCCATTAATATAGGAGTAGTGTTCTGACCATTCTCAATAATCTCATTAATTACATAAGGTTCATCATCTAAATGAAATAAGAAAAAATCTTGTTCTAAGAACTTAGATTTATCCTGTCTTCCAGTGAATTGAATGTTAGAATAAGGTATACCCAATCTATCAGTAACTTTTAGTAAGTCAAGATTACTACCTTCATTGTATCTAGAAGTTGTAACCCAAACATTTATACCATCTTCGATTAATTCTTTTGCGAATTCCTCTACTTCTGGTATACTCAATACACCATCAAAATCAAAACTTACTTGTAATTTCATGTTTTTATTTTTTATCTGTTATAAATTGTACTACACTTTTGTATATTACATCTTTCTTCGCTGTGCTTAATGCTTCTTTTAATTGAAAGTATCCACCTTCTTCCTTTACTGGAGTAGATAAACACTTATTAACTGCTTGCATTAACCATCTCCAATCGTCATCATAAGGTATATTCTCCTTAATTGGTAAATCCATAAACTCTGTGATTAATTTGTTACTTCTCATATCTTATCTTTAAGTGTAAAATTTAATTACATCACAATGTTCTAATAACTCTGATGCCTCTTCTTTAGTTAATAATCCTTCTAATACAAGACGATTAATAAACTTTAATTCTACATCAGTAAGTATCTCACTTTCATGACAGTCCATGTTAGATAGCTGAAATTCATCAACTAGTGCCTCAACTTTATCATAATCTGTGGTATCAATACCAATGTAACCTATTGTTTCTCTATACATAATTTAATATTTAGTCTGTTCTAATTGCTTTAAACTTTGGAAATCTTAATTTACCATAAGCTGTTATACCGCCATATTCAATTGTAGCCATTTTACCAATATAGTCTGCTTTATTCTTAAGCATTTCTCTAAGCATATCATGATTCCAACCCTTAGCCATCCCAGCTTCCTGAGTAACTGTTGCTAACACATCTATATGTCCTGCGTTCATTCCATAATGAGTAGCAAGACCTATTACAACCTTAGCTGCAATGCCTTTATTAGTACCTTCTCCTTCAATAACGTTCATAATTAAGAATTCACAATCAAATTTAGGCTTACGCTTCATCACATTTTTGTTCTTTCTCTGTACATAAGGTTGATCAGAAATCTTTAATACAGATCCTTCAAACCCATCGTCCATACTTTTCTCATGAAATTGATCATACTCTAATTCTGTTTTCACAGTATACGATCCCCATGTTACTAAGCAATCATGCGCATTTGAATACCCATTAAATATACTGTATAATAAATCTTGTCTTTCAGATGCTGTTAAGTCTAGATTATTTAGGTCCACAATATCATATACATAGAATTTAGCAACTTCTTTAGATGCCTCTCTTTGAGAATCTGTAGGGTTTTGCTTTCTAAATATACTCTGTAAATCTTCAAATCTATCTGCGTACTCATGGTTATAAGCTTCTCCGTCTAATACAATATTAGGATAAGCTTTATAGAATTCTTCTAATGCTTCCTCAATATGTCTAAAGTTCATATGCTCCTTAGCTGACCTAGTGTTTAAAAACACTCTACCATCTCTCCATGTAGAATACATCTTAGAACCATCTAGTTTAGCACTTGCTAATGCAGGATAAACTATGTGCTTCTTATCTTTCCATTCTTCCCAAACCATCCCTGAAGGACAACCTGTAGGCATAAATAGAATCTCATCCTCTTTAATATCTTCAACTGTTTCAAAGTAATTACTTCTTAACTTTTTAGTTATATCTGCTTCCATCATAAACTCTGCTTGAGCTTTAGATGTCTTTCTTTGGTTATTAGGTTTAGCTTCTTTAAAGATTTCATCCTTAATCTTGCCTCCTTGTAATCCATCTGAAGTAAATATTCCATATACATTATCTATAATAGTATCAACTCTTATAGACCATTGTCTTATTCTTCCTTTGCTATCTTTTTTATATAATGTTTTCATATTTTTTAATTTAAAAACAGAGGTGAGGACTACTAATTAAAGTAGCCTCACTTGTGTAGTTATCATTCACCAAACGTTAGTAAGGTGTATTTATACTCATAATCATTTATTCTTTTTAAACTACAATATGTAGAATCATCTGTTCTATTGTCTTCTGCAGGATACGTATTACCTAGCATGGATTCAATTAAATTTATAGCAGTAACATCGTTTAATTTAAAACTAGTTGTCAGTGTATACTTCTTACGTCTATCTTCATAAGGCATTCTTCCAATCTTTAGTAAAGTCAACTTTATAGTTGCTTCAATACTGACTGCATCTTCCATCTCAATTAGTGTTTCTAACATAGTTTTTAATTTTTAAGGTTATTTGTTAATAATCAATTAATGTGACCAATATTCGGTTATAACTGCATCAGCCTTAAGCTTTACAATCTTTACCCAAACATCTCCTGCTTTCTCCATACACTCAGATAAAGCAATTGCTGTCTCTTCTGCGTATTCATCTTTTACTTCAACATTTATCTCATCATGTACAATATTGGTTAATTTAACACAATCATTGTAATTAGATTTCGTTATCCATCTAGTAAATAATACTCCTGCTAATTTAGTTATATTCCCTGCACAACCTTGAATAGGACTGTTTAAAGATTTCCTATCAATAGCTCCTCTTTCCTTATTGTTTGAAGGAGTGTTGAACCATTGTTTTCTACCTGTAAGTGGGTCTATTAGTATATATCGTTGTTTATAAGTCTCTGCTTTAACTTCCTCAAAGTAATCCTTTAAGTCTGGAAATGCCTTAAAATAACTATCATATACATATTCACCTGCCTCAGTATCAATACCCAAATTCTTAGATATAGTGTAACCTGAACCTCCAAATTGAATAGCAAAACCTGCAGCCTTAGCTGTTTGTCTCTTGTCTCCGTGCTCTTTCTTTATAACTTTATCAGATAAGTCTTTTAACTCTGGGTAAATATGTTTAGCTACAAAGCTGTGCATATCTCCTCCTTCATTAATTAGCTTAATTATGTTGGGCTCTCTAGATTTCTCTGCTAAGACTAATGTCTCTTGTCCACCATAATCAGCATTAACTATCTTCCAACCTGGAGCACAATTAAATGCTCTTCTAAAAGAATCCTTGGATGGTATATTCTGTAAGTTAGGTGCACTACTTGAGCTTCTACCTGTTCTTACTATTTGTCTATAGTTACTGTGTGCTCTACCTGTAATAGGATTCACATACTTAAACCATTTAATACCAAATGTAGTTACAGATTGCTCTGCTTCTTTAAAGCTTAAATACTTACGCATAAAAACTTTTATAGATTCATCTACATCCTTAAAATCTGCTAACATAGAGGCTCTAACTACTTTCGCATTTACAGTATACTCTAATTTATGAGTAGACTTCGATACCTCTTGTGTACATATATTTAAGTGTCTAAAGAATTTAATTACTTGTTTAGGGCTAGTCCAACTTATATTACACTTAAATCCAGTAGCAAATAAATCGAGTTGTCTATTGACAAAATCTGTGGATCTATAATGCTCTATGATATAATTGTTTAGTTCTTCTTTAGCCTTTTGGAATATAGGTAGATTCTCATCATACGCTTCCGTCCATCTTTCTTTACTAAAGTACATTCCATTTAGTTCCATATCACCTAATACAGGTAAATATAGGAATTCTAAGTCTAATGTCTTTTGTACTTCTTTCGCTTCTACGTCTAATAATTGTATATCTCTAATAATAAGAGGATACATAATATCATCAGCACCGTAGTTAATTTGTGTCTCGGTATATGGTTTGTCTTTAATATCTAAGAATTCTAATCTAGTTCCTTTAAATACAGCTACTTCACAGTATCTATATATTAAGTCTTCTAAAGAATTTCCATCATAGTTTTTAAATTTACCATCTGTTTGTATTACTCTCGCTTTATTATGTTGTAATCCATTAAATAGGATTTGCTCTACTAACATAGTATCATATAGATTATTAATCTTGATACCATATGTATGAGCAATGTGCTTATATTCAAACTTTAGATTGTGTCCTACAATCACTATACTTGGATCTATAAGTAATGGAAATAATATACTTATATCCACTACTCTAGTATCTATCACATATTGTCTGTCTATAGTTCCTATTTGAAACATTACTATCTTAGTAGTATAAGGATCTAAACCCTCATTCTCATACTTGTAGAATTTCCTGGTAGTTTCTATATCAATAGATAATACCTTTTCATTCTTTAAGTAATTGTAACAATCAACTAAAGAATTATCCTCTTCAACTAAAGACGCACCTCCTATAAAAATAGGATTATTCGTCTTCATTATATTCTTTTTCTAACATCGCCTCATTCTCACTACTTATAGTTAAAGCGCTTAATTCTTTTAAAGTAGAGTATGAACCTATTGTAATTCTTATCTTCATCCATTTCCTAAAATTAATAGGATAAGTATCTCCAGTTATAAACTCTACTAACCAATATTCAAAAGAGTATACATTATACTTCTCTTTAATTGGTTTTACTTTATAATCAACTCCATCACTTTCTCCCTCAAATACAGGAGTAGTTAATAAGTAGTTATTTATCTTTTCTTTCTTATTAGTCTCTTCATCACTAACAAAAGACATTGGTGGAAGTATAGCTTTCTTATTATTCTTAATAAGTAGTACTCCTTTTCCAACAAATCCTTCTTGTTCTTTATAGTTAGTGAATATATCAACTATTTGTCCTTTTTTTAATTTCATTTTAAATTAAGTTTATATTGTTAAATTAAAAAACTGTCTATACTTTCTCTTCATCAGTCAGTACTAATGGAATAACTCCACTTTGTAAACACTGCTTTAGATAAGTAAAATAGTCTATTACACCTTTAGCTGCAACTAATTCTTCATCAGTCTTTGCATTTTGTAAACTAAACTTTCTCTCTAGATTACATATATATTCAAATATATTAGTAGATCTCTTCAATCTTCTATAGAAATTTATTGGTAATACCTCATTAACTAAAAGTCTAACAGAATCTCTCTGCTTAAACTCTTCTACCGAGTCACCAAATAAAGTCTTAATTACAGTCTCATCTACTAAGTTTTTTTCTATAGCTACTAAACCTCCCGGTTTATCTCCGTCAGCTCTTATAGTTTTTATTACTTTGATTTGATAATACTTTAATTCGGGTGGCAGTGTAGTTGTTAAGTACTCTGCAAAACCTTTTAAGTATGATTTTTTAAGTTCTCTAGCTTTTCCAGCAGCAAGATATGCTACTGAAGTATCCTTTATTTTTGTTTGTTTTAAATTCTTCATAATAATATTTTAGTTATATCTTCGCCTGGTTTCTCATTATCAATTAATAAATCATTAGCATGTATAACTAAGTCATCAGGTTCTTCTTCTGAACTAATTTCATTTATAAAGTCATCAATCGATTGTTGTGTTCTAAATATAGTATGACCATTAGTATCCACTGCGCCTTCTTTAGCATCAAAGTTTACTGTTATGTTTACTGTATTTCCTGTAATTGTTGTTACTATCATAATTTTTAGTTTTTTAAGTTATTTTATATTTTTACTAGTACTTAGTATACTAATCCTCCACCTTCTATTAATGAATACGCACCATTCTGGTAGTGTATTCCCATTATATTTTTTCCATCATAAAAGAAAGTATAGTTAACATAATTACCTCTACCATCCATACATTTATAACAAGTCCAAGCAACATGGTTAGTTGATTGTGTTACTTCAAGTATTCTGTAATAAAGTGTAGTTATTGTACCACTGCTTAATTCTCTTACATTTAGTATTAATTCACGTTCTTTAGATGTGTATGCTGTTTCAACATCATATTTCATTTCCGATATAGCTAATCCTGCTGTATCATATTTAGTCACCGTAATTTGACTTATTCCTACTGTTGATATTAGAAGCATCACTGCTATACATAATTTTTTCATTGTTTTTATATTTTAACTATTTAATTCTTTGGTAGCGTATAATAGCGAGAGTAATATCCAACAGTTCCAATCTCTGAA
>TARA_R110000764_G_scaffold38663_5_pt1 | contig 21462 bp, 1 predicted proteins | sample TARA_R110000764 | Tara Oceans TARA_R110000764 (sample SAMEA4398111) | marine metagenome | biome: Polar Biome; feature: [SRF] surface water layer (ENVO:00010504); material: water (ENVO:00002006), including particulate matter (ENVO:01000060) such as... | depth 5 m | reverse complement strand
GCATTACCCAAAGCATCTGTAGGATTCATTATTTTTTCATACTTAGGGTCAAGCATGCTCACTCTCTCATTGTCTATAATAGCATCATCTTTTGCAATCCTATACTTATTAAAAGGAACCCAAAATTTACCCGGTGTTACAACACCTGTTGGTTCACCATCAGTTTTTTGAGCAAAAAAGGTTTCTTTAAATTCACCATATTTATTTTGAAAATTTTTCCAATTTTTATCAGATATACCTCTTTTTTTATTCCAGCTTATTGCACCACTTTCATAAATAATAGCCGTTGCATATTTTTCTCTTATTGCTTTATACTCTTCAGTATATTCATGGTAGTTACCACTTATAATTTGACCGCTTGAATTACTTGTTTCAGCACTCCAAAATTCTTTAAAAGCTTGTTTTTTCTTATATAAAGCCTTATTAAATTCTAAATCTTCACTAGTTGCATTATTTTCATCATCAATTGGTATATAACTTAACCAATTACCATCAGCATCTATCATGTCTAATCTAAGTGTTCTTATTTTATCATAATATTGTTCACCTAATCTTCTTGTAATATAACCTGTTGGTAAACCATCTTTACCAAGTTCAGCCATATATTTATAAAGTTCTTCAGGTTTAGTTCCGGGATCCATCTTTGATAATCTAGAAGCATGATAAGCTATTTGCTCTTCTCTAAATATAACTTTATCTTGAAACTCTTGAACTTTAGCTTTGTAAATTTTATCTAAAACAGCAAGCAGGGTATCTTTACTTGTTGCTAAATCACCTGTAAAATATTCATAATCGGGTATATCCCTAACTTGTGTAAGTAATTCATTTAAATCCTTTTCTGTAAAAGTAGCAGATGAAACATTTTTAACTGTTTCTTTAACATAATTAAAAATAGCATTGTCAATTATACCGGGGTTATTTTTATCTCCTTTTAATGTATTAATTTTTGATTGAAGTGTAAGAACTAAATTAGCCTGAGTTTTAGAAAGAGGTGATGATTTTAAATCTCTTAAATCAATGAGCCCATTAAAACTTAAACTATATCTTTCAAAATTTAAAACATAATTAATGTAATCAGGATTATTAATATTATTAGGATCAAGGACATAATCTGTATATTCTTGTACATCTTTAATAGCTTTCATTATAACCCTTGTATATTCAGCTTTAATTGCCAATGGCCCTTGAAGCGCAGCGAGCTCCATAGAAGTAATCATTTCATTAATTGATTCTATAGTGGCTTCTTTACTTTTAGTTAATTCAGCTACACCTTTACGTTGTTGTACGGACTTTCTTCTTTTAAGAAGATCTATCTGGAAATCTTCCAATGCATTTAAGTACACATCAAATTCAGTTACACCCGTTTTATTATTTTCAGAAGCTTGCTCTTCTTCTGTAAAAAATTCATCATCATTAAATGCATTAGAATCATCTGATTCATTTTGCTTTTGTTTGTTTTTATTTCTTTCTATTACATTTTCATTAGCTGGTATTAATACATCTACAAATTTTTCATTCTGTGTGGTTGGATGGATATACATACCTTCTACTTCATAATCACCATTAAAAACTTCTTTACCATTCGCATCTTTTTCAAGATTGATTTTTATATGGAAAGTTGATGTAGCATCTTTAGCATTTGATATTTCATAACCCATATTTTCAAGCATTCTTCTATAGAGATTTACTTGAAGGTTATGTTGGAAGCTCGTGCTTGCTTCTTGTCTACCTGACTTTTGTTTTAATAATGAGTCATCATTTAAAGGGAAGCTTCTATTGTATTTATCACTGTTACTTTTTAAGTAATTTTTACTTGTTTTTAAATCAAGCACTTTTAATTTACCACTTGGTGTTACAATAATAACATCCGCAGTACCTGCTATTTTACTTTTTTCATCAAAAAGAATTACTTGAGGTATAGCCACAGAACCATCTGCAGTTAAAGACTCCATTCTTGTTTGTAAATCTACATAAACCTGGCGCCCTTTTTCATTATTAACAATTTGTAAACTTTGTGCAATATCATCAAATAAAACATCACCTAGTACACCATTTAAAATCTTATCAAAATCATTACCTATGGTTAAGTTTAATTGACGTTCTTCTTTATTTTCAAATGAACCTTTAATTGCAGTTGTTGCGGATAGGTATTCCTCATTATTTATGAAATCAAAATATGCGTGAGCAGCTTCATCAAATACCATAAAGTTACCGCTATCATAAAAATCTGAATTCTTACCTGCAGATAAAGTATCAACTTCTTTTTTCGCAGTCCTACTAGCATTAGTCAATTTAATAACTACATTTCTTTGAGTTGCATTACCAGCTGTTTGTTCAAGAACATAATTAACAATCTTTTGCACTTCAGGTTTTAAAGAATATCTAATACCCGGAAGTACTCTATCAAATTTAAAACTGATGTCTGTTGTATTTAATAACTTTGCTATATCAGATAGAGTAGTTGTATTTTTAATATCAGTTGTTTTAAATACAACATTTTTACCTGAAGTAAATCTGTGTAAATCCTTAATGACTTCTGAAAACCAAGCCATAAATTCTTTTAATTTTTTAAGAAAACTTTGAGCAGGTGTTTCTTCATACTCTTTTTTGTAATGTCTACTTAAAGCTTGTGTGGTAATTTCTAAATTTCTTTCATATTGATCAAATCCTTTTTTACCAGAATAATCTTTTTCAATTTCTAAATTTAACTTAGGAAAAGCTAATTTGGCTTCTTTAGTTAAAGAGTTAAATAAAGATGGATTTTCTATAGACAAAGCATCAATAAATGGATGAAGGATTTCTTCTATAGCAATCTCCTCAGTTAACCTCTCCTTAATAAGAATAGCTTGCTTGTTATAATAGAAAGAATTTATATCATCAAACTCCACATCTTTTTTACCAGTTTGTTTTCTTCTGTCTTCAAAGTATTTTTTAGCTTGTTTTTCACTTACAAGTAATGTTTTTACTTGAGGGAATATTAAATTAAAATGTGCAATTATACTTTTCACCTTAACCTCAGCGTTACCTCTGCTTTCAGGAATAGCATCTTTAATTTTAATAGACTCATCTGCTATTACTATTTTATAACTATCATTTGTTTTTACAATTTGAACAACCTGACCAGGTCCATGTGGTATATTCCATAAATTAAGTAAAGATTCTACTTTTTTTATATTAATTTCAGATACATTTTTTATACCAGTTACATAACCATAACCATTAGGCGGTCTTTTTGATTTATTAATCATCATATTACCCTTATGCATATGAACAAACTTCGTTGCTAAAAGATTAGATTTTACATCAGCAGCAAATGCGCTCTTTTTTAAAGAGTACATTACCTTTTCATTTTTAATATACTCTTTAGCTTGAGATACTGTAGGGAAGTTCTCAGTATTATTTAATTTTTGATAATTAATAATAACATTATCTGTTTTAATATTGTTACCATAAACTTTTTTTAATGCTTTATATTCAGCTGAGTTTCTATTTGGACACTTTGCCATAAGTTTTTTTATTTTATTGTTATAATATACAAGATTTTAAATGATCTATGAACTCCACATCTGTTTCATAACTTTGTTCTGGATCATCTCTCTGTTTTAATAATTGTTCTAAGTTTGCTATTTGCTCTTCAGCTGCTAATTTACTTAAATTTTCTGGATTATTTTGAATATTATTATCCCACCATTTTACTATTCTAGGATATTTTTCTTCAAGTGTTTCCTCTAATGTACCAAATATATCATTAACATCAAAAGCATCACCTGCATTTTGATCAACATCTTCTGTATAATCAGTTTCGTTTTGATCTATTATTTCATCTGTTTGTTCTATAACAGACTCAACTGCTTCACTAGTAAAATCAGAATCAACTAACTCACTAATAAGAACTCTACCCCTTTCAACGTAGGCATATGCTGAACCGCTTTCAATTTCTATTTCAAAACCAGCTTCTTCAACTCTAACTTTATTATCAATATAACTACTTACAGCAACATCTTCGTTATCAAAAGCGTCATCTACTAAACCACGTGCATCATCCGATACATATTCTCTAACCTCCTTATATGAAGGTCTTTCAAAAGACACTGTATCAAACATGAATCCATTTTGATGTTGATAGTTTGAACCTTTACTTTCAGTTAATTTATATTTAGCAGAAACACCTGAAGCAATAGGATTATCAGCATCTAAAAAATATTCACTTTCTCCTTTGTAAGGATTAGTTACTTCAATTAATTCAAATGTTTCAGCTCTTGTTGATGTAACAAAACCATTTTCATTCTTGTCATAAGCAACATTTTTTACAACAGCTGGTAAATTTAAAGTTTTTACTTTTTTACCTTTTATGGTTTCAGTTTTTAATGTGAAACCATATTTACCCAAACTACCTCGTAAATCATTTTTTAAATTGACATGGAGAATTGTTTCGTTTGTTTCTTTAACTATATAAGCAGGTTTACTTTCTATACTACTTAATTTTTTAACACTCCCTTCTTCTAACGTAACATATCCGCTACCATTATCAGTAAGTATGTAACCAAATTCACTTCTTAATTTTTCATCTAAGTAATCAAAAACATCAGGGCTTTCAGCCTTTAGTTTTTTCATCTTATTTTTACTTAATAAAAACTCAGGTAAAATAATTTCTTTTCCTGAATTAAGTATTTCACTAATTTCAAAGTCTAATCTATTTGCAAATTCACTTAAATCAACAGCATCATAATAAGTTGCAAGGTCATACATTAATGTTAAAGGTCTTGCATTTTCCAAACCTCTTATAACAGCATCTCCTGTTGTACCAACTTGATTTTGATTTTCTGCAAACACATACATTTTATTCGGATTGCTTGCAACTAGTTCTTTAGTTATTTTTACATTGCTAAGTGATGTCTCTCTATATAATGCTGAATAAAAAGGTGTACCATAAATAGTATTAAGATATACGTTATTTCTATTTGATTTAGAATAACCATATACAAATTCATTAATTAAACCGTTATATGTATTTCCAAATTTCTTTTTAAATATTTCACCGTGTCGTTCAGCTTTCATTATTCCAAATACGTTTTCAATACTCGTTGAAAAATTATCCAGTACAGCTGGTGTAACAGCTTCAATTAAAGAACCAGAGCTATATTGAAAACCATCTTTAACCATCATGTAGTGTATAAGGTGCATAGCATCTATTTTGTTTTCACCAAATATTTCCATGAATGCAGCTTGTGCTCTTATTTTATCAATGTCTTTCTTTTTACCAAATGTATTTGAAACTGCATTATGCATTCCTGTTACATTATCTAAATCATCAGCTCTCTCATTATAGATTAAAACATTTAAAAAATAATTATCAGGATACTGCTTACGTAAACTTGTAATTAAACTATGTATGTTAAACTCAGAATTAGATTGAGGGTAAAGTATTTCATTATTTAATGAAGCTAGAGAAGTCATGGCCCCTTTAGATTCTAAATCTTTCATGTAAGCTTTGATAGTCAAAAATGAAAGTAGATCATTAGATATTTGATATTTAACATCTTCATCCATTAAGTATTCATCTTTTCTTAAGTTTTCTAAAACAACTTCTTGCATTTGAACAAATCCAGGAGTCCTTGTTAAAAATACTTGTGGTAATAAAACATCTTTGAAATGTTTGAATACATCAACTAAATTAGATTGCCATAAATCAGATTTAAATAAACTCCTTACATCTACAGGAAAAGATGTCTTTTTAAATTCTTCATTTGACATTTCAATACCTAGCTTTTTTAAAGAATTATTTGTTCTGTCCATGTCTGAGAAGTTCTGTCCAAAACCTTTGGTTAAATTCATAACAGAAGATAACTCATTGATATGGGATTTTATTCCGTGACCTGTTTGAAACTGTTTAAGTATTGAATATATCTCAAAAACTTCTTTTTGATTTGCATTATTTAAATCAATATCATTATTAATGTGACGTTGTAACATTTCATCTGTTACTTCTTGTTGATTTTGTTTTATTCCTTTATTATCAAATTCTAATTCTCTTACTAAACTTTTAATTCTAGAAGCTATACCCGGATCTGTTTTAGAAATTTTATTATTTGCAGCAAAGTATTCATCTTTAATAATAGGATTACTAACCAACAATATAGATGTTCTAATAGGCACCCCTAGTTTACTATACATACCAACTAAGTTTAAGGCATCTTTATTTAACCCTAATTTAGAAGCCAGACGTTCTTTAGCATTATCCGTCATTGCTGTAATAAGAGCGGATATAATATATTGTGTTCTCTGACCAGCTATTATTTCACCATTAACTTTAATTTTTTCATATTGAGCATTAAATTCATTAAACTTAATACCATTAAATTTAATTTGAGGTAGTGTTTCTACACCTGCAATTTTTATATCCCTAATGCTAATATTGTGCTCACCTAATAAATTTAAAAATAAGTTAGGTAATACAATTTTACCAATAGATGCAGCACCTTCTTTATTATTACCAAATGCTTTACCTTGACCATATAAACTGTCAACATCCCCCATGTTACCATCAACTTCTTCAGCTAATTCAGGTAAGTTTTCTTTAATATAATCCCACACTTCAGTTAAAGCCTTGATATCTGCAGCATCATAAGCTATAGGATTTTTTCCTTCTTTTGATTTCACTGTATTAGACTCGTTACCCCACATTGCAAATTTGTAATCTAATAATTGATTAGCTAAAGCTGCATCATAAGGTTCTCCTTTCACTTTAACATGCTCAACATACTCAGATAATGTTATAGGTAAACCTAAAAGTTTTAAAGCTCTGAAAGATTCCTTTGATAATTTATTTTCTTTTGCTTTTACTAACTCAGCATTTGTGTATTTTTGCTTATCGTTTAATGTTGACCTATCATATTTTTCAGAAGCTTTTGAATAAGATGATTTTTTAGATTTTACTTTTTCATTTATGTAGTGTATGTAATCATCAAATCCTTTTTCTTTACCTGACCTTCCATTTATACCATATTCAATTAGTTTTCCAGTTACAGAATCTTTATAAAACTCTTTAGTGTGAACATATACTTTATCAATATCAAAATCGGCCCCTGATATTTCAATAAGTTCTTTAGAGAATATTGCAGTTGAACCATAGTAGATAGGTAAAAAATCTATAAATTTAACAGAAGATGCTGAATGCTTATCTTGAGACGGTATACGTACAGCAAATGCTTTTGATATAACGTCTTCCATACTCATACTACCTTCCTCTATTATACTTGCTTCAGCAGAGTTTGCTGCTCTTAAACCTTCAGTATATCTTATACCCGTATAGTTACCACTTTTATCATATTCTTTTATATTGTGTCTTAGTACATCTGATATTATGATACCTTCCCCATTAGATGCTTCGAGTAGACTTGCTAAACCTTCTAGGTTACCGTTATCATCAGATTTTAATTCTATAGATAAAGGATTTCTGTTATAGATAGTATCTCTTATTACAGAAAATTTATCAGGAACACCATTTTCATCTACAGAAAAAACACGTCTCACAACTCTTATACCATGATCAGACATTAAAGCAAGAGCATCACCTGATATTTTCTCAGATATAGTTCCTTTTGTAAAGTATGCTAAAAATAATTGTTCAAATTGTCTTTGTACTAAAGGATTATTTAAATCATAGTTTAAATCTTTAACAAAGAATTCTATTGTATTACTTGCTGCTCCACTTGCTTTTAAACTTTCTACAGCAAAATCTTTAAACTCATCCAACTCAATCGTAAGTTCACCTGTTTTTTTACTAGTTCTTAATTCTCTCATTGCTCCTTCTATTGAGAAATTAGCAATAAGATTTACTTTATTAAAATATTTATTATTTAATTTAGTTTTTGATAATAGGTTATATTTTTTTCTAAGTGTAGCTAAATCAAATTTTTCACCATTAATATAAACAATTTCTTTGTCATTTAACTCTGACGTAATTAAAGCTTTAAGTTGAGTAGGGTCTGTAATTTCAGTTTTGTTAGATGGGTTTATCATTTGAAGCCCCATATAATCAGCATCTAATAATGATGGTTTTATGTCAGCAAATAAGTTGTCACCAAAAACATCCTCTTGACTTATTGCATTTTTCTTCATCATTTTAGAAGCACTCTGAGGATAAGCAATTGCTATTGCTTTAGGGTTTTCTACTTGTAATTTTTCTAATTTAAGACGTAAATTATGAAGAGGTCTTGCTTGTTCTTTAGCTTCATAAATAGGATTACCATCAGTATCTCTACCTGTTATTCTAGATGTTAATTCAGGAGTCAATACAACAGCTGACATTTTTAACGCAGTATCACCATCTGAATAAACTAATTTTAAAGAATTAAATATAGCACCTAAACTTTTATATCCTTCAATTCTATTTTTGTTATTGTCAATATATCCCCAAAATAAATCAGCATCTATATATTCACCCTTTTCAATTTTATTTAATAAATCTACTTTAGCATTATCAAGAGTACCAAAACCAAATAACATATGTCTTAATGCCTTTGTGGTAATATACATTTGTGCATCCGCTCTTTCACCTTTACCGTCATCATAAGTTTTATCAAACGTAGGGTCTGTAAATAATACACCTAGTATATCTTTTGTTTTATGGTTAACACCTTTACTTTTATCAAATAAACTTGACCCTGCAGATATGTATGAGGCATTACTTAATTTAGCTCTTTTTATTTTATCAATTGCATTCTTTAAAGATTTAGCTTGATCTCCATATATTAATTGATTAATTGCTTTTGTATTCAACCAGTTGTTGAAATAGATCTGCATTAAGTTATAATCTTGATTATTTCTAATTAAGTTTAATTCAGTCATTGCAGCATCCCCGTTTTCTATACCTGAGTCATCAGCAAATCCATTAATAATATCAGAAGATAACTTCTGTTCAATTCTTCCAGATTCTAAATCTAAAGCAAAATTCATATAATCATCAATCAATCTTCTTTCCAACGTACTTTTAAATTCTGACATACTCATATTTATTCTGTCATCTTTTAAAGCTTGTTCTAAAGTTACATTTGGATCTTCTTTTGCTATTGTTTCAAGTAAGGTTTTTAAATCTAAAGCTTCATTCATTTCAGATTTAGCCATCATTCCTCCAACCATTGCTTCTTCAGCAGCTTCTAATGCTTTTAAAGATTCAATATTTTCCAATGCTCTTCTATTAATTTCTGTTTCGTAATCCCCTTTTGTGGAACCATTAACATCTTTAATAAATTCTTCTCTTGTATATATAGAATGAACATACTCATGAGCTAAAACAAATCCTTCAAACTCTTCGTAAGTTTTAAATTGATCTTCCGGTAAGTTTTCAGCTCTGGAGGTTGTTTTTTTACCGTCAATAGTTTCAACTAACTCTCTCATGTTAGTCCAACTTTTTTCTTCAAACTTTGTTTTTAATAGTTTTCTATTTACTAATATTTGACCTTTTTCAAATCTAGCAGCTCCTTCTTTACCTTCAGAATTAACTATTTTATTACTGTTTATAACAGGTAAGCCATTAAACATTTCAACCTCACTAGTTTGTGTTGTTGGTTGTACTAATATTTGTTTTGCATTTGTATCAGTTAGTTCATAACCATAACGTTTTACATCACCATTTAAAAATTCTCTAGTTACTTTATTTTCTACATAAAATGTAGCATCACCGACTTGAATAGCATATATAAAGTTTTTAGTTTTAGTTTTGGAAATACCTTCACCCATTGATTCAATAATACCTTTTATATTATTTTCATTTACCTGAACTAAACCTAGAGCTTTTAAACCAAATGATTTACTAGATCTCCCTGATTTTATTTTAACAGGTGATCTTGATGTTGTCCCTTCACGTGTAAGCCCAATTGACATCCCTGCTTTTTTTGAAACATATGCAAATTTTTGTGTTCCTTTAACAACTCTATAAGCAATTGCATCAGAAAGTCTAGGATCTTTAGCCTCTAATTGATTAGATGAATTATTTTGAGATGCTAATAAATAATCTGAATCACTAAATTCAAAAGCTCTACCCTTATTCCCAAAAGTTAAATTACCATCTACTGCATTATAACCATCAATAGGAGTTCTTTGATCTCTAGGTGTAGCCGCTTCACGTTGTATTCTTTGAAATTCTCTATTAATTTCTTCTGTGAATAAATCTATTGCTTCAGTTGTTAATTTAACAGATCCTTTTTCATTTAATTCTACAGTTCTTATAACAGGTAAAGACATCATGTCACCTGTGTTAGATGCTTCAAGGACCCTAATTAATACAGGAGCTAATGCAGTATCTAATATTTCACCTGTATCAGGATCTACAAATTCAATCTTTTTATTTTGCTGAGATAGTTGTTGATAGTTTGCCAAATAAGCATTTATACTCATTGCTGTAAATTCAGAACGTGTTAAACTACCGTAAGTTTTACCGTTCTTATCTAATGCAACACCAGCATTTTCGTCTAAGACTGATTCATTTGTTTCATTTAAACTACTTTCTTTTATACCGGCTACTCTCAATACCTTTAACTGATCTTGTTCTGCCATTGCTAAAAAAGCAGGGCTATTTAAAAGAACATTAGTTACATTATAACCATTATCTTTTTTCTTTGCTGCATCTAGATTACTTGCATCATTTAAACCATAAATCTTTTTTAAATGAAGCGTACCCATTTGATGAGCATAAACAAAATTTCCTTCAGGATTTAAGAATACAGTTTGTCCAATTAGTTCATCAAACATTGCATTTGATTTAGCTAATTTTTGTAAACGTCCTCTTACACCTGTACCTTTCTTACTAAATAAGTACCCGGCCATTCTATTAGAACCTTCAGAAACTTTAATTTGATTTACTATTTCAACAAGTGCTTCTGATGATATTGGTTCTGCTTGTTTATTATTATTTAAAATAGTCTGCTGATAGTTACTACCGCTTATATTTGTTAAGTTACTTATTATGCTAAAAGATACATATGCAGGGCTCAAACGTATACCTAAACTATTATAGATACCATCAGATAATTCTTGTGCTTTACTATCAATTTTTTTATCTGACATTTTATCACCAATGTTATCTAAAAATCCTGATAATGCAATTAATGAATCTGTTGCTTTATTTAATAATTTTGAGTTACCTTTTATTTCATTATATAATTCAGAGTAAGATTGTTTCCAAACATCTATTTGTGTATTAGCATCATCTCTATTTGCTGCATCATATAAAAGAACTTTTGAATTACTTTCAGTTGTGTTTGAATTTGTGTTTGTATGTACAAATAAGTAATCTACTTTAAAGTTTTCAAATCCTTTAAATATTTCCATAAAGAAAGAAGTATTCTTTATAGATTTCATTATATCACCTCTTTTACTATTTAATATAATCTCTTCATCTATACCTATATCATTCAACATTCTTTCAACAACAGACTTTGTTTGAAGATTACCTTTACTAAATGAAATTAAAGAACGTAAGAATTCAACTTCATCTGTATTATTTTTCACACCTTTTAATAAACCGTTATAAGCTGTTATAAAATCAACAGGAACGTGTAACCTGAGACCTGATGGTAATACATCACCAAATGTATTTTCAGAACTTAATAATGTAGTTGTTCCAATATAGGCTCTTAAGGCCATAGGTAAACTTGAGAAACCACCAATCATACTTTGATCTTTATCCCAGTCTGCTACATTTCTCAAACCTTCATTTTCTTCAAACTGATCAGTTAAATATTTTTCATTTTGAATTTTTTGATCAAACAAAGAAATATATTCTAAAACAACATTCATTGTTTTTCCCATAAAATCTACAGCATGTTCTATTTCTTCAGAATTACTACCATCAAGAACACCACCTAAAGCTTTAAATCTATTTATTAATTCAGTTATTTCAGCACCACTTCTCCCTGCATTTCTTTTATCAAAAGGATCGTGATATGCTTGAAAATCCTGGATTGTTTCAATTAATATAGCTTCTCTTGATTGGCCTGGTAGTATACGTTTAACTCTATCTAAATAAGAAGATGTTATTTGCCTTATTAATAAATCAGTTGTGCTAGGATCAAGATATTTATTTGCATAGCCTCTGTCTAATTTTATTTTTTCATAAGGTAATAGCTTATAAGCTTCCACAGTTACACCTGTTTTAAAACTCTGTGTAAATCTATTTTCAATTGAACCTGCTGATTTATATTTACCAGCATCCATTTTCTCAAATAAATTTCTTAGTTCATTTTTATCATATCTATTAAACACAGATTTAATCCATTCAACCAATCTGTTAAATAAACTTTTTATTACACCGCTTGTATTTGATGACTTAGGGTTTGCTTTAAATTTTTCAAATTCGTCAGCTAAATATTCCTCTAAATACTCTTGCTCTAATCTTGCTTCAGACATACTTGCATATGACTCTGATGTATTTCTGAATTTTTCTAATTCTAGTCTAAAGTTTTTACCTTCATTTTTTAATTTAACACGTACTTCTTTTTTAGCAATTGTTAAATATTTAGTTATTTCAACATCAGATAAAAGAAGTCTGAACACAGCATGAAAAGCTTCATGATATCTATATCCTTTTTCCCCAACATACATTGTTCCTCCAACATCAACACCACCACTTATATTGTTTAAGTGCATTGCAAATAAACCAATAGGCGTACCTTTTACTTTAAGTCTATTAGCCACATCCTTTATATCACCAATTTGAATATAACCAGGTAAATTATCTTTAGCCCATTTTATGAAATTATCAATAGCTTCAACATCACTTGCTGTAAAATCATCACTTGCTATTTTAAATCCATGTGCATTATTAATTTGCCTTTCCAACTGAGAAACTTCTCCTGTAAGTTTAGCAAACTCAGCATCTTTTTTCATGGCTGTAGCTTGTATATATTCAACAGTTGTTATTTCACCAGAATCTTTTTTAGATTCTAAAGTTTGATGATAAACTTTTAATTTAGCTTTAGCTTGTTTAAGTTGTTCCTCTAATGTTTCAACCTCACTAGTTTGTGGACTTGCTTCAGCTTCTGCTTCAACCTCAGTGGTTTGTTGTGTTGGTTGTATACCATTTTTAAAACCCTCTCTTTTTACACCTATCATATCCATAAGGTTAGGTGTCATCTCACCTGCTTTATCAATTTGATCTATAATAGTATCAAGTTCATTAGGCGTTGCTTTATCTAATATTTCACTCCATTTATCAAAAGATGTTGTATCAACATTATCATTAAGTTGACTAGCTATTTTTTGAGAAGCAATATAATTATCAACTTCATTATTAGCAAAGCTAAATTCTATATTTAAATTTTTAAATAATGAAGGATTGAGGTTTGTAACTGTATTTTCAACTACACCATCAGCTAATGTTGTTTCAGGAAAACTCCTTTTAAATGAATCTGTTGTTAATTTAAATCCAAGTTTATTTGTATCTGGTGAATTTGGATTATTAGTCATTATATCCAAAGCATTAACTAAATCATTAAATGATTTAAATTGACTTTGAGTTTGTTCATTTGCAAAAAATGTTGTGTTTAATAAAGTATCAGTTTCAATATTTAAATATCTTATTGCAATACCCCCATTTGGTGTCACACGTAATTCTCCTTTAAAACCACCTTTTAATGATATATAAAATTCACTGTTAAGCTCATCATTAAATTTATCATTAAATTCTTTCTTTTTTACAACCCCTTCTTCAGTCAAGTTGTCTTTTCTTGTTATCGCAGCTTGATCAAGAAGTCTTGTATAAGTTTCCTCCTGTTGTTCTTTAAGTATTGAATCAGATTTTAATGGTGCAAATATAATTTTACCATTTGGTAATTTTATTACAGCATGATATCTATCAAAAGATCTTTCTGTTTTCAAGTAGTCAATTAAATTTTTACCATTCAATTGATTTGTACTTAAAAGGTCATCTTCTACTTTATCTCTAAGATTTCTTGCTTCAACTGATTCAGGAGTATAATTAGTAATATAATTTAAAGCTCTATCTCTTTCACCAGTGATTGCATTATACCTTGTGAAGTTATCAATTATTATAACCTCCCCATCATAAGTGGAATGCTCTAAATCAGCAAGGTTATTTGAAAAGCTATCATCTACTTCTGAAAATTCATATGAAATATCAATAGCATCAACAACATCAGAAAGTTTAACTGTGACTGAATCACCATCACCTAAGATATCTAAAAGTTTATTTCTTAAAACTTGTTGTTTTGCTATAGCTCTTAAAGCTTGATTTTTAAAAGCAAAATATTTGTCAGCTTCCTGATCCGTAAAATTAAACGGGTTACCATCAGTAAATTCTAAATTACCAGAAGGTATTATTATGTCAAGATTTTCTAAACTATCTAAACCTAATTCAGCTAATATTGTATTAATTTTATCTGCCGTTATATCATTAGAAACAGATAACCTAAAGGTATGTGTTTCAGGTTTCAATGTAATTAACTTATTATCAGATTTATTTGCTGCTTTAAAAAACCTAGGTGCTGTAGGAACAACCACTGGGTTTTTTGAGACACTTACTGACATATCACTTGCTTCTGCAGGTGTTAAGTTTTTTAATAGCACATCTATTATTTCAACGCCTTTTGCTCTAGTAATCCCCATTGGAAATATACCAATGATATTTTTACTAATCAGACGAGCTGTATTATCATTAACGCTTACATCTTTGAAAGTAACACCTTCAACTTTGTACTGACTACTAAATTCAGTTGGTGAAAGCCTTATGGATGCTTTTTCTTTTTTAGATACTGTATCGTGTTTTTCAATTTCATCAAACGGTAATATAAATAATTTACCTCCTGTTTTGACTTTACCAGGTGTACCCAATACAACATATTTTCTATTTGTTTTATCTGTTACTATATCACCATATTGCATTGATTGCCCTGCAAACTCAAATACACCTGTATCCGGTACAGATTTAACAAGTTTATTAAAAATGTTTTTTGCTTCACTTGCTTTACCGTAATTACCTTTAACATCAGCTACACCAGCTTGACTATAGTATGCATCTAAAAGAGGTTGGTTATTTAAATCCGTTATGTTATAGTAAACACCATTACTTGTTTTTCTTTCAACAAGCCTGATACCATTCTCTTCACTTATTATTTTTACACCATCCCCTAATGATTCAGTTGTTTGTTTTTTTTCAAGTAAGAATTCAAAAGATAAGTATGACTCATTAATAATATCTCTTACATCAGGGTTATCTTGATTATCTTGAATCCATGATCCAAAGCCTTTATCATTTTTAATTATGATATCTCTATCGGATAATGCTGGGTTTAATTCCTCAACCCACATTGCTTTTAATTTATTTAAACCATTTGCAATAGCTAACGCTTCTTTTGTCTTAAACCATTCTGTATCAGACAAAGGTGTTTTACCTTCATTAATTTTAGCTGCTGTATATTCTCTGTATTTTCTCCTAAGTGTTTGTTTAGCATAAGGGTTTTTGTTAGGATCATTATTAATAATATTATCCGTGGTACCTTCTTCAACTGATTCTGCAGAATCTAAACTTTCAGTTAAATCTAAACCGTCACCTTCCACAACTTCTTCAGGGTTAGTTAACTTCCTGTAGTTATTAAAAATTCTGTTTAGGTCCATGAATTTTTCACTACTGTCAACCATACTCAATCTACCATTTTCATCATTGAATACAGTTAAGCTATTTATATCACCTGTAGCTATAAAATCACCAACTTCATCTGGGTCAGGTACTATATTTAAATTATCTATTTCTTTTAAAACATCTGATATTAATTGTTTATCAGCAGCTCTTTTAATATTTTCTTTTAATTTAATTCTGTCTTCAGCATACTTGTTTTTCATGTACTCTGAAGTCTTGCTTACAATCTCATCAAGCACGCCTTGATCATTTAAAACTTCAGCAGCTTTATCATACATTTTAGTTCTATACTGTAGTTCTCCATAATCAACCATTTTCCTTAAGGTTGATTTAAGCTTGTCTCTATCTACATAAGCATCTTCTACATTAGCTAAATGTTCAACATATGCTTTAAATACAGGTTCTAATTTATTTATTTTTCTAGCATCAAACTTTCCACCACCTTCTTTTTTTTGAGTTTTAGTTTGATTTTCTTTAGCTGTTAGTACTTTATAATAATCACTCAGGGCTTTAAATCTAGCCTCTTTGTTTTTTATCAAAGTATTATCACCTTTAGATTCTTTTAAAGTTGTAATCCCTTGTTCAAGAATTCCCAACTCCTGACGTAATGTTTCAGGATCTAGAAGTATTCTTAAATCAGAAGAAGCCATCTTAGAAATTTTAATAGCGCTCCCACCTACTTGTGTATACACTAAATTGTCAGATGCAAGTTCATTAGAAATACTAGCTAATCTTTTAACTGAATCATTAAAAGCTTGACTAGTAAACATACGTAAATATTTAGCATGTTCAACTGCTTGATATTTTGATAACTCATCTATATACTCCCTTGAATTTTTATTAAATTTTGAAGGATCATATTTATTTTCAATTTTATCATTTAATGAATTATATTCTTTTTCTATTACATCAGCTTTTGAAGAAAAATTCTCTAATCTTTTTCTTAACTTTCCGTTTGAAACATCTTCTTTATACTCAGGAAACGCTTCAAGCAATGCTTCATCACTCAAACTAGCTAAACCTGATAATTGATCTTTTAAAGGACCAATTGAATCACTAGAAGCTAAGTGATGTAAGTGTGTAAATTCTACAAAATCTTTATTATCTTGAAATCCAAATTTATCCTGGTTGTATGCTGATTTATTTTGACCTGCGGCTGCCTGTCTTACTTTTATAAAGTTTAGATTACTTTGATCAAAAACAGATTCGTTTTTACCAGCTTTATTCCAATTTTCATTTCTAACCTTTACTAAGTTATCTATAGCATTATCTCTTTTAATTTTTGCTTCTTTAAATTGTTCAGAATTAGCAGCTCTGTTAAAAAGATTAGGACCCCCTTCAAAAATAACTTTACTAAATACAGACATTGGACCACCCATCATAAATCCAGACATAAAAGTTTCAAAACCTTGCATGTTCATTTGACTTTCAACAGCGTCTTCAAAAGAAGCGTCCATTAATAACTTTGAATTTTGAGATGGATCTTTTAAAATTTCAGTATAGTAATCAGTAATACCATGTGATAAAGCTTCTTGATAAAGTTCTTGTACACCTTCACCTAAGTTAGCAGAAAAAAACCTTAATGCGCCATGAGCACCTGCAATTGTACTTCCCCCAACTGTATAGGATTTTATTCTTTGTGAAATTCCTTTAGGTGTATATTTACTAAGTTTTTTTTCAAATACATCAGTAGTTCTTTTCCCTGTTTTATCTATAACTCTTTTAGTTTTTTGAAGCACATCATTACCAAGGGAACCAAGTTGTTCACCAAATACCCTTTTCAAACTTGGGTTTATACCACCTAAAGCAGAACCTAAAACAATTCTATTTGATAAATATAATATAGGAGCATTTGCCATAATAGACGTATGAGCACCCTTTATTGCATTTTCATTAATTGATTGAAGTTGTTCATCTGTTAGTATGCCATTTGGAGATCTTTGTTTTTCTACATTAACACCATTAGCAATTAACTCATTATAAGCAAAACCAGCCTCTAATCTACTTTCATCTAAAGCTAGATTGACCGATCTTATATCTCTATAAAAACCACCAAAAGCAGTGGCTCTTTTACCTATTTTGTATATACCATTACCAACATCTTTAGTAGTCTCAAATGTTCTAAGAGCTCTCATTGTTTCAGGTGCAAATATTCTACCAAGAGTAGACTTACCTGTTTTCAAACCTGTCCAAAAGTCCTTGGCTTTATCTGCATTTTTAAGACCCCTTAACATATCATTACCAGCCTTAATACCTCTAGTAAGTGCTGTGGCATCTGCAAATCTATTAGCCCATTTAGCTACATTACGTAATTTATTTGCACCAACAGCTGCTCTTTCCACAGCTAATGCTGCTGTCGCTGCTGCAGCTGCTGTTGAAGCACCTCCCGTTGCAGGTGTTGCTACTGCTAATGCGGCAGTGGCTCCCCATAAAGCAAGTTCTTCAACAGCAATTGAGGATATTATACCTACAGTATAAGCACTGTTTAATGAAAAGTTTGTAAAAGATGCACCAAAACCTTCTTTTGAAGATGTACCAACACGCATTGCATCTGCCATTTTTGTAGCACCATCTGTATCAGGGTCCATAGTAAAATCAAGAATACCAAATGGTGAAAATGCAGGTAGCATATTAGACATAAACTGACCAGACATTCTACTCCAATCATCACCCCAAGAAGAGTTTTCATTATAAAGCTTTTCATTATCCCTATAAGGATGCCAACCTAAGTCAGCAAATTTTGGATGCGCATAAAAACGATCAAAATTTGTCTCCCTCATCCCAAAGTTTTGAGTGTCTTCAACATAATCCTGCCTTGGTTTGTAATCACCCTGCTCATTAACATTGCCAGGCATGTCAGCAAAGACTTCATCAAGACGCATCGGTTTAGATGGATCTACAGTTTGTTCAGGTGGTTGGGAAACAGCAAGATTATTATTTTTTACTCTAGGGGAACCTGTAAATGAATTTACTTTGGGTGCCAGTTGCGTTAACATATTCAAATAATCTTCATCCACTTTTTGAACATAATCATCATCATACCCTAGGTTTAAAATTTCATTAGGTGTATAATCTTCTATAGGTGAATTTGAAAATTCTTCTTGTTGGTTTATTGTGTTGTTATCAATCATTTTTAAAGGTATAAAAATTAGTTGTTATTTTCCGCTTTTGCTTTTGCTTTTAATACTGCTTTATAATCTTCAATTTGTTTCGTTACTTCAATTGCATTTGTATTAAAATACTCTACGCTACCATCAGCAAATGTTTGAATATCATTTTGTCTTACAGGCTGACCATTTAATTCTCCATAGTTAGCATATTTAGTATCTCTATATATTACAGGAGCCGCTATTATAGGTCTATATGATTTATACGATGGACTTTTTGGATCAAAGTACGCTTGTTTACCACCCATCATATAAACACCTTGATTTTTATATATAAACATGTCACCTCCGTTGATGACATCCCTTTTATATAAATTATCATTACTGGCTTGTATTGTAGCGTCTACCTCTGAATAATTATAGTTATCTATTGCATTAGGATTAACATCTAAATTTGCGTCATTAACTAATAAAGTAATAGTTCTAAACTTATTTTTATCAGCTTCTGCTATCATAGAACTACCTACCGATCCAGTTTTAGCTCCTGTGCGTGCATTTAAATAAGTATCATCAAATGTTATTTCATAACCTCCTTTTTTTATAGGTGAATCTTTTAATCCTATATTTTTAAAATAAGTTACAGAGAATATACCCTTTTTTGCCTGAGCTCCTTCCTCAAGTCCATTTGATAAATCAAAAAATCCTTGAGTAAGTAATGCTTTTGCTGTAGTAACATCATCCGGATTAATATCTTTTGTAGATAATTCAGATGCTAAACCTGGAACATATTGAATAGAGTTTTCATCCGTCATCTGAACCATTAAACTTTTTATCATTTTATATTTTGGATCATTAGTCTTAAAAGTTGCAACACCTTTAGGTGTAATCATACCTGATGAAATACCCCTTGTTAAACGTATAGAGTTAGCGTTCATATCACTTGTTGATTTACCTTCTAGAAAATCATAAATACCAAATGACCTAAATGTTTTTGAATCATCTTCATTAGCATCATTCTGATTGTAAAAGCCATTCAAAGTATTATTAAGAACATTTTTTTGTCTATTATATGCTTCTTCTGCAAATTCATCAACAGCACTTTCATCAAATTTAACAACTCTGCCGCTGGAAGGACTAACAACTGCAGCGTAGGAATTAGACATAGCAGAAGAATGGGTGAGAGCATTATAGGACTCATCAATCTTCTTATAAAAATTTTCTTTTGTTCTACCTGCCTTTGCGTCACTTAATATTATTTTTTTAAAATCATCAAAACTTAATATCTTCCCATTTTCAACAATTTTAGGTATACCATCTTCAATATCTTTTTTAATAGCAGGTACACCTATAAGTTTATCAAATGCTAAAACCTTATTAAAATTTTCTTGTGCTATTTTATTAAGTATCTTTTCACCATTTTCAACCATCATATTAGAACCATTGATATTACTAACCTCTGCTCTGAGCGCATTAGCGTATCTGCTGTTTAGGTTTGGTATTAATTTTTTCAACTCACCCTCATCATTTAACACCTCTTTTACACGGTTATATTTTTTATGTAATTCTTTTTTATTTTCAGGTTTTGCATAATATGCACGAACTTCATCAAGTGGTAAAGATTCACCAGAAGCTGTTTCAGGTTGAAGTCTCATGGGTACATTGATTTCTTCATCATTGGTTGTAGAGGAATTCCATAACGCTCCTTCATTATTAAGACTATTAAAACTATTAAAAGCAGATTCTTTTTCATCACCTACTGTCATTTTAGCCATGCTTTCACCATTACCCGTTCTATTCTCCAACTGATGAAATTTCATTAACACATCAAGTTCAGCATTATCACTTTTATTATCTAGCTTATCTATTTCAATATCACCTACCGTAATAATATCATAATTAGCATCAATTTTACCATCTTTAGTTTGATTAAATGATACCTGTTTCCCACCAGCAACTTGTGCTGCTAAGTCTAATAAACCATTACCGCCCTCAACAGCATCTTTACCTGCTGTTATTTTAGCTGCATTTATTCTAGAAGCTCTATTCAATTTATTTTGTTCTCGTGTAAATGATTGTTGAGCGCGTTGCTTTATCATAGCTAACTTATGACTCTCAATATCTTTTTGATAAGCATTGATGTCAACGTCTCTACTAGCACCAATCATAGAATACCTCTTGGCAGCAGCTCTTAAATCATCACCCATGTTCCAATTCATTTGCATTGCATAAGCTTTGCTTAAAGTAGCATCTTGATCAGATGTTAACTCACTAGAACCTATTTGAATTATATCACGTGTTTCATTTAATTCTGATATGGCTCCGTCAGATTCTCTTTTTGCTTCAAGCATTCTATCAAATTCATCAGGGGAAGCCACACCTTCACCTTGCTCTTTTATATAATCTTCTTGCCTTTTAGCAATCTGAGTAAGTTTTTTTACATCTTTATTTAAAACAGCTTCAGCTAAAGTTGCTTTCATATTTATATCCTTTATAATTCCTTCAGCCCATGATAGCTTACCTTCATTTAATGAAGTGAACTTTCCAGAATCAACACCATTTTGTGCAAATATCCTTGCTTTTACATAGGAGTCTGTTACATATGCTCTTTGTATTCTAGGGTTTGTTGAAAGCCCTCTTCTAACAGCATCAAAAGCAACATCTTCTACAAGAGATCCATTTTTTTGTTTAATTATAAATTTA
>TARA_R110000764_G_scaffold78131_2_pt1 | contig 21776 bp, 25 predicted proteins | sample TARA_R110000764 | Tara Oceans TARA_R110000764 (sample SAMEA4398111) | marine metagenome | biome: Polar Biome; feature: [SRF] surface water layer (ENVO:00010504); material: water (ENVO:00002006), including particulate matter (ENVO:01000060) such as... | depth 5 m | reverse complement strand
CGCCCCAGCCTGCCGCAACGGTCGCGACCAGCAGGACGGACGCCGCCGCAGCGCGCTGCCAGCCTGTGTGTCGCGGTGTCGAGGGGCGCGCATGCTGGAACCATTCCGCCACGCCAAAGCCGATCACCAGCCAGAACGCCCCGACGATCCATCCGTTCACGACATCCGACAGGAAGTGCTCGATCAGATAAAGTCGGCTCCCTCCGATCAGCACGGCGAAACTGCCTGCCGCCAGAAGTGCGGTCGGAATGCCGATCAGCTTCTCGCGCCAGAGGATCACGACCAGGGTGCCCCAGAAGGCGACCGACAGGGTGGCATGGCCGGAAGGGAAGCTGCCCGAGGTCTCGATGAAATAGCCCAGGTCCGGACGGGGCCGGGCGAAAGTGCCTTTCAGAAGCCGGACAGTGATCAACTCGCCACCGAGTGCCACGCAGAGGTGAACGAGGGACGGCCAACGCCGCGTCAGCGCCAGCGCTACGGCCGCGCCCAGGAAGACAGCCAGCACCACTGGCCAATGCCCGAGCTGCGTGATCAGGCCGAAGGCTTTCAAAAGCTCCGGCGTCCAGAAGGCGTGGATCAGCCGAGCAAGGCGCAGGTCCATCTCGGCCACTTGCGGCAGACGCAGGAAATCGAAGGCCGTATCGGCCCAGGCAATGACGAGATAGCCGCAGACGCCGATCAACATCGTCAGGGTCAGGCCGTGAAAACGCTCCACATCGAAGCGACGTGCCAGGAAGGTGACGATGGAGGGATGCCGCTCCATCAAGTGCCGCACGCGCGGCCGCGCCACGACGGAATCCCGAAGGAAGCCCATCCACCGCAGCACCAGCGGAAGCCCGCGCTGGACCTGCGCGGCGATGACATAGAAGGCGACGATGACGACGGCCACGGCCCCGACCACCATGGCTGCCCGCCCTGCGACCGGCCCGATCCGCGCCAGCAGATCACCCGCCGCATAGCCGATCGCGACATGAGCCAGCGCATAAGGAAAGGCGCTGGCGATATTCCACAGACGGAAGGTGCGGACGGGCATCCCTGTCAGCGCGGCCGCCAGGGGCACCAAACCTGCCACCGGACCGAGGAACCTGCCGAGGACCAATGCCATGCCGCCCCGCCGGTCAAACAGCGCCTGCGCCCTCAGAAAGGTACGAGAGCGGGTTGGCGCCCAGTCCTGAGGAAAGCGATTCTTGGCGTAACGACCAAGCCAAAATCCCATCTCGCCCCCGAGGATCGCCCCGATGGCGACGAACCAGACCAGATCGAAGAAGTCGATCCGCCCAAGCCGAACCAACGCCCCGCCGGCATCGACGATGAGCGTGCCGGGCACGACAACACCGGTCAGGAAGAAGGATTCCAACATCGAGGCCGCGCCGATGATCCAGTAGGACCAGAGGCCAAGCGATTCGAGCGATGGCAGGATGTGGCTGGCCCAGCCGGACATGGCGGCTCCTCTTGCATGGTGTCACCGGGCAGATAGCCGGTTTTCCTGCAACGGCAAAGCGTTGGCGACCAAGATTACAAATTCGCAATGTCGGCGTCAGGAGCACGAAAAGTTGGCCTGTCACAAGGCGCGCATGCACGGTCCCGTGCCCCACTTTCGAAAGGCTCCTTCGGTGTCAGACTTTCAGCCCACCTCCCGACACACCCTGCCGACACGCCTGATCCACGCCGGCCTTGCCCTCAGCATCATCACACAGCTTGCAACTTCTCTCGTGATGCGCGCGCCGCACGGCACTTCGCCAGGCAATCTGCTGTTCGAAGTTCACGAATACTCCGGCTACGCTGCCCTGGGCTTTGCCGCTCTCTTCTGGCTGCTGCTTCTTCTTCGGTCCAAAGGTACGTCCCTTGGCTCACTGATACCATGGTTCTCCGCCAACCGCCGCGCCGCATTGATCGAGGACACAAAGGCGCACCTGGCCTCAGCCCGCCACCTGACCTTCCCCGACATGGACGATCACCGCCCGATGGCGTCCGCAATTCACGGTCTGGGCCTTCTTCTGATGACGCTCATGGCCACGACCGGCACCGCCTCGGTGCTGCTTCCGGGCGTCCGCGAGCAGGTGCTCGGGGTTCATGTGCTCTTTGCCAATGTGGTTTGGGCTTACCTGATCGGTCACGCCGGCCTTGCCCTGCTGGCACATTGGACGCGACATCTGGACCTGAGGGAGATGTGGCGGCTGGTGAAATAGTGGAAACAACTGATTGTATCTCTTCGAAAACCTGCGCCATGTCCGCAATCTGGTGGCGGCATGGCGCGACGACTTCAACCATCGCCACCCGCATTCAGGCCTCGCTGGTCTGACATCGCAGAAATGCTATCCGGTCGAAGAAAGACCAAAACCTGAACAGCGTTTGCGCTCAAATGCCTTTGCACTTGGGCTTTTCTCTCCGATTTCGCATGCACAGATGAAAGGCTCCCCCGCCGGTCCTGTGTTGGACGGCTGAGTTTTGGGATACCCCCCGGGGGAAGTCATCCTGGCAGTCTGCCTTGAACTACCCGCCATTGGTAGTTCAAGATCAGGCGCAACAACACAGATGCCTTTGAGCGAACAGATAGAGGGTTCAATGCGAGTTTTCTTCACAGGTGGCAGCGGCAAGGCTGGCCGATGGGCCATCCAGCATCTTCAGGCACAAGGCCACCATGTCGTAAATGTTGACCGATCACCGTCCGGGCTGGAGTGTCCCGAATTGTTGGTGGATCTGTGCGATTCAGGCCAGGTCATTGGTGCCATGTCCCAGTTCATCGAAGCTGCTGAACTGGACGCAGGAACGGGCGTTCCGAAATATGATGCGGTTGTGCATTTCGCGGCCATTCCACGCGTCATGATCGGCACAGACGGCGAGTGTTTTCGGCAGAATACTCTGAGCACCTATAACGTCATCGAGGCGGCTATGAAGCTCGGCGTCCCGAAAGTGATATTTGCAAGTTCCGAGACGACCTATGGCATATGTTTCGCGGACGGTGAGTTGAAACCGGATTTTGTGCCGGTTGATGAAACCCACCCGACCGTGCCCCATGACAGCTACGCCATGTCGAAAGTCTGCAACGAGGCGACCGCACGTTCCTTTCAGGCCCGGTCCGGTGCCGACATCTACGGATTGCGGATCAACAACGTGATAGAGCCACATGAATATGGCGAAATTTTCCCCGCATTCATGGAAAACCCGGCCCTGCGGCGGCGCAATATATTCGCGTATATCGATGCCCGCGATCTGGGGCATATGGTCGACTGCTGTCTGAAAGCCGACGGATTGGGGTTTGAAGTGTTCAACGTATCGAACGACGACATGTCGGTTGGTATCACCACGGATCAGGTGATCGAACAGTTCTACAAGAAAGTCGAAGTTCGCGGCAAAATGGGCCGAAACGAAACCTTCTTTTGCAACAAGAAGGCGAAGAAGCTCGTCGGGTTTCAGCCGAAGCACTCTTGGCGTGATGTTCTGGAGTGAACGGCCAGAAGATGTCGTTTGCACACCGGCAGGGCGCGGTCGCTGCGATCTATACCGGCATCCGCCGCAATGCCTGCCTGCGCCAGTTCCGACCGCCACAGATCACAGACGGCGTCAGGTACGTCAGACAAGAACATAACGGAACCGTTGGGCAAACGTCAGGCACTTGAAAAGATTGGCTGGAATGGTGGGTCGTGAGAGACTCGAACTCCCGACATCTTCGGTGTAAACGAAGCGGATGCCACACAAGCTACTGAAAACTGCGCCAGCAAGCGCTTTGTATAAGGCGATTTCCACCACGTGCGAACGATAACGAGGTTCACGCAGGTTCAGTGAACCAGTAAACACTTTGTGCGCATGGCGACCTTAGATCAGTCGGCACCTTCTCCATTTGAATGACTGACGAAGGAGACTAACGCATCGTTTTCAGCTACATGAGTGAACGCTGGAGTTAGTGATCAAAAACGGACACGAATTATCAAAAAAGTTAGAAGACCGTTAGGCAAATGTTATACTTACGCCAAGAAGCGTGTCCGAGATGACTGACTATGGCTTAAAATAGCACAGCACCAACGGAGTTCTCGGTCACCAATCACATGAATCAGTCGATCGGGAAACTAGGAGATGAGCATTTGAAAGTTGACAATTATATCGTCACCGATGACAGAGTCCGTTACGTCCCCTACCAGATAGATATTCGTGCTGATTCAATGGGATATGGGTTCATTGACCTAAAAAACAGACCCAGCGAAGCGATGAAAGTAGTCGAGGCTAGAGAGCTACCAGAGCTGCAACTGCTCCTAAGAGAATTTTCGCTTCCTTCCAATCCATTTTTCTCTATTGGTTGCGAAAAAGCTGCATGGAAACAAGATAATGGACGATATTCAGTCCGCGGCTATGTCGAATTCTCTTTCAACTTCCCCGTATTAGCTAATTTTCAGAATTACGAAACGCTGCAGAAGGACTTTGGGCAAGCGATCAAGAAGAAAAAAGTCACTGGTTTGAGCTACTTCGAATGGCGCGTCGCTCCTATGATAATACCATGGGTGAAGGAAGGCATGCACTCCTGTACCTTGTGGATAAAAGTCAGCGACATACCTTCAAGAGACCTGGCACTGAGACGGTACAACAAAGCAGTTGGGCTCTTAACTTCTTACTTTAAAGATCTGGACATTCCACATACCACCCAGAGTAAGGTCTTTGAAAACTAGGTTGATTTAAACAATTTACCATACGAAAGCGAAAACCTAAATCCACGCAGTTTCGTTCCACCTATGCGACCAATCAAAGGAGAGACAGTTTGGCCAAGACGCTTAGAGAATTTACCGATGAAGAGCTTGCCAGCGTTGGTGGGCAGCCCGGGTCGCTAGAGGACTATCGACACACGATGGAGTTTCGCCGCCGTAACTTAGTTCTCCATAAAGATGTAGCTGATGCGCAGATCAAAGCAGCAAATGCGACGCGTTGGTCAGCTCTCGCAGTAGCAGTTTCCGTTGTGGTGACTGCTATCGGTATATGGGTCGAGTGGGTTCAATAGAGTAGATACGATGCGCCCAAAAATTGAAATGACTGACCAAAAAGCAGAGCTTTTGTTGCGAAGTGCGTTGCTTGAAGATGCGACGAACATCAACGAAAGACTTGCGGCAATTTCCGCTGAAATTAGTTTAGACGACGATGAAATCTGGGTCACGTTGGACATGGATCTATGGCCAGAAGATAAGGAGCCGACACAAGCGATTGAAGTTGCCAAAATGCTATGGTTAGAGGTCGAATGGCAAGTGGTCTCAGGCAATTTCCCGTTTGCGTGGCCGGGTCTGGGTGAACATACCAATGTTACCACTGAATACTTCCGGATGGTCTTGGACGCACACGCTGGACGCACCATCATTCGATAGTCAAAGTTAGAAGCCGTGTGGCTCCTTGGCTCAAGCAACCCCGCGTCGTGTCCCCGCACGACGGCAGTCCCTGCCCGCCCCACCGCATCAGCCGTCAATGGATCGGGCAGCGCCTCGGCCAGGCGATCTATCGCACCCGTGTATTCAGGGCCTCAAAGGGCCGCTTCACTTGTGCCGATCAGGCGCGTTATGCCCCAACGAGATAGCCCTTTTTCTTTGAGAAGCCGAAAGTGCACTCCAGAAGCGATGAACGCGTGGCGTTGGCATATTTTTTAGGTCTTCAACATGCTTAGCTCGGCTAAGTTCCACCTTAAAGAAGGACGGATTGTGATCAACGTTGAAGTCATGAAGTTTCCAAAAGACAACATAAGCATACTTCGGCGTGAGTTTCTTTTTCTTGCGATAGTAATCCAGTGCACCTGAAAGGATTTGATTATCCTCTTTCGCAGCGAGCTTTTCGAGTGCGCGAACGCAAGATTGCAACTGCATCTGTTGCGTAAGCTTGGACAGGCGCCGCTTTGCTTCAGTCGACGTCAAACGCCTGCCTTTCTCAATGACTGCAACATTAAACTTTAGAATGCAGTGAGACCCAACCAAAAGGGTACTAGAAGTATATTTGTTTTGTATTTGAAAGTGGTAGCGAAGATCCTGTTGGCCGCAAAGTTGGCAAATTTCTATAGGCTCTTCGTGATCGATCGTATGCTCTGTAAAGAACCATTCGCCGAACGCGTCTGGTAGGCTTCCTCCAATTGAAATCGGAAGGATAGTATCTGTTACTCGCTGCGAATATTCAGTCAATGTATTTGGCCTGCCTAAGAAAACATAGTTTATCTTACGTCGCTTAGCCACGCTGGCAACTACATAATTCAAGCTTGAAACCAGCTATCTATACACTGAAAGTTGTTGCTCTCTAATCTGCGATCTCGTAATTTTTACTGATCGAAGTGACGCAATACTTGATCCTTGCGCGTCGACTAAAGCGCCCCCGTCTTCCCGACATACTGAACAATCGTTTCCGCGCCCACTGACCCACATGCAACGCATCTGGCGCGCGCCCGAATTGTGGACAAAGGAATGTCGTCCCCGAACCGGTCAATCGCCTCGGTGCGCGTCAGCCTCAGCCCCCTGCGGCAGCTGACATTCTGGCAATAGATGATCAAATCGTGGTCTTTGATCAGATCCGAAATAACCATGGCGTCCTCCGGTGAAACCGGAACAGATGTAGAACGATGAGCAGACGTTGTCACTCAATCGTTCTACTGGCGCCATCATCACAACGATCTCTGAGCCGCTAAACTTCGTCAGGATCAGAAACGACTGGACAACTTAGGTGGCCAGATTTCAGCGGCTTTGTTGCTGAATTCTGAGCGCGGCTTCATACAACTTGAGATCCCAATAAACATATCGATTCAGCAGCGTTTTTTGGTCTGGGGTCAGAGCAGAAAGCACTTCCTCCAAGTCTGAACCAGGCGGCGAAGAATTCACCCTCACCATCTCCAACGGCGGGACTAAACCTTCCGATACCAGCCCCCGAACATAACGCTCAAAGTCTTCGGTGAATCCAAAGCGCATATTTGGAGCTGCCAGATGCTCAACGGCGGCGTCAAAAAGCTCTTGTTCTTTTCCGACAAATTTTGGCGACATGTTTCCCGCAATGCGTCGCATCTGGCCACTGTGAACCTCCGTCAGCAACCCGGGCACCTCTTGCACAAACTCAAGAAACCCGCCGAAGCCGTCGGCAACCTCAGTAAGCTTAGCATGCACAGGGTGATGCTCTGTGCGAGCTATGTATTTGTACAGACTGAACAGCCTGGAGACGGGCTCACGCAGAATGCATAGATAGACTGCCCGCTGCGGAAACAACTTGTGCACACCATAGAGGCAATGCCCCGCGACCAAAGAAATCTCCTTGCGACGGCACTGGTCCATGTCTTGAATTTTCAGGTGGATCGGCTGATGGCTCGCGTCGACCTGTGAGTTTTCTGGATAAACCTTTCGCAGCATTGTGTTGAGGCTGCGGCCAGCCGATTTTTGGATATGGATGTGGATCAGAACGAAAGGCTCACCTTCGCTATGTTTTTTCTTAAGTCCGAACTTCATCGCCATCCCACTTCTCCAACCGGATTTTCACATCCTTATCTGGCTTAAGGGCAGAAGTTCAATCAGAACGAGCTACTGCGCTCCAAAATGGTGCACAGCGACCTGTTCAAACTTTGCGAGATTCAGGGATACAACAACTGCGGCATCCTATGCACACCCAGCATCATGCCCCCGCACAACGGCGGTCCCTGCCCGCCCGACGGCGTCCGGCGTCAACGGATCAGGCAGCGCCTCGGCCAGGCGATCAATGGCGCCGGTGTACTCGGGCCCGCAGAACGCGGCGTCACTGGTGCCGATCGCGCAACTCGTCACGCCAATCAGGGGCAGCATCACTATCTTTGACAGCATCGGAGATATCCTTTGAACGTTGCAGGGTGTCTTCACGCTGATCGCGCACACGATCTTCGCCGCCTTGCCGGTAGACCAGGACGACAATGAGCAAGAGAGCGGCGGCGGCCGCGGCGACCCGCGTCATGCGACCAAACCCTTCATGCAGTAATCGAAGTCACCACCGCGCCGGATAACCAGCCCGCGAACAACGCGGCCACCGGCCTTTTTGTACCAGGTGATCGCCTCGCAGCTTTCGGCAATCAGCCCGGCATTCAAACGGCGCACCGCAGTTGATGTGCCAGCCGCCCCAATCCCCACGTTGTACCCGAGATCGGTGAAGGCTGTGTCGCGATAGACTGGCAGCCGGATGCGCAAGGTTTCGGGCGCAAAGTATCGATGCATCTGCCTGCGGTAGCTGATCAGCTCGCGCGCCAGCATCGCCTCGCATTCCGCCTGCGTCCGTACGTCGCCCGCCTTCACGCCCTTGGTTTCACCAAAGCAGATCGTCCAGACCCCCACGATGTCGCGGTAGGCCACCAGTCGCAGCCCCTCCCACTTTGCCACAAACGGGATTGCAACCCGCAGAAACTCGGCCTCAGAGGCTAAGCCTGACGCGGTGGCGCGCTTGGGCACCATAGGCTTGTCGGCCATTGCCAGCGTGATCCGCGCCGGTTGCCATGCGGCCTGTTCTTCAGACATCGGCGTCGCGTCTGGCAGAACGCTGTTCTCATAGACGGCGCCACCCAGTGACTTGACCAGCATGATCACGCCAAAACCAAAGGCCACAATGAAGAGCGTGCGGCGCACCGGCGCGCTACCCACATCCTGCTTGATGAACCGGCCCACGAATCCGGCGATGAAGAACACCAGGGCGGCCAGCCCGAGCGGGTATGGATCGGCCTCGATGCCCCACACGGCATAGAGCAGTTCCCCACCGATAAAGGCGATAAATCCCAAGATCATGCTCCAGACAGAATAGGTCCGGAACAACTGCTTCCAGTTTTCGACGAAGTGCATGGTCTCTCCAATGCTTGAAACCCCGCAGGCGGGGCATGAATGTTGAATTTTCGGAGTGGTTGGTGGCGGCCTAGAGCGCGACCTCGAAGGCCTCGGACATCGGAGGCGTGGTCGGGCCATAGACGCCACAGGCAGATGGCATGATGACCGGCCAATAGCTGTATGTTCCTGGCGGTAGATCCGACGGGATCCGCACGCGCGCTGCGAACGAGCTGAAGCCGCTCGACACCGGCGCCCGCACGGCCGGCATGTCGTAGCCATAGACGGTCAGGTTCTTGTCATGGTCAAAGAACTGGACGCGTATCGTGGTTTCGCAATCGATGCTGCGCCGCACCACGTAGACCACCGTCAGCGTGCCGCCCCGGTGAACCTGCTTCTGCGTGACCAGGCCGATCCCCTTGAAGTCGAGGATGTTGGGCGACAGCTTGTCCGGCAACGCAGCCAAACGCGTCTCGACGGCCAGCAATCGCGACGGCACCTCGCGCCACTCTGACCAGCGCAGAAAGGCCCAGCCCATCGCGCCAAACAGCAGGCTCACAACAGCCGCGATCGTCAACACCAACTTCAGCAGCTCGTGAACGGAAAAACCCCTGCGCTGTTCAGCCATGCGCCATCTCCCTTGTTAAAACCAGATATGCAGGTTGTTGAAGACCAGAACGGCAACGGCAAATCACACCACGATATCCAAGCCATGGCCTGTTCGGATGTAGAGCGTCCCAACGGCCTTGCCTGCACTTACGGCTGCCGCGTTGTCTGCATATGTGCCAATCGTGGGAATGAGGATGTCCCCACCATCTTTGACGACAAGACGGTTGGAGTTTCCGGCACGGATGCGCAACTCGCTCAGGCTGTTGTTATACGCAAGACCATTGGACAGGCTGTCTGTTTTATCACCAAGAGCGAGGTAGGCTGTGTCTGTCGCACCCGCTTGGACCTTGGCAACAGACGCCCCATCAGACTGAACCTGCAGCTCGTATGTCTCATCCCCGAATGAACCAGCACCTTGATAAACGAAAAGCTTATTCAGGAATGGCTTTCCGAGCGTGACCCCAGAAGGCTGCATTTTAAAGACGGAGATGTCTCCACCAGAACCATCTTTAAAGAGGTATTCCATCGAGAACTTGACGTTATCTGTGGCCACAGCCGCCTCAGACTTTACGCGTCTGGTAGCCCCCTTTACATCGCTCGATCCGTCATACCCAAAGAACACCTCGTCGAAGATGACATCACCGATTCCAATCGTCGTGGGTGCGGAAGGATTGCCTCTGGCGAGGTGATACTGCTGCTCAAAACCCTCACCTGCACCGATCTTTGACTGCCGGTAGACTCCGCCACTGGAGCGGGTAATCGTTGTCTGCTCGACATCGATGTAGTTCCCCTTACGCCGGGCCGTGGGCAAAAGGATTGTGTGGTTCGCCAATGACATACCATCGATGTAGTTGCCTCTCTCGTCACTATTGACTTCGACAACCACACGCTTGTTGGAGTAACCTTCTGGTGCGGTGCAATTCATCAACTGCAACACGCCCCCTGCCTCTTGCTCAATGAAGGGGACGGTTCCGGTGCTGTCGGGAAACTTGAAGTCAGTTCCGTGGAGGCGCAGCGTCCCGCCTGAACGAACGATAGCGCCACGGCGGTTGCCCGTAATTTGGGCCATAACCCCGCCGTTCACAGTCATTTCCGCCCCGTCGAGAACATCGAGCATCAATGGCTCATTCCCGTGCATGTGAGGGCCAAACATGAAGTGCTCACCCCCTTCAGCCGTGATCGTTGTAGCTGTAGCAGCCCCCGATTTTGTGGAATACGGATTGCGGATTATGGATTTCCCGCCCTTCAAGGTCAGCCGTGCGCCGTCACCGTCTAGCTGGAACCCCATAGTGAAGGGCAGGATCGACGTGTTGCCTTCCTCGCCCACAACCACATGTGACTTGAAAGGGCTGATCGCGTCGATGATCAGACCGTCAACTGTGCTAAAAGTACTGACCCCCATCCCATCAAGAAAAATGGACATCAGCCCCGCGTCACCAGCAAACCCAAACGGCCAAAGCGCCAGGTGCTCAACCTTGATAAAATCGAGCGCACCAGATGTATTGATCGGCTCGTTAAAGCACCCGATCTCCATCTTGCCGAATGTCCACCCGCCTGGGTTTGAGCCACCGACGTTGTCCTGGGCGAGGATACCATTGTATCCTTGGCTGATCCGCAAATAGTCAATTTTCCCGCGAGATGCGTCCGAAAAGTCCATCAGAAAATCGTTCTGGAATAGCTCCGCGCGATCTGTCTCCCCTGCGGGTTGCCGCACAAAAAGATGCAACTTCTTGATGTGAGGACCGAGTTCTTCGCCGAAATTTATCAGCTTTGTCGAGGTGCCCAGTGCGCTATCGGTGACGATACCACCTTCAACGATGTCTCCCATGATCTCAAAGCCAGCGTGGGCTGGCCAGACCACTTGATCGGCCAGGTAGATCCAACCTGTTGCCAGAATATCGCCATGGGTCGCATCAAGCGCAGCCTGAAACTCAACAGAATAATCGACAACCGCACCGGCTTCCGTGTCCGCTGTGACCATGCCGTAGTGTTCAAGATACACCGGAGCGACAGCCGACCAGCCTGCCAAGTTCAGTTCGAGCAGATCACTCGATGAACCGTCATATACGTACCTGATCGTTCCGGCCCGACGGCCGACATTCACTTCTGCGACAGTGCCGATGGCAGGCGTTTTTGCGGCCGCCCAGCTTACAAAATCCGAGCGCGTGGAGAAGGTGACAGCGTTGTTCAGCTCCGAACCAATATATTTCTTCCATGCCGACCAAGTGGCGCCATTGTCTGTGGACTGTCGGCTCCAGCCCTCGGGTGTGTTTGCGGAAAAGGAAAACTGAGCCACCCAGCTCGTCGAATAGCGCTCAACGCGGAACATGCCGCCCGCGCTGCCCGGCTTGTTGGCGTCCGCACTGGAGTAGGTGTAGAATCCGACAACATTCGTATCATTCAACACTGAATTTGAAGCTGCACCAGCCTTCCGGCCAACTCCGAACGCGCCGACAAGCATTATCGCACCGGTTGTGGTATCGACTGAACTTGTTTGGATCGGGGTGAAACTTGGGTTTTCACTATCATCAACTGTCAACGCGGTGTTCGGGTGCCCGCTTGGATCATAGCCCACCCAGGATTCGGCCAGCTTCGTTTCTGATCCCGCATCGTTGCGGTAGAAGACGAGCTGATAACCGTCCGACGTGGAAAAGCCCTCACCATCACTGGTTCCAGCCAGCCCCAGCTCGATGCTCTCGAAGAACGGAAAACCGGTCGTGGTCGCCATGGCGACGGATTTGATGGCAGTATCGATCAACGCCTCCAGGTCTGATTTTGTCGCGATCTTCGGGCTCGCGCCAGTAGTGGGCAATGTAAAAGCCATGGTGGTCTCCTATGGATCTGTTGTGGCTGAAACGCTGGCCGTGAAGGCCGAGGCGCTGGCGTAATCGCCGCGAGAGCGTGCAAAATAATAGCGGGTCACTGATGCGCCCAACCCACTCTCGACAATGGTCACCGTCAAGTTCTGTCCTGTGTAAAACGCGTCTCCGATCAAGCTTGCTGACCCACTGTCATCGGTGTCGCTGCCGTAGATCTCGATCGCGCGAAAATCCGCGTCGTTTGGGGTTCTGAAGCTGGCGGTGATTTCCCCGGCCCCACCCACCGCTGCACCGTCGACCGGTATGTCGATTTCGATATCAACCACGGGCGTGACGTTGGTGATTTCGACCCACGGAGAGTTCCCACTCGGGCCAACCGCCCGGACACGAATGTCATAGACCTGTCCCGGCGTGCCCGTCAGGAACCCAAAAACCTGACCCGAGCCATCACGCACATCCGCGCCCAAGACCCCGCCAGACTGATAAAATGTTAGAAATTGCGTGTATTCCCACTCATAGCCAGTGACGGTCGATTCCGACGGATCAAAGGCAAACAGGATGCGGGGGATAATACCGCCGCCTGTGTCCAGATTGACGGCATCGCCGGTGGTGACAGATATCTCGCCAGGCGGTTCCGTACCTTTCCGTTCGCTGTCATAAGGTTCGTCAAACACCTCTTCCTCTTCAACACCCGGATTCCACGCGTAGATTTCCGCGCTGTGCCGGACCAGAGACGCAGGCAACCGCATTGCGACCTCGCCGCTTTCCCCGATGGGATCTAGGCCGGGATGGATGCTTTCAACTTCGTAGACACCGTCGAGCACGTCATAAGGCGTGGGCAAAGCCACGGAGACGGTGGCACCACCCACAAGATTGAACGCCTCGGGCGGCAAGGTTCCCCCCTGTATGCGTTCCTGTCTGCGCACGCGCAGGCCCGAAATCTTTCGCACCCGCATAGCCTGCGTCGGGGACGGGCAAAACGAAAGCGCCAAGGTCTTTACCGCCGGAACACCCCCATCCTCAACCAACGCACCAGGAATATCCCATGGCTGCAACTCGGCCGTCTCGTATCCACGCGGCGCGGAAAGATATGAAACCCGCAACTGGTTCACCAATTCGGCGCCTGGCAGCATATCTGGAAACTCGAAGGTATCACCCAAAAGATAGGTTAACACCTCATTAGGTTCCCGGTAAATCCCCGCCGCATAGCCAAGTTTGCCACCAACGCGAATGAAATCAGCCGCCGCTGAAATCATCATTGGATTTAGTTGATCCTCCAGCTCGCCCTCACTAAAGACAACCGTCCCAGCGACGACATACCGCGGCTCAGCCCCTCCGGATTTGAGAGCGACCAGCTGATCGCAAGCATCCGGCCCATCTACATTAAAGGACTCGTGGATCTGGGCTTCGCGATACTTTCGGATCGGATTTTGGGCCAAAGCGTCCCGCACACACAACGCGTGATTTTTCGACCATGTCCAGGTGTTAGGATCTTCCGGATCGTGGTCCTCCTCGCGCGGGTCATAGATCAGGCTCCAGTTCCCCTCGACCTCAACCAGCGGCGGCGTGGCTGGCCAGCGTTCCTGTCGCTCCCCCTGCGCGCCCGCATCCAGCTTGAGCCAAATCATCGTCTGGCCCCTCCACGCGTCCGTCACCTTCCACAGATCCTCACGATCACCTTCGACGTAGGCCGCATCCGTCGTGAACGCGGCAGGTGGCGCGGTGTGGTCACCCCGGCTGATCCAGACCCTGACATGGTTCAGAAACGGATAAACGGTAGCCGCCGCTCCATCGCCATCCAGATCGAAGGCATCGCCGGTCAGTTCAACCTCGCGCTTGTCAAGAAACAGGGTGAACTCCGACAAATCGGAAGGCCTGGAATTCAACAACCATGCCCCCCAAATGTTCTTTCCCTTGATCGGAGTACCGACCGGCGTCCCCGTTGCACGCGCCGTGCCATATACAAAGCGGTAGGCAGGCGCAGTTGTCGGCTGCGATAGTTCGCGCCCGATGTCCTGGGCGTCAGGCTGTTTCTTCCCGAAAATTGCTGCAATCGCACTGTTGAGCAACGCCGAGACACCGAACTGAATAAGGCTGGAAGCGATCAAGGCCGACGTCGCTGCGCTGAACCCGATCGCGGTAGCAACACTGACTATGGCGCCTGATATAGCCCCAACAATAGGCGCTAGAAACGGCATGACCAGGACCCGCAAACTTCAGCCAAAATAATTCTCACGCCGGTCTCCGTTTTTGCGGCGTATTCGCCGGGTCTGATGCAGATCGCCAGTGCCGCCCCCAGAGGATCTGCACTCGCAACGAGGGCAAGATCGCCCGTCTTTGGTGTGTCTGTTTTCGGAAGGTCAAACGTATCCTCGCACCAGGCGAGATACCCACCTGCCCGCTTCAGGATCAACGCCGCGCCCCGTGCGGTCTTATAGCGCGCCTGACAGCCCCACAGGGGGTCAAGGCCGTGCAGTGCCTCAAAGGCTACGCAAGCCGCTGTACAGTCGCGGCGCAGCCCCCACTTGAAAGGATTGCGCATTGTCTGAAGGACGGCTCCAAGAGCCTCCCGTTCGCTTATTCCGGCCACGTGCGCGGATTGAACCTTTGGCGGTTTGCGGTCTGGACGTGCCGACCAGCAGTATCTCCCGGAAACTTGGCAATCTGATCTTCATATCCGTGAGTGATAGATGCCGCTGCCCGTGCAGATGGACCGACACCAAGCCCCAGCACCATGTCATGCGCCAGACCGTCGCCACTGCGCGCCAACGACCCTGTGCGACTGTCGAAATAACCCGTGAACAGTTCCACCGGATCCTGGCTAAGTACGTTCCCACCCGGTGTCGTTGTTGTTGCAAAAAAAACTGTCAGGGTGCGGTTCCGGATAACCTTGCCGCGCTCGGCCAGCATATCCTCAACACTCGCTGCAACTCTAACCGACGCCTCGGAGGTCGCAAGTCCGCCCGCTTCTTCTGGCGCCTGAAATTGCACAAGCGTGCCCGCCCCCAACCAGATAAATCCCCCCCAAGACAGGTCGCCCGTTCCGCTGTGAATGCGAACCTGTTCATCCGGCCAATCGGCATAAGTTAACAGCACCGGACAAAAGTGCCCGCCCAACTCCGAAATCAGCCCCGCTGTCGCGCCGCGCGTCAGGTCCATGGATTCACATCCTCGAAGCCGTCGGGGTATTCGTCCTCGAACACCTCCCGAAGGCTCCACTCGTAACCAAAAACACCACTGACAGGCTGCACTGCCCTGGGCAGGCTGAGCACCTCGAACACACCGGACTCTTTGTGTCCGATGCTGACCAGACCAGATCCCTCGAAAGCCGTTGACCTATCGGTTCGAACAATCGCCGTGCCAGAAGCATCCGATTTTGCAACCGTCAGCACATAAGCCTCTTGAACAGCATCAACTGTTGTCATTCTGATCAGCTCGGAAGGCCGCGCAACGGTTCGGTTCGGCGGAAAGCCGGCCACTTCAAGTGCGAACCAATCGCCATCTTCGACACCAGTGCCTCTCAGTGCGTAGGAACCGTCTCCCCAAATCATATTTGAACCACCAGCCGTCCAGAGCAGGTCAATCTCGCCATCCTTCCACTCAAGCACAGCATTGGTAAGATCAAGACCGCGTCGCGCCCAAAACCAGAGCGTTGATCTGCACTCGATCCGCACGAGTCGCGGACCACCACCCCACTGTCGCTTAAGCATACGAACATATCCCGCGCCGGATTCGTCCTGCCCGATACCAGCAGACAAGGCAGTGGCAACCCGACGTCCGCGTTGCGCTGACGAAGTCCGAGCTCGGCCCCCGATCAAGCCCACAGATCGTGATTGCGGATGTTCCTCATCCAGCTCCCAACCCGTCAGGCTGAAGGGTGGCCAACTTATAACGTTCGTCATTACGGCGACCACGCAGTCTTGCTGTTACGGAAAGAGGCTTGCGCCCGGCTGACAGACTGCGCAACGATCCCCGGAGCTGAATTCCGAACCACGCCACCACTGATTTGCTCGACCTTGGCCTGCCATTTCCCGTCGTCATCAACGTAGACACGGACATCCATTGATCCGCTATCTGATCGTCCTTTCGCGTTTTTGAACTCAGAACCGCCAGCCATCCCTCGCAAGGCCGACTGCGCCTGCGATACGTTCAAGACCGCGCCATTGCTCGACGGCACAAATACTTCGGAGTTAGGCGTGTTTTCATTGACCAGATAGGGCATCCCCGCTTGAGCGGGCCCACCAACAGCACGCTTGCCAAAAATCCAGTTAGAAACACTACCAAGCAGGTTGCCGAATAGCCCACCACCGCCACCTTCGCTCTTGAAAATCCCCTCATTGAACAGGGCGGCCTGCAGTGCCGCTTTTGCCAACATCTTGGCGACGTCAGCCAACACATTACCAAAGTTCTCGCCCTCGATGATCGCATCGATAAAACCGTCCTTCAGATCCTGATTGAGATTATCCATGAACGCCGCGCGCTCGCGGTACAGGTCCGCCTTTTCGGTCAGCCGGCCAATTGCAGCGGCTTGCTCGTCGATCTGCTCACGCACAGTCTGGCTGCTGCCTGCCTGCTTTGAGTCGAGGTCAATGCCGCGTTTTTTGGCCTCATCCAGCAATTTGTAGCGGGCCGTGAGTTCGGCAACCTGCGCGTCCGTCTTGCCGATCATCTCGATCTGACGCTCGAGGTTTTCCAGCTCTTTCTGGCCAATTTCATGGAGACTGTCTTTTTCGCGCCCCCCCTTGCGCCCACGCGAACCTTTGCGCGTAGCCTTTTCAGCAGCCTTACGTCGCGCCTCTTCAGCCGCCATCTCAGAGTAGGCCAGTTGCGCACCGGGGTCGTTTTTCTGCCAATCAGATGCAGAACCGCCGAATAGACCAGGATCAGCCCCCCGGCCGCCGCCAACCTTTGTTTCGTAGGCCATCTTTTCTCGGGCACGGGCAGAAAGGAAATCCCATGCGGCACTGGCCGCTCGGTACATATTGTCGCCAAGAAGCCCTGACTGATCAACTAAGGTGTCGAGATTGCCAATAGCCACCGCCATTCCTGCCACCATATCCAGAACACCCTGATTTGTCCTATCGATGTTGCTCTTGACCTCAGCAGCCTGAATACCCGCCGCTGACAAGTTCTTGGCAAGCGACAGCGCAGCCCCCTCCATGCTTTCGATCGGTCCGAACATCTCGATCAACAGGTTCAACAGACCCTGTGCTGCCTCGACTTGCGCATTCACTCCCTCAGCCCCATCCAACGCTTCAAGTCCCGCGACCAACCTTGCCGCCGCCTCATCTGTCAGATCCAACTCATCCCGGAGATTGGCAGTGGTTTCCTCGATCTCCTTGATCGTGACACCGATCGCCTGGGCTGCACCGAGTTGGAGGTCGCTGCCCACCACCAGTTTGGTGCGGCTCAAGCCGCCAAACTGCGTGGCGATTTGGCTCAGCGTTTCGCTGAGGGACTTCATGGATTCGACCTTGGTGATGTCCGTCAAGGCGACCAGGAATTCTTGGGCAGCCTTGGTTGCTGCACCATATTTCTCGTACAGTTCCTCTGTCGGAATGATCGCCCCGTCGACCGCTGCAGTGTATGCGCCAACCGCGCCCTCAAGATTGTCGAGCTTCTTCTTCAGGTCTTCCCCTGCATCACCAGTGTCAAACAGCACTCTGACCAACGGGATACCGACGGCCACCACTGCACCCATCACAGCGCCCATGACGCCGAAGCCACCCAGCAATTGGGGCAGCTGCTGACCAAGCGCCATGGACGCGCTGGTGCCAGCGCCAACCTGAACTGCAAAATCCCCAACCTGATAGGCGAGGTTTTGAATGCCACCACCCGCGCCGTTGGCAGCCAGCCCAATCCGCCCAAGCGCCCCCGCTGCCCTTACTGCACCGGCTTGCTGGGCAGTGTATTCAGCATTCAGAGCCTCAAGCTGACGCTCATGTTGCTGGGCGCTGATTGCACCGATCTTATGAGCCCGGTTCAACTCTTCCAGTGCACGCTCATACTTTTGCGAGGCAGCAAACAATGGATCATATTTCATGCGGAGCCGATCCAATTCACGGATTATGCTGTTGGCACTATCCTCCGCGCTCTTGGACATACGATCGTTCGATGTTTTAAACCTGCGTTCATTGGCCAGCGCCGTGTCATTCGCCACTTTGCGCGAACGTTCCATCTGCTTCTCGAACTTGGTAAGGGTCGCCTCCATCCTGAGGACAAGAGCGGTTTGGACTTCATCCATGCTTCAGAGCCTCCGGTTCATATTTGGCGAGGATGGCTTCGAATTCCTCTTCCGTCGGCGGCTCTGCCTTCCGATCCGAAGCGGAGTTGAACCCCTTCACCATGTTGACAAAGTCGGCATAGGTCATGTCACGTACATCGATTGGCGACATGTTGAACACACGCGAAATCTGGGAGACCTCGGAGAACTTCCAAGGTGAAGGATCACCGGAACCTTCAGCCCCCTCATCCTGTTCGACACCAGACATGACCGCGATCAAGATTTCCCCCGCGAGCATGGAATGCTCCAGATATGGAATCGTATCAAAGCGCTGATCCAGCAACTGCTTGACCTCGACGGCCGCCATCCCACCCCCAACAAGTGCAAGACGCAGGATGTGGTAAACGTCCGAGGCCTTGAAGGCGCCGGTGCTGACGCGCAGGAAGATTGCCCCGATTGCATCCTTGCCGCAGATTTCCTCTAGATCGAGGATTGACCCGAATGTGAGCCGGAAAAGACGCTCTTTACCGGCCCACTCTGCAATGACTTCAGCCATCAGGTGGCATCAGTCCAGGCACGTTGACCGGCGCCTGAGATGGTCGCGCTGAAGGTCACCTTGCCGTTGTTTTGCTTGGACAGCTCCAGGCCCGCCAGGAACGCTGGCAGCGTCCAGAAGCCGCCGTTCTTCGCCGCGGTCTCATCCAGGAAGATCTTGATGTTCTTCTCGGTGCCGCCATCAGCCCAGCCGCGCCACGTCGGCCATGCTTCTGTTGTGACCATGCCCGAGATGGTGACACTGGTGTCCTGACTTTCGAGGTGACGCACGATCGCGGCCGGCACATCGAGCGGGTCGTCACAATCCAACACCGTGTTCTCACCGAGATTGTTGGTCAGCGAAATACCAAAGGTGTTTGCGCCGCAGGTATGCGCGAAGATCTCAGGATCTGCGCCATCGCCGAGCTGCACGATAAGCCGTGTCGTTTGATTTCCCGTGCCCATTTTAGGCCTCCTTGCTCTCAGTTGGTTTGCCGACCGCAGTTGCAACACCGCGTTCGATCAGAGCCTCTGCGGTGGCTTTTGGAACACTGTAGACGCCGGTCCCGTCCTTGCCGCCGTCAGGCCGGAAGTGCTGGCTTTTGGCCGCGCTGATGCGATGGTGCGCGCCCTTGTTCACCTTGATGTCCATGGTATCTCCTTTGAACAGTCGTTGATTTGCGTCGTTTTGACGGCGCACCGATAGACCGCACGCCCAACAAGGCGCACAGCCAGCGGATCGCCTAGGCTTCAGGCCTTCTTTATTGCCTTGGTGATGCTGCGGGTCATCCGGGATTTCAGGCGCTTCTTCTTCGCCCGATAGGTCGGCCAGAAGAACGGGCTGGCGATGATCTGACCTGAGTATTTCCCCGCCTTGGTAAAACGTGGTGCGGTCCCAAATTCGAACCATGCTGGATTAAAGTCATCTGCGCGGGCGTAGACCGTGATCAGCAAACCGCGATCGGACGTGCCAACAGACCCCAGCACCATCGACCCTTTCGGGGCATCACCCCAGGTCCAAGCCACTTCGATGTCCGCCAGCGGCAACAAAGGCCTCATCGAACTGACCAGTTCTTCAGCATTGGCCTCGAGGGTTTCAATAGCTGCCTGCCGCACCAACCGAGGTATTGCTGTCCAACGCCGGTTAAATTCTGCCAGCCCCTGGACCATCAGGATGTCAGCTCGTCGATCGACGCGGTGACGATGACGACACCGTGCGCTTTGATGCCGTCCTGGTCCAGGAACACGCGGACAGCCTCCACTTTCATCTCAACCAGAAAGTGCGTGGCCAGCTGCCCTTCGAAGTTGTGCAGCGATGCCTTTACGGCATCGGCCAGCTTCTTACAGGGGCTCAACCTGCTTTGATCGTCCGACCAGCAGTCAATCTGCACCGTCTCTTCGCGAGAGGTCAGACACTCAAGATTGTCGGGGACATAGTCTGATGGTCCGAACGTGATGCATGGAAAGCTGCCCGAACTCGGCCGCCCGTCATAGATCCTGCCTGCCACAATGGCATGCACGGCAGCATCTGCCACCAGTCGATTGAAAATCAGGACCTGTAGTTCGCCCGACGCGCTCATGTCGCGACCCCTGATTCAACAACGATATAGATCCAATGACGGTCGGTGATCGCGTCAATTCCCCGGATATTGTAATCCACCGAACGACGCGTATCGCGCATTTGCCAATCGGGCCGAATTGCGCGCGCCGCAGCACTGGAACGGATCTTGACTTTGTAGATCGCCCGCCCTTCCAGGCGCGCGGCATCCACTGCCTCCGAGCCCCGCGAATAGATAAACCCAGCGCGGCATGCGTATTTTTCCTCGTACCCGTCCACCGTTCCACCGTCACCAGTGGAATCTGACACCGGTTCGTCAAACGCCACGGCTTCAATCAGGCGACCCTTCACAGTCCGACCAGCCTGTAGGGCGCGATCAGCGCCGAGACGCCAAACGGCATTTCAGAGCCACCTACCCCGTCTGCGCGATTTTCGTACCAATGCGCAGCGAGCATCATTACCGCCACCCGAATTGGGCTCGGAACATCCGCAACCGCACCGTATCCCGCCGTTATTGTCAGCTTAACCGGCAGTTCAACAGCCTTCGAAAGAGCAGGCGCGGAAAACCCATCGCGAAGAACTAATTCCGTCCCTTGGGCGCCCTCAACCAGCTCAAATTGGCTCTCTGGAATAATCTGGTTCTGCCCATCAGCGTCCGCATATTCCACCTCGACCCCAGTCACGTCGGGGAATGGCAGTCTCAACCTGCTATTTGGCCAAGTCCGCAGATTGATCTCCCAGCCTTGGGTCAGCAAACATCGGCCCAAAATTCCGCTGTACCCATCCAGCCTCCGGGTCGCGGCAGCAACAAAACTTGCGATTTGAGCATCATCATCGGAAAAATCGATCATCAGATGTGATTTCATCTCCTCAGTGGTGACCAATGCCCCCGGGGGCGTCGCCAGCCGTGGTTTGCTTGCGTACATTTTCAGGGCCTCCGATCCGATCACAGAGAGAGCGGCATGAAGCCGCCCTCCTTCGAAAGCAGATCACGCAACGGGTGCATCCTCGGGGTGGCCCTTGACCAGCAGGATGGAAGTCGCGATCGAGGTCCCGCCATTCTTTGTGGTGACGACCCGGACGTAGCGCTTGGTGCCTGTATAGCCGACCTTGTAGACACTGTTTTCTTCCAGCGTCGCAGGCAGCGTGCCCGCCAGGTCCGCAGCTTCGACCGCAGAGAAATCACCGCTCGTTGTCGTGTCCGATTCCTCGATCGAAACCGTGAAATCACCGGCGCCGGCAATCGCTCCGGTATGGATCGT
>TARA_R110000764_G_scaffold165765_4_pt1 | contig 21929 bp, 35 predicted proteins | sample TARA_R110000764 | Tara Oceans TARA_R110000764 (sample SAMEA4398111) | marine metagenome | biome: Polar Biome; feature: [SRF] surface water layer (ENVO:00010504); material: water (ENVO:00002006), including particulate matter (ENVO:01000060) such as... | depth 5 m | reverse complement strand
TTACAAGTAGCATATCAAGTAGATAATTTTTTATTTACACATGCTGGAGTTTCTAAAGAATGGTACGAAGATAATTTTCAAGAAGATGGTAATATTCCAGAACAGATTAATGATCTTTGGTCTTATGACAAGAGATCGTTTAACCATAGCGGTATGGAAATGTATGGTAATTATGATGGTGAAGGTCCAATGTGGATTAGACCCCAAGCACTAAGACGTAATCCACTTAACGATACTATTATACAAGTTATTGGACATACGAATATGAAAGCGATTGACTTTGATGACAATCATTATTTTATCGATACACTTCCTTATGAGTATCTTACTATTGAGAATGGAATTCCTACTATCAATGAAACAAATATTAGTTGACCACTATAACTCATATTAGATCATAGAGTAACTTATTAAAATGCATACTTGCACAGAAAAGATTGACAAAACTAGAAACCCAGAAATTGGGGTCTCTTTTATGAAATGCCTAGGTATTAGTGTTGACCCAGAGTGGAAGTTGCTTAGAGAAGAAGATGGTCTAATAAAGAAATCTTCTGCTATTATGTGGATAGAATGGGGTGATAACGAAAGAGTTAAAACAACACACCATAAACCTTTAATAGGAAGATCTTTAATTATGTCTCCTTTTAATAAGTTTTTTACATGGCAAACAACACCATTAACTGAAATAATAGAAGAGGAGATAGACTATATTAGATTTAAAACTAAGAATTCAACATACCAATTAAGTAGACTAAAAAATGATAAGAAGAATATTACAAAAAATTGAATGGAAATTACACAGGGTAAATCTTAAATTTAATTTAATAACATTATATTTACACGATAACGACGGCTGTATTGGAATTACAGTATGTGGTTTTATAAAAGACTTTACGCCGTATTCTTTATTTGCATTTGAATTTAGATTACCAAACGGAGCTGAACGTAAAATATTTCAAATAACAGACTGGGATATATTATACATTAGCACGCCAATATACAAATGGTATGATCGCATGGCTGAAAATATTTTATGGGGCTTTAAACCTAGTAAGTTTGAAACATTTAAGTACAATATCTGTAAAAGGTTATATAATTAAAATAATATGAACAACGGATATTACATAGATGATAAGTATAGAACTAATTTAAAAAGTCTTGTTCCAGGAGGATGGGATGTTGAAGTAGAATATAAAACTCTAGAAAAGAGAATTTATTCCAATATTAAAAACACAGAAGCATACGCTAAGCATATAATGGCAAATGACAAAAACGTTAAATCAGTGACAGTAATTGGCGAAAGCAAAAAAGATTGAAACAAAAGAAATTAAGGCTATATAACAACTATATTATTTAAAACAAAAACAAATAAAATTATGCAAGAATTATTAGATCAAATCCAAGAAGAATTAAATGCAATCCAAGAGGATGCTGCAAAATTCAATGAAAAGGGAAACAAAGCTGCAGGAACAAGAGTTCGTAAAGCAATGCAAGCAATTAAAGGCTTAGCCCAAGACGTAAGAGTAGCAGTATCTGCTGCAAATAAAGCGTAAGTAGATTAAATCAGATAAATAATGTCTGATGGGGGGTTAGCTCAGATGGCTAGAGCGCCTGCCTTGCACGCAGGAGGTCGCGAGTTCGACTCTCGCACTCTCCACAAGAGAAGTTCTTTAACATATTAGGAAGGCACATTTGATATTGATCATTGATAATGTGAGTGTATTGCCGAAAAAACTCTGACGGAAGGAGGGGTTAAGGCACATCAGATACCGAACAAGTTTCGGCTTAGTTGCAGAAGTGAGTAGCTAAGACTCGACAGAGTGGATGATGGTAGATCGGGAAAAGATAACTAAACTAATCTTTCCAAGAGCATTGCAAGCAGCCGAGAGGAAATCTTGCCAAGTGACCGAACATCCTGTCTTATTAGGGGATAAGGTACAATCAAAGCCGTTGTGGCACTACAACGAGATTAACCATCTTGAGTAGAACTTGAATTAATAGTAAAGTTGATTGGTATGCAGTATATCATTACAATAAGACGATCTTCTAAGGCTAGTATACCTTAGTACACGATCCTTCCTTTTTTTATAAACTAAACCACCTTCGGGTGGTTTTTTAGTTTGAAACAATAGCTAAATTCGATATATAACATAATAAGAAAATACATCGTTATGACAATAGAAATATGGGTTAGGCTTGAAGATTTAGAATTACTTAAAAAAGCACACATAGCCTTTCCAGAAAAACATCTATCAGTAGAATATACTACTGAAAGATCCCACGGCACGCAACACTGTGTTCATATTCAATATGATGACTTTGTATGGCTAACAGATTCAAATATACTAAAAAATGCTAAAAGAACAAATTAAAACCGGAAGGGTATTGGTAGATTTTTATGCCAATTGGTGTGGTCCCTGTAAAATGCTAATGAAGCAGCTTGAAAAATATGAAGCTGAAGTTAGTGATGTTAAAGTAATAAAGGTTAATATTGAAGAAGAACCAGAGCTATCACAAGAATTTGGTGTTAGGTCAATACCAATGTTAGTCTATATGGAAGACGGTGAAATTATTAATAAAACCACCGGACTTAAAAAACTAAATGAAATTAAAGAATTAACTAATTTATAAAATATGTGGTTAAAAAATACAATTAAATTCTGGCCAGAATTATGGAAGGAATTTAGAGTGTGGTGGATTTTTAAGAAAACTGCCAACGAAAATCTAGAAAGTTTAAATAAAGACCACAAGCTTAGAGTGGATTGGCTTGGTAGAATTTATGGTGTGATTAATTTACCAGAAGAAGTTCAAGGAGCTGCTAATGAGATTCAACAAGCTTATGTTCTACAGCAAATTTCTAAATTTGGCGATAAAATGCTTAAAATGGGTTTAGCAGATGTTGTATACCCTGAGATTCAGAAAATTAAGGGTAGTGCTGGTTATTTAGTAATACTATGGCCAGTGTTTGATACCCTAGCACTAGTTGGAATTATTAAAGGTCTTTTTATGAATTCTATCTTTGGAGGACTTATTTATTTACTAATAAGATTAGCTACTAAAAATTCTGATGTAATAAGTCAAGCATGGGATTGGACAGTTGCTCTCTTTTAATATACTCAAATTGGAAAATTATACAATAGAAAGAGTACAAAGAAACGGAATGCGTTTCTATCAAGTTAAAGATGATGGCAACCTAGTTGCAGATCTACCTTCAGTAACAACAGTACTCGGTCAAACTAAAGATCAATCTGGTCTGGATAAATGGCGAAAAAAAGTAGGTGATGTAGAAGCAGATAGAATCTCAACACTCTCTATGAATAGAGGTACAATCATGCACCGCCTAATAGAGCTTTATAAAGCAACTAGTGGTAATGCATCAGAGAGATTAATAGCTCTTAAGGATGTCGCTAAAGAAGATGAGGAGACAAATCAATTTAAAGATGAAGAGTTAGGCTCTCTATTCTTATCAGAGGCCTGGAAGTTCTTTTATAAATTCTATTTTAATAGTTCAGATTATTTTGATAGAGTTGATGAAGTCTTAGATGCTGAGGTATTCTTATGGACAACAAAAGGCGGAGGCTGGGCTGGAACTGTAGATAATATCTCAAAGATGGTAGATGGTAAGATCCTTATTATTGATTATAAGAATAGCCGTAAACCTAAAAGAGAAGAATGGGTTCAAGATTACTTCATGCAAACTGCTGCTTATTTTGTAGCCTATTGGGATAGAACTGGTATTAAAGCTGACGGGGCTGAGATCTGGATTGCAAACGAAATAGACAATATTCCACAAACATTTACGCTTACACAGCAAGATTTAGAATTCTATTCTCAAGAGTTTATGCGCCGCAGAAAGCTATTTAAAGAAAAATTCGATATATAATAATACAAAAACAAACGAAAATTATGAATAAATTAGATCAATTTCTAACAAAACACGGTAGTAAGGTTATTATTATTTTACTAATCTTAACTTATTTTAAATCATGTGGCATTGATTCAGAATTAGGAAAAACTAAAAAAGAGCTAAGACAAGTAGTGTCTGAACTAGATACATTAACAACTACATTTAATAGCAGAATCATTACAGAAGAAATAATGATAGATCTTATTAAAACAGTTCCAGCTTGGAAGACTTTAAGAATTGAAGAGATTTCAGATAAAGAGAGAATCTCAATTAATGCCCTTGAAGAAAAGGAAGACTAATGTTATGCCGGTTGAAAAAAGAACAAATAACTATTCAGACTCAATTAGAAAGGCTGCAGAAGAATTAGGTTTATCAAAACCAGTTAAAACTAATTCATCCCAGATTGAACAGATATTTACAGGCTGGGCTAATGTTGTTAAGGATAGGTTTAATATTTTAGATGATAAAACTAAGGCTTTAGCTGAGCTTAGAATGAAAGTTTGTAATGATTGTTCTTTAAGAGTCGGTGGAACATGTAGCCCAAAGAAAACTGGACTACATGCTCAAACTGGTGTTGAAACAAATGGTTGTGGTTGTGGTTTAGCAGCTAAAACTTTGTCTCCAGCATCACATTGTCCTTTAGGTAAATGGTAAATTAAAATAATTAGAATTATGAATGATAAATTAGTAAAAAGATTTGTAATAGGAACCTTCGTGAGTTTATATGCTCTAGTTTCTATTATATCAACAATACACGTAATAGATTTCTTTGAGTTATCAAACCCATATTGGCTAGCAGTTACATTAGCCATTGGTTTTGAAATAGGTGCAGCAGCCTCTCTTGCATCATTAGTTATCTTAAAGAAAATGAATAGGACTATTGTATGGTCTCTATTTATAGCAATTACTCTTATGCAAATGCAAGGTAATATGTACTACGCCTTTATTAATCTAGAATCTTTCTCTGGTTGGTCAGAATTATTTGATCTAATAGATGAAGATCTTATAGACCAAAAAAGAATTCTAGCATTTGTATCAGGTGCCATTCTGCCATTAATTGCATTAGGGTTTATTAAATCATTAGTAGATTATATTAAACCAGAAGATGAAGACGAGAAATGGGATGATGAAATTCCAGAAGATAGTGTATTAAATGATATTGAAGTAAATTTAGAAGACGATGAATGGGATGATGAAATTCCAGAAGATAGTATATTAAATAACATGGAATCAGATCCAGAAGCTGATCAGATGGCTGAAGAACATTTCTATGATGCATATGTTGATAGGCATGCTCCAGACGTAATAGATGATAGTGATCTTAAGGAATGGCAAGATGTTTCAGACAAATTAGCAGAAGAAGTTAAAGCTGAAGATGGATGGGACGAAGACCATGAACTAGACATGGCAATGAATGCAATGGTTAAAGATATGGATATTCAAGATTTTGAAGAAGATATGAAACACCAAGAAGACCTTGACCAAGCCGCAGAAGAAGGCACTGAAGATATAACTGTCGACAGTTTTAAATCTGATCTAGAGCCAGTCGATTTTGTGGCTCCAAATCCAACATCAGTTGGATCTATTGTTCAAAAAATGAATACACCACATTTGCCACCAGATGAAGATTTTTTATATAGAGAAGCTCTTAGAAAAAAGGCAAATGAAGAAAAGAAATCATTCATTAAAAATCAAAAAAATGATAACAAGAATACCGATTAATTTAGAAAGTAATTATATTACTAAACCTTTGCATGCAGATACATTAGTATCAACTCTAAAAGAAAATAGTCATCATATTTTACATAGACTATATTTAGTTACTAATGGTCTTAAGGATCGTCAGCCTTTTCTAGAATTAGAAAATGAAAAGTACACAGTGTCTGCAAATATATCTATTAAACATGGATACGCTTCTGAAGCAAGAGACCAGGCAAGTACTTTAAAAATAATGAAGCCTAGATTAATAGTAAGACCAGAGTATACAATTAGTTTTTTTATTTATGAAAAAGTAAATATGGTAGAAGTTTTTAACTTTAAGCATACAACATCTAACAAAGTTGAAATCTATAATTTAATATCTACTCTAGAAAATAAATTAAATAACTTTTTATGAATCAAATAATTAAATTAGGATTCACTGGTGGATTAGTAGAATCATTACAAGAAAAACTTAATTTAAAAAAAACAGGTGTTTTTGATCAAGATCTACTTGAATCTATTAAATTATTTCAAAAAAATAATAATCTTAAACAAGATGGCATTGTAGGGTATTTAACATGGAAGCATTTAAATTTAAGTCCTGATGAAATTTATGCAGACACTGACGCCAGTACTTCAGCAACATGGATTACTCAGTATAATTTACCAAGTGGTGAATTTGTAGATGAAGAAACACATAAGGATTTTATTATTTTACATTCTAATCATGGTACTTTAGATCCACACAAACAAATAGACTTATGGGCAACTGATCAAAGAGGTAGAGTAGGAAGTCATTATGTTATTGGAGGACCTAATTCTGAAAAAGATGGCCTTATATTACAAGCAATTAAAGATCATAATTGGGGATATCATTTAGGACCTATTAAAAATACTAGACTTCAACAAAATTCAATTTCAATTGAATTATGTTCGTTCGGACCACTAGAACATAAAGATAATAAATATTTTAATTGGTATGGCTTAGAAGTAGATAAAAATCAAGTAGGAATACTTGAGCATAAATGGAATGGCTATAAATACTTTCATAAATACTCTGAAGCACAAATAGAATCATTAAAGGCTTTGTTACTATTAATTAAAAATAGACATGGTGTTAATCTTAGTGCAGGTCTTCATAGTTTTATTAAAAATAAAAAATCAAACCCATTTGAATATAACCTTCCAGGTATATCTATTAATAATGGAGTTTTATCACATTCAAATATAGATCCAAAAAAATCAGACTTATTTCCACAAATAGAATTAATAGAAATGCTTAGAAGCATTAAATAAACTTTTCTAAAACTAACTATATAATACTAAAATAAACAAACATGCAAACAAAAGACATTTCGGAGTCAACTCCAAAAGAAGAAGAAAAAGTGGTTACATCACCATTTGCTGAAGTAGATGCTATGACTTATACATCAGCTGTAAACATTTTAATCCAAGCCGCAAACGCAGCACAGGGAGCTGGTTCTCTTTCAGTAAGAGATTCCGTTCTTGTAGCCGGAGCTGCAGAATTTTTAACAAGCAATTCAAAGGACAATGAAAAAGCTTAAAGATATTTCAGTAGCTGAACTTCAACAAAAGTATATTGACTTAATTAGACCTACTAATTTTATTCAAACATTTAAAAATGATGAAGAATTTAAAGAATGGGCTAGGCAAGGTACTCCTGAAGATTTAGATTGGGCGATTAAAAACTTTGAGAAAGATGAGCTATATAAATATTGTAACATTTTAAAACAAATAAGAGATGAAAATAGAAGTATCTAACGGAGAGATATTAGACAAGTATTCAATTCTAGAAATTAAACTAGCTAAAATTACTGACAAAGCTAAACTTACGAATATTCTTAATGAATATACTGAATTAACACCAAATGTAACCCGCATGTTTGCAGAAGCAGATATTAAAGGTAATCTATCTAAATTAGAGGATTTATATAAAGACTTATTAGATATTAATAAAACTCTTTGGAATATTGAAGATTTTATTAGAGAATGTGAAAGAAATGAAACGTTTGGATCTGATTTTATAGAACTAGCTAGGTCTGTGTATTATACAAATGATGACAGGGCTGAAACTAAAAAATTAATTAACACTTTAACTGGCTCTCTTTTGGTAGAAGAGAAATCATACGAAGATTATAAGGCATAATATGCAACACGCTGCTGAAAAGGGATTGAAGGTTGCTTTAGCCATTGATACACCAGCACTAGGAGATACTATTGCTGCGATACCAACACTACGCAAGATTTCAGAAGCACATGACGGAAAAAAGATAACAGTCTTTACAAGCAAACCCTTCTTATTTGAAGGACACCCGCTAGTAGAGACTGCTTTTTTATTAGATCAAATTGATACTAGTGCATATTACATACATAGGACGTTTAGCCCTTTAATTATGAAAGAGCATAAAATTAAAGAAGAACTAATAGAGTTTAGATATTCTAATATGGACTTTAGACAATTTCATGCAGTTTCATTAGGGTTTACACTTAAGCCATCTGAAATGGAAATAGATCTCTATATAGAAAGAGAGCGTGAACTTTCAGTTAAAGATTATGTAATTATTCACCCAACTCAAACTTGGCCTACAAGAACGTGGGATCAGCATAAATGGCAAGAATTAGTTAATAGATTAAATAGTGAAGGTATTCCAGTTGTAGCTGTTGGTAGAGATTCTAAAGAAGTAGGGACTTTTAATACTCAAAAACCAGTTATGGATATTAATATCAAACTTGGTGAAAATTTATTAAATGATCTTAGTAACGATATTTCAGAATCAAGGTGGATGATGAATCATAGGGCTAAAGCTGTGATTACTATGGATTCAGGTGTTTTGCATATCGCTGGAACCACAGATGTACATATTATTCAATTAGGTAGTTCAATTGATAACAAGCTAAGAGCTCCTTATAGAAATGGAAGTCAAGATTATAAATATACTTATGTTAATGGAGGTTGTGATATTTTTTGTTCTAGTAATATGAAATACAATATTAAGGAACATGGTTCTATCCATGGGGTTCCACCTCAAGTTAAGTGCTTAGAGAATAAAGAAACCTTTGAATGCCATCCTACTGTAGATCAAGTATTTGATGCTACTATTAAATTATATAATGTAAAGAAAAATGGATAAATTAAAACAAGCATATATTACACACACAACTGATAATTATGAACAGATTACAATTAATCTAGTTAATTCTATTAGTTCTTTTTCAGATAAACCAATAGTTGTATATACTATTGACTATACTGCAACAGAGGCTCTTAAATCAATTGCAACGTGTATTAGATTAGATCTAGAATTACCAAAATTATCAGGAGATGATTTTTTAGGTGATGGTATTAAATATGTAAATAGATCTACTTATAGAACTTATAAAGCTCTTTCTTCTAAGATAGATTGTATGTTACATGCTTGTGATTTTATTGAAGAATGGGTTTACTTAGATGGTGATTGTATAGCTAATCATAATGTAGATGATTTATTTGATTGGTGTGCAAGTGCAGATGAATATCCACTAGCTACTAAAGGCCCGCAACAATATGTACTATTAGTTATAAATGGTGAATTACTTGGCAATCCATTTATTGATGATACTGCAAATGAACAAACAAAGGATAATACAAAATGTCTAGAATGGCCATTAATGGATTATTTTGGAATGGATGTTAATCAAAGATCTACTCAATATAGAACTACAAATATTTTAGCAGGTTCAAATAAAAATAAAGAGTTTTTAGAAACTTGGAGAATGCACAAAGAAGTTTTGCCAACAAAGGTAGATCCTGTAAAGTTTATGCCATTCCATGAGGAGACTATTTATAACGTCTTAGTATGGCAAAGAACTGATAGGGGATTGCCTATGGTCTATGTTAATGTTGAAGGCCCGGAGACAGTCGACCACTTCTTTAATACAACAACTGAAAAAGATGTTTTAATATCTAATTTTTATAAATTACCACAACATAAACAAAACATTAAAGTATTCCATGGTGAAAAAAGAAAAGAACAGGCAGATATTATAATAAAAAAAATAGCAGAAAATAAAATCAATTCAAGTAAAAAGACTTTATTATATTTAGCACCTCACTTATCAACTGGTGGCATGCCACAATTTGTTTTAGCCAGAGTAAATGCAATGTTAGCAGCTGGAGAATACGATGTACATTTATTGGAAAATAAGCTTTTCAGTGATTTGTTTGTAGTTCAAAGAAATCAAATTATAGATTTACTAGGAGACAAATTTCACGATATTTCTACTGGATATAATGATGATGTAAATGATCGCACCGATAGAATGATTGCAGCGATCGATGCAATTAACCCAGACATAATTCATATTGAAGAATGTACTGAATCCTTTGATAGTCATAATAAACTAACCAGTAAAGCATTAGAATATTTATATAATAAAAATGCTACATGGAAAATAGTTGAAACATGTCATAATATTTGGTTTCAGGGTAAAGATAAAATTTATAACCCAGACGCTTATATTTTTTGCACACCTTATCATGAACAGTTTAATTTTAAAGATGCGCCCGCAACTAGTAAATGGCTAGCAACTTATCCAATGGAGGATTTAAGACCAACTGAAACTGAGAAACTGGCTGCCAAACTAAAATTAGGATTTGATACAGAAAAGATACACATATTAAATGTAGGTCTTTGGACACCTGGTAAAAACCAAAAAGAGGGCGTTAACATTGCTAAGATAATCAACAAAGTTATGCCTGGCAAATTTCATTTCCATTTTGTTGGAAACCAAGCTCCTAACTTTAAAGACTATTGGCAACCTGCAATTATAGAACTACCAGACAATGTTACGATTTGGCATGAACGCGACAATGTCTCAGATTACATGAGGGCAGCTGATGCCTTCATGTTTAATTCTACTTGGGAGTGTAATCCATTAGCACTTCGAGAAGCTATTAGTTATGGCCTCGCCATCTTCTCTAGAAACTTAGAACAATATTTGGATATGTTTACCCCTTACATTATTCCATTTACTGATAGTCTTGAAGAGAATGCGACGATATTACTTGAGAGTCTCACAGCACAGGAAAAAATTGTAGGAGATTTTATCCAACCGCAAAATGAACTCGAGAGATTCACACAAGACCACCTTAAAGCCTATAAAGAAATTGTAAGTAACAAGGACAATACTGGTACCAGAGGCCACAGCGGCAAGCCCCAGGGCACTTTTAGACTTACATGCCAAGGAGCAATCAAACTACATGTAGACTCTTTGGGCCCCGGAGAGTGGCACGCGGAATTTTGGGATGGCCCTGACATTGCCTATAAACCCACTAACCTGGAAAGCAACCACTGGTATGCGCCAAGCCGCAAGTGGCACACTGATTGGCTAGTAAAGATTTACCATAATGGTAGTTTATACGAGGAGCTCAGATGGACTCTTAGTGGTGAGGAGGTCTTAGTACAATTTGACTCTTCAAGCCTTGGAGACACACTGGCCTTTATGGGGCAAATGGAGCAATTTAAAAAGCAACATGGAATCTCAAAGTTACTGGTAAGGACTCACAAGAACTGGCTCTTTAACCAGGACTGGTATAGAAGCCGCGGGATTGAAATTATTGATGATTATGGACAGAAGGCCAGAGTACAAATGCAGGTTGGAGTCTATTATAGCCTAGAAGAACCCTGGGATCCTAATAAACACAAATACGATTGGAGACTACAACCCCTTGCAAAAATCGCCGCGGATAGACTTGGAATTGACTACATAGAGAATAGACCTATGCTGGCCAGCGAGTTCTTTGGAGAATTTGATGCAAATAAAAAATCCATTGTAATAGCAACAAAGAGTACTGCTCAGGCAAAATATTGGAACCACCCAACTGGATGGCAAGACCTAGTTAATCACTGGAATAAAGAGGGCTATGAAGTAAAACATGCCAGTAAAGAGGGAACTGATCTAGAAGGAGTTGAACAATTACCAGAGGACTTAGTAGATGTGGCACAGGCTATACGAGATTCTAGAATGTTTATTGGTATTTCAAGCGGACTATCCTGGTTTGCATGGGCTCTAGATGTACCTGTTGTAATTATTAGTGGATTTACAGATCCCTATGTAGAATTTAAGGATGCGATCTATGTTAATAACCATAATGTATGTCATGGTTGTTGGGGAGCACATGCCTTTGATAAAGGAGATTGGAACTGGTGTCCAAACTGGAAAGGAACACGTAGGCAATTTGAATGTACAAAAACTATTACAGCAGAAGATGTAATTAATAAAATAAAAGATGGTAAATAAATCTAAACTAAAAGTTAGTAGAGAGGTAGCCATTCCAGAAATTCTTAATAAGATAGGAGCTAAGGTTGCTGTTGAGGTTGGAGTTTTTAAGGCTCAGTTTAGTAAACATTTACTTAAGAACTGGGACGGTACTCTTTGGTTAGTAGATCCATGGAGAGCTTTTGAAGAAGGAGAAGGTTATGTAGATGCCTCTAATCATAAAAAACACCAAACTGCATACCTTGAAGCTATGCAGAATATTGAAGGTTATGAATCCAGAGCATTTATGTTACGTGGTCTCTCTTCTGATATGGCAAGTCGCTTTGAGGATAATTCTCTAGACTTAGTCTATTTAGATGGTAACCACGCTTATGAATGGGTTAAAGAAGATATAGAATTATGGTGGCCTAAAATAAAGAAGGGTGGCGTGCTTACTGGTCATGACTATTTAGATATGGATTGGAAAGAGGGAATGTGGGCTGATAATGGAAAAGATAAACACATTTGGATGACAGGCTCTGAACATAAAAAACATATTTATGCTGGACTTTTTGGAGTTAATCCGGCAGTAGATGAGTTTGCTGAAGTAAATAATTTAACAATGGTTCTAACTAACGAATGGTTAGGTACTTGGATAATAGAAAAATAATATGAGAATAGCAGTGACAGGTGGTGCAGGTTTTATTGGCCACAATTTAGTATGGAGACTTTTAGACTCAGGACATGAAGTCTATGTTATAGATAACTTTAGCACTGGAGATTTACAAACTCTTCTACGTAATGGTGATTTACCAAAAGGTTTAACTGTATATGAATGTGATATTGTTCATTCAGTTTTTCCAAAATTACAATTTGACGCAATGGTTCATTTAGCAGCTCCAGTATCTGTACCGGAAAGTTTAATGAACCCAGAAAAATATAGATCAGGTATTCTAGTAGGTAGTAAAAGATGTTTTGAATGGGCTAAAGAATCTGGAGCTACAAGTATTGTTGCTGCAAGTACTGCAGCAGTCTATGGTAACACAGATCAATTTCCACTTGCAGAAGATAGTAAATTAGATCCAATGTCTCCTTATGCAGAATATAAATTAAAAATGGAAGAATTACTTTCAGAGTATAATACAGTAGATCTTAATTGTACAGCACTAAGATTCTTTAATGTATTCGGAGAAGGCCAGAGAGCCACAGGTGGATACGTTAGTGCAGTGCCTATTTTCTTAAAACAATATAATAGTTACCAACCAATAACTGTCACAGGAGATGGCCAACAGACCAGAGATTTTATCTATGTTGGTGATATTTGTAATGCAATTGATAAAGCACTAGATCAGAGTTGGCAAGTAGATTTACCAGTCTATAATGTTGGATTTGGAGTTGAACGTAAAATATATGATTTAGCGGAATGCCTAGGAGGTGAAATTAAATTTATTGAACCTAGAGATGAACCAAAACGTAGTCTTTCTGATATAAGCTCCATCAAGGCTGAATTAGGATGGAGTCCAAATACTGATGTGCTGGATTGGCTTGCTGAACAAAAATAGAATGAAGAAACAATTATTATTAATACATACGGTCACTGAACACCACACAATATTTACAGATGATCCGGACAAAGAAGTAAACCACGCAATACAAACTTACGGACATAGTATAAACGCTATAATTTTAAATGGCAAAATAATTTACACAAAACGATGAAAAAGAAGAAGAGAGTAGCCACTAATGCTACGTTAAGAAAAGAGAGTAAAACATTTGATGGTTGGCTCAAGTATGAAGTTGAAATTAAGAATGAAGATGGGAGTACAGAAATAGTACCAGCATATGGCAAGGATTTACAAGATGCTTTACAAAGAGTTGTACATGACGATACTGTAAAAAAGATTGAGAGTAAGCTTATTAAAAAGATTCCACAAACTGGATGGGTTTTTGCCTGGTTTTTAGGACTTGCATTTAATACATCTATGTTATACTATAATTCAAACCATGAATATACAGGTTTTTATTTAATAGGACTATTAGTTGTGTATACATTCATGACTGTGACTGTTAATAATTGGTTTAACCTTAGAAATAGAGCCAAGTAATGTACTATTATAAAGACATACTTGTAGGTATTTGTATTATCTTTAGTACATTATCGTTTGCACAGCAAGATGAATTAAGTGTTGTAGAAATAAAAACAGATATTTATGAGATCTCATATTCTCAAACATATCAACAACCACTTATAATTGATTATACTGTCATCTGTGATGCTACAGCAAGATCATATCCGAGAGATGGTATCTCTTTTAAGAAATATCCAGGTGTAAAAACATCTTCATCTTCAGATTATTCTGACAATATATGGGATAAAGGACATATGGCACCCGCAAATACATTTGGTTGTAAGAAAGAGTGGTTAGAAACCACATTCTCATATGCTAACTGTGCACTACAACACCAGACTTTAAATAGAGGAGCATGGGCAGCACTAGAAAGGTTCGAAAGAGACTTAGCATCATTATATATGGATGTTGAAGTAAATATCATGATCTATTTCTCAGATAAGTGGACTACTAATTCAGATCCTGCAAGAATACCTGCAAATTTTATTAAAACACTAACATGGACTGAAGATAATGGTAAGATCAGATCAATTGCATTTGACTTTCCAAACGAAAGCACTAAAGGTAAATCCTTTTGGGCATTTAAATTAAATGATGGAGATTATAACGGTAAACAATAAACACTTAATATGGATCAAAGGATTACAGAAATACTTAACAAAGAAAAGAATAGACAATCAGATACTATTGAGTTAATTGCAAGTGAGAACTTTGCGTCTGATGCTGTAATGGAATTAGCAGGTTCTATATTTACAAACAAATATGCAGAAGGTTATCCTGGTAAAAGGTATTACAATGGATGCGACCATATGGATGAAGTAGAGTTACTTGCAATAGAAGAACTTAAAAAGTTATATAGTTGTAACTTCGCTAATGTTCAACCACATTGTGGAGCAAATGCTAACACTGCTGTATTCCAGGCATTCTTAAAACCAGGTGATACAATACTTGGAATGGATTTAGCTAGTGGAGGACATTTATCTCATGGTAGTAAACCTAACATCTCAGGTAAAGTTTATGATGCACATTCGTATGGAGTAGATGAGAATGGTTATTTAAACTATGATGATATTAGAACTAAGGCCCTAGAAGTTAAACCTAAAATGCTGATAGCTGGAGCAAGCGCATACTCAAGAATAATAGATTGGAAAAAGTTTAGAGAAATAGCTGATGAAGTAGGAGCAGTTCTATTAGTAGATATGGCTCACTATTCAGGTCTTATTGCAGGTGGTGAATATCCTAATCCTGTTGAGTACGCAGATGTAGTAACCTCAACAACTCATAAAACCCTAAGAGGACCAAGAGGTGGAATCATTATCTGGAATAATGCAGATTATACTAAGAAGATAAATGGAGCAATATTTCCAGGTACACAGGGTGGTCCACTTATGCATATAATTGCTGCTAAGGCACAATGTTTTATAGAGGCTAATACTCCAGAATTTAAAGAGTATTGTAAGCAGGTAAAAGAGAATGCTGATCGTATGTGTCAATCATTTAAAGAAAATGATATATCTATATTGACAGGAGGAACTGACTCACATTTAATCTTAATAGATCTATCTAATAAAAAACACAGTGGAAGAGTAGTAGCTGATCTATTAGAAGAAAAAGGTATCACTGTTAATAAGAATGGAATACCTAATGATCCTAGAAGTTTTGTAGAAACCAGCGGTATTAGAATAGGAACTGCTGCAGAAACAACAAGAGGACATGGTAAGAATTGGTTTGGAGCATTAGCAACAAAAATAAGTGAACTAATAAACAATTAATAAGATATGAAAAGCATTATAATTTTACTTTTATTTAGTATATGTGTTTCAGCACAAGATTGTTCACCATATCATAAAGTTACTAATTGGGAATTAAATGATGATGTTGAATTTACAGCAGCTTGGGTTAGTTGTTTTCATGCATCTGGAATGGCGTTTTCAACTGATTGGAATAACATGTCTATGGGATTTCACATTATGGGCGAAGGACATGATAATTCAGCATATACTTTTTTTAGTTATCAATATCAACCTATTAAACGAGTTAAGTTATTTGCAGGTCCTTTATATAGATTAAATAATGAAAGTGGATTTATGCTAGCTCAATATGGTGGAGATATTAAATTATATAAATCTATTTGGTTTACAAGTAGAATATTACAAATTAATAGAAGTTTAAACTACCTTAACGTAGGTGTAAAGTTAGCAATATAAAATAAGATATGATTAAAAAATTAATATTCTTAATACAAATGAAACTAAGAAAAAGAAAAAGAAAATCAATATGGGATCTATGATGGATAAAAAAATTACAGATATTGAACTAATTAGTACACATCCTGTAAAAAAATCAGATTTAGGATTTCATGGCAATTTATTTGGAGGTAAGTTACTTGCTTGGGTAGATGCAGCAGGTGCAGCATTTGCATCACAAGTATGTGATAGTCCAAGAATGGTAACAGTTCTTATTGATAAATGTGAATTTAAAAAACCAGCAAAAGAAGGACACCTATTAAAAATATATGGTTTTGTTAAAGAAATAGGTAGGACATCAGTAACTTTAGGAATTGAAGCCAGATCTCATAATGTATATGATGGTAGACAGGCTATTATTTTAGCAACTACTATTAAATTTGTTAGAATAGATGAGCAGGGTGAGCCTATTCCAATAAGCCAAAGAGTTAAAGCAAAGTATAATTTTGATATATAATGTAAGTGGAGTTTTAAATTAATAAAAAAACCAAACTAAAAATAATGGATAATATAGACAAGTTTCTTGATCTATTTTCGGAGTTTAATTTAGTAATTGAACCAAGAATTAGAAAAACTAAGAATAAATCAGAATCCAAACAAAGCCCTACCATGGTTAATAGGTCTATTTCAGATCTTAAAAAAACATTAAACAGGCTAACAAAGGAATATAAACAGGCTAGGCGATCCTTTAAACATAATAAGATTTCAAGACAAGAGCTTTTTGATTTCGAATGGAGAATATTTGAAATACAGGAAGAACTTAAAAGAATTCAAGATCGTGAACAGCTATAGCAATTAATTCATATTATATGAAAGAATTAATAGGACAATTTATTACAGAATGGGGATGGTTAACAATTGTCGCTATATTTACATTTGCATTTAAAGATTCAGTTACCAACTTGGTAATTGGAGCTCAATTCTTATGGGGCAATGATTATAACGTAGATGATGTTGTTTGGATAAAGGGTGTTAAAAGAGCAAGAATAGTTAGACAAAATGTTTGGAAGACTACTTTTTACTTATATGATCATGAACGAAAGTTTATAGTTCCTAATAATATGCTTTGGAGATTAGATATAGAAAAAGCATTACCAACTGGAACAAAGTCAAATAAAAACATATAAACTACATGAAGAACTCTATAAATACATTTCTTAAAATTGCAATAGTCTATTTAACTTTAATTTTTTTAGCAACGAGCTGTAGTTCACTAAAAGTTCAGCTTGGATATGACCCAATATACGATGATGAAAATTATATAGCAGTATCAGATGGTATTGATGTTCAAGTTTTAAATGAATTTCAATTTAGAAATAAACTAAGAACAGATTTTAACTTTAGATATGACTTTGCTCAATATGCTTTAAGTCAACCTAGATCATTTGATTGGAATAACAGAGTATTAGGAAGACATTACGATTCTAGATATAATTCTTATTATTGGAATAGAACTGAAATGTGGAATGATTGGGTATGGGGATTTACTGGCTGGAATTCTTGGGGTTCTCCTCATAGATGGTCACCATTTGGATATGATAGATGGGGATATAATATGCACTATGGTTGGAATAATCATGGATGGGGATATAACAACTGGATGGGCAATGTTCATTATGGAAATGGATACTATAATAACTGGGGTTGGAATAACTATTATGGAAATGGCTGGAGACGCGGTAACACTGCACATATTTATGGTAGAAGAGGAACTACAACTACAATAAATGGTAGAGCAAATGCTGCTATGATACAATCTACTAAAAGAACTACAAAACCGAGAAGAGTTATTAGTGCTCCTAAGTATACACCTTCTAGAAAGACAGTTACACCAATTATTAGAAATAATAATACAAGACCTAATAATACAAGGCCGGTTATTAGAAACAATAATACAAGGCCCACATATAATAACTCACGACCAAGTACTAACACTCGACCGAGTATAAATAATAATAATAACACAAGGTCCAGGTCAACTAATGGCAATAGAAGCAATTCTAGAGGTGGTAGTGGTACTAGTCGTAGATAATTATGGAACACATAAAAAATTACCAAGACTTCATAAATGAAGCAAAACCTTATTCTAAAGATGAGATTGTAGTATTTGACCTAGATGATACTCTAGTTATTACAGATGCTAAAATTAAAGTGTGTGATAATAACACAGGTGATTGTTTTGCATTAACTCCAGAAGAATTTAACGAATATGAATCCAATCCTAATCATAAGATAGATTTTGATGATTTTAAATCATTAGAAATTATGAAGGCAGGAAAACTAATCGAACACTACTTTAATATATTTAAGTCAAACTATAAGCGAGGTATTGCTGTAGGTATTGTAACTGCAAGGGATGATAGAGAGATGATCTATACATGGCTAAGAGAGCATGTAGGGTTTAGAATTGATAAAGATCTAATCTTTGCTATTTCAGATCCAGTTCATAAATTTAAAGGTTCAATTGCAGATAGAAAGAAACAGGCTTTTGAAACATATATAGAAATGGGGTATAGCAACTTTAAATTCTATGATGACGATGCAGCCAATTTAAAGCTGGTTAAATCACTAGAGAAAGAACACTTACATATACAGATATATACAAAGAAGGCAAAAAAACCTAAATATTAAACATGGCAACTACAGGAGACTACAGAGCTAAATTTGCAGCAGCATTTGAGAAATTGACTGAAGAAAAAACTGTAAATAAAGCAACAACATTTGAGAAATCAACTGAAGAAGAAACTCTAAATGAAGCAGCAGTTTCTAGAGACGACGTTATTAAACAATTTAAAAGTCTTAAAAACAAAAACGGTAAGGCTTTATTTGATGCCGCGGAACTTAAGAAGCTAAATACATTCTTTGATAAATTACCTGCTCGTGAACCTTCATTTGCAGCATATCAATTTCTATTACCCCTATCTTATGATGATAAAAAATACTTCATGGATCAATTGGGTAAAACTGCTGCCCCTACTAAAAACTTCGGTATATCTAAAGGATTTGATACAGATTTATTTCACGTTGATGCTAAAGGTATTGGTAAAGGTGAAATATATTGTGCTTGGAAATTTAAAGATGCTGAAATACAAGGTGGTGGAGAATCGTTTGATGTTGCAGTAGGTGCAACAAAATATGAAGTAAAAGACTATTCTGGTACAGGATTTACAAAGAAGGGAGAAGGTGTTGTAAACAATGGTGCTATTAGAATTGGTGTTGAGGGATCAGTTTCTAAATTTAATTTTTGGAAGGAGATTCTAAAAACAGTAAACATTATTGAAAAAATACAAACAGGTAAAGATACATGGACTCTATTACCAGAATCAACTGAACTATCACAACTATTAGAGTTAAAAGATCATATATTAAACAGAGTTCAAAAAGAAGTAAAAATTGTAACTGGTGAATTTAATAAAACTGATGCTAAAAAATTCACACAGTTCTATGAAGCTGCAAATAGAATAGTAACTAATTATGAAACTTCTGGAGAATTCAATCAAATGGTATTACAGGGTAAAAGTGGACAGAGGTCTATTGTTATAGAACCAATCAGTACTTCTGATATACCAGCTTCCGGTAAAATGGAAATAACAGTTAAAGACTCATCGGGTCAAGCTACAGTAGAAACACTTATTAATTATTTACTTAAACTTGAGTACTTAAGAAATCCTTCTAAATTTGAGCTAGATCTTAATCAAGCAGTAGCAGATATTATTGCAGAGGGTCAAGCTGATTACTGGATGGTATTTAGGGGAAGTCAAAATAATATCCTAGGTAAAATAGTTAGCAAGGACAGAAACTCTGAATTCTTATATGACACTATCAGCCAAAACGGTATTAAATTTAAAGAACCAATTTAAAGATATAGTCTAATATTACAAAAAACAAAAACACAATTATGAAGCGCGTACAAACATTTGAGGCATTTAATACACTAAATGAAGCTGAGCTTAATAGAGATGATATGATGAAATGGATTAAAAAATCTATGGACTTTGTTGGAACTTCAGAAGATTTTAACGGAAGCGAAGGTGGAATCCATGTATCCGGAGAAGCTCAAGATGAATATAAAGGAAGCGTCATATATGATTATTACTCTGAAGACTATAAGAACAGAGAGTTTGGTGTTTGGAATAAATGGGAAAAGGAATTAAATAAAAGAGGGTGGTATAGTGAATGGTATGATGCAGGAACTGTATCTATATGGCCTCTTTAATATTATTAACTTATATAGATTTTATTAAAGGCTACCTAGTGTAGCCTTTTCTATTAAACAAACTTAATATGAATAAAGAAGAGTGGAATCTTTATGTAGATACTGGTAAAGTGCCTAGGCATTTTATTAAATCTATGGTAGACTGTATTAAGACAGGAAAGCTACCAACCCCACAGCAAATTGCGGTTTATTCTTCACATGGAACTCTTATTGAAGCTTTATTAAAAAAAAGATAAACTATTTTTCTATTTTTTTAAAAAATCAATAAACAAAGTTAAGGTTGGACGATATATAAACTGAAGGAAACTTCACTATCTAAAAATATCTTATTAATTATGGCCGAAATCATTTCAGGAGGTCCTATTACTTCTGAAAATGAGTCAACCAAAACAGAAGCTAAAGGCATTGAACTAGTAACCAATCATGTTGTTGAAGAATTTTTAAAAATCAACGATGAGATTGAATTTGATTTAAGTCAAATAAACGATGTCGCAGACGAAGAAGCATGTTGGGTTAATTTCGGAGTCGGTGGGCCAGCTTAAACAGATCAAAAGAGCACTAGGAATAGTGCTCTTTTCTATTACTAAAAAAAACAAAGATAAATAAACTAATATAACTTAATATAAAAACCAAAATAATTATGAAAACAATATTAATCATTCTAGCAATTGTCGCTGTAGCTGCGGCTTTTTATTTCTACAACCTTATTACTGGTAAGATACAAGATACTGATGGCGATTTTATTCCAGATGTAGTTGAAGACAAAGTAGAAGAAGTAAAGAAAGAAGTAAAACGTAGAGCAAAGGCTGTTAAAAAAGAAGTTGCTGATGTAAAAAAAGCTACTAAAAAGGTTGTTAAAGAAGCTAAAGATGTCGTTGATGCTGTAAAAAAGCCAGCAAAGAAAAGAGGACGTCCAGCTGGAACTAAAAATAAGTCAAAAAAATAAAATAAAATATATGTCTTTTATAAATTTCAACAATCGCGAAAATCATTCTGCTGAATATTCAGTAAAGATGGTTAGAGAAGCTTTATTAGCAATAGAAAGTAAAAATATTAATAAGGTGAATTCTTTACTAGAAGGATTTACAGATAATATTAATATGAAGGATGCTTTAGATTTATTTTCAAATAAATTAGATGCAATGTCTGCATTGGATGAAGCTAAATTAAATAACGTAGATCAGATAATTGAAGCTAAATCTAATCTAGTTAAAATTAAAGTAAAGGGTAAGCAAATCAAAGTTAATATTGATACTTTAGAAATAGAGGGTATTGACACTAGAGATTATCCTGATTTTGTAGATGCTTTCTTTTCTTATGCAGAAGATCATAAAGGTAAAGAATTATCTGACGATGAGTTGGATGTTTTAACAGATGAGCATTCAGATTTAATCAACGAACTTATTTTTGATCAGCAATTATATGCTGGATTAATTGTAACTGAAGGTAAATCTATTAATAAAATTCAAAAA
>TARA_R110000764_G_scaffold6650_2_pt1 | contig 22285 bp, 20 predicted proteins | sample TARA_R110000764 | Tara Oceans TARA_R110000764 (sample SAMEA4398111) | marine metagenome | biome: Polar Biome; feature: [SRF] surface water layer (ENVO:00010504); material: water (ENVO:00002006), including particulate matter (ENVO:01000060) such as... | depth 5 m | reverse complement strand
GCTTTTTTTATGGACAATAGAGTTTGTTGGTAATCGGCTAATTCGGTTATCGCACTTTCTTGCGAACGATCGTTTAACGCGAATTCAGCATTAAAGTACCAACCGTTAGCTGTACCGCGGTTAAAAGCAGAAAATAAACCATATAGAGTGATTAATAATAAGAAAACAATTGAGCAATAATGAACTAGCTTATTGCCTGATAAATAAAAATAACCATTTGATGAAACACGCATTTAAGAAATCCCTTATGTCAGCTTAACGCTCAAACAAGCTAGCCGTAATATTTAAAGGGTTGTCGTGAAACAATTGCTGGGCCTTATCTTCGCCAAACAGCTTGGTTACTTTATTCCTCGCTTGACTTAAAATAGGTGGTCTACGCTTGAGGTTATGCGCATCGCTAGCAACTATCTGAATAAAATTTTGCTCTATATACTTTAAAGCAAGTGCCTGGCAAGCGTCTCCAAAATGGCCAGTTATTGAGCTAGCCGTTACTTGGAACCAACAACCTAACCTTATAAAAGATTTAATTTTATGAGGAGAAGCAAGCAGGTCACGATTTCTTTCAGGGTGGGCGATAACTGGTGTTATATCTTTATTTTTTAAATATTTAACCAACATCTCGCTGCCTGCTGGAATATGGCTATGAGGAAACTCAAGCAACATATATTCTTGGCCATTATAATTTCCATATAGGGGTAATTGTTTATTCGCTAACAATGTTAATATTTCAGAATCTAGCCTTACCTCTGCTGCAAAAGCTAACTCTACAGCTATATTCTTTCTCTTAACCTCTGCGTCAAGATCAGCAAAAGCAGATTGAATAACAGGTAAAGTATTATCGAATCGGCCCAGATGTAAATGTGGTGTGAGCACAATACGTGTCACACCATCTTTAACAGCCAGCTCTATTAATGCTAGCGCTTCATCCATATCTTTAGCACCATCATCAATACCAGGTAAAAAATGACAATGAATATCTATCATCCGGTCTTGTTTACTGTGCTAGCAGCGTTTGATTTGCCTGTTGAATCTGAAGGGTTATTATTTTGAATATCGTCTTCTCGAGAGTAATGATCTTCACCATAGGCGTGCTCGTTGTAATAACCATGGTAATCCGCTTGAGAGATCTTTTTAGTATCAACTTGATTTAATACCACACCTGCAATTTTGGCATTAGCTCTAACTAATCGACCTATCCCATCTTGAGCAACGCCTATGCGAGTATCATCACTTTTAACAACGTAGATAATCGCATCAGACTGTTGTGCAATTAGCAGTGAGTCACTTACCGATTGAACTGGTGGTGTATCAATAATAATACGATCAAAAGATTGCTTTAATTCAGCTAATAATTCAGAAAACTTAGGTGATGATAACAACTCAAGAGGATTAGATGGTCGTTGGCCACAAGGCATAACGGTTAAACCAGAAACTTCGTCATGATAAATACATTCACTAAAATTTTCAGTACCCGCTATCAGATTAGCCAAGCCTGGATGATAAGGCGGAATATCAAAGCGTTTACAAACACTTGGTTTACGCATATCAGCATCAATTAAAATGGTACGTTCAACCTGAGCCAAGGCGAAAGATAAATTAGTTGCAGTGGTTGTTTTGCCTTCACCAGGTACTGAGGAAGTTACTGCAATCGTTTTAGTTTCTTTATCGAGTTGCGTTAATACAAAACTGGTTCTGAGTGTTCGTACCGATTCGGCAAATTTCTTTCCATCGTCATCAAAAAAGTAATGCAATACAAAATTAGCACCTTTCTTAACATGCACCAAGGGTAATAAACCTAACATACGTTGCGATAATTTATTTTCTATCTCGCTTGCATTTTTAAAAGTGTCGTTTAATGATTCAACAACAAAAGCAACCACAACCCCTAAGCCCATAGTAGCCATAAAAGCAAGTATAACAATCATAGGCTTGTTTGGCTTAACTGGCAGGTTAGGAATAAATGCCCGGTCAGTAAATCGAGCTACTGCCGAGTTAAAGTCACTGGTTACCTCAGTTTCTTTTGAGCGAGAGAAAAAGGTATCGTAAATTTTTCTGTTCGTATCTACTTCACGTGAGAGTTTACTATATTCATATTCTTTAGCTGTTACGGCTTGGTATTGCGCTTTAATACGAACAAGCTCTCGCTCAAGTGCACTAACATTACGCTCGCTGGTAATTAGCTCTTTTTCTACACCTGTTATTAAACGGCGAATTTGCGAAGACAAGTTACTTTCAACCGTTTTTAATTCCGCCTGAGCAGCAATCATTTTAGGATGTTTGGGACCAAAAACCTGGCTTAACTCTGAAACCTTAAGCTCTGAAGTTACCAAGGTTTTCTTAACATTCTGAATAGTATTATGAGAAGTTATCTCACTGATGGAACCTAACATATCTAAGTTGTCACGACCATACTCATCAATAACACGTACAATACTTAATAATTGATTTCTAACTTGCCTTGCTACAACAAGTTGTTGTGAGGTTTGCTCTAACTCATTTGATACTAACCCCAAAACACCCGATACATCGATCAGGTTTTCACTCTCACGGTATTGTTGTAATTTAGATTCTGACTCATCAAGTCTTATACGTAAACCCGATAGTCTAGTCGTTAACCAACCTGCAGCTTTTTCAGTCATACCCATTTTAGCTGAAAGGTTTTGATCGACATAAACTTCACCGACAGTATTCGCAACTAGAGCGGCTAATTTAGCATCACTACTTTCAAACGATATTTTTACCAATTGCGTGTTACGAACAGGGCTAATAGTTAAGCGCCCTAGAAAAATATTAACTAATGATTGTAATGCTATCTCTTTTTGTTCGTCGGCAGCTAAAGTGGTAGTTTTTTGTTGAGGAAGAAAGGGTAATGCACTTTGTGCATCTTTTATTAGCCCTCTAACTACGGACGGTTTAGCAATAAAATCTGGGTGATTTTCTAAATCTAACTTTTCTACAACTGCTTGAGCAATTTTACGTGATTTTAAAATTTCAAATTGAGTCAAGTAGTATTCTTTTCGGTTTGAATCTAAACCATAAATTTCATCAAATGAAACAGCTTTTGCTTGATCAGCTTCAATAAGTAAAGTTGCTGTAGCTTTATATACTGGCGTTATATTTAGCGCAATTATTGCAGCAAAAACAGACATGGCAAAAGCTAATAGGCCAATACGCCATTTATATTTATTTACTACCGAAAAATAATAACGTAAATCAATAATTTCAGTCGAAGAGCTTTTATTTTGTTCTAATGGCTCACTATTCATTGGTGATATCTCAATAGCGGTTTCGTTTTTCATATTACTCATAATAAAACTCTTTAAAAAAATCTTTGTGCAATAGTGATGGTATCACCAGCATTTACTTTATTTTCAAGTGAAGACTGTTGTTTAATATTTTTATCGCCTTCTTTAAATAAAGATATTTTATTTTCATCAGCTCGCTCAGTTAAACCACCCGCTAAAGCTACTGCTTGGTTAACTGTCATGCCTGGATGATATGCATAACCGCCAGGTTTTTTTACTTCACCATGAATATAAAATGGTCTATATTCAATTACTTGTGCATAAACATTTGGGCTAACTAAATAATCACCTTTTAAGCCTTGTTCAATAAATTGTTCAACTTGTTTCACCGTTAAACCAGCAAGCGTAATTTCACCTAAAAAAGGGTAATTAATTTTCCCGCTATTACCTAACAATGTTTCAATATCTAAGTCTACTTGTCCAAACACCTTAATAGACACCTTATCACCAGCACCTAAAATATAGGTATCTTCAGCAGCTTCTGCTGTTGAAGAAGCAGACAAAGTAATCCATAAAGACAATAATATTAAAAAAATTTTATTCACAAAAAACCTCTACAAAGAAAAAGTAAAATCTAAGCCTATAATGTTTTTATCATATACAACGTCAACATTGGTCGAATTTTGATCTGTGTTTATTAAGTATAATGACACATCTGCCCAACGTTTAAATTCGTAGCTAACATCCATATACAAGTTTTTACTTTTATCTAGTCGCTCAAAACCAGTATATTCTTCACGAACATAGTTGTAGTTTAATGTAGTAGCAACCTTTTCGTTCCATTCATGTTGCCAATTAATTCCATATTGACTTTCACTAATGTAGTCACCTTGTACATCAGGATCTTTTGCCTTACGTGATGTCTCTAAAGTTAAAGTGGTATACGACAGTGGCTTCCAATCAACATTAGCTTCCCAACTTAAACCGCTAAAATTTTCGCGACTAGCATCATCAAAATCCTTTTTTTCATGACCAATTTTAAAACTACCTGATGTTAATTCGGTGGCTTTCCAATTAATCCCAACTAATGCCGTAATTACATCTGAGTCGCGTGAAACATTTTGATCAAGATCATATCGTATTGCTCGACCTTTAAGTTCAAAAAAAGCATCAGTATTCGCGTTAGTTGAATAGAAAAAAGTAGAGCCTAAACTAGAACGATTGAAACTACGAAATTGAGTCACGGCATCAAAGTTTGTGTATTTTTTACTATAAAACCCACCAGTAACAGCAACTCGGGCACTTGCCCCTTGGCTACCATACTCATAAGTGAGTTGTGCTAGTTGGTCATTATAGCTTAGCGGTTCTTCAACGCTATCAGCCAAACCTTCAGTAATACCTGTACCGCGAGGTTCAATTTCTTTATTAGCCTCAACAATTACGTCAAAACGCGAGCGTGAGCTTGGCTCTAAATGACTCGTAAACTGCACCCCCCCTGTAAGGTAATTATCATCAGAGCTATCAATAAATGTTCCTGACTCTAACTCAACATCTAATTGGTAATTATTTATACCGTCATCAAGTAAAAACCGAGCAGAAGGCGCAAGGGTAAAAATGCCGCTACTCGTTGTGTTATTTTCTTCATTAAAAATATTGTCATCGTATTTATAACCAGTATTTACAATAGGTGTAATTACGATGCCTGAATCGGTTGAATAAACGCCAGGTTCAACTGCAATAGCAGCATTGGTGTAGGCGAACGCTGTTGCGCTTAGTAGCATGCACATTTTAATATTCATTGTATATTCCCTTAAATTGAACTTTTACTCTAATTTAATGACAAACCGATTTAATAGACACTTTATAATATAAATATTTAAATGCCGTTAGTCAGATAGATTTAATGTTAAACGATATCGCAAGTTTAGTGTCGAATGTCGATACTAAAATACTATTTACTCAGTATTAAACACATAAAAAACTGTTAATAATATTTTGATATTGTACTTCAATTAATGATGTATAAATAGTCATATTTTGTTAAATATTACCTTATAATCAGCCTGATTTTTAATATAGTAAGCGAAGAAAAAGATATTACATTTTTATCTTCTTGCAGCGTAAATTTATCTTTGCCATTGACTTATTAAATGCTGCTCTGCCACCTTGTGATTAATAGCGGTTGTAATGTTTACTTAATGTAAAAGAGTAATGAACGCCATCGCTTCATCAAAGGTAAACGCCTTATTAAATTCGGACAAGCCCTTAGGTAAATAACCATAATTATTTTCATGGAATTTTTCATTATCGCTAACTCTTACTAGGCTATTTTTAGTAACAAAATTGTATAAAAAATTATTACTATATTTATTACCATTGAAAGGACGAAGCTCTAAAACACCATACCCATACCCATTTTTTTTATAGTGGCTAGTAAGAATAATATTAGACCAAGCATCTACCCAAAAAGTTAAATCACCATTGTACTTAGCTGAAGCAATGCCATTGCTATTGGTTTTTATAAAATTATTAAAAATATTAACTTTTCCAGCAGGCCTACTCACTAAACCGCCCAATTTTATCGCAGCCCAAGAACGATTATCTTCGTCACCTAAATTATGTATGTAGTTATTAAAAATATAACTAGGCCCTTGTCTATTGGGTATAGCACTTATGCCGCAATAGCCTTGCTCTATTTCATTGTTATAAACCAACACATTTGATTGGCTACCATCAATTTCTATAATATCGTCATTGGCATAGGCAAGGTAGTTGTTATAAATGGCAGAATCGCGAATAAAGCCACCGTATGAACTACCATTATTTCTCGACTCTATAACATCATTAAATCTATGTTGGTCGGTGCCATAAAAGCGGTTGTTACGAATAACAATTTGCCCTTGATACTCTTGGTTCGAATGATTGGCATCAACCAAAACCGCATTAGCACCAAGTGGGTGGCCTTTTTTCCAACTGTTAGCTTTAGTTCTTGGTGAATGCACTTGGCAGTTTTCAATGGTAACTACACCCGTATTAATTAATGAGAATGCAGAGTCATAGTTAATGGCCTTGCTATCTCCCTTTTGAGCATATGATTTCCCATCACGAACTTCGTTAGCACTTCTACCCCATTGCGATATATCACACTCATTAAACCAAATATGGTGGGCTTGATTACTAGATACAGCATTTCTACCGCCACCTATTATTGTAATATTCTCAAAATAAATATAGCTATTACTACCGATATTTATAGCAGACTCGAACTCATCTGAAGTAGAAATAACCGTATTATCATCGCCGATTATTTTAACCCAGTTATTCTCACTTCCTTGTATATTAAGTTTCACTAGGTCTAAAACACCACCTTTATAAATATCAGACAACTTAAAGGTATTACTCGTTAAAAAATTAGGTTTACTTTTTGTAGTAAACGTATAACTAGTAATGCCTTTAAAGTATTTATTTTTAGATATTCGCACTTCATAAAACGTGTTTTCTGTTAGATTTAAAATACTCGTAATAAATGAATCGGAGCTTAAATCATAATCTAATGAGGAGGTAAGCCATTTAGGGCTACCTTGAGGCTTGTATTGCATAAAATAATCAGTGCTACTATCTTCGCTATACATAGTAACACTTGCAGAATGGTATAAAGGTGTTATCGAAACACCAGACATCACTAAGCTTTGTAAAACTTTTTTAAGTGATATTCTTTTAGCATGTGCGAATTGTTTTATAGTTTCATTAGGTAATAATTTATTTTTAATTAAATACTTAAGTATTCGAAATGAATTTAAAGGGCTTGAATTACTAATGTTAACAATTTTTTCATATTGATGATTTCTTGGCAATAAGCTGGCAGCTTTTAGTTCTGCTTTAATCTCATCAAAATGAAGTGATGAAGACATATTTGTACAGGAGCACAACAAAGTTATAATTAAAATAATGGCTCTAAGGTTACATTGATTAGGCATGATTTCCCGTATAAAATCTTGTTTATATAATATAATGCTTGATATTTTTTATCTAATATCTACAAATTATTATGAAGACCACACTGCTGCTTCATTGAAATAGTAAGAGGTTTTAATAAATATCTAGACTAGCTCCAGCACTACAAGGTTTATTTATTTCGAGGATAAAACTTCATTAAATAAAAGTTTAAAGTTAATTGTGTTTTCACACAATGAACCAGAAATACAAACTATTATAAATTTTTTATCACAAATATCATTGAGATCATCTCAAACCTTTAGTAGTTAATTCAAAAAATAGCTATTACTGTAAATATTAAATTTATATTTTTCTTCTTCTGCTACACAGGTTCAGAATATACACATTCATAAAGGTTAGGTTAACATTACTGCGTGCATTAATTTTAACGGCACTGCCTAAGCGATTAAATTGAATTTTATTATTTCTTTTTAGAAGCAGAGTTAATTTTTCCGCCTCCTTTAGTTAGTTTATTATATGATTTTATAACCAAACTGGAGACTGGAGCAGATAGCACGTATTTTAGCTTGACCTTATCAATTAAAAATAAAGCGATGAGTGGTGCAACAACTCCCATTAAGCAGCCAATAACCAAGTGAATTACCACAGAATCAACATTTAAAGCTTTACTCAAAATCACCCTAGAACCACTAGCAGCAAATATGTGCATTAAATATATTCCCATTGATGAGGAACCTATATAGGCAAGATATTTAAAGTTACTCCTTGAAAGCAACAATGAAATTGAAACTACAAATGCAATAGATATAAATGCCAATAAAAGTGATTCAACACCTTTATCCATATAGCCATAAGATAGATAGCCATGGAAAAGCCATTGTCCGAACATAAACGATAAAGCCAAGCTAAAACAAGTTAGCCAAGATGTGAAATATTGGGTTTTGAGATACATGGTAAATATAATGCCGAGAACAAAAAACACAAAGTTACTTGATATAAATCTAAAAATGAAACCTTGAGGTAGCAATATTGGGTAAAGATACAGTGCAACCGAACATATAAATATAAGTAAAGTGAACCGCTTAGAAATTAATGAATAAACAACTGAAGATAGTATAAAAATAGCAAATAATGCATACAAGAACCAAAATTGTGCTCCAGGAGACCACAATACCGAAAACACTTTTACTAAAGTTACATTTCCATTAATATAATTTGATAAGAGAACCTGAACACTTCCCTGAAGCAAGGACCAAATAACATAAGGATAGAATACAGTATCAACTTTACTGAATATTAACTTAGCTCCCCCATTTTTTGAAAATGATTTATAAAAGAACAAGCCTGAAAGAAAGAAAAATAATGGCATATGAAAGCTATAAACAACACTATCAATTAGTTCAAAAGAAGTAACAGAAATATCGATTCCTCCATTATATAAACCTCTCGCCACATGACCATACACAACTAATATAATTCCAATTGCTTTTGCGTAGTCAACCCAACTTTCTCTACTTTTCATACTATTTCCTTTTATATAAAATTTAGCACTTACCTGCAGTCAACGCGTGAATGGGGAATTTTCGTGCTCAAGTAAAAACAGCCAATTATCTCTATTCTTAACGTACTTATCTTTTAGCCTATTTCTTGCATTATCTATACTATAAATAAAACCTCTTAAACTATTAGGCAATTACTGTAGAATATATTGCTCTCTCACTTTCATTTTTGATTTCCCTAGAAACAAAAGTCTGGTGATATTGGTTTTATTGAAAATGTACTCTACAACAATAGGTAGAAAAATCCCGGCGATAAGAGAAAAAATGAAGACAGTGTTTAAGTCAATAACACCTACTTTTTGAAGAAAAATCCGTGTTGCTGCAGTAAAAAAAACATGATACAAATATATGCTATACGAGAAAACTCCAATTTTTGCTAAAAGGCTTACATTTAAATTTATCGCTAAAATAGCGCAACAAAACACCCCACCGATAAGCAATCCATCTAATGAGCGCTTATTATGTAATGTAATATACTCACTAAAAATTAAACATAGAGCGATTAACACAACTCCAAGCAATATATAGCCAACAATCGGCTTTAATATTTCAAGTAAAGAGAATCTTTCAACCGCTACACCTAATAAAAAAAATGGGAATAAATACATAACTCCATTTAAAGCAAAATACTTAATTTCGATACCCGAAAGAAAAAGTAAACATGCTAGAGTAAATACAAAACAAAACTTAGTTTTATTTGCTAATAAAGAAAATTTTTCCAATATTGCAACAGTAATAAAAATAGTAAACAACGCTTCAATAAACCAATAATGCCCCACCGATATTATATGTATATACCGCCAATCAAAACTTGTCGCGTTGGTTCCTGGTACTAACGATTTAATGGCAACAAAAGCAGTACCTACGATTAGCATAGGGATAAGTAAGCGCCTAAATTTACCAATAGCATAGCCTTTAAAATTATTAGTATATGGCCTGTAGGCATAAACCAAACCTGATAAAAAGGTAAATAAAGGCATTCTTACATAGGCTAAAATGTCATTAATTACACGGAAATTACCATCTACAACTTTTAAACCTTGATGCGCTTCACCGCCAATTACATGATAGCCAACCAAAAACATGCAAGCTAAACCACGAAGTGTATCAATTGATTGATTTCTAATATTCATTTGCTTATTATTTCCGCTTACAAAAGCTTAATATATTGTTAATATTTACAGCTTAAAAACATAAAACCTTTAGTAAAACCCAACTCTACCTACAATCACACCTTAACTTAAGCTATTGAATTTTAAGTAGGATTTTATTTATTTTATTATCTGGCTGTAACGACTCTCGATAATACAGTTGATTTTTTTTTGACATTTGAGTGATAAGTTCTGTGTTAGCCATCAAGGATGTACAATGTTCAACCATTTTATCTACTGTATTTCCAGCTAGAAAATTCTCTCCCTCAATTAACCCCTCTCCTTGGTAATAATCTAAAGGTGTGGTAACTATTGCTTTACCTAAAGCAATATACTCACCAAACTTCCCACCTATAGAATTGAATAAACCTTGACTAGAAATCCCGATAGCAGCTTGTTGCAAATTTTGGATATAATTTTCTTTTTTAAAAAAATCAGGATCTTGTAAAATGCAATCTGGTGAAAATTTTCGCGCTGTGGCGTTGTCTTTTACGCCACCAATAAATTGCTTAGGAAACTCTTTTCTTAAGGCTCGAACAATCTCAGCTCTTTGTTCTATTAACGCTATTCTTCGGTCTATGTTTTCTTGGCTACGATTAGGGTTGTCGTAGGGGTCATGCATATTCACACTAAATATTATTTTATTTGAATTAACAGGTGTATTAGCTGATAATTTAGCCTCTCTGGGCATAGTCGTTATATTGTCGAGTAATGGAAAAGCTCGCATCATCGACCTTATACGCAGTTTCCACTCTAAACTAACTTTAAGCCCCCTTTGTAATAAAAACGGGTCAAATTGGTTGCTATACACTTCATAAAAAGGGCCATAAGGAATACATTTATTTTTATGGTTTAAAGTATCGATGTAACTAGGATCGTAACTACGTTTAACGTAAAAATCACAATGCTCAATTAAATATGGGTTAACTTCAAAACTGTCGTGCATATCGAAAGCTATGGTGACTTTATTATCTATTTCAGCAATAAAACAACTTTGGTAATGCTGAGCAAGATATTGCTCGGTAAAAGCATTTATCAACTCAGCAGAAGGAGTTATGAACTTTTGCTTTAATAATATTTTATGTTGAAAACTTAACATGCTAAAGCCAGCATAAGCCTGTTGTAAATGATGAGTATTAGACCAAACTTTTAATACTACGCTTAGCATAAGTTTTCCTTCGGTTTCAAGTGCTTAATCAAGTAAATTGAGTACATAATATTTAAAACATTAGTGATAGTGGCAATAATAAAAAAACCATAAATCCAATCAAGTACATTCCATGCCTGCTGTATTACATAAACGGTAAAACTTAACTTTATAATAAGGTCGACAACTTCTAACTTTAAGTTTACCGCTTGGCATTGAATAATTTGCAATGAACATTGCACAGGAGAACGTAGTAGTAAGGTAATAAAAAATAAAGCGCCAAAACTTGCCATTTGCCCTGCTGATCTCCAGCTTTCAGAGAAAACAAATGCAAACAATTGTTCACCCCAAACCATAACAATTAAGCTAGCAGGCAAACAAATAGCCATTATGATCAGCAGTGTTTTATATAAATATTGAAATGGAAAAACGTCTTCTTTATAGCGAATTGATGCTTCTTTATGAAAAACATTTTTTATTGAATTACGTAAAAGATTAATTGGGCCTTCAAATACCCGACTTACTAGCGCATAAAACCCCATTTCGGGAACTAAACCATAATAAAAAGGAACAAATAAGTAAGGTAAGTTAGATGATATATAATTTAAAACACCTGAAGGTAAATCGATTTTAGGAAATTTTATGTATTTCTTATAGATAGCAATGTTCAGATTAAAGTTGGTATTAATATACGAACGTAAATAATCAAGTTTACTTAAGAAGATAATTGCCAGTATTATTACCAAAAACAAAGCAACTACCCTTGCAACAATTAATGCTTCACCAGAGATATAAATAAAAGAAATAGCAATTTGTAAACCTGCAGTAAGAATAGTGGTTACACTGCGAATAATACCCACTTGTTTATAGTTTTCTGCGTAAATTAAATTTTTACAAATAACTTCTACTAGTGAATAACCGGCAAAGGTACAAGAAATTAAAACAGCAAACATTAATGTTATATGGGTATTTTCAATACTAATTATTTCAAAATACAACAAAGCAATACTTACAACAGTAACAAGAGTACTCGCTATAACACAAAACGTATTTAAGCTGGAGACCTCTTGCTTGTTAGCGGCTTGTAATATCGGTGTATCGTAGCGAAAAGTAGAAAATAGATAGGCTATAATACTCCAACTCATTATTACTGCATACACAGCAAAGTCTTCTTCAGAATATAATCGTGTTAAAACAGGTAGTAATAAAAATTGTAATATTGTGCCTACCGAGTTACCCAATAATATAAACAAATAAGGTTTAAGGCTTTTTAATCTATTAGCCATTAAGCAACTACCTGTTCAGTTGTTACCCAAGGCCTTTTTATATATTCGTTTGCGCCTTGCATAGATATTATTTTTGCGGGGTTGCCACTAATTACAGCATTTGCAGGCACGTCAAAATTCACAAAAGAGTTAGGGGCAATTAACACATTGTTTCCTATTGTAATACCACCTACAACAACAGAATTAGGACCAATGAATACATTATTATTAATTACTGGGCTTCCTTTATGTTTACCTCGGTCGGTTTTACCTAGAGTTACTCCTTGAGAAATAACTAAATTGTCACCTAAAACACAATCATCATTGATAACAATGCCACCAAAGTGAGGCAAGTATAATCCAATACCCAGACTTGTTCGATACGACAAACATATGCCTAATTTAAACTTATAATGATTTAATAAAAATTTACTCAATGGGAACAAAAGTAGCTTTAAAAACATATTTTTATTGCAGTATAAACATATGCGCATCCAAAACACGTACTTAAAGGTTTCACCAAACAATATTTGTTTTACAATATTAGCAATATTGCTTTTACCAGTAACACGATAGCAATCTGACTGAATAAGATTAAATGTATTCATGATATTTGTTTAGCTGGAATGCCCACTAGAGTGCAATTCCCCTCAGGAAAGCTTTTATTAACCACAGCATTAGCTCCTATTGACACATTATCACCTAATATTATATTACCGAATAGCTTAGCCCCCGGGCCTATGTATGCATTATCACCAATAACCGGTGCTTCATTTTTATCTTTAGATGCGCCAATATTTACACAGATATGAATACGGCAGTTTTTACCAACTCTAGCCTGATGATTAACAACAATAGTGCCAACATGAGCAATGGATAAACCTGAGCTAAAAACGTTACATGGGATAGAAAACCCCAATCTATTACCCAATTTTTTTCGGCGATATTCGAGCCAAAGCTTAACAAATTTAGCTAATAAACCTTGCTTACAATTAATGTAATATTCCTGCTTTCTTAATAAACGCTGATAGCGCCATATTTCATTAAATAGTCGCGCTTTTATTGTCGGTTCAAAGTCAGAATGCTCTAAATCATCTTTTAAATAAGTTAAATAATCTTCCTTGCTATTTATCATATTGGCGTGCTCCTGGGCGTTTATTTACATAAAACATAATCACCATAAATATAAAAAAATCAAACGAGTTATGGTTAGGTAATGAGTAAGCAATAAAGTTAGAAATTAGCAACATAACAATAATTGCTATACAAACGTTATACTCTTTGGTGTATTGTACACAAGACGCATTATTCACAGCACCAACAAACCCTTTTATCACCATTAAACAGAATAAAATTAAAAATGGCAATCCACCATGTAATAGAATTTCTAAGTAACCATTATGAGCATTACCTACATAACCCCAACTTTCCATAAACTCTTCTGCACCATAGCTGGACCAAAAAGCCCCATACCCGTAACCTAATGTGATTTTGTCTTGAATTAAAGGTATTAATATTTCCCAAATAACAGTCCTATCAGTTAATGTTGCATCACGACCAACCAGAAACAATATAAACTCGTAGGCTTGGTAAGCGATTAAAAGTCCAATAAAATAAAATAATATACCTAACCAATATCGAGAGTTATTCAGATTGTATTGTTTAGTTAATACAATCTGGTTTAAATAAGTAACTGTACCTAGAGCAATAGTTAAGAGGACTATGGAAGAAGCCGATCTTGCCATTAACAAACACAACAAGCAAATACCTGCGGCTAACAACGCCTTACGATTATGAGAGTATATAGCAGGTAACAAAAGGAGAATGCCAAACATATAACGCCTAGCTCCACCATTTTTTTCAATAAACATACCTAAAAAAGCGCCATCTCGTATCCCTCCATTTAAAAATGCCTCACTCGGGAATAAAATAGCGCGCATTAAGCCAATAACCGCAGTTAAAGCAATAAGGTATCCAAGGTACGTGAAAATAGTTGTTATAGTATAAAAACGTGATAGGTAGCCCGCAAAAAAAACCATACTGAGCAAAAAAATAGAACGTTTAAAGGTAGTGCTTGGCTCAACAGACCAAAAATAAGAAATTAATATAAACGTCACAAAAATAAAGACCCAAAAATTTCTATAAATAAAGTCTTTGTTTAGTAAAAGCTTATATTTTATAGAGAAGAACAGACAAGTTAATAGTAAGCCTGTACCTATCAGTTTATTTATGGGGTTACCTTCTGTATTGGCTATAGTTGACTCCATGCCACCACCACCACCACCACCGCCAGTGAGAGATCTAGAAACAAAGTGAATAATGCCACTGATAAACAACAAGCCAATCAGTGTAAATAAGGAGACTAGCGTGCTGGCTTTAACTTCAAGCTTCATATCAAGATTTACCACTTAATAATATTTCTCGATAAGCCAAAGCCGACGAGCGACTGGTATAAGTTTTAGCTTGTTGTAACTGTGCTGATTTATCGTAATCTGTAACAGACAGTGCTTTTATTATTGAGCTAGACAATGCCTCTGCTGACTCTACTTCTGTAATAAAACCAATAGCGCCTGCTTTTAAAATTTCGTAAGGACCATGTGGGCAATCTGTTGCCAATACTTTTACACCTGTAGACATAGCTTCTACAAGCACATTAGGGCTACCCTCAAATCGAGACGATAAAACAAACAAGTCGGCAGCAGCCATTTCGTTTAATGGCTCAGTGACATAACCCGGTAAAGATACTTTTTCGCTTAATGCTAGCTGCTTAACTTGTTCTTCAAACTCACTTCTTAACTCACCTTCACCAAAAATTATTAGTCGGCAATCTATATGTTCATTAACTTGCTTAAGTGCCGTTAATAAATTATCGAAGCCTTTTTGCGGTGCAAGTCTACCCGTTGCAACTAGTGTAGGTATCGATTTATCTAATAACCAAGGGTGTGTTGGTGCGCTGTATTGCTTACCTAAAAAGTCATCGTCTAATACAGGATTAGGCGCATTAGTAACTGAGGCTTGATTTACTATGGTGGTATCTACTAAGTCTTGTGCAACGCCTTTAGATACTGCAATAACAGGATTAGGAATAAGCCTGTAAAGCCATGGTGCAACAAAGTAAGCAATTTTAATTAACGTTTCGTTACTGGCATGTTTATCTAAAGAAAATGCATTACGCTCGCTTACAAATAACTTTTTTTGAATACCAAGCGATAAACAGGCAAGTATGGCAATTACATTTACATGGGTAAGCGCAGCAAGTACTTTGTCAGGTTGGTTTACTTTTAAGTATTTACGTAAATTAGGTACTGCGGCAGCCGTTCTACTAGATTTTAATTCTATTAATTTTACATTGCTGCTTACATAAGTTTTATTGATACCGCCCTCAGTTAACAATACTAATGAAACTTCCTCACCTAACTCTGCTAAAGCATTAGCGAGACGCACCATCATTTTTTCAGCACCGCCGCCATTTAAGTTATGTACAACAATCGAGATTTTCAAAACGTTTCCCTACTTATTGACTAAGGCAATATATGCCTCAGCTGATTTTTCATATGTATATTGTTCAATGGCGCTTTTGGGTATATCCATTGGTTCTTTTAGTAACTTATTAATATTATTAGCAAAGCCCTGTACATCACCAACGGAAACTAAAGCGCCAAACTGTCCATTTTGTAAAATTTCTTTTGGCCCTGTTGGGCAATCAAAAGATACAATGTTTGTTTGTAAAGCTAATGCCTCAATTAAAACCGTAGGCAGCCCTTCGTGTCGAGAGCTTAACAGAAATATTTCACTATTCGCCATAACGTAATATGGATTGGTAGTAAAACCGGTAAAGTGCACCTTATTTTGAAGGTTTAAACTTTTACGCTGTTCTGAAAGTATATCTAAATCTGAACCTTCACCAACAATTAACAGATCAGGTAAGTTCGGGTTTTCATCACTAGCTAACTTATAACTAGTTAACAATAAGTCAAAGCCTTTTTGCTCACATAAACGCCCTACTGCACACATATAAGGTTTGCTGTGGCTAAAGTTGTCAGTATTGTTTACCGATTTTTCAAATAGAGTGTGATTAACCACAGGGTTTGGACAGAAATAAATTTTATTAGCTGCTTTAGGTAATTGTTGCTTAATATAGTTTGCTAAATCATTAGATACGGCAACAATTTTACCTCTACCTTTGCTGTACAAACCGTAGAGTCTAGTTATGTTTTTTACCGAAAGCTCTTGATCGCTAACATCAAAGGCGCAATGTCGTGTGTAAATAGGTGTAAATCGACTATTTAATAGACTGGCACAGTACGTTAAGATATTCGCCTGCTCTTTAGCTGAAACAACTAAACTATACTGTTCACTTTTAATGAATTTTGCTAAGTGAATGCTATATTTTAAAATCCCCTTAACACCGCCATTGTTACCAATAAAAGTGGAAAAAGGCTTGAATTGTTCTAACTGCCCATTAGTACCATCCATTATATAGATGCCGACATTATGACCTTGTTCATTTAATTGAGTTGCTAAGTTAAGGGTAACTTTGGTAACACCACAGCCCCTAAGTGCATCTTTTAAAACAAAGAGAACTTTTACTTTAGGAATAACATCATTAGAACTTTGCATGTTATGCCTCTGCAATCGTATTTTTCAAGAAACCTATAAGGTTCGCTCGATTGTTAATGTTTTCATCGCTGGCAGGCTCTAATTCTTTGTAACGTAACAGTAGATCGTTAAGTTCGTTTTCATCATTGGCAATGTAAATGCCTTTAATCCCATCAAATTTATTTACTGTTGATTGCTGATGATCATTACGGTGTTCACCATGAATAAATTTTCGAGCCATTAAGATTAACGGTTTGTTTTTTTCAAAGCCTGTAATTATAGTACCCATACCAGCATGACCAATAATAACTTCTGCATTGGTGGTATATTCGTCATATTTATCAGGAGATAAAAAGTCTACTGTAGTGATATGTTCATAACTTTCGGTAGAGTTAGCCGTTTGTGCAATTACATCGACATTGGGTTGTGCTGCAGCCCAATTATCAACTATATCTATCATTCTATTAAATGGTAGTTGAGTTCCTGTGGTTACAAACACAAATGATTTCTTCAAAATACAGATCCTTTATATTGTACTTTTTCATCAGCTAGTTGCTCCCATTGAGTTAACACTACGTCGGCAAATTTTCGGCTTATTTTACCTGATAAAGATAATTCTTCGGCATTTGCTACGCTATCAATCCAGATCGTTTTTTTAAAAAATAACTTACCCAGTACCAAACCAAGTAAACCGGGGGCAGCACCTGTAGTTATTACAACATCAGGCCAAAATCGAGTAAAAACGCCAATCATCTGTATAAAAGAATAAATAGTACGTAGTTTTTTATCTTTGTTAGAATCGCAAACTAATGAATAATTCGTTATTCCGTTTTGTTCTGGCAAACCCGCCATTGTTGTAACGTATTTAACGTTCTGAGACTCAAAAGCTGGCCTTAAAAGCATTAATTCTTTCCAGTGTCCGCCGGCAGAAGCAATAACCAATATTTTTTTCATTTTATTCCTGTATTTGCTTTAGCAGCACTGAATTATAAGTACTACTTTTTATAATATTCTTTAAACCAATCAACAAACTGTTGCATACCAAACTCTATATTGGTGTCTGGTTTAAAACCCACCTCAGCTTTTAAGCTATCAATATCAGCAAATGTTGCAGGTACATCACCCGCTTGCATTGGCATATAATTTTTTGAAGCTTCTTTGTTGGCCGCTTTCTCGATTGCTTCAATAAAGGTCATTAATGCAATTGGCTCGTTATTACCAATATTAAACACTTTATAAGGCGCTTTACTCGAAGCTGGTGAAGTATTTGAGTTTTCTGCGTTGCGTAGAGGAACAACATTTTGAATACGAACAATGCCTTCTACAATGTCATCAATATAAGTAAAATCACGTTTCATTTTACCGTGGTTAAATACTTTTATTTCTCGATCATTCAAGATTGCATCGGTAAATAAGAACGGTGCCATGTCTGGTCGACCCCATGGACCATAAACAGTGAAAAAACGTAAACCTGTTGTAGGTAAGTCGTATAGATGACTATAGCTATGCGCCATTAGTTCATTCGACTTTTTAGTTGCGGCATAAAGTGAAACAGGATGGTCTACTGCGTCGTCTGTCGAGAATGGCATTTTTTCATTCATGCCATATACCGAACTTGAAGATGCATAAACTAAATGTTGAACTTTGTTATGACGACAACCTTCTAAAATTGTTGCCATACCAACTAAGTTAGAATCAATATACGCCATTGGGTTTTCGATAGAATAGCGAACACCTGCTTGAGCAGCTAAATGAATTACACGATCAAACTGTTGCTCAGAAAACAAGGTTTCCATACCCTCTCTATCAGCTAAATCAAGCTTAACAAAGGTAAAGTTTTCAAATTTATCAAGACGCTTTAGTCGGGCCAACTTTAAGTTAGGATCGTAGTAGTCATTCAGGTTATCTAACCCTATAACACTATGACCCTCATCACATAAACGTTCAGCAACAAAGTTGCCAATAAAGCCTGCCGCCCCTGTTACTAAATATTTCATTTATGCTTGCTCATTGTTAATTGATAGACCACGGCCAATAGAATAATAATCAAAACCTTTATCTGCCATTCTTACAGGGTCAAACATATTGCGACCATCGAAAAAAGCACTCGTTTTTAATTCAGTTTTAATTAAATCAAAGTCTGGTGCTCTAAAGGCTTGCCATTCGGTACAAATAACAACTGCATCAGCCCCTTTTAATGCGGCTTCTTTTGTGCCCATAAGCGTTAAGTCGTCACGATTACCACATATACGTTGGGTTTCTTCCATAGCTTCGGGATCATAGGCTTGCACTTTAGCGCCGGCTTTCCATAAAGACTCCATTAGCACTAAACTAGATGCAGCACGCATATCGTCAGTATTAGGTTTAAATGACAAGCCCCAAACTGCAAATACTTTACCCTTAATTGCATCTGGGTTATTTGTTAAGTCAAAGTGACGGCTGATATATTCAAATAATTTATTTTTCTGTCTAAAGTTAACCGCTTCAACTGATTTTAAAATTTCAGATTCGTACCCGAGACCATCTGTTGTACGGATCAGCGCTTGCACATCTTTCGGGAAACATGAACCGCCATAGCCACAACCAGGGTAAATAAATTGATAACCAATTCGAGGATCTGAACCAATACCATGTCTTACATTTTCAATATCTGCACCAACACGTTCGGCAATATTGGCCATTTCGTTCATAAAGCTAATTTTTGTTGCTAACATGCAGTTTGCGGCATATTTAGTTAACTCAGCACTTTTAATATCCATAACAATGATTTTTTCATGATTACGATTAAAAGGTTCGTACAATTCACGCATTAACTCTTCAGATACTTTTGAGTCAGTGCCAATGATAATACGGTCTGGTCGCTGACAATCTGCTACAGCAGCACCTTCCTTTAAAAATTCTGGATTTGATACAACAGAGAATTCAATTTCTGATTTATTGAATTCGGTAAGTGTTTTTAATATATGAGCTGATACTTTGTCAGCGGTGCCTACAGGCACAGTTGACTTGTTAATTATTGTTTTGGCTGATGTCATATGCGTAGCAATAGTTTCAGCTACTTTAAGTACATATTTAAGATCTGCAGAGCCGTCTTCGTCTGGCGGGGTGCCTACCGCAATAAACTGCAGTTCACCAAACTCAACACCAAACTTTGCGTCGGTGGTAAAGGTTAGTCGCCCATCAGCAAAGTTTTTTTGCACAAGCGTAGTTAAACCCGGCTCATAAATTGGGATTATGCCATTTTTAAGGTTATCAATTTTAGCCTCGTCTATATCAACACAACAAATATCGTGCCCTGCGTCTGCTAACACTGCCGCCTGTACTAGACCCACATAGCCTATACCGTAAAATGTTACTTTCATATTCTCTCCAATAATTTACATTAATACTGAGATAAATCAGTTCAAGTTGCTGTTTATATTTTGTCTATTGTTACTTAATATGCATTTTTGTCGTTGAATGATCTAAAAATGGTGAAGAACACTATTTTAAAATCTAACCAAAGTGACCAACGGCGAATATAGTCAAGATCATACTTTATTCGCATTTCCATTTTATCTAGAGTGTCAGTTTCGCCACGCCAGCCGTTAATTTGTGCCCAGCCTGTAATGCCTGGCTTAATTTTGTGTCTTAACATGTAAAAATCGACTGTTTGACGATAAATTTCGTTATGTGCTACGGCATGAGGCCTTGGCCCTACTACTGACATTTTGCCTTGTAATACGTTGATAAATTGCGGCAGTTCGTCAAGTGAAGTTCGGCGTAAAAATGCGCCTAGTGGTGTTATGCGTACGTCATTTTTAGTCGCTTGTGTAACTACGTCTGAGTTTTCGGTTACGGTCATAGAGCGAAATTTCCATATTTTAATTCGCTTACCATTAAGGCCATAACGGTCTTGTTTAAAAATAACGGGGCCTTTAGACGTGGTTTTAACTGCAATGGCAATAATTAGCAAAGGTATAGCTATTATGGCTAAAATAATGGTAGAAAGTATGACATCTTCTACACGCTTTATTAACGCGTGAGTGCCCCGCATTGGATTACAGTACACACTAATAGTTTGTACATTACCCACATGCGCCATTGAAGTGCTCATCATGCTGTATATGAATAAATTAGGCACAAGTTGCACGTTTACCGTTGTGTTACCTAGAAGGTGTAAAATATCGGCAATGCGTTTTTCAGCGGTTAGTGGTAAGGCGATATAAACAGCATCAAATTCATTTAAACGAGCTTTTTCTACACCGTCGTTTACATTACCTTGCAAAAGTCCATGGTAATCTTCTGGTAAGCGCGAGGCTTCTCTGTCGTCAAAAACTGCGGTTAATCGAAAACCTGTTTCTGGGTGTTGAAGAATTTCTTTTGCCAGTCTTTGGCCTTCTTTGGTTACACCTATAATAGCAACCGAGCGAGTATTCATACCTTTTCGACGAATTCTACGTAAGAATATGCCAAAACCTAATCGCCAAGAAAATAAGAAAATACAGGTAAAAAAGAACCACATAAAAGAAACTGCGCGTGAGTATTCAGCACCAGACTTGGTCAAAAAGATATAAAGTAATATAAAGCCAAATGCAATTGACCATGAAAGCAATGCGTAAAATATAACTTCTTTAAAAAAGCCATCTCGCCATGAGCGATATAAGGCAAACATTTCAGCAAAAAAAGAAAAGGTAATAATTGAAATTAAAGATAGTAAAAAAAGATCTTTAGTAAAAGGTTCTTGATATATCGTAGTGGCTAAAAGCAAAGACAGTTGGATAATAGCTACATCTATTAATCGATAAAATGTTGCAAATTTATTGATGTTGTTCTTAATAAACCCATTGGTCCCTAGCATTTACTCTAATCCCTATTTATAAGATTTAAAGGCACCTTAAAGCCTGTAACACAATGCGTTGATGTTTAGATGATGTAAACAGATATATTGTTCTACATTATCTATATTTTGTACTTATCAGATACTATGTTAATTGTTATATATGACAAACTTATGATTTATCGAATTTCGCTATGTATTCAGATTTACACACCTTTTATATAGCGATCAGAAGTTTTGCCTGATATTTCGCAAGCCAAAATTAGATTATTCAGCTCTTCAATCACGTAATAAAATTACAGAATAAAATTACATAATCAGAATTTAGAGCATTATCTCTATTTAATGATGCAAAATCAATCGCTATTTTCCGTGAAAACACTATGTGCTTTCTCACAAAAAAATGTTCCACTGTTAGTTTTTTGGCTATTAACCATTTGAATAGCGCTGTATTTTGGTTTGATTTTATTGCTTCTGCCGATTTATGTTGATTTATTACCGCTAACATTATTTAATGCTTTTCAACGGTTTAAATCAGTTAAT